>Ga0116227_10002790_pt1 | contig 39414 bp, 32 predicted proteins | sample S1TSphgellanicum_FD_89693 | JGI IMG/M metagenome (GOLD analysis project Ga0116227, IMG submission 89693) | Host-associated microbial communities from peat moss isolated from Minnesota, USA - S1T2_Fb - Sphagnum magellanicum MG | ecosystem: Host-associated > Plants > Peat moss > Unclassified...
AAAGGGAAAAAAAAAAAAAAAACCCAGAGAAAGGAAATATTTGTGATAAAACTCACATGAAGTGAAAAGGGAGGAAAAAAACAAAGTCACACAAAGGAAGTCAGAAGTGAGGAAAAAAAAAAGCAAAATCACATGAAGGGAATGCCAAATGAGAAAAGAAAAGAAATTGTAGCAATGGGAGCTTGGAACCAATGTTTTAAAACTCTAGCCCCAAATCCATATACCTATAGGCATGTACCCTATACCTACACACTTAAGACCTAAGATCCATTGAGTCAGGTCTTTTGCCGGATCCAATTGAGCCCCAAAAAACCTGGGTTAAGCTCGAGGCCCAGTTCTCTCACACCTAGACTTGCCCCCAATGGGTCCTCAAAAGGCTTAAGAATTGTAAAAATCCCAAACATGTCATGGTAAGGCAAGTCCTTCCCCAACTTGCTTTGGGAAGTCATTCCCAAGTCCCCCCAACCCACAAACTCGCCAATGCACCTTCATGATAACCTTGCCTACACAACTAGGTGAATCTTATCCTCAATTGACTCACCTTCATTTTTCAAACTAAAATGGCCCTATGTGTGTCATGCATTAGGTCATATAACCATAGAGTCAAGACATTCTCCTCCATTATTATACCAATCTTTTGTTTTATTTAATGCCACTTGTGTCCCATGCCTTGATTGCATGCCAAGACCATCAAAATGGCCTTATCATATTATGCAATATCTTCCCATCCATGTTCACATTACTTTCCATCCCCTCTCTTCCATTATTTTTAGTAGTGATTGGACTATTGAAATAGTAAGTTTTAGAACAATATCACACTCCCTAATTGGATTCGGCAAACAAAACTGCGGAATAATTGATTATATTTTAAATCTTAACTTCGGCACTTGGTTTTTAAATTCTGAAAATTTCAACAGATAATTATTATAAATAATCATAAGAACACTTCTTTAAAGTTTATGGGTCAGTCTAGTGTGTCTAGACTCTTTAAATCTTAAAAAATTGAAGTTTTAGGTCTACATATCAAACCTAAACATTTCGACACAAGTAACAATTAATTTTTCAAAAATTAGGCAAAACAAAAAAATAATTTAATTTATGCCAAAATAGTTCAGGTACTATGGTAATAACAATAAATAGAACCATGGTGGTTTAGTCACATTGCTCTTTTCACCATCTACCTGGTAACAACTAAAGCCCATACCTACATACTAACCATCTACAAGCATCTATCTTGAACACATGATATGTTCAGTTCACAAACTTGAGCTTTTTACTTAGAATTGAGAACTTTATGAGATTTACTAATTGGCCTATTCAAACTTGCAAGTATTTTTTGCTACCCTTTTTTTAAAATTATTATTATTATTACTATTATTTATTTTCTTAGGGCCCCTTAACATGTTATGGTGAATTATTGTGCCCATGAAAATGTTAAGAACCTTCCAAACATATCCAAAGCTCAATGTACCATGGAAATTCAGAAATCATTTATGTGTGAGCCCAAGTTGTGAAGTCTAATGTAAAGTGATGAAAGACTTTCCTGACATACCTTAACATATTAGGTACAATGGAGCCAAAAAGGAGGAAGATTTTATTCCACATAAATTTTGACTTTTGATGATATTTTGTGTAATTTTTCTTAAACTATTGATTGAGGGTTTCTTTTTTCTTTCTTTTTTCCATTTCTTCATTTTCATAAAGATTTCTTTTGCATTGTGAGTTTCAATAGGCATAGGGCAAAGAAAGGCCTAAATAGGGGCATTCAAAGGGCAAAATGCATACAAAATGGCATTAATAGGGTGCCCCTTTTTGCATGCATTCTTAGGCTCCCTTTGTATGCCCTTTTGAATTTGTTGGTACTTTCTTCTCATATTTTGGCTCCATATAACAAAATGCTATCCCTCTTAGGCCCCTTCAGAACCATCCCATATATACCCCCCCCCCCCGCCCTTTCCCCCCAAATAAAATAAAATAAAATAAAATTCATTTTATAAATAGAATGCATACACATGAATCATCAACAATTGAGTAATGCACAAACACATATTTTGGTCTCAAAATTGTTAAGAAGACTCCATTTAACACTAAAAATTAAAAATTAAAAACCATTTAAACCAATCACACGTTTTTGGGGCTCATAGTTTGACAACTTTGCACCAGGCCCACCTACTTGAGGTGAGGCTGGCAAGTCCATTAAACAATGAAACATTATCCCACATGCATTTAATGTCCATTTTTCATCCATTGACATTTCTTTGATTCCTTAAGCATTCAAACCTTTGTGTAAAGTGAACTTGTATTTTGACATGTCTCTTCTTTCAATTAGAGATTTTCAATCTTGATGGTCATGGGTTCTCAAGCTCTAGTTTAAAGAGAACCTTCTATTTCAACATTTACAATTATAAAAATGCCTTTAAAATTTAAGGTATTACTATATGTATAGAATCTCTCCCTTAAAACATTTTAAGGAATAGTGGAAGACGTGTTCCTATGGCTTCCCGTAATTTGAGAGTTGAAAGTCATAACATGATCGATAGTCGTAGCCTAAGGGTGTAGGCTCGAAAATCAGGGGAGGCTTATGGAGCAAGCATTCCTCTAGGGAAGAGGAGATAGAAGAGGAGGAACCTTACATGTAAGGTTCATTATTTTGGGGAACCTCTCATGGAAGGTGCCATCCTTTCCAAAGGTTGCAAAAATGGTATTGAGGCTATTAATCTTAGAGGCGCCTTCCAAGTAGTGTTTTCTTCTACCAAGTTTTTAATGTATGTAGCTGCTCCATTAGAGTTTCTTTTATTGGTAAGTTTTTTTGAAATTTCAACTTGAAAAAATACGATTTCAACCTATACAAATGAATTTTCATGGACAAAATGGCCCAAATTCACCAGATTTTGAGGGATAAAATCGCATCCCACTAATTTTTTATGATAAGTTCCAGGAGGCAACCAAGAATATACAAGGATTCTGTTTTTTTTTTCTAGTTTTGTATTTAGTATGTAGCCAAATTTGGCTAAATTATTATTTTTGGATGATCACCACTTTGACTACATCACGAAATCCTTAAAAGAAACTTTCATGTAGCATCATCCTTGCAAACCATCCCAAAAAAGAACTATCATAGGCCTATGTACAGGAGAAGGGTCTACGTATAGACATTTCCACCATTTGAGGTGCTTGGGTTTAGGACCTGAAAATGGTCCTAAATATACACTTAAAAAAAGTACAGCACTTCTTTCTATTTCTAGAAAATTCTCCAAAGTAGAAAACTTTAGAAATTTTGCTCCCAAAACTAAAAACTGTGGTGAAACCTGAAAATTTTCCAATTTTTAAAAAAAAATCTTGAATTTTTTGCAAATATTTCCTTTTAAAACCAGGGGGTTTACAAGTAGGATAATGCTCAAGAATTATACCATGGTATCATAGGGGGGAAAAACAAAAAAAACAAAATGGTGGGCATTTTGCTTTTCAAAACACCCTCCCCCTTTGCCAAGGAGAAATTCCATTGTATGTTGCTCTCCAAATACCTCAAAAAATTTCTGCTGGTGCTTTATCACAACATATTCGTTTTAAAAAAAATTCTAATCATTTTGAAGCACAACACTAGACACAATTAAAAAGCCATTGGCACTCCCAAATCCAACCTTGACAAGGATTTCACAACAATTGGTTTGAACAAATGTTGTGCAAGTATAGACTTCTAAGAGAACATATGGTCCCAAGTATTATATATTTTATAACTTTTAAATATTCTTTTTTGGGCAAGGTTTTGAATTTTTTTTTTTAGATTCCAAAATCTCTCAAGTATGGTTTAATTCATTTTTCTCAACTCATGACAATTATCAGGTATAGGGTTTAAGGTTGTTGAAGTGGATGCGATTTCAAATATTGTTAGGATATAAGGTTATGCTTTTAAAAATTCTCATTTGATTTATATTGACATGGATTCCATTGTCTAGTTTTCTTACACATCACAATCACAAAACTTATGAAAAGACATTAAGATACATATTACATTTGTGCAAAATGCATAGTATGTTTGTAGTCAAAAAAGTATTATATATAGAAATTCTAGTTTATAGCCCAAAGTTTTAACCATCCTATGATCATCTCTAAAACCGACTTTTTGTTAAAGGTTGTAGTTGAATCCACTTTCAGTTTTGTAAAATATTTCTTCAAAAAAGGTTTTTGGACACAATGGACCACAGACATGGACAACAATAAAATCCAAACAACACATTTGCATAAACAACAAAAAAACAACCAATACACAACAAAAATTCAAGATTCGCAAAACCACAAAAGTTGACTTGTAATGAATAAAATAAACAAATTTGACAATTGACTTGTAATAGATAGAATAAACATACGTACGAAATTGGATTAAATAGATATAATTGGAAAAAATAGATGGAATAGATAGAAATGGATTAAAAAGATGCAATGGATAGAATTAACAATTAACCTAAAATAGACAAAATAAAATAAAATAAAATCTCAAACTTATGTGGAATTGAAAAAAAAAAAAAAAAAAACTTTCAAAAATTCAAATTTGTATGCATGTGACAAGGCAACACATACACTTGCCTTGATCAATGTTTCCCACAAGCAACACACACATATCTACCATCAAATGACCTACACATCATAAAGTTAAAAATAACAAAACAAACAAATAACTTCAAAATGACATCACATGGACAACTTGCTGGTCAAAAACAAAACACAACAAAATTGGCTCACATTGCTCAACCATGTCTAAAGGTTATCAAGGTTCTTCAAAATCATATCAATGTCATCACTAGTTTATTGTAGAAAGCAAAAAAATGTTTTCCAATGCAAATAACTTGTTAGGGTTGAATGTTGAATCCACACCATTAACAACTCATATGCACCTCTACCTTAATTACAAACACAAACACATCATCAAAAAAAAATTACAAAAAAAAATGCACATGAAATAAGAAAAAAATAGAATGGGCAAAAATACCTATAAAAAATAAGAAGTCTAAATTAGGGTCCTTTTTTAAAAATTTTCACTTCTCAATAAACTTATTGTTTTTTCAATTATAATAGACTACAAAGTAAGAAAATCAGTCATATTCGTAGGTTTGTACTTCATCAAAATTAACATGAATGTCGCCAATTTTTTAACACCAAAATGAAGCAATTCAAGATTTTAATCCCCATTCGCAATTGCCAAAGGTTTGTGATGACACCAACAACATTAAAGATTTGCTCTATCTCAACATGTGGCCCCACAATGTTAAGCACTTAATGAACAAAGAAAAAAAAACATGCGAAAATTGCACCACATGTGCCCACCAAACTAGGGGGTTCTTGTGATTTGTTGATCACATAAGTAATTGTTGAAATAATTGTAATTTCTTATTCAATGATTAATTGGCACAACTTGCCCAAAGAAAAAATCCTTTTTAATTATCATTAATTTTGTTCATTCCCTCAACCTTGGTAGGGTTTAAATGCTTATATACTTGCAATAAAAGAGGACACATGTCTTAATATCATATTTTACAACTATCCCAATAACAATTGAATTGGCCACAAATTTTTTAATACATTTCATATTCTTGTCAACATGTTGTGGGCCTTAGAATGATTGTAAGTCATTGAAAATGCCAAAAATGGCATCACTATCCTCATAATTTGCACCATCATCCTTCGCATAAATTCTTACAATTCTAAATCAAAATCACCATAGATTAATCATTGGTTCAAAGCTTCAATGTTGGCCACATCAATTTTCATAATAATGCACAAAATGAAAATAAAAGTAAGAGCATCTAACAACATCCAATACCCTCAAGTTTGGTTTAAAACATATTCTTTGACAATAGGAAATGATGTATCAACAATTATTTGAACCACAACTCAAGTTTGGCCCATTGATATATTAAAAGACAAGTGTTAAACTTGCTACCATCCATAACATATGAAATTGCATTTTGAAATTCAAGCACTTTTTGAAATAAGATAACTTTGAGGCAGGTTATGTGTTCATACGAATTTTGAGCATCTTTGTTGGCAACCCTATAATGATACAAGCATATTTCCATTCTTGATTTCCTTTCTTTGATTATTTTGTCCAAGTAATCATTTTTTGCACTAATGTTTAAATAATTTTCAAATTGACTTTTGAAAAACCTTGACATAATTTGACATCACATGGCAAAAACACAATTCTACAAATGAGTAAATAACTAAAAGGGGAAGTAAGAAACTATGAACTTAAATTCATTGGTCAATGTGTTCAAATTTGAACCTTCATCTTTAACATAAGCAATGATTTTGTCAAGCAAACCAAATGAATCAAGTAAAACTTTCAGCTAATTTTCCATGGTTGCATTAACTATATTTTGCACCTCAAAAACCCCAAAAGTTAAATGCATGTTTTCTCAAGAACTATTGATAAAGTTGATAACCATAACAAACATCTGGTAATTAATGCACATCCAAAATCATAAAAGGTTGTTCATGTAATACAAGAAACAAAAGTTTAGAGAACATATTTCTCCTTAGATTTTGTCACAATATTTGAAAGGATTTCATTCATCAACTATTGTTGAATGGAAATTATATTCACATGCATTAATGGAAAAACTAAATATCTTAAACATGAATTTTGGATGACAAAGGATGGTATCTTTTACAAAGCAATGTAAAACATTAAGTCTTCCAAAAAATCTTGTTGTGTTAAGTTAGATTTGGTATAAGGTTTGTGACTACCAAAAAAAATTGTAATCTAAGGAGGGATACATCTCCTCTTTGCAACTTGTCTCTCATTGATAATTTCCATCAATGTCTATAACAAAAACAACCCCTACCTCCTTAATACCCCTTGGGATGTACATTAAAAACATGTTTTTTTATTGGACTTGTGCAATGGTCTTTTTTATAGCTTAGAAGCCCTTTGTTCTTCCTTTGGGATAAATTCCTAACATCGATTTATGGTAAAAAAAGGTGGAATACAACACATCGTAACATTTTTGAATTACAAGAATTTATTGTAGCAACACTTTTAACAACAAAAAAAACCCCAATAATTAGAAGTGTGATGAAAAGGGAACCACTATTTATAATTAATTTAAAATTATGGAATGGGAAGTTTTTAAACTGCCTCCATATTAGGCAATGAAAATACAAAGCCTAGTGAACAACTTAAACCATTTCAAACTTACAAATAGTTGTAACATAATCATACAAAATTGGATGTCATAGCTTTAAGGTTCCACATAATTACACCATAAAATAATGAAACACCTACAAACATACAAAATAGAAAAAAAAACCCTCTCAAAATTGAAACAATGCACAATTGTATTTCATAGCTTAGAACCATGTGGAAGAAAGTTTTAAAAACCTTAGAAAAAACCACTTCATTGTTGAATCTCACCTTAGGATTGGAACCATACATAATTCAATCTCACAACACGGAACCATAGACAAACTAATCACATGAGAAAAAACACACACATTTTCATACTTCAAAACGATATGGAATAAAATCACACATGATAAATGTAAAAAGGATATGATGGAGAAAACTTATTTTGATGAAGGTTCGATGAAATGCAGGTGTGATGTTTGAAAGTGAAATTGTTGTTGCAAAGCACAAAATGCAAATTCAAAGTGCAAATGTGCGAAAATGTGTAATTGGAATGAAGTTGCAAATGTGAAGAAATATTGCAAAACTACAAAAAAAAATGAAGCTGTCTCCAAAAATTTTAAAAAAACATGGATGCAAAGAGTTGCTATAAAATGCAAACTCAATATGCAAAAAAAACAAAGGTTTGAAGAGGAAACACAAACACAAAGAGCTACTACAAATGCAAACTCAAAGTACAAAAATAATGAAGCTCTCCCAAAAAAAATGAGATGTACCCTGATCCAAACCCAGGGGTGAGAACCATCCACTATCCCACTTGGATGGATGGATGATGTTTCTCTCCTGTCCTCTCAGTCAGTTTCCACGAAAGTGTGCGGAGGTTCGCCAGTCTGAAACCCTAAAAAAAAACCCTACTTTTTGTCCTTGCACTTGGCAGATTCTTGCAGCAGGGTTTTAGGGTAATCTTTTTTGCTGTGTGGCGTGAATAATCCCGCGTGCGCAATTCATAGGACAGGAAACTTTTTGTCCTTGCACTTGGCAGATTCTTGCAGCAGGGTTTTAGGGTAATCTTTTTTACTGTGTGGCGTGAATAATCCCGCGTGCGCAATTCATAGGACAGGAAACGATCGCGTGGATGGATCAAGAGCCACAAAAAAAATGATTTTTCGGCAATTGGGTAGATGCGGAAATGAAGAAATCTGAAGAAATTTCGAAAGAAATTGAAAAGAAATCCGAAGAAACTCTATAGTGTTCTTTCACAGATTCCAAGCTGAAGAATTGATGGAGTGTTTGATGGGTATTGTCAGATGTTATTGAATCTTCTGTTGTAGTTGGAGAAGCTGTCTTCAAAAGTGCAAAAGTCTCCAAGAATTTTCCACAAGCTTGAAGGGTCGGAAAAGTTTCAAGGATTTTCCAGACAGGAGAAGGAGAGATAGACTTTTGCTTTTTGAGAACAATCACAAGTTCTTGCACATCTTCGCAAAAGAAAAATTCAGTTAGAGCGAACCCAAGACCCTGATATATATAATATATGATCCAGACAGACAAACAGAGAGAAACAAGAGCTGAAAACTCTGAGAGAGAGAGAGAGAGAGAGGTTTTGCGAAGGAGGATGGTGTCAGCCGTGTTGATCGGTAGGTTTGTGTTTGTGGCACTAGGGTTTGTTACTGCCATCACTGTGCTCTATACTTGTCTCACTGATGGAACTCCTTTTCGATCTGAGCTTCTCGTACCGTAAGTTGTTTTTTTTCTCTCTCTCTCTCTCGCTCTTCCCTTCCTCGAACACTGTCTCTTCTTATCATTTTGGCCCATTTTGGTATTATTGCTGGCCAGTTTGAAGCTCAGATTTCTCAGCCCTTCTACAGGTTCTGGACTTGAGCCTTTTTCTGATGCCCAAACTAACTGGGAGGATGAAAAGTAAAGCAAAAAGAGAGGGTTTGCACATTAGGGTTTGTGCCGTCAATCTGAGAGAGAAAACAACCATCAAATTGCTGCAGTTCACAACATGTAGATAGATATGTGAATGCATCTGTTTTTTGAGCATTCATCAACCCTGCTGACATCAAGGTTGAGAGGATTCAGGTTGGTGAAAGAAAAGAGAATTTACGTATTAGGGTTTGTACCAAATTTAGCCTTGTGGGTTTGTTTTCACCATGAATCTGAGAGAGGAAACAACCACTGAATCACCTCAGTTCACATGTAGGTTATATGACTGTGTGTGTTGTGAGCATTCTTTTAACCTTGCTGACATCAAGGTTAAGAAGATTCAGGTGTGCTGAAAGAAAGTCTGAATTGTTTGAGAGATGTGTTGGGTTCCTCTGATATTTTGATTTTTGTTGCACTACTAAATCCCATTTTTGTCTGGTTTGTTCATTTGTTGATTGAGCAACAGGTGGATGACAGCCACCCTCATTGATTTCTTTGTTAATGTATTTGCCATTGCTGTAAGTCCCCTTGCCACCTCACAATTTTGTTGCTGCCTCACAGTTTTTGTTGCTTCTATTTGTATGTAACTGCGGTTGAATGTGTTGATTAGTTCTTTTTTCACTTTGAGAAGTAGTACTTTGTAGTACTTTGAAGAAACACAAACTTTGGCACTGCACAAAAGTCCAATATCATGTAATATATGAGTGTATGGACTGACCCTTCTGTACTGTTGAGGAGTGTCTGTTAAACCTAATAATTTCCATGCACTTTTTTTTATGCATCTTGCTTGTTTTTGTTGAGACAACCAGCTATCCGTTATGTTCCCTTGAATTACAGTTTGGAGTAGCTGTTTGAAGGGCTTTCTCTACTTATGTCTCTGGCTTGTACAATTCTTTTTCTTGGATGCAGGTCTGGGTCTGGTATAAGGAATCAAGTTGGGCCAGCCGCATCATTTGGACCATTCTTCTCATATCCTTTGGCAGGTACTATGTGCCATTGATGTCTTCTGAGATTGCTTTTAGAAGAGAGAGTAGTCAGACATTTCATCAGATGTTAGCAGCCATGCAGTTCTGGGGGTTTATGTGTGGGGTTAAGTGCAGATTACATCAAGAGATGGATCAGTTGATGATCACAATACCTGGAGAAGAAGCCAAGCTAATCTTTTGCTAATTCTGTTTCAAAATGGCAAAATGTTTGTGGGTGCAGTATAACTACATCCTGGTACATTGCCCTTGAGCTTTTCAAAATGTCGCCTGATGACCCTGTGTATTTGGTTGTCTTCAAAGATCGCCAACTCAAGTAAGTCCCTCAGTAATGAATGACAAAGAATCTCATCACTAGATTATCCCTCTCTACAGACTACTTTTTGCCTCTGAGTATCTAGTTCTTAGATTATTCTTGCAATAGCAGAGGTATATGAAGGAAAGCTGCAATGTGTTCTTAATCCCTGAAATCTCCAACCACAACCAAAAGTGGAAAAAAAAATTCATGTTTTCCGCCCCTCCTAGGGTTGTGCCAGTAGTAGCTTGCACCGTATTGTTTTGATGAAATTCAATGCAATCTGATTCTCTTCTGGGACTTCAACTCCTCACAAGGTTCACCAGCCTAGACCCACCCATGTACTATCCCTCAGTGTGGGCAGGAGATTGTAGAGTTCTTATGCATGCAATGGGTCTATGACTTCTTGCCACTGTCTGTTGGTCATATCGTGTAATGTGTAGCAGGACAACTCTGCTCCTCCAAAACATGGTTCATATGAAGTGGGTCATGCTAATTTGCTTTGTAAGTGTGGGTCCTGTGCTTTTGTGACAGAAAAGGTGGACGAGTAGCAGTGTACTAGATTCTTCAGAGTTCATTGCTGTGGACAGTGCCCAGTGAGTTCAAAACAATTTCAAGTCAGTCAAGCAAATGAAGGACATGGCCATGAGCAAAGGTGGGCTGTGCTCAAATGGAAGAGTAATCATGGATATAAAGACTCTTTGAGATATAGTAGACAGTTTTGGTATTGTATCAAAATCCACAATACCACTCATGAACCTATGACCAGGATTTTCAGTCAGACATTTGGTGCTCAAATGCTTGAATGTGTTGGGCATGACATTTGAATATGTGGGTCGTTTAGTTTGCTTAAATAAGATTATTCTAGTGAAGACTAATTGTCTTGAGTTTGCTTTGATGGGATTATATGGGCATTCATGGAATCTATTTACATGTGTGTGGAACCTTGCACATTACTGAGCAATTTGCCCATGTTTACAACTCCTGGGATGCACTGCAATGATGAAATCATTGTCCAACCCCATTCACGATGGCTGCCTTTGGTATACAGGTATAATCAAAGAATCAAGACTTTTGTCACTTGTTGATCCAGGACTTTGGATATGTAACTTGTGCTTTAGTTGCTTCATGAGTAGATATATATGGGTATGATCAAAGTATCAAGATTTTTTTGTCAATTGCTGTTGTGCTTTGGTTGTGTGACTTTGTGGTTAGTCGCCTCATTAGTAGGTGCTTTCAAGAAATTGACAATGAACTTTTCTTTTTTGAGTTTTGTATGTAGATCCCAGTGTAAAACATTTCTGTGCCATGCTCCATTTTGTGCTATGTTTTAAAGATAGTTGGCAGTTAGTGAAGTCACTTGCAAAGAGACAATGAATCATCCTTGTGCCCATTACCTTTCTTCATGATGGTAAATGTGTGGAATGCAACTGTTTGAAACATTAGCATTACAATGCAGGAAATTGAAAACAAAAGATTGGGGGGTTCATATTGATAATGTTGATTCAGCTCAATGATCTAAACAGGACACCATTGTGTAGCCTTTCTACACTACTAACTCTTTGTTCTTTTTGAGGAGATGCTCTAGTCTTAAGTACACTAGCTCTGAAATCTTTGGTGTTGGCAACAATGTAGGCAATTACTTGTTAGGCTTTCTATGTTCAATTTCTTTCATTTCATGTATGCTTATTAAAATTATATTTAGAAGCGTTGAATTTTTTAGAAATTATTTGTTTGAAATGTCGAATATAAGGAAATTATTACCTTGGACATAAAAAATAATGGGAATTGTGCCAATTTTATTGGCGACATTGAAATAGTATTATCTAGTTTTTTTTAAAAACTGAATTTCACAGTGATGAGGGTTGTAAATGGGATGTCTTTTACATAAATAAGATGATTATTTAAGAAGAGGGTATTGAAGAAGGGGAATCACAAAAGAGGCGAAGCTTGAGGCTAAGTTCACCTTACTTCAAGTCAGTCCACCAGTGTAGAGTAGGTATCCAATAATTGAAAAAAAATTTCTTCCCTACAATTTGGTAAAAATTTATCCTTCCCCATTTTTGTAGAAGGAAGAAAAAGGAAATGTTATATGAAGTCTCGTTTTGTTAACTGGTTGGAGTCCAAAGAACCCACCAAAGAAACTGCCTATAATTAATGCTGAAATTCCATAAATTTCTTTAATTATCAAATTGAATTTCAAAAAATAAAATAATTATTTGACACTGTAATGCCAAACCTGAAAAGGTATTACAATATTTCAAACACATTTATAAAAACTAGATGTGTTTACCCCCATACATGCTTTGTAAAAGCTAAAATCATACATGCATGTCTATTATCTTGGGACAATAATGAATTTTTATAACATATAAAGCAACAACAATACAAACAAATTAATCAGTTTAAAAAATTATTATTATGATTTTTGTTATTAATTCTTCATCAAAGCCTTATTGAAGTTTTCAAAATAACATCAAATTAATTTTTAAAATTTATATCTCGAAAATGAATTTTATATTAAATTTTTGATTTATTTTAAAATTGACATGTTTTATTTTAACCAATTCTTGCATAATTTTTCAAATCAATTTCTTAAGAATCTCATTTTAATAAGATTTAAAAGAATTGAAGCTAATTATTTGTAAGGTTATTGGACAAATTTCATTTTAAAAATTAGTCATATGAATTGTTTTTTACATTTCATAGTGATATGAAACTTTGTGCTGCAAAAAAAGGCAAGTGACAACCCAACAAAATAAAATGATATAGAGGCATGATTAAATCAGTTACCCAACATTCATATTTTGAGAAGAAACCCAATAAATAAAAGGGTAGACTTCAAAACAACCCATCAATTGGATGGGTGCACCCAAAATTTACACATGCATGTCCATTACCATGGGGCAATAATCAAATGGGCTAGAAGGCTTTTTTTTAAAAAATAGCCACTGCCAAAAAAAAACTGCCTAAACCTTACAACATACCTGTGCTGTATACCATGTGATTCCAAAGGTGGGTATTTGAAAATCAATCTTTATGCATAATAGGTGGGTATCACCAACAAAAAAAACCCAGTAAATTGGTAATTGACAGTATAACTTTAACAGGGAAATTGATATCATGCAAGTCTAGTTTTTTTCGAGTTTTTTTTAATTAAAAAAACAAGCCCTAGCCCCACTAGGTATGGAAAACAAAAAGGTAAGAATTGACCAACACTGATATATGCATGCTCTAACACACCAAGTTGTGGCTGGATCTTTGTTTGAAATAGATTTTGTGAAGGATAAGGGCTAATCAGAACCTCACTCAACAATCAAAAGCTTACTTCGACAACCCTAAAACCTTATTTGTTTTCATTATTTTTTAACAAGAGAAATTGATATTGGGATGCATCACCTGGGCAAGGACTTTTTCTTCATATGTTTTGCTTGCTAGCCATTGTAAATTCATTGATCAGATGCATCAACAACAATATTCATGCTTTTGCATTGCATCCATGGCTTCAACTATAGTTTTATTTTTATGGATGGTTGTGCAATTGTTGCACATACTCATTAATTTCCTTTGTATTCAAGGTGAAGCAACAGTCAACAAAATAAATAGTTAGGGTTAATATGTTATTGCTAGCATCAATCTAAATTAGTGCATAACAGATTCACTTCAAAGGGCACAGGTTTTCAGAATTCAACTGGATGTTCAATGGGATAAGGACTGTTTAGAAGATTCAAAGTTCAATTTCTGGCAATTATAGCTATGATTAGGGCAAATAGCTATGATGATGCTTTTCTTCAGTTTTATGTAGTGAATTTGCTTGCAGGATGATATTGATTTCATGATATTAGTGTGCTGTTGATGACATTGAGCCTTGTAATAACTACACTGAATTTTTCTGTGTGCTTTCTACAGAAAGCATAATGAGTGGCTCATTTCATGAACACAGAAGAATAGCATGTTGCAACTTGAATGCTTCAAATAGATTAATGTCTCAGCATATGCTCAGTGATGGCAGCACTTGTAACACCCTCAGTTCCAATAGTGGGCTTTAAGTCCATCATCCTCATTTTTCTTCGGATTGGCGAAAGTAGCATCGGTGGAGCCACAAGTTCCTAGCTTGTGTAGGACAGTGGTCTTTCCTAGGCGAATTATTGCAGATCTGGAGGGCTTAAATCTTAATGGTACGTGCAGGGTTGAGACATCAATGAAGGTGGATTGTGAAGACTGAATCTAATGTGAGAAAAGAACCAAGATTACTGCGAGAACCTTCATGCACTATTTGCAAGGGACCAGGGAAGGTGAGATGCAGCAGATGCTCTGGCTGAAGTCGACTGAATTTCAAGGAAAAGAACATGTGAATAGCAGAGACATCAACAAGCAGCCTTTTGTTCTTTACTATTTTGACAGTGATCTTTCATTGTTTTCTACCACATGATTTGATTAACCAGGTTAAGACTCTGCATCTTATTGCCTTTTTCAACTCCTGCTTGCAAATCCTGTTATGCAGGCTTTCTTAAGAACATTTTAATTTGAGTATTCACGCACTAAAGTTTTGCTTTTCAAACAAGAGTTGCAGTCAAGAGTTTTGAATTCGTAAGCTTTAGTAAATAGGGAGAGCAGGGGGAGCAGAGCAAGGGCTGTACCTTGAAGTTCAATACTGGTTTCATTCCAACAATGATTCCTGGTGAAAGACTACAAACATAGCAAGGTGAGAATGCCCTTTTTATTCCTGACAATCAATTTTCCTTGTTGACCAAAGAACATCTCACCATCATCTACAGGACACCAAAGAAGATGACCACAGATGTCATGCCAATTAACTCTGCATCAAATGCAATTGAGATAGGTCAACACTCACATACAAGCTTCAGAGACATACAATGAAACCTCTTGCCATTGGAATTCTAAACTGGGACCCTAAAAGATGGAAGAATCCCCAATCAAGATGGGTAGTCACTCAGACAGCTTGAAAATTCCCACATCTGGATGTGAGGAAATACCCTAAAAAACCAGAGCCGTGACGCTGAGCAAATTCAAGGTTGATCTAATTCCCTAGAGGCTATCCTGTGTTATTCATTGTTGGAACCATTGTGCAGAAATCTTCCCTGCAGCAAGTACTGAATCCATGCATTCTACCAATGTCAGATCATTGATTAGGAGGCCAGGTGTAGTATTAATGCAAACCACTTTCTGCAGTGGTATCACATTCTCTACTGATTTTTCTGTATTGCAAGCATACTGGAACCCCTTCATCACTTTGTTGACTTCATCGCCTTCTTCCATCGCCTTCACCGCCTTCCTTTATTGTCACCGCAGTTCTCGCTGCGTTGTCCATACGCATTCACATTTTCCATACCAACTAAACTCTTGCCACCACGCGAGCACTAATAAATGTAACTGGTCTAGATGAGAACCGACTCAAAAACTCCACAACTCTCATTCTTGTCACAACTTCTTGTTGACTTCTCTGCTTTTTCTTTTTCTTCATGACGTGATTTCACAACAGTGAAAACCACAGTTTTTTCTTCACGACGCCATTTCACAGCCGCAACAACTGCATTTCCAAAATGAGCGCTTCAAAAGTCACAGATTATGCAGCTCTGCTGAAGAAACTAAAACATGAACTCATCAACTACTCTCCACCAGCAATGGACAAAAAAACCCCGTACTGATGCGCAAACCTTCTACCCGACTGACAGTGAGCTTCGTCTACTTGATGTTGTGAATACAAAGGATACAATGAACCTCCAGGGTTTGCATCATCGACGGAAGCAAACCAATTCGTTGACACTTACGCCATGGAAAAAACTAAATTCCTTGAGCAGCACAGCAAAATGCTTGCCCCAGGTATCATTTTTTCATCTGTCAAAAAAACTTCTGATAGGCCTTATCACACCTCAACATGACACTGATCTTTGTGTTGTTTCATTTTTTTTGCAGGACACATGAAACTTCTCATGGACGCTCTGAGCATCCCATAGGTTGACTTCGAAGATGACTTGTCAGAACACACCGCCACGGGTTTAATCTTCAAAGTTGTTCCCAGCAGTCTGGCACCGTATCAAATGGCACGCTCTTTCTCTTCCAGTTCAAAATTGTGGACACTACTATATGGTGCAACCCTGCATTGTAGATTAGGAAAATGTACAAAGGGATAAGAAAAAAGAAAAGGGAGAATTTACATGACATCAAGTTAGCTCAAACTAGATATCAAAACCTATCCATGTCAAAAATCAACCGCTTGTAGTAGGTCAGTTCTATTTTTTCATATCAAAAATCAGTCGCTTACAATAAGTCGGTTATGGAGATGGGAGATCTGTTTTGAAGGGGTGGAAGTTGGGAAATAGGTAAGCCTACAACTATCGCTTGACTTAAGATGGAGGATGCTTGTAGTCTTTGCAATGTGATTGAATTTTTTTGCTGAAGAAATGTAACCAAGACAGGAAGAGGAAGGCCTTCTAATCTTTTCAAACTCCAAATGGCATTGGCACAATTGTGTAAAAACATATCCGCTTGCTTATGTAGACATCCAAATACCTCCACTACTAAGGGGAGGAATTGATTAGTAAGGTGTCGGTCACGATAGCTCTGTTTTTCAGTTTGAGTCGCATTGGAAGTAACAAATCCTCGGGTGGCGCAAGATCAAGGAAGTAAATTCGCTCGTGTTGGGTTGGCAATGACAACGTTGACTAAGGTGCGAATGCCATCTTTAGTGAGCACAATGTCGACTCGTCGATGGGCGAAGTTGAACATGTTTGAATTAAGCACATGTAGTTGTTTTCGCCCCATGTGAAAGCTAACATCCCATGCAATGGCAACAAAGGTGTTGTGAATTACATCATGGGTTCTTGTGCGTTCATTGCCATGAACACAATGTAAGAGGTGGATACCATAAGGTTGATGCGATGTGTGCACACGTATTGAAAGATATTTACAATTGAGGGATGGGGTAATCCAAGTCATATTCGAAACATTGTGGAAAAGACTGAGGAAGTTAGTCGAAAGCTTGGGAAGATTGGTTGAAACGTAAACCAAATATTCGCCCTTGGGCCAGAACATGATAGAATTTCAGCACAATGGGTTTTAAATATCATGTCAGAGAACATGTTGAAAAAAATATGATGGTGCAAACGTTTTGAGATGGAATCTTGAAGTTGAACCATTTGTTGCTTAATGAATTGTTCAAACAAAGGAAAACATGCATGAATTAAGGCTAGTAGGAGATCACATGCCGTTTTGAAGTGTTGCTAGAAAGGGAAGGTATTATTGTCAACTCATGTTAAGGCTTCAAGAAGGAAGGGATGTTGATCAACCATAAACCTAACAATTATGATTAAGGTTAAAGGGCCCAATTCCTTAAATAGGTTGTTGGGGTGATGGTGGCTATTGATATGAGCTCGATGCCACTGAAAGTTATTGGGAGAGAGGTTTGTTTATGTGCTAAAGGTCCTTTTGGGTTGTCAAAAGATCTTGGACCCAAGAGGCACCCAAACACTTAAAAGAGGGAGGAGTCAAAAGAAGTGAGAGACTTTATGAAGGTGGAAAAGGGAGGTGAACATTGTAAGAAATATGAAGGCCATCACACAAAACAATGAGTTAGAATTCCAAAGGTTACTTAAACATCACCTATTCTAGGGAAAAGATCCACATCTCGAACATCCTCTAACAGGGCATCTTTGATGAAAGATGATGTGAATGATGATGTGCCCAATGGAATTCCAAAAATTTTATTCTTGGGATGGTAATTTGGGATGGGGTGTTGAAGTCAAGTAATAGGCCAGAGGGTGACCACGTTACACATTTATGAAGTTGGATAGAAAGACCTATCACATAAAATTCAATTTGAAAATGTTCATATGTAGATGATATAATAGAAGGGGAATTATGCTATGAATGTCATTTATAATGGATGGAAATAAACAAGAAAAGAAATGATTGGCTCTAAAATGCAAAGCCTTAAAGTGGGCTAATGTGAATGATGCCCCTCCCAAGGAATCACCTTGGCGAATTCCCATGGCAAAGGGGATGACTTTGACATCGCTTTCATGATTATGATGGTTGTAAAATAAGGGAAACTCAACTGAATAAAATGTACGAACAAAAGGGATGAATTGCATGATGTCCCCACTTGTTGCACAAAATTTTCGAAATATGACCTTTCTTGACTCCGAATTGAAAGCATTTGCCATGTTTAATTGGAGAACAACTTAATCAAGGTAAAGGTCTAGGGTGCATTTGATGCCATGGACTATTTCTTCACAATCACCTTTAATTGTGATTTTGAATTGGTGTGGGGAAAAATGTGTTACAAAGGCATCACGGAATCGAAAGCATAAAGCATGACTTGTGAATCGATGTAGTGTTTCCCCCACTACAATGGAATGAACTTTGCCTAAACACTTGGTCATGGCTAAAGGTGGCCCATGTCAAGGACACTAGCAATTTGAAGTGGAATGTGACCTTTAGTAATATGAGAACAAAGTTAAAATAACTAAAGGAATCCACTTGTTGAATCTTTTGAATGAAAAAAATCTCAAAAGTGTTCAAAAACCATCTCAAAAGGACCATTTCCCGATAGATGGGGCATGCATTGGAATGCCAATTTGAAGGAATAAAAAAAAAATTCGAAATTTTGGTCTAATTCATAGTGTTTTAGGAAAAGCAAGAAACAATCATCTAAATCAAGGTGTAGTGCGATGAAATCTGAAGTGGTGTCAAAAGATATGGGTGCAAGGGAAAATGTTGCCAAGGCACAAGTTGTTTTAGAATATTCCCGTACATGTTTAGAAATTAAACTATAAAAAAAATGTTTATGAACTAGGGGATCATGTTGGGGAAGAGGCATTGAACTCGAACTTGCCGCCAAAGTTTGGGCTCACCAAAAAAAATCTTCCTATAAGTTTTCCCATTCACCTACTAAAAAATGCTTGAATCAAATCTACATTTCCTTATGCCCCGTTGCCCCAATGAGGGGCAAAGCAAGACACCACTGTGTCATGCCCGTACATGGCTTCATACATGATGGCCAGTTACGGGCATGCCCATCATGCCTTTTAGGGTTAATGTACGCTTTTAAGGTAAGTGTACATTCATAAGTGACTGTATGTTATTAGGTACTTAGGGTTTTAGTTTGTTGGCGGTGTATAAAAGGCCAAACCCTTCCTTTCTTTTTTTAGTTTTTCTAGAATTCCTTTGTCAAGAAAGTTTCCTCCATAAGCAAATAAGATTTCTAGATGCTTAGGGCGGCCATTGCACGACCACCATCTACATACATTACATGTTTTTTTTTCTTTGCAATTTAATTCTAGAAAAACTCTACTATTTGTTGCTTCATGTTGAAAGTGGCAGATTTCTTGTGCTTTTAGAGTTCTTGAGTTGTTGCTACTAATGTTGTTGCTGTCGGAGGGAGCGCAAGTTGCTACTAGTGTTACTGCTTATGTTGTTGGAGGGAGCTTGCGTTGTTATATTTCTGCCAACTAACAAAACAGGTTTCAAACCTCCTCCCCCCCTTTTTTTCTCTTTTTTGCTCTCCTTCTCTTTCTTTCTCTCACGCAGAGACAAGAAGAGGTGGTCTTCAAGGAAGGTCTTGAAGTTGCTGAGTGTAAAATAAAAAAAAAAATTAAAAAAAAAATTTTGGCAACGGCACTCACCATTGTAACACAGCAGCATAGCATCGCCTACCATCACAATAGAGCAACGTCGCTACTGTGATGCAAGTTGTAGCGCCGTGGGCTTGTAGTGCTACCGCGACACAAGCTACAATGCTCCCACAACATGAGTTGTAGCGCTCCTGCGATGCGATCTGCAACATTCCCACGACGTGAATTATAGCGCTCCTGCGACACGATCTGCAACACTCCCACGACACGAGCTACAGCGTTCTTGCGATGCGAGCTACAGTGTTGCTACGACTAGAGATGTAGTGCCACCATAGCGAGCTGTAACATCACCATCATTGTAACGCCACAGCGTTGCGCGCTCCAACACTGCCATAGTTGCAACATCGCAGCGCAGGGTTGCAAGCTGTAGTGCCGTAGTGTCGCCATCACTGTAGTGCCACCATTGTTGTCGTGCTGAGACGTCCACTCGACATCTGACTTCCAATGTCCAACATCTATCGGCTTCCTTGCAACGTCAGACGACGTCCATTGCCATGCACGGATTGTTGTCCACAAACTTCCATCCGACAATCGTCGGACTTCCATCGAACTTTCGTTCGACTATCGCCCTGCGTCCTATCATCCTGCACCTACCATCCTACGTCTTGCAGTCTTGCGTCTTGAGGTCTTACGTCTTGCATCTGCCGTCATACGTTTTGCGTCCTAAAGTCCCACATCTTGTGCCTTGTCGTCCTGTAGTTTTGCCATCACACGTCCTATGCTTGGCATCCTACGTCCTACGTTTTGCCATCTTACCTTTCCATCCACCATCTGTTTGATTTCCGTCTGACCTTTGTCTGGCTTTCGTTGGACATTCGTTTGACCTCCGTCCGACATGTGTTTATCACTGGTCATTCCCAATGATGCGCCATATTCTTCAAACCGTACGTTGTGTTAGAATTTTATAGCTAGTGCTTTGTATTGTTACAAAATTTTGGGGCATGGGATAACACCATGTCTTCGGATGATGAGAGCACTACTGTTTAGCTAAAGCCCAGGTATCAGCTATGAAGTAACACACAATGCTTTGAGTCGATTTCTTTAAGCTCACGATTTTCACGATGGTACCGTCAAGCATTTACAGCACCATCATCATTCAGTACAACTCCTATTGGGAATTCAAGTCCAGGTTACACTATTTCAACAGTACATTAGAATCCATTTGTAAGGACTCATTAGTGGGGTACACCTGTTGTCGCACCTACTTTCACACCATCACTGTATATTCCATTCCAAGTTGTAACCTTTACACCCATATACACCATGGAGGTCAACAGTTCTTCTGGGAGAATTGAGAAGTTCAATGAAAGGCCAGGTACCATTTCTTTGACGAAATTCAAAGCAACTTTCTCAATTGTGGTTTATGAATTGGAGTTCCAGTATGGCGCTAATTACACCGAGGCGTTTGCATTCAAATAATTGGCCTGTTATGTGCATTATGAGGCATTGGATATCTACAAATAACATTCTGTAAGGATTTTGGGTGTCACTTAGATTCCCACACCAGCTTACGCCCCAACCATCCCCACCACCTCTCAAGCTGCATTGCAAGCTGTAATTGCACATCATGGGACTATGCCCAATAATTTAAACCTGGTACTTACCTTAGTAAATTTTTTTCCTCAACAACTCATTGTTGTTACTGTAAACATTCCTCCCACCACCGATGCGCCAACTTTTGCTAATCCATTGGGGGAATTTTTTTGAGTTCTTGAGCTAGAATTTCTAGTCAAAAGTTCTGAAAGCATTCTGCAGCTCGCCACCTTCTTTCGGCAAAAGGATGAAACCTTCAAGATGTTTTACAAGAGGCTTCTCAAACTCAAAGAGGATACCCAAAGCATCACAAACCTAGAAGCTACCCATTGGTATCTTCGTTTGTTGGAAGGTACTCCAACATTCCATGCGTATGTTTTGGAACGAATTTTTGCAGAATTTGGAGACTCGTATATTTTGCTGGATGTGTACGACATTTCCGAAAAGCTAGAACTGGCTCATGCACACTATGAGGCTAGTACTATGAGGCCTCCATCACGTTCAAGGCCTTAACTTACACCAACTACGCCAACTAGATCATCATATTCTTCTTCAAGGGCTAAAGCAGTGCACTCAACTACACCCATCCTACCTTCTTGCAACTATTGTGGCAATCCTGCCCACAAAGCTAATGAGTACAACATTCCTTCCAAAGATCTCTTTTGTGATTATTATGGGAAAGAGGGACATCAGGAAGCTATCTATTTTGTCAAGTTCCCGGAATGGAAGCAACTTCGATTACCACGGCAGAATCTGCTAGCATCTTCCGTTGTCCTTTAACCAAAAGCCAAGGCACCTCAGCCTTCCACTCAGGCTTTGCCCACCAAGGGTAATTCCAATAATAATGCTAAGAAAAAGGAGCACAATGCTGACAAGAGGGAGGTGTTTCAAGCCCATGCAATTCAAGTTTAGACTTTACAAAATGAACTTGAATCATTGAGGGCCCAATTTGCTAATTTAAAAGGCAAGTCCTCCCAACCAGCTAGTCATGCCCAACATGTACAAGGTTCAGGATCACGGGAAGGACCTCCTAGGTTGTTCTATGGCCTCCCACATGATGCCATGGTTGGGGAGTATGTTCTTTCCACTGCACATAATTCTAGTCTCACACTAGAATTTGCTACTTCTTTTTGCCCTTCTTATGTCGTGACACAAGAGGCTAGTGTGGCACCCATATTTTCTGCCACTAGGCAAGTAATTTAGATTGATGGACTTACATCTGGTTCAAGTCCTATTACTAGGGCTAGAGGAGCTCGAGCAGTCATGCCATAATTTTTTCTTCCTTTCAACACGGAAGAAGAACGCACCTTGTTGGCAAAGGGGGAGGAGACTACTACACCAAAAGTTGTTAGGGCATCAAATTCCCATGTCCTAGGAGTACTTATACATCAGGAAAACACACAATTTTCCACTGATTAGCTTATGGAATGCCAACTTCAAATGCGTGAAGTGGTGCAAAAGCTTGTGAGTACACCATTGTTTAGTTTTCAAGATTTGAAATTAAGCATCAGGGACATAATTACAGTACTAGACGATACCCTAAACACTACATTAGGTCCTCTACTAATCCTTGATCCACATCTAACACCTTGGAAAGAAGTCCCATCTAACACCTTGGAAAAACATTCGATTAGTTCACGTGTTGTAGTTCTAGCATGGCTAAACTAGTTTTAGCATTAATTCACATGTCACTAGTTCTAACATGGCTAAATTAGTGGGCTTTCTTACCTCTAATTCTACATTCACATATCAGAAGGGAGTTAAAAACACCTCACTTGTGGATTTGTTACTCAGCAAAGGTGTTGTGGATAGCCATTCTCTCCACAAAGTCTCTCACTCATTTCTGAAGGTGGTGCCTAGTGAAAGAACTTCCATCACCACCAAAGTTGCCATTGTCGACAATACTGGGTTAGCAATCCAAGTGGGAAGACATACACCCAGAGTGGTACTTCTTGATACATGTGCCCAACCAATGATTCTTGGAGTTCAATTCACCAAGAAGATGGGCATGTTTGACTCCAAACTACGAAAATATATGGGAGTGTAGAGGAGGTACTTGGGGAAAGCTCGGATTTGATTACACTTAACTTTAATGAAGGTATAGATTAGGAGCTTTGCTTATAGGTCACATGTTTAGTCACCAATGCCACCAATTATGATGTGCTCATTGGGCAAGAGGCCATGTTTCCACCAAGTTTCACAATTGACAACTGGTTCAAACATGCGTACTACCAAGTGGATTAGGAGACTGATGGGCACCACCTAGGATACATACCCCTTGATTTACATGGGAACCATAGTCCTATGGCTCACCATTGTATGCTCAAGGAATCACACACCATTTCCTACATCCAACAAGTTAGCCACGAGTGGATAGAGGGAGATGAGGAGATAGTTTACGTTCAAGTTACTGAAAGCTTGAGGGTGGTTCCTATTGACATTCAAAAAGTTTTACCTTTAGTTAAAGGGACTAAAGGTTTTACACAGGTTCAAAGTAGCCCACAAGCCCTTGGTCAAAGCTTTGTCTAGTTTTGAAAACATGGAGAGCCATGGTGAACCGATTAAGCCATTACTTTGTCAGCTAATCACCTAAACACCACCTAAAGAAGGGATTACATTACTAGAGCTCTTTGGTATTGGTACAGGTCTCGAAGCCCTACTTTAGTCAGGGATGGTGGTTTAGAGGTATTTCTACGTAGACATTGATCCTATTGCAAGGCAAGTGGCGGCATCAAGAATGAGAGAATATACAACCAGATTTCCACAATAGTTTGCAACCATCGCATGGAAGGCTAGTTTCACATTTTTACCCTTTGACATATAACTAATTCAGAACAAGCATATGGAATTACTTGGCCTCGTCGACCTCATCATTTCAGGTTGGGAATGTCAAGGATTTTCAGTGTTTGGATTTGGAGAAGGCTTGAGTGACACAAGATCTAGTCTTTTCATGGACATACTACAATTGATCACCTGGGCTTAATCCATTTCTCCTACACTTGGTTATGTAATTGAGAACACCCTTTTTCAGCTTGACCAAAGGGAGAAAGTCTAGGAACACTACACACTGGTCAAACATTACCTTGGAGAGCCGCTCCTACTTGATGTGGCACAATGTGGTTCCTATGCGCACCGGCTGCGCAACTAGTGGACCAACCTGGCACCACTCTCAATTATGCAGCTAGCTCTAAGATACACTATTAAAAACCCCAACTTGCAAGTTTCTCACATATTGGATGATCAAAGTTCTTACCAACTAGTTACAAGGCAAGAGAAACCTCTTTGGTTTCTTGTGAACAAAATAGGAAAACCAAAAGGTGTTTGGCCCACCTTTGTCTCCTTCCTAGGAGCACACACCTTTCAGGGAGATGGACCAGGCTTGGTGTATCGTCATGTTTCAACCACTTGGGATGAACCAAGCCCAGAAGAAAGAGAAAGGGCTATGGGGTTCCAAACTAGGACTACTAATCACATTAAGGTGACTAGATTAGATCGTAACGTTCTACTAGGGAGAGGCATGGACCTGAACTCCCTTACATGGTTGTTGGTAACTTGTGTACTCTTTCAAATGTACACAACACCAACACTGATTCAATCAGCTTGTAGTTCTGGCGATGCGACCACATGGCACCCTAACCAAGTACACTTGCCTATCTTCAACATTCTACATTTCACTTTTAGTATTGGGGGGGAAGGAGGTACCATGTAATTTGACTCAAGTTGTGTCTAATACACCTAGAGGTACATCAACTTCTAGAAAAATAATTACAACCTTTAACGAATCTACGTAGTTGGATAGTGGAGAACCCAATACACCAGGTTCTTCAAACACACTTTCCAACTCCATTCCATGTGTTTCCAACTACCCTTTCGTTACGGGGAACCAGCTCACCAAGAAGGAGAGAGACTAGGTCACAAACTTGCTAATTAAGTATGAGAATGTGTTCGCATTCTCAATGAAAGACTTAAGTAGGTGTAAGACCATGCATCTTTCTATAGACCTTATAGATGAAACACCCATCTATCGGAGGAGGCATAGGTTGAGCAAGCATGAGTGAGAACTGGTAGATGAAAGATATAAAAAGCTCCATGAGGCTGGTCTCATTCAGCCATCAAGTTTTGATTTCGGAACCGCTACAGTAATGCTAGCAAAGAAAGATTCAGCTAAGTTATGGACTGAAAAAAGGATGTGAAGGGATTATAGGCCTTTGAACCTAGTTACACCTTAGGACAGGTACCCTATGTCCATCCCTGAAGAATTGTTTGATAGCATTGGAGACTCAAACATCTTCACAATTGTGGATTTGATGCAAGGTTTCAACCAAATTGTGCTTACTGCGAAGGATCGTAAGAAAACGACATTCCATGGAAGCAACAAGTTGTGGGAATGGCTTGTGATGCCTTTTGGATTGAAGAATGCACCTGTCTTCTTTCAGCGAGTCATGGACCAAGTTCTTGAAGGGGTAAATTTCCTGAAGTGCTACATAGATGACGTCCTAGTGCATAGCAAAGGACTCTTGTAGCACTTGGTTCATCTTGAGGAGTTATTCAAGAGGCTCCACGAAGTCAATATGAAGATCCATCCTAAAAAGTGTGAATTTGCTGTCACCTCAATAATCTACCTTGGACACAGAATTTTGCCAAATGGTATTATGGCTCATTAGGCCAAAGTACTAGTCATTTTGGAGATGCCCAATCCTATTGATGTTCACATGTTGAGGAGCTTCATCAGACTATGTAATTACTATAGAATTTATGTTCAAAACTTCAGTACTATTGCTCATCTTCTCTATGCATTATTAAAGAAAGATGTTGCTTGGACATGGAGTGATGAAGCTTAAGAAGCTTTCAACACACTCAAGGAAAAGCTTTCAGAGTTCCCCATTTTGAGAAGACTTGATTTCAACAAGGTCTTCATTCAACACATTGATTGGAATGTTTTTGGTATTAGAACTATTCTTGGCCAACTTGATGAGGAAAGCAAAGAATATGTTATTGCCTATGCATCCCGAAGCAACAACAAGGCTGATAACAACTACTCTTCATACAAGGGGGAGTGCCTTGTTGTTGTATGGGCCATCATACATTTCAAGCCCTATCTTTATGGCATTAATTTCACTTTGTATACCGACCACTAGCCTATCAAGTGGTTGATGACCAACAACAAGCTTATTGGTAAGTTAGTTTGTTGGGCATTTATACTTCAAGAATATGAGTTCAAGGTTATTCACCAACTTAGTATTACACATCAGAATGCGGATACCATGTCATGGAGACCCCTCACTACCTCTGAAGATTTTTCAAAAGCCAGGTAAGATTTTGACCAGATTCCAGCAGTACATGTATCTGATGCATCTAGTTATCTTGCACTATTGCAATGTCACCTAGTTGAACATCCCATTGTGGATATATGGGAGGACTTGGACACTTTGAGGTTTCTTCAACATGGGGAATACCCTCCCCAAATTACATCAAGTCAACGAGATTGCATGCAACAGTGGTCTAAACGCTACTCATGGAGGGACAATCACCTTGTCCGATGTTTACCACAAGGCGACAGAGTGGTTCCACCACCACATGAATGGCCTGGTCTTATTCAAAAGGTACACTCGGAGCTTGGACACTTTGGAATTAAGTGTACTTATAGCCTTCTCGCTCTTCATTACCATTGGAGAGGTATGTATGCTCAAGTCCGAGACATCATTGCTAGGTGTGAACAATGTGATAGAGTGAAAACTTCTTTCTCCTCCGACAGCTCACGCTTTCTCCACTCCCTATTCAGGGCATGTTCTATCGTTGGTCATGTGATTTAGTTGGAGAGTTACCACAAACTTCCAGGGGTAATGTTTACATCATGATTATGATTGAGCATTTTTCAAAGTGGGTTGAGCTTGTTGTGCTATTGGACAAATCATCACATAGCACCAGTTAGGCTTTCTTACAACAGCTTCTAAGTAGGTTTGGGGCTTGTGCTAAGTGCCTTATTAATCAAGGATCAAAATTCAGGGGAGAATTCCAAGACCTATTTGACCATGCTCTCATTGACCATCATTGAACTTCAAGAGATCATCCCCAAGCTGATGGCCTTGCAGAGAGGATGGTTCAAACGTGTAAGAAGGGACTTTGGAAGATTTGCCTCACTAAAAACAAAGAGGATTGGGACCTAGCCCTCCCTTACATTGCCATGGGTTACAGGATGTCCAAACATGCCTCTTTATCTCATTTCTCCCCTTACTTTTTACTTTTTGGGAGACATCCCATTCCACCCTCTTCCATTGTTGTTCAAATGGACCAGGTTGTGGAATTGGACTCCCCAACCACTTGGGCTAGGGTCATTACAGAAAGGGCTACTCTATTCAAGAGGGTTATGCTCATGGCACCTGTCCATTGCACAACATCGAGACACCTTACGATATGCACACACACGAGGTGGCAGTTATAAACCTAAGGTGAGACAATTTGATGTTGGTGATTTTGTGTATCTCCAGCAGCAACCCAATGATACTCTAAACACTTCTTCTGGTTGCACTATCTTGAGGATTAAGGCGATCAGGCCTTTAGGTGTGTTGGAGTTACAAGGAACTCATGGACACACAATTTAGGATCATTCCAAAAATTGTGTGCCCTACCACATGTTGAACTTGGATCCTACCATCATCACGTCAACTTGGATTCCTCCACTTGATTATCCATGTCAGGTATGTCAAAGGACAGATGATGTTGATCAGATGTTGCTTTGTGATAACTGTAATGGTGGATACCATCTCTTTTGCTTCAAGCCAGAGTTCACTCAAATTCTCGTCGACAATTAGTATTATTCATCATGTTCTCCTACAACAACTTGATTCCTACTCAGACCATGCCACGCTTTTCCCGGCTCAAGTCTGGGGGGGGAACAAGAGAATTTCATCTCAGCCTCCTCTTGTGCATTATCTATATGTGTGTGTGTGTGTGTGTGTGTGTGTGTGCATGCCTAGACCAAAAATGACACATGTGGAGTACATAATTTTTAATTCAAATGTTTGGTGTTTTGGGAATGTAAAATTGTCCATTTGAAAGTGGAAGGCAAGTGACATACCTAAACCTTACCCTTACAAGTTTCCAAATTGTCACACATGTTTCAATTTAATCAACTAGGAAAAAAATTAGGAGCAAAAAATGGGTTTTTTCAATTTTATGATTGGCAAATGTTATGAGGGTAGTAATGTTGTTTTATACAAAAACAAATTCTCAATTTTTCCATTTTAATAAATCATGGACTTTATAGACTATTGGCAATCTTACAAAGATTTGATAAATTAAAATATCAAACTTGCTTGTGAACCCTTAGTTTAACATTACAATAGCCTTACAATCATTCTAGGGAAATTGTTTTTTCAAAGAATTAATGTTAATTAATAATGCTTAGTGACATCATCTTAACATCATCAATGTCATGTCATATACCACTCAAAATTTAATGTTGGTTAACATTTTAAATGTGAACTCATGATTAAATTTAAAATTCTTAACATTACAATATTACAAAAACACGGTTTTTCAAATGGTTCAAGTTAACTAACTGGTCTTTTTTTACTAATGGACATGTCCATTTTGACTAGAGGCCCAAAACATGTTTTTTAACCAATCAAGTTGATTAGAATGATTTATTTGACCAATACATTTAGTCAAGTTAAACAACCCTAATCAAAATGGCCAATGGGTTTTAATCAAATGGGACATCTAGTGAAATTGAGCATAAGAAATATACATCATTAATCAAAATGACCAATGTTCTCTAGTCAAATGGAACATCTTATGCCTAGTACGTACCTACCTCCTACCTCCCACTTATAATCTTACAACCTACCTACCTATCTACCAACCCACCCACCTACCTAAATGTATTACCTACCTACCAACCCACCCACCTACCTACATGCTACCTACCTACTTACTTACATGCTTATCCACTCACCTATAACCTACCTACATATTATCTACATAATTACCTACCCACCAACCCACCTACCTAAATATACTACCTACCTACCTACATATTAACTACCTACCTACCCACCCACCCATCCATTTACCTAAATGTATTACTTACTTACGTACCAACCCACCTAGATGTAACACCTACCTACCCACCCAATTACCTACCTACGTATTACCTACCTACCTACACACACACCTACTTACATACATGTATTAAATACCTACATACCCACCCACCCACCTACATACATATATACTACCTACCTACCCACCCACCCACCCACTTACTTACCTATTCACCCACCACCTATCTACCTACTTATTTACTTACCCACCCACACACCTATCTCCTACCTTCATACCTCATAGTCTTGTAATGAGATGTTGAAATAAACGTGTGAACTAAAAAAGTTGAACACATTTTGATGGTGTGGTCTATTGGTTAAGACCTTGGTTTATCATTAGGGAGGTCAAAGGTTCAATTCTTAACATTATAACCTATGTACATGCTTAAGAAGCTAAGGTAGGTAGGGTAGGGTAGGCTAAGTAGGATATATTAGGTTAAGTTAACTTGGTCAAGTAGGATAGGGTAGGCTACCACCTACCTACTTGCCTACCTGCCTTTTTACAACCTACCTACCTACCTACTTGCCACAATTTTTTTCATACGAGTAGAAATTTGACTAGTCAAAATGATTAGTCAAAATAACCAATCAAATGGTCTACACTTTGCTAGTAAAAAAAACCACCCCAATCATAGTGGACATGTTGAAATCAACTTGTCCAAAATGATGGAGTGGTCTTTTTTACACCTTTTCAAATTGGGTATTTTTTTACTAGATTTGTTAGTTAAAAGTACCATGTTTTTTAGTAGTGTTAGCTCAACATTGGAGATAACACCATAGGTGTTTTCATGCCACAAGTTTGATTGACAACAAGATTGCATTGAGATGTAAAAAAGTAGGGGATTTTGGAGGGTTTTTACTTATTCTTCTCAATGTTTTTTCTTTTTTTTTGCACTATTTGAATTTGGCTAAGTTAGTTACATGTTAGCCCCTCTTTGAGTTGTAATTGCCACATGGCCATATTATGTGTTGAATTGCCCAACTACATGGTAAGGAAGTATGTAGTCTTCAACAATTAGGGGAGAAATTTAGCTAGATATGATTTGCTACAAAAGAGTTTTATAAATAAATTTTGGGGCTACAAGCTTTCAATTTTTTTGTCAATAATAAATTTTTATTTCCAATTTTTTGTGACAAAACTATATGGGGGAATAGAACCCCGACTAATAGAGGCCCTGCCCATTGCAGCATAAAGTTTAACCTACACAAAAAAAATGTTAGGTCCCAAATCTTCAATGCAAAAAAAAGTGTCAATTCATGTTTCCTTAAGGCCCAAAAGGGGGTTGGAATTTGATTGAAGCTTCAAAAACCATCATATCCAAAATAACATGGATCATGGAAACAAAAGTTAATTGTAGAATTCACATTCATTTCAAGCTTCAGCACCATATTGAGTTTTTCTTTCTTCCCAATTTTGAATTGATGCTCCAAAAGGGAAGTTTTGCATGGTGAAAAACTTCTGACTGAACATTCAAATGACTAGCTCCAAATGTTTCGTTAATTGATTCCTTAATTTAGTTTTCATAAAGGTGAGTGTAAAAAAACATTATTCATCTTCTACCAAACCAATCACTTGCACCACAACAAGTTCAACCAACTTGATGTATTTAGGGATTTTTTATTCAAAAATCCGAGATGAAAAAAAGGTTCTCCATAACTTGGTAAGTAATTTGATATCAAATGGTTTTTGCATTGCCAATTTAATGTTATTTTTCATGGTAAGGACAAACAAAAATCTTTGTAAATCAAAGGCAATGGCTGAAAATAATCCTAGAATCCGTATCTCACTAGGCCTGACCTTCTTAGGTTAGCAAAGGGCAACTTTTACGATTATTAAGTGAGTAACAAACTTGACTTTAGGTTTTGGTTGCAACTAGTATTGGGGGTACACAACCCCAAATGCATCCATCAAATCTTAGTCTAGGAATCAAAATTGTAATTTTGTGATAAGTTGGTTGGCAACTTCTGTACATTATTGTTTCACAAATGCCACAATCTTTTCATACGCATGTCTTGTCACAAAACTAAATGCCCCAATTTAATCTACATATGTGGCCCAAACATGTTGCTTAACAAATTCAAAAGCTAGGTGATTTGTTCCAAATTTAGATATGTGATCCATGTGAAGATTCATGTTTTCATGAGCAAAATTGATAAGGGCATGGAAATTTCTAAACACATCACCTTCGAAATAAGATTGGTTGTCACAATGCATCTGATATACTGTCACCAAAAAAGAGAGGGACCAACCAACAACCAGACCCCTCTAGCTCTGCTTGCTTCTGACAAAGCGAACATCAGGTACACACACATCAAAGGAACAACATTAGCAACATCACTGATCCAGATCAAACGAGAGATTCATTACTGGAGCACAACAGACTCGCTCGAACCTCTGTAGACACACTTCCTACTCAGAACTTCCAGGATAAAAATTCATAGTTCAAATTTCACAAAAGGTCCTCGCCAACACAAGCATCCATTTTCCCAGAACATTGATCAAGTAGTCTGACAACTATTCTGTCTACGATCGAGCTTCCCCCAAAAGCAAACCACGTGAGCTGACTATCCTATGCATTTCCCAAGCCTCCCCGGTCTACAACCTCGATCCTCACTCACGATCTAACTCTCACCAAACTCAGGAGTTAGCCATCCTCTAGTTACTAACGCAGCGGAAGAAATCAGCAACTAGCACTCTCCTAAGCTCCTGCTCAAAAATCCTTCACTTCTTCTCCCTTTCTCTCCGAAAATTCTCCTACTTCCTCTCTATACAATTCTTGAACTACCTAGCCTGTTCTACCTCTCCAAACTCTCCGGACCCGACCTCAATTGCCGCTGTCCTCTTCGAACTTCCAAGATCTCCCTTTCAACGTTTAACCACCTGCTCTTTGAATTGCTATCCTGCATTCCAACCGCCTCAAACCATCAATGCCAGCACCTCCTTTGCCATAATTCTATGCCGTCATCTTCAAGTGTGGTGAGCCTCCATGATCAAACCAGCGTAGCCGCCATGTAGCATCTTAGTGATGAGAAGTAATGTGCCGCCAACCAAGTGATGGTGCAAACAAAATCAGGATCAGGATCAGAATAGCAACGTTGTTCGGTCACCCCATGTTCGGTTACAATACATCCCTTTCACAAATTTTCATTGTTACTATGAAATCACCCACAAACACATCACGTAGTTGGGAAAATTTGATCAATGAATGGACTACCTCCAATAGTGTTATAATGGCATTGAACCCCAACAATGACTTTACATTAGTTAATAAACGTAGATTAGACTTGGCAGAGGCTATGGTCGGTGCATCTAATGCCATTTTCATGAAAAGGGTGCGATATTCAAACAACACACATTTGACAACATTAATCATGGATATCCACCTAGTTCTGATGTTCCATAATATTTTGTTACCCTTAGTTTCCATGAACTGTACTAATTTGGTAGACTCCAAGTGTCTTTTGGGGTTGCAATTGAAATAAGCATACAAACATTACAAAAGTGCTTCAATGTGAAATACCAAAGATAAGTGTGAGAAGGTTTGTATCTCCAAATTAATTCGATGCACCATACAATGTACACAAGTGACAAATGGAGCATACTGCCATTGAATTTGAACTGTAATTCCATATATGAGGCCTTAGAAGGTATTGACCCCATTAACACCAAAACAAACCAGCTTTGAAGCAAGGTTTTCTTCTTACAAACCCCTTTGTGTCATCAAAGAGTTCATGATCAACAAAGTTAGACTATCAACTCTGGATCCAGAAAGCACATGTTTCATATTCAACAAAGGTATGTGACACCAATCTTGAATAATATAACCATGCACACTTGCCTAACTTGCATTATCTATAGAAGTAACCTCATCACATGTCAGAGTTACAAACTTGGCATTTTCGATAGCAGTTTTAGTGGCCTTTTTCACCTCATTTTTTATGTGTTTTGCCATTTTCCAAATAGCCCCATCAGTCCAATGTTTTTTTGGAATAGATCAAAGTTTCAAGAATTCAAACAAAGGTTTGAAATATTCATAATCTATCATTGGCTTACCTTTACTCAAGAGACTAAAAATAGAAGCAAATTGAACAAATTTCCTTTATCTTCCATTGCTTGACCAAGATCAAGTTATTGGAGGACAGTTGTTGTTGATAATTAAGCATAAACATTTTCATTTTTTGCATGCCCACATTTTGGATCCATAAACCACTTACCATCAAGAGCTTTCCTTTTACCTGCATGTTTTTTAATGGAATCCCACTTAGCCACCAAAACCTTGTCCCTCTTTTCAATTTTAGAACAAACATGACATTTCACATAAGTAACTAGTCCAACTTCATTGAAAATGGGCTTGCCCATGGCATTTTCAAAGCCCAAACATCTTGAAACTTGCAATTCACATAAGTTTCAAAGGGTGAAAGCATGATCAAGTATACATTTCGTGATCCTTGTTAAGAAAAGTGTAGAATAGTCATAAATCATGCCTTAACATATCAAAATTTTAAATATCATTTAATTAAATGATCAATATGAACATATTCTTTGAATTTATGTCAATGATAGGGTCCATTCATGGTTGGGGTACCAAAAAAGGAAAAAAAACTTAAGGAATTTTTAGAACTACTTTTTACAAATAACTTTTACATCGAACAAACTTAAGTGAAAAAAATTGAATAGTCCAATATAAGATAATTCATGTGTAAATGGTGATTTTTCACAAGTATACATAATTGTGTATGAATATTTTAGTTTAATGCTAGAAATGTAGAAAATCCCAAAATGAATTTCAATGGACAACCAAACATGTCTTTTGGCATGTTTATTTCCTGTACATGTGACTTGCATCTAAAGCTAGACATTTTGAACCCATTGAACATATTTTTGTTATCAAATGGTTTAAAAAATGAGTCCTTTGCCTTGTAGCCTTTTCCTTCAAAAATTTAAGACTTTGAAAGTTTTGAATGATTTGGTTTTTCATCAAGTTCATCAATCAACATGTATTTTCATAGAAGGGGGCATGTTTTTTGTTGTACGAAAAATTTGAAATCAATTGTATGATTTTATGCCTTCCTTTTAACTACTTTTTAAAAAAAGTGTATTTTAGACACTTGATTCCTTCAGTTTACAAGACTCAAAATGACATTAACATAGTATCCAAATTATTTTAAAAATATTTTTCTTGATTTAAGAACACATCATTTTTTTTATTGGTATACAAAAATCCACTACAATTATGATAACATAAGATTAAAAATATCCAAAGTTATCTTTTGCAGTTGTTTTTTAGTTAGACACTCCTTTTTGGTACCCCAATTGTGAATGAACTTGATATTGAAGAATCACATGTTTAAAGTAGATTTAAGTATATTTCTAAAAATTGCAAATAATTTTTTTTTGACTTTCTAGGTTGCCCAAAGAAACAAAGTAGGCTTCAAGTAGATGAAATATTGAAATTTTTTACTTTTGGGTAGGTCTGCAATATGATGAGCCACTACAAACTATTCCTGAATAACACACTTGTCAATTTTTAACTTCATTTAGGATTTTTTTTTTTCATATAATCTACATAGTGCAATATAATATACATTCAAGAATGACATGTAAAAATATGAATCAACTATATCAACATTTGAGGGTGAAAAAAAATCAATTAAACACTTGTAACCAGTCTTGAGTAAGTCACATACAAATGATCAAAATTAGTCTAGATTTGTTTGGAAATTTTTCATATTCATGTAGATTGAATAATTATTAAACTTCACATGGTTTCAAATCATCATTGGAATTGATATATAGATAAATTATAACATTCAAAATCTGCATTTTTCTTTCCAATAACTCTTGGATAAATATAAGATAAGTAGTAAAATTCAAAGAAATTAAATTTTAATATAAAATATATTATACAAGTCCAATATTTGATTAAACCATAAATTTTGTGCAATGGTTGCATGCCATCTCAATTTTTAATTTCAAGTCCTTGTTCTTTTGAAAGGAACAAAAGAGTTAGGTGTGGTTCATTATATTATGGACTTGCCCTTTTTTGGTTAATGGCCATCTAAATTTTACTTCTGCATTTTCAACTTCCAAGGTAAAAAAAATAATATATCAATCTTTTAATGTAAAAATATTTTTGAGCACAATTCCACCAATCAATTTCAAAAATACTTTTGACCTACTTTTAATAACTTTGTATACAACACACTATAAATTCAATATTGTGCACCATGATGGTTTGAAAATGTTTTGACTCTACTTTTTTGCATTTATGTGTAAAAATATGATTGCAACTATTCATAGCTACTTTTGTTGTATATTTGATCATGTTTTCACCCCAAAAGGTTTTTTTCATTTTTTGGGATTATAAACATGCACATCCTCAACAACAATGGGGTTAGGATTTTCAAAAGGTTTAAACATTGTAAGAATTGTGTTGCAATTCTAAGGCCAAATAATTGTCAATTTAGGGTTTTGCAATTGACTTCTTTGCTCACCCATGTGATTGGATTTAGGTACATCAAAAGAAATAGACTCATTAAGTGCCAAGGTTTCTCTTGGAACTTAACCACCAAAAAAATATTTAAATTTGAAATTATTTGGAACTTGTAATTTTGGAGGCATGGTTGAAGCCTAAAACCAAAAAAAAAATTTCAAACAACAAAATGAACCTAAAATGAAAACTTCAAAAATTTACCAAGGAAGGGTACATCAAGTAGATCTATAATAAAAAACTTGAATGCACATGGTAGTGCAGGTCATTGTTGTCTGTATTTCTGTCGCATTTAAAACAAAAAAATGGTTGCATTATGTGTCGCATTGCTTGCAACTTCACACAAAAAAATTGAACCAAACCCTAAAGGTCTTAGGTCATGATTCACAATTAATGGTCACTGCCATTAGTGCCCACTACCCATTACCATGTATGCTTGCAACCTTAATGCTCAAAGGTTCATAACTACAATGCTATTAATGCCCATTGCCATGTATACTTGCAACTTTAATGTTCAAATGTTCACACAAGAAATCCAACTAGACTACCTATTAACACCTGCAATTCTAGTGAATGAAGAAAGGTTTAGGAATTAAGTCACAACTCATTGTTGTTGGAGTTAGGACTTAGTGGTGCGAATTGAATTTCAACTATGGCTCTACACATCATAGAAACCTCACACATTACGAGCCCTTAAACATTGTGAACCTAGATTTGTGAATGGTGATTTCTAACTTTTAACTTTCGAGTTTTAAGCAGCCTAAACAAAGATAATTGAAAAATGAATTCAAACAAAAAAATTTAATGTTGAACAACTTGAGACTTGAGTGCACAATAAAAATTTGGGAATCTAGGGGCTTTGATTACTTCAATGATAGATTACGAAAATCAAAGGGCTACAAGTCATGACAAGGGCTACAACAACTATAGATCGTGATTCGTGAGATGTGGCATGTGAGCGCACAAATCATTGACGTTGTTAGTTGATGCAAGTGTCAATGCTAGAAGTTGATGCTTGTAAGTCAATGCTGGTAGTTGATGCCAGTAGTCCATGTTAATAATTGACGTGCAACTTGTAAATCGACATTGGTAGTTGATGCACAAGTTGACATTAACACTGGATAGTAAATCGCAAGTTGACATTGACAGTCGATGCCCAAGTTGATGTTGATAATCAATGCGCAAGTCAACGCTAACAATTGATGCACAAGTCAATGTTGGTAGTCAATGTGCAAGTCAATACTGATAATCATGTGCAAGTCGATGTTGGTAGTTGATGCACAAGTCGACATTAAATGTCAATGTGCAAGTCAACGTTGATAGTTGATTCATAGATTGACGCTTTTGATTGATGAACAAATCAATGCTAATACTAGGTAGTTGATGTGCAAGTAGGTTTCAACAATGAAACTTGCAAAACTAGGATTTAACATTTGATAGTCACTACACATAGAAACATACAACAAACATTCAAATGAAATTTGGGAACATTGATCAAGATTAAGAATCACTACCTAGCACACATAGAAACATACAACAAACTTTCAAATGAAATTTGGGAACATCGATCAAGATTTAAGAATCACTACATGGTGCACATAGAAACATACAACAAACATTCAAATGGAATTTGGGAGCATCGATTGTTGAAATCAAACTTTTTTTTAAAAAATTGCATTTTAAAAAAGCAACAGACTTAGCTCTAAGCTTAGTGTCTAAATTTATTGGTTGGTGATCATGATTCATTGTTGTTGAAGCTTGAATTGGCACTTCATGATGTTGCCTTGCCTTACAAGTTATAACACTCAATGCTCAATGCCTCATACAAGCTTGCAACGACTCTAAAGTCTACATCTATTAAAGATTCACAAGCGCCATGTTGAAAGATCACTCCCATCACCTAAACTCTGGTCACTTGTTGCTTGAAGCTTGCAAGCTATAGTGTTGTAGAATGCACATTACACATTAACACTAGAGTTTGGACTCTAAAGTTTAGATAGAACCACCATTTGATAGTGGACACAAGGCAAGCGAAATAGGTTTTGGGAGGAAGAAGGGTTTGGCAAAAACCCGTTTGAAGGAGGGGTTAGGGTTTCAATATTGATGGTCCTTAGGGTGAAGATCTAACGATCTACCCTAAAATAAGTTGCAGATTATGTGAATAGATGTTTTCCCACAGCGTTGTGGGGAGGTGAAACAAAAATGTCTGTTGTTTACATGGCAGTGACATTGAAAGATTTTTAAAGAGATATTTGCGAACTTTTATATTTTTTCAAATTAAAAAACCCTTTCTGATTCACCAGCCCAAATTCAGGTCGAAACAAACCAAAATTTTACTCAAAAAAACACTGATTCCTGTGACACACATTGTGTCAGATATTACTCAGTTGTGGATGAACCTCAACTGAATTAATGTTTGGTTTCACCTTGATAACCGATTCTGCAGGAAATAGGTCTCATGTATAGGTAGATATGTTTAAAAAAAAAGTAACTATAAGATAAGTAGATGGGTAAGGGCTGTTTTTACTACCTACCTCTTAACAACTTGCCTGTGGGTTAACAATAGGTAAGTAAAAAAAATTCCAATGCAGCAAACCACCATGGTTAGCTAGGGAACTGAAACCCAACAGAAAACTGTTCCTGATCACTTACCATTGATCCTTCATGGTGTGCTGGTGGGTGCTGGTTCACTATGGTCCACAATGTGAGGCTGATAGATGGAAGCAAAAATCCTCTTGGTACAAGAAGAAAAGTTTGATCCATTCAGCAATACCATAGATCCTAGAGAAGGCATGTGACCCCACATGCCTGTAAGAAGATGCTTTTGCTTTGGGATTGTCTATTCACACATAATTATTTTCATTTTGGAGGAACACCGCAGTCGGAGCTGATACCATAGGTGCATGTTACAAGCTTCTATTTATGGATAATTGCTGAACCATTAGAGTTACCTGTAAAGTCACCCTGTCTTTGACCCTGTCTTTGGGCCTCCTTTCACCCCTTATCCCCTTGTTTGGTAGTATCCGAGACGTAAGGAAATTTGATTAAATCTCAGTATGAAATGCTGAAACTCAGCGTCTAATGCACAAGGTTCGAGAGTAAATTATTGTAGTTGTACAGGTAGGAGCAGTGAAAATATATGTAGCAGCAGTGAAGGCGCTCAGGGAAAAGGAAACTCAGTTTACCACCAAAATTGATGGTTTTCTAAGTTTCATCCCCCCCCCCCCCCCCCCCCCCCCCCCCCCCCCCCCCCCCCCCCCCCTCCCTCTTTCTTTTTCTCCTTCTCTTCTTCTCCTTCTCCT
>Ga0116227_10002791_pt1 | contig 39412 bp, 39 predicted proteins | sample S1TSphgellanicum_FD_89693 | JGI IMG/M metagenome (GOLD analysis project Ga0116227, IMG submission 89693) | Host-associated microbial communities from peat moss isolated from Minnesota, USA - S1T2_Fb - Sphagnum magellanicum MG | ecosystem: Host-associated > Plants > Peat moss > Unclassified...
CATAGGAAACCAAAGAGGTTTTTCTTGCCTTGTAACTGGTTGGCAAGAACTTTGATCATCCAATATGTGAGAAACCTGTAGGTTGGGGTCTCTGATAGTGTATTTCAGAGCTAGCTGCAGAACTGAGAGTGGTGCCAAGTTGGTCCACTAACTGCGCAACCGGTGCACATAGGAACCACATTGTGCCGCATCAAATAGGAGTGGCTTTCCAAGGTAATGCTTGACCAGTGTGTAGTGCTCTTGGATTTTTTCCCTTTAGTCAAGTTGAGAAGGGGTGTCTTCAATTACATAACCAAGTGTAGGAGAATGGATTGAGCCTAAGTGATGAATCATATCATGTCCGTGAAAAGACCAAATCTTGTGTCTGTCGCGCCCCCAAGTTCCTTGTGAACCCACTCGAGGGTCCAAGTATGCGGCAATGCGGAAGCGATTGGAACTTGGGGCACGATCTCGACTTCTAGCACTAAAAAGGGGTGAGAGGGGCGTGCTAGAAATCCTGGGAAAGACTAGGAAGAGTGGACAAGCTTGACTCACTTTCACGGACCCTCCATGAACCACTCCAAGTGGTTAGCCCAAAGTTGGAGCACCTTTGGTGCTAGGAAGAGCCACGGCCCAGACCTTGGGGAAACCATCACCTTCCCCTTTAGAACTCATCATGGAACCTTTTGGTGTTGGGACAAGCCACGGGTGAATTCGGACTCACTTTGACACACTACAACCCGGGTTCGGAAGTAAGCCACCACCTCACTCCCTTGGGTGGGGAAGCTAGCACCTTCCCCTTGGGGAAGCCAACCACTTCCCCCTTATAGTATACTCTGTGACTCGCCGCGGGGGTGGCATCCAAATGGCTTTTTTGTCCCGGGACTCCCGGGACTCCCGGGACTCCCGCGTGGGAGTCCCGAAATCGCGCAACTTCGGGACTCCCGCGACTTTGAAGCTTCATAACTTTCGGAGCAGACCTCCGATTGACTCGCTGTCTGAAGCAAAGTTGTAGATCTTGTCGAGAGCTTTCCAACGGTATATCGCACGTTTTCTGCACCCAAGTATTTCAGGTCGATTCCCGACTTTTAGTGGTCGGGAGTCAAAACTAGGAGACTCCCGGGAATTCGACTCCCGGGCCTTCTTTTGGCCATAACTTGTGTTTGAGATGTCCAAATGAGCAATGAGAGCCCATTTTGGACATCTACACTTTGAGAGCTTTCCATTGATATAAAGAGCGCAACAAGCCATGGAGTTTTGACCCCTCAAAACGCACTTTGAAGTTTCGGGAGTTCCTTCGGGACTCCAACTCTCACCAACTCCCAATGTGGGAGTTCACTTGGGAGTGTGAGGGTTCATTCCTTCACACTCTCTAGACTCTTTGTATTCTTTGCACTCTTTGCACTCTTTGCACTCCCGGGAGCATGTGATGTGCCTTCCGGGTCTACTACTAAGTTCGCAACCTTGCAACCCCTTTGCCTTGGTTGCAAGCCAAAGGCTAGGGTTGCGACACTCTCCCCCACTAGAAGAAGAGGTCAATGTCCTCATTGACACTTAGAGTTTTTTTCTCTCGCAGTTGCACTCCCGGGAGCATGCGATGTGACTCCCGGGTCTACTATTAGGCCCGCACCTTGCAACCCCTTTGCCTTGGCTTTGAGCCAAGGCTAGGGTTGCGACAGTGTCACTCAAGCCTTTTCCAAATCTAGCCGTTGAAAATCCTTGACACTCCTAACCTAAAATGATGAGGTCAACGGGGCCAAGTAATTCCATATGTTTCTTCTGATTTAGTTATATGTTAGAAGGCAAAAATGTGAAACTAGCCTTCCATGCGGTGGTTGCAAATTGTTGTGGAAATCTTGTTGTGAATTCCCTCATTCTTGATGCCGCCACTTGCTTTGCAATAGGATCAATGTCTACGTAGAAATACCTCCGAACCACCATCCCTGATTGTAGTAGGGCTTCGAGACCTGTACCAATACCACCAATGAGCTCTAATAATGTAATCCTTTCCTTAGGTGGTGTCCAGGTGATTAGTTGATGAAGTAATGGTTTAATCAGTTCGCCATGGCTCTCCATGCTTTCAAAACTAGACAAAGCTTTGACCAAAGGCTTGTGGGCTACTTTGAACCTTTGTAAAACCTCCGGTCCATGTTGAATGTCAGTAGGAACCACCCTCAAGCTTTCAGTAGCTTGAACGTAAGCTATTTCCTCTTCATCTCCCTCTATCCACTCGTGGTTAACTTGTTCGATGCAGGAAATGTTATGTGCTTCCTTGAGCATACAATGGTGAGCCATAGGACTATGCTTCCCATGTAAATCTAGGGGTATGTATCCTAGGTGGTGACCATCAGTCTCCCAATCCACTCGATAGTACGCATGTTCGAACTAGTTGTCAATTGTGAAACCTGGTGGAAACATGGGGCTTCTTGCCCAATGAGCACATCATAACTGGTGGCATTGGTGACTAAACATCTGACCTGTAGGCAAAGCTCCTGATCTGTACCTTCATTGAACTTAAGTGCAATCAAATCCGAACTTTCCCCAAGTACCTCCTCTACGCTCCCACTAGCAGTGTGAATTTACCACATAGATTTCCGTAGTTTCGAATCAAGCATGCCCATCTTCTTGGCGAATTGAACTCCAAGAATCATTGGTTGGGCACCTATGCCAAGAAGTACCACTTTGGGTGTATGTCTTCCCACTTGGATTGCTGACCCAGTATTGTCGACAATGGCAACTCCGGTGGCGATGGAAGTTCTTTCACTAGGCACCACCTTTGGAAATGAGTGAGAGACTTTGTGGAGAGAATGGCTATCCACAACACCTTTGCTGAGTAACAAATCCACAAGTGAGGAATTCTGAATTCCCTTCTGATATGTGAATGTAGAATCAGAGGTAGGAAAACTCACTAGTTTAGCCATGTTAAAACTAGTGACCAGATTACGAACGCCATCTACAACACGTGAGCCAATTGAATGTCTCTCCAAGGTGTTGGATGGGACCTCTATAGCATGTGGATCAGGGATTGGTAGAGGACCTGATGTAGTGTTCAAGGTATCCTCTAAGATTGCAATTATGTCCTTGGTGCTTAGTTTCAAATCTTGAAAACTGAACAATGGTGTACTCACAAGCTTTTGCGCCACTCCATGCATTTGAAGTTGGCATTCCATAAGCTGATCAGTGGAAAATTGTGTGTTTTCTTAATGTACATGTACTCTCGGGACATGAAAATTTGATGCCTGAACAACTTGTGGTGTAGTAGTCTCCTCCCCCCTTGCCAACAAGGTGCGTTCTTCTTCCATGTTGAGAGGATGAAAAGATTGTGGCATGACTACTCGAGCTCCTCTAGCCTTGGTAATAAGACTTGAACCAGATGTGAGTCCATTTGTCTAAATTACCTGCCTAATGGCAGAAACTCTAGGTGCCACACTAGCTTCTTGTGCCGCAACATAGGAAGGGCAACAAGAAGTAACAAATTTTGGTGTGCGACTAGAATTGTGTGGAGTGGAAAAAACATACTCCCCAACCATGGCATTGTGTGGAAGGCCATAGAACGACCTAGGAGGTCCCTCTCGTGATCCTGAACCTTGTATAGGTTGGGCATGACTAGCTGGTTGGAAGGACTTGCCTTTCAGATAGCAAGTTGGGCCCTCAATGATTCGAGTTCATTTTGTAAAGTCTGAACTTGAATTGCATGGGCTTGAATCACCTGCCTCTTGTCAGCATTGTGATCCTTCTTCTTAGCATTTTTGTTGGAATTACCTTTAGTGGGCAAAGCTTGAGTGGAAGGCTGAGGTGCTTTGGTTTTTGGTTAAGGGATAGCCGAAGATGCTGGCAAATTTTGTCGTTCTAATTGGAGTTGTTTTCGCTTTGGGAACTTGGTAAAATAAACAAATTCTTGATGTCCTTCTTTCCCACAATAATCACAAAAGAGATCCCAGAAAGAATGTTGCACTCATTAGCTTTGTGGGCAGGATTGCCACAGTAGTTGCAAGAAGGTAGGATGGGTGTAACCGAGTGCACCGCTTTTGTCCTTGAAGAAGAATGTGATGATCTAGTTGGCGTAGATGGAAGCCTCATAGTACTGGCCTCATAGTGTGCATGACCCAGTTCCAGCTTTTCGGAAATGTTGTACACATCCAACAAAGTGTACGAATCTCCAAATTCTGCAAAGACCCGTTGTAAAACCTGCGCGTGGAGTGTTGGAGTACCTTCTAACGAATGAAGATACCAGTTGACAACTTCCAGGTCTGTGATGCTCTGGGTATCCTCTTTGAGTTTGAGAAGCCTCCTATAGAGCATCTTGAGGGTTTCATCCTTTTGCCACGAGAAGGTGGCGAACTGTAAATTTTTTTCAGAACTTTTGACTGGAAATTCCAGCTCAAGAATTCAAAAGAATTCCCTCACTGGATCAGCAAAAGTTGGCGCATCGGTGGTGGGAGGAATGTTTGCAGAAGTAGCAATGAGTTGTTGAGGAGAAAGGTTTACTGAGGTAGGTATTGGGTCTGGATTATTCGGCATAGTCCCATGATGTGTAATTGCAGTTTGCAATGCAGCTTGAGAGGCGGTGGCGGTGGCGATGGCTATGGCGTAAGCTGGATTGGGAATCTGGGTGACACCCAAAATCCTTGCAGAATGTTATTCGTAGACATCCAATGCCTCCTAGTACACATAACGAACCAATTGTTTGAATGCGAACGCGTCGGTGTAATTCGCGCCATACCTGAGTTCCAATTCACAAACCACAGTTGAAAAAGTTGCCTTGAACTCCCTCAAAGAAATAGTACCTGGCCTTTCGCTAAACTTCTCAATTCTCCTAGAGGAACTACTGACCTCCATGGTGTATATGGGTGTTGAGGTCATAATTTGCAACGAGATATATGGTGATGGTGTGAAAGTAGGTGCGGCAATAGGCGTACCCCACTGATGAGCCCCTCCAAATGGACTTTGATGTACTGTTGATGTAGTGTAACATGAGCCTGAATTCCTGGTAGGAGTTATACTAGATGACGATGGTGCTATAGACACTTGATGGTACCATCGTGAAGATCACAAGCTTAAAGAAATTGGCTCAAAAGATTGTGTGTTACTTCGTAGCTAATACCTAGGCTCTGGTTGAACGGTAGTGCTCTCATCATCCGAGGACATGGTGTTGTCCCATGCCCCAAAATTTTGTGATAGTACACAACACTAACTACAAAATTCTAACACAACGTACAGTTTGAAGAATATAGTGTGTTGTTGGGAATGATTCGTGACACACAGAGATCGCATGGAGGTCAAACGAACGTCCAACGAAGGTTGGACAAAGGTCAGACGGAAGTCAAATAGATGATGGATGAAAAGGCAGGATGACAAAATACTATGTAGGACGGCATGGTACAGGACGTAGGACGACAGGGTGCAGGACAACAAGGCGTAGGCCGCAGGACGCATGACACAGGTAGGACGCAAGACGACAGGCGCAGGTCGAAAATGCGATGACCGTTGGACGAAAGTCCCTGGATGGACGAAAGTTTAATAGACGGAACTTGAACGAATCATCCGACGAGAGTCCGACTAAAGTCAAACGGACGTCGGATGGAACAAGTCGTAACGATAACAGTGTTGTCGTTTGCAACGCTGCAACAACGATGGTGTTGCTGCGGCGCTATTGCTGCAACATTGCTATTGTTACGACGTTACACTATTACAGCGTCGCTGTTGTTGCGGCGTTGCAATGATGGCGCTGTTGCTGTGGCGCGGCAGTGATGGCGTTGTTGTGGCGCTGTTGTGGCGCTGTTGCTGCGGCGTTGCAGCGATGATGCTGTTGTTGCGACATTGCAGCGATGACATTGCTGCTAGAGCTCGCGACGCCGCGACGCTGTAGTGTTGTGGCGTTGCAACTCGCGACGTTGCGACAGTTCGCGACATTGCAACGTTGTGGCACTGCAACTCGCGGCGCTATGGCACTACAGCTCGCGGCGCTCATTGCGATGCTACGACGCTATGGTGCTGTAGCTCGCGACACTGCGACACTACAGTGTTGTGGCGCTGTGACGTTGCAACTCGGAATGTTGCAGCGCTGTAGTTCGCGTTGTGGGAGTGTCTTGCAATGCGCGTTGTTGTTTTGCAACAGGCGATGTTACACTGCTCTGCAACGATGGCGGGCACCACCGCCTAAATGTTTGTTTTGTTTTTTTAAATTTTTTTATTCGCTAGTGGAGGGCAAGTTTGTACGCATTAAACAAGAAGAAAGAAAGAGAAAAAGAGGGGAGCTTTGAAACCTGTTAAGAATGTCAAGAATCTCGACTCTGTTGGTTCGCATAACACAAGCTCCTTCCGATAACAATGTTAACTCCCTTCGGCAGTAGCAACACTAGCACCTTCCAACAGCACCTTTCAACAGTAGTAACACCAACACCCTCCAATAGGAGTAACACCAGCAGGAGCAACAATAGTAGTAGTAACAATAACTCAAGAACTCATAGGTAAAAGAAATTTGCGGCTTTTAACATGAAGCAACAAAAATTATAGTTTTTCTAGAATTGAATTGCGAAGAAAGAAGAAAATGAAATGTATGTAGACGGTGGCCGTGCAATGGCCGCCGTGAACATCTAAAAATCCTAGCTTATTATGGAGGAAACTCTCTTGACAAAGGAATTGTAGAAAAACTAAAAGGAGAAAGAAAAGATTAAGCCTTTTATATCGTCGTCAACAAACTGAAACCTTAAGTACCTAATAACGTACAGTCGCTTAAAACCATACATTAACCCTAAAAGCACACATGGGTATGCCCGTAACTGGCCATCATGTATGAGACCATGTATGGGCATGACAATATTGTTTAGCCAAGCAACCATGTGATGTATCTCTTAAATAATTACTTAAAGTTTTTTGGACCAAGGTGTTTTAATCACAAAACATCCTTTGGTTTTTTCACCTTGCATGATTCTTATTCATCAACCAAGAGTAAAACTTGATTCACAATCACATCACCTTGATGTTGGTCTTTTTTATGTCAATGCTTAAAAAAGCTTGGAGCATATATCTTGTTTATAGAATTTAAATTAATATTAAAATCTTGTGCTATCTTTTAGAAGTAGTGCTAAAGCCTTCAACTATGAAAATTTTAACCATGAAGTTATTGATCAAAGTTGTTACATTCCTTGTTGAAAACCCTAATCATTTAACAAGTTATTATATGGATAGTAGGAACAATGTGACATTTGCAAAAACAAGGGGAACCAAAGAAAAACTACCTAAAAAAATGTGATTGTGATTGTTGTGTTTTCTTTCTATTGGTAGGTTTTTAAGTGCCTTTTCAAGCTTTGTAGATAACTAGTCCAAGTTTCGAGCTTTTCTTCAATGATCTTCCTTTCATGTGCAAGATCTTCATGTTCTTAAAGCATTGGATGCTTCTTGTTCTAGGTCAATTAGGAAAGGGCAATGGGTTTTATTGAATGGTGGTTCAACGACACACATAGGTGCTTTCTTAGTTTCATAAGGGCTGGGTTGTGCAAGGTCGAAGTAGACCAATTTGGTTCACCTTGACATTTATGCATTGAACATTTTAAAATGATCTTTTATTGGAGTTTTGTAACCTTGTGAATACCAAATATGCAATAATCTATGTAGTTTAACCTAAAGACTTGGGCATTTGTGAAACATCTTTTGAAAAATTGGCCTAGTTTAACTACATTACATTGGCTATGCATTTCAAAACAAAATTTCCCTTTGACAATCATCACAAGGGGGAACTTCATGGCTCCTACAAGAGATTATTGTTTTTCATCCCCTCCTTTTTCCACCCCCTCTCCTATGGGGTTTTCTCCTTTTTCATTGCACTCCTTTCCATGTAAAACCCTTGGACTTGGGGCTGTGATAGAAATTTGGAACACCTCTACTCCTACGTTGGGGTCCTTTATTTCCATAAGGTTCTAGTCGTAGGGCTTTAACCCTACACAAAAAAGTACGAGCAAGGTGCCTTTCATCATTGTGAGCATCACTCTAGAACCAAATAGGTAGGTGTAGTGGAACCTACTTGGATATATTATTGGGGGAAGCCTCCTGATTGCAAATGCCTAAGGGATTCCTCTTATAAGGGTCCATAATGGCATGAAAAAAAGCACCCTTTCTGAACCAGCACCCACCAGCACACAATGAAGGATGGATGGTAAGCGGTGAGGAAACAGTTTTCTGTTGGATTCCAGTTCCCCTAGCTAACCCTGGTGGTTAGCCCAGTTGCTTTTTTTTTTAACTACCCACTGACTAACAACCCACAACCAGGTTGTTAGTAGGTAGGTAGTAAAAACAGCCTTTACCTATGTACAAACCATCTAATTACCTAGTAATTACTTATTTTCCTACCTATCTACCTAAATATGAGACCTATTTCTTTACCGAACTGGTTACCAAGATGAAATCAGATATTACCATAGTTGAGGTTCATCCACAACTGAGTAATAAGGGGCATCCAGTGGATGGTGTGCTGGTGGGTGCTGGTTCACTGGGGCCCCCCATTTTCTGGTTCTTTGAGGAGGGTACCAAATTGGGGCCCGAGATGTCCCAAACTGACATTGAGTGGCTCACCATCCCGAGCGGCTGGCTATTTTTCTAAGCAATCAAATAGGGGTGCAATTTCCAACTGATTTTGTGTCAGTGAATTTTTCTTTATTGGGCGACACCCGGCGACAAGACAAAAAACATTTCCTGTGCCACTCATAGCCTACAAAGTATATTTGTGTGGAAAAAAAAAAAAAACATGCATCGTAGTCGCCAAATTTCAAGGAAACATTTATTTTTCGGGAAATCGCCATATTTAGACTATAGGTTGCAAAAGGCCCGCCAGAATATTTGCTAGCAGGATTGTTTTTCAAATTTGCTTTCCTTTTGTGTGATATGTAGCCAAATTTTGGCTAATTCGTCTTCTGATGTTCCCCATTGACGTTTTCTCTGGCAAAATTTAGCTGGTTGGCTAACTATTTTTCAAATTGGCTAAAAGTATGTGTTTTTCTTGGTTTTCTAGTCGCCATATTTCGACAAAATTTTGAAATAAATCGCCAGATTTCTCTATTGGGTTCTAGCATGGTAGCCAAAAACGTGATGGATTGTTTTACAAGATTACTCTCATATCTGGTCTAATAAGATTTAGCCAAATTTGGCTAAATCATCTTGTCGATGATTGCCAGTTTGGCTATATCAAAAATTTGAACACACACAAAAAAAAAAAACCCTGGTCCCTACTGTGGATGCATCACAAAATTGCAAAAATAGAGAAAAAACCATGAAACTTTGTGTACATGTCATTATTGGGTTTTTTTTTTCATTTTAATGTCTAAATTTTTGCTAAATTTAACCCAAAAAAAAAGAAACAAAATTAGTCGAATTTACACTAGAAAAACAAAAAAAATCCGAAATTTTCTCAATTTCTTTTTCGAAAAATTGCGAAGTTTCGCCATAAAAAATATACTGGTCATTATTATTACACAAGCTTTTTCTCTCTTCGCCAAACTGTCGCTGGCTCATTGCGTTTCGCAGTTTGTGAGTGAGTCTGGTCTGGTAGTGAGCTCTCTTTTGATTCTGCGTCTCGGAAGGCGAGAAAGGCAACAATGATCGAAATCCTGAAGGAACGCGAGGAAAAGGGATTTGGGTTTGCAACAGGGAGTGAAAAGCTTCAACACAAACTGCAGTGTAGAAATCCCTAAACTTCTTCTTCTTCTTCTTCTTTGTTGGGCCTTTCTAGTCTCTGTTGTGAATCCCATTTGGAGCTTCACAGTCATGTCGTCCTCTGGGGGGAAGATGTCGTGGATCGCTGCTGCTGCGAGATCTGAGAAACTCCGAGGGTTTTATTGTTGGTTTTGCCTGTGCGTGCTAAGATCTTGCTGAAGGAACTTTGTTTGAGCTCGATGATGATTTTTATTTTTTATTTTTTATTTTTTCCGACAAGAACATCATTGATGAGTTATTGTGCCGGTGTGGGATGATTGCACCACATCTAATTTCTTGGCCAACAGGGTACATTGTTTAGAGTAGATGTAGTGTGCTGCACTTTAGGTTACATCCTCTTTTGCAAAACCCAAAAGAAAAAAAAGAAAAAAAAGAGGAAAATTGCAATGAACCGGAGTCTCACATTCGGGATCTCTCGCCCGGATCCAAATGCGAAGCCTGATATTTCTAGCTTTCAACGCTGGATGGTGGCGTTATGTGCCATCCGTTTTGATCTTCAACAAGGACAGGTCCGTTTCTTAATCTCGCACTCTCTGTGACTTGCAAGGTGTGGGGTGGGGATCATGATCATTCATTCAACCATGAAATGGTTCACAATGTTTAGAAACTAAGCTTCTTTGAGTACATGGCGAAAGGATAAGGACAGGGGTCTGGTTTTAGGGTTCGTGTCAAATGGGTCACTCGAAGGTAAAAGGATTGGGATCAGGCAGGGTCTGGTTTTAGGGTTTGTGTCAAATGGGTCACTCAAAGGTAAAAGGATTGGGATCAGGCAGGGTCTGGTTTTAGGGTTTGTGCAAATGGGTCACTCCAAGGTAAAGGATTGGGATCAGGCAGGGTCTGGTTTTAGGGTTTGTGTCAAATGGGCGTTTCCAAGGTTAAGAATTGGGGATCAATGGGAATTATCTTCTTCTTGACCCTTGCTGTAAATTGCTGTAAATGACAGATTGTGGAGGAATGCTACCCAGTGAATGCCCTTAGTCCAGAGGAAGAGCTTGATGTTGCATTTAGCTCATTTCCAGACTCAATGTCCCAGGCTAGCACACGTGCAAGTGTGCATGATTGTGTTTTCTTTTTCCGGATAAGGCGGAGGGGCATCTCTCCAGTTTGTGATAACCCTACTGTCGAGGTCCGTCGGACTGTCTCGCATCCGTTGTCTACCCGGAATGATGATGGAAAATGTTTAGATGGCTCAGGTGAGCAGCATTTTTGAATATCTCTGAGCAGAAGAAAATGACAATGTATGTGTGCCCTAGTATGGTTCACACTGAACAGTCTTTTTGTTGTTCTGACCCATTGAATTCCAGGGCCCTAGGTCAATTATGGACTTATGCCATGATTTCCATTTGTTCATTACCAATACAGAACCTGGCAAGCAATCGCCCTAAGCAAGTAGCTCATATGGGATGTGTAATTTGTGCACTTGTAACTGTTTAGCAACAAATGTGATTGTAAAATTGAGAAGCAGAAGCTAATCAGCTAACTATTGTGGTAAGGATTTCAGATTGTTTCCTAACCATTCTCTTCTGAACGGTGTTGCAGCACCGGAATTCAATGGCAGTGAGCGGCTGTTGCATCAATGGGCTTTGAGTGAAAATGCTGCTGGGCTTGCCAGCAAGGAGAATGATGATGATAAGTCTGCATTGAGAAATGATGTGTCCTCCAGACATCAACCAACAGACAACACAGCAAGCCATCAAAGTGGGAATTCTGAGAATTCAGGCAGTAAAGGTGCATCTTCCAGAGGTGGTCCAGTCACAGAGAGGATCACTGTCCAAGGGCTTGGAAATAGCCGTGGTGGCCCTGGAAGTGGGGCACCCCGTTATCTTTATGGGTTTGTATTCAACCGGCAAAGGCAGGATGAGAGGTTACGTCGGGGAGGGGAGCAAAAATCAATGGTTATATTATCGGAGCGCCCTTACTCCAGTGTTTTCAAGCCTTTAGTGCAGATTGCAGGGCCATTGTACTTTGACATTGGTTCCCGAGCACTTGAGCAAGTGGCTACATATGTTTCACAGTGGGGACCACCCCTGCATGGGCAGCTCATGGAGCTGCCAGTGGGAAGCATAAGTTTGCGGGCTCATTTGCCTCCTGCCCATACACTTCCACCAGGCTGTGGTACTCCTATGGATGATTTTACATCAGCTATGGCACCAGCACTGCCTCTGAACCGTTCCATTCCACAGGGGATTTTCAATGAAACTGACTTGTTTGGTGCATTTCGAGGAGTATTAATGCAGCTCTGGGTGCTGTGGGAACTTCTTTTGATTGGGGAGCCCTTGTTAGTAGTTGCTCCAACACCCTCACAAGTCTGTGAGGCTGTTGCTTCTCTTGTCAGCTTAGTTGCACCACTTCCCTGCAGTGTTGACTTTAGGCCCTACTTCACAATCCATGACCCAGATTTTGCTTCCTTGAACTCAATCAAAGAGGGTGAACAGGGGCCTCCTATGGTGCTGGGTGTGACCAATCTCTTCTTCCTCAAGGCTCTTCGGAACCTTCCACATGTGATTTCTGTTGGCACTTCACTCACAACTCCAAATCGCTTGAAGTATACAGCAAGATCAAATAGCCATAATGGAAACCGTCGGCTGTCATTGCAGTTGCAGCTCTCACCATTGACAAGATTTTCTCCCTCAAACCTGCTTAAAGTTGCCAGGGTCAGAAAAGATGGGCCCCTTTCTTTGATGACAGAGCACCATGAGGCTCTTTGGACAAACTATGGAGCAGCAACAAAACCTGACACCTCTGTCCTCAACCGCTTAGTGGATGCTGGGATGTCACCTCGAACTGAAGAATCAATGTCAATGGTGAACAATGAAGTTTTAAGGCGGCACTTTTTGGAGCTGACAACAAATTTCCTTGCACCCTTTGGCCCCTACTTGCGTGCTACTACTCCACAAGAAGGAGCTTCTCCCTTCCGTGACCCACCACCTCTGGCCCCATTTAATGCACATGACTTCCTTGATGGCCTCTCTGCCCGGGGTCCTGGAAAATTTCTTGCCAAACGTTTACGATCTAATTGGCTGGAACTTTACAGGTAAGCCTGGAATGTGTTATTCAGTTGATGGCACATGCCAAACCTCATAGATTGTGATATAAAAGTATCAGGGGCTTTGAAATGTGTAAATATTGTGCCCAAGATGAGTAAATCATCTAATTCCAGTAAGCACAGGAGTGCTACTGGTTACTCTAAATCCCCAAACCTTAATTTGGGAGCATACCCACTCAGTGATAATGTCCTGATCTGCTGCTGCATAGTAAGATGCAAAAGGCATTCTAGAGCGGTTCTGGTTATGAAAGTGACATTCTGGTGTTGCCTGATTTGCCCAGGCGGTTTTTGGAGGGCCCAAATTTCATGCCATGGTTCCAGCGGCGACGGGCTGTGGCAGAGCAAGAGCAGCACAGGATATGGCAGCAAGCACGCTCCAAGGCTCAGGTGGCCTCCTTTCTTGCCTCCATGTCAGAGGTTGAGGTTGTGGATTCCTTCTCTGCTGTCGAACGCCACTTACTTGCTGAAATGCAGGTGGGCTTTCTCTTTCAGGCCTTACAGGGCTAGGTCTAAGGTCTGGGATCTATTGCTGAGGATTTCAGGTTCTGATTCGTTTTCATGTTGCTCTTCCAATAATACAAGCTTGCAACTCTACAAACCATGTAGAATATGCTGGATTTCCATGAAGTCAATGGGAAATCTTTGCAAATAGAACCCATTGCCACTGGAACCATGAAACATTTGCTCAATTTCCTTGGGATGTTCCTTGAGCTATCTGTATACTCTTTTCTATGTGCATACATTTTTATCACTCCATTGTGTTTTTCTCTGTACTATTACAACATGGTAGTTTCCTGATTGCAAAGCTGGAATCAGGAATGGAAATTATTTGACCGTTGCCTTTATTATAACCTCATTGACCAGGTTGGTTCAGACTCAGGGTACCAGCCCCATTTTTGATACTTAGAATATGATGGTAGTTCACAACCACTGCAACTTGTGACTAATTTTTCTTCCCTTATAACTATGTCTAAGGATGGATGCCCAAAGTTGAATTTTCCAAGTTAGAACATCCTAGCTGATTGAAGAGATGGACTTGATTGAGTATACTAAGGTTTAGTGATGTCTTCCAGATGCTTCAGCGGGCAGGGCTTACCAGTACAGAGACCCCAACAGTGAAGAAACTGAGGAGTGACATGTGCACAATTTTCAGCATGTTGCCATCTGATGTCCAACAGATTTTGCTTCTGAACCCTCAGCGCTCAAACCTCCTCCAAGTCAGTGGCAGTGGAGTTCAAAACTCCCAGGTAGGTTCCCCAGGACAACAATGTCAAGAAAGCAACTTGGGGCCTCCACTTGCACACCACCAACCATCACCATTGGGGTTTCAGACAGTTGATGTTCCCAAGTCAAGCCTCCGCTCAGAGGAGCTTTTACAAGACCCTCTTGATTTAAACAGAACTTGATGAGGGTAAATGTGAAACTGATGTGCCTCTTTAATTGTAACATTCGACACACCTGTGTCTCACATGTTGGCTGCTCATATGCTTTGCATCCAGTTTTGCTTTTCTTCACATGCAATGTTTCCTTGAAATTTTACTGTTTTCCAAAGAGAATGGCACATTTGTGTCTGTCAGCAATCAAGCTTTTCAGTTTCCCTTCAAACCAGGTGAAGAAAGCTATCACATCATGTCTTCTGTATCAGTAGTGGTAAACTCTATGACTGTAGAAAAAGGTTTTTCAGCAAATTGAATCCACAATCCAAGTTTTGTAGTGACATATTTGCTCCTTATATGGGTGGTTCACCCCAACTGTGGCCAAAATTTGAAGTTGTATTGTGGAACACTTCAGGTGCTCAGTGGGTTCGGTGGATTTGCCATTCATGTGCTCTTGCTAGATGTAAGGATCCATGAAATTAGATTTGGATCTTATAAGATCCCCTAGTGATGGTCCCATAAGACCTTAAGTAGTTCTCTTGACGATGAAACCTATGGATTCATTACTTCTGTTTTCTCATGTTGGTTCTGATGTGTAACTTATTGGATATTCGACTTGCAGAAGGCATATTGAATTACATTGTACTTATCAACATGTCTTTTCACTAGGCTGTCATTTCAGTAATTGCTCCCATCATATGGTTACCCAAGTTGGTTAAATGGGCTAATTCTTGGCAATGGTCCATTAGCTGGCTCTGGCATTCAGGATCAGTTTTAACTCGACTGACAGCATGGTTTGGTATGTTGTCCATCTGAGTCATAATAAACGTTGGTCTGCTGGAAATGGTAGGTTGATGGCAATGGAAATACTCTCAGCAGTCACACTTCAACCTGCAGTAACTTAGTGCATAGATTCCAAGACAGCCAACTTTGAATTCTGAAATTCCACAGTCACAAGCCTCATGATACTGGATGTAGCAACAATTATACTATAGGCTAGATATTCTCTCCACTCTAGGTCTTATATCGCCCACAAAGAGAGAAACTGCTTCTCTGTAATGTGTGCTCACAACATTGGTGGTGCTACACCTACCCTCAAACACACTTGCAAATGATGTAGAAGGTAATACATATCAGGGTTTGGCAAAAGTGGCATAAGATATTCTAACTTTAACATTGTATGGACCATATAATTTTGTGATTAAGGTTTGACACCTACCTCTTCTGCCAATGTAGGATGACCAATGTTGGGTGCATAAATACTTTTGATGGTCTTCCTCACTTTGGTTTTTGCCCAATTTCCCTCCATACTAGTAGCCTGGTCTTTGTTCTTACCAATTTGCTTTTTCATCTTGCTTTTCTCTTTGTCTATTACGTCTACTACTCCATCAGTATTCCTTATGAGATTAGCAACGGGTTTTGTTTCATCTTCATCTGTCAATGAGCTCATTGTCAACAGTTGCTGGCATCTTGTCCTTCTTTGCAGTAGTTCTTCCCATAGCTGTTTCTTCTTCTACCATATCCTCTTCATTTCCTTCTAGCTGCTGAATTTTTGATGCTGAATTCTTTGATGGGCAACATCCAGAGTATTGATATACCCTTTTATCTGATTGAAATGCCACCTCTTTTTACCTCAGCTTGAGCCTCTTCCTACACTTCTCCCAGTTCTACAGACATATGTTCCACAAACTGATCATACAAAATTGGTGTGGTTTGGTTTTCCATAGCAATACCTTCCCAATTTGTGGTGGTCTTGAAAGTTTAACTTCTTGGAGGAATACTTCCTGAGAGGGACCTTGGGTTTGATTTCCTCAAAACCCACTTGGTTTGGAGGAGATCAAACCCTAACCCCCTTGCAAGGTGGTTAGTAGCAGGCTCAGATTGTGCCATGGCCATGGCTGCAGGCATAGTGGCTGCTAAGCAAATCTTAGAGGTGGGTTTGTTTGCAGTGTACCTTAAGAGGTTGTAAACAACCTGTGCCTCATGGAGCTCATTTTTTAGCATCTTTTTTTCTGTTGCCAGATTAGCACAGACATAAAGGGTAGGTGCTGTCAAAGGCAGGTTCATATAATATGGATGCAAGTAACAGCAACAAGATCAGTGTCGTAGGTTTTCTGAATAATCAATTCAAACCACATTTTGGGTACAGGTCCCACCTTTGCAAAAGCGTCCTTGAGTTGTGCCATGTTGTCAAAACCTATTGAAGCAGCTAGAAATTCATCTCTCTCCTGAGAAAACTGCTTCCGCTCTTCTATTTCCTCCGGGAATTTCTGCAATAGCTCATATCTCTCTGCAATCAAGTTATGGATATCAATGGCATCTTCTTTAGCATCATCACTCATTTGTACTTATGTGTGTTGTAAGTATTGCTTTTGTTCCTGTTATCCTGACATCAATTCAACACATGTAGCTGGTCATGTGCTCATGTTATGAAAATACTTGCATATGCATTAGCTTTAAGTTGCAAGGACATAATGGAAAAGATCCAATATTGTTGTAAATAGTTAGGTCTGGTTGAAACTGTGATCAGCATGGATTCAGAGCTCAACATCTAATGATCACCTCCAATGATCTCCCTTGCATTAGCAGTGCAATTACCAGTGGCTTCAACTTGTTGTTTACATTTGTCCAGTTGCCTAAGCCCACTCTGCAGCTGCTCAATACGAATCTACTCGCAGCTTCAGCTTGATTGCTTCTAGCTTGTTACTCACTTCCACAACTTCACTCTCTGTCAGGATAATGGCAGTTTTATCCTTCCCATGCTGGGTTGTCAAATCTCTAGATTCTTTTTCTGCAGCTCAAAATGCAGATCAAATCTTCAGCAGTACGCACTGATAGGGAGTGCAGCAGCTTAATCTTTTCTCCAATTTCATTCCAAAACACCAGCTTCTTCTTGTTTTGCAGCTTGCAATTGCTTAAGCCAATATATAACATTGCTAATACCAATCAGATTACTAGCTACAAACACTTGATTTTTAGCATCTTGCAATTGGTGAGCCCAAATCACAACACAATGTAGTAGTCTTTACTACTTACCAGCAGTGTCAGCTTCCTTTCCAGCATATCCTTTAGTTGTTGGGACTCAATTCCTTAATTTTCTTGGCAAGTTGCTTTATTAGTCAAACAGCATCAGCAAATATGCTGTGATGCTCTTATTCAGCATTCAAAAGCCTCTCTAAACATCCTTCAATGCATCTCTTCCCAAGTCACTGATCCATTGGAGGTACCCATCACGCATGAATCCCATTCTCCTCGACTTTCTTTCTCCATTGTGTTGCAAAACTGCATTGTCTCTTTGTTGATGTAGCTCCAGCATTTTGCCAAATCTGTTGCACCAACCCAACAAAATACAAAGATTTGCAGGAACACCCACATGTAGTTGAAAATTATTCAAAGTTGTACCCTTGATTTTAAATTTTACATTCCTCACAATTTTAATATTTTGGTTAAATTGATTACATTTTAATCATAAATACATGTTTTCCAACATATGATAATTATGTAAATTACACCAAGGCATTGAAAATCTTGAGATTCTTTTGTGCATGTTATTATAGGTTTAATGGTCTATTCAATCTAAAATTATAATTGAAATTCATTCTTGCAAATTGTAAAAGTCTTAAATCTAAAAATTTGGTTTAATACCAAATTTTTTTTTTTGGTATATTTTAAATTAATAAATCACATGCTATATCCATATATATTTAATGAATTTGATATTTATTTATTTGTAATTCAAAAATCAAAATTATTTAATATTTAATCAAAATAAGAATTATTATAATATTTTCTTGTATTTATATTTTTAATTTTGATAATTTCAGATTAAATTGACAACAAAAAAATAATCAAAATCTTCCCCAATGATATAGTGATGGATATTATATTTCCTAATATTATCCATCATGCAATTTCAATAAATGGACAATATCAAATTCAGGAAAAAAACAAACTTGATGAAATATTTATTATGAGAACCCTCAACAATTCATTTTTAAAAATTATAGATAAATGAATGGTCAACATTTTGTTTAGCAAATAAAAAATTTCAAAAATAAATATGACCTGAAAAAAATGACACATAGTGAAATCTACACAATCTTATCATTTGAAAAAAAACTTTCAAATAATAAATCTAGAGAAAATTCAAAAAAATTAAACCTAACATTTTATTCAAAAAAATAAATTGAAATTGTAAGTTGTAAGTTGTAAGTTGTAATTATAATCATTTAATCATTGTCACTAATAGTGCGTAGTAATGTTGAGACCCAAGTGCAATATTGGTAGATAACTTATAAAGATTTCAAAATATCATGTTCTACACTCCTTATGGCTTTTGAATATTCAATTAGCAAAGGAATGGTAAGCTTGGAGAGTCATTTGTTATTTATAGTCAAAAAGCTTGTTGGAAGATGGTTGTTGTGATGTTGTCACTTGTGTTAATGAATCATGATCATGAAAGAGAACCTTGAATATTATTGTGTTGAAAACATTTTGAAATTGAAATTGAAATTCAAAAGGGTTATTTCAGAATTGACATTCCTTGCACATAAATTTTGAGTGAATAAATTGAGGTCATTATCACCCTTCTCATTATAAGGTGTTATGCAATATTAGTGGAGAACTTATAAAGGTTTCAAAAACTCATGACATTCCATTTTCTTTTTGGCTTTCAATTATTCAATTGGCAAAGGAGTGGGAAGCTTAGAAAGTTATGGGTTATTTTTAGTTGAACCTTGATCCTTATGGATATAAAGTGCATAAATATATAAGGTACCAAATTTCATTGCCTTCGAATATAAAACTTCATGCTTTTGTAATATATTTGTTACCATATTGTACAAGCTATTATAATTAATTAGTTATGCATGTTAAAACTCTAAGAGTTCATTATAGGGTGTAGTCACAATCCAAAGAGCCAAAAAGAGCATCAAATCACAAAGAATAACAATCAAAATTGAATGAATATTTATGTTTTGCCATTTGAAGTCATGGAAATCATGGCAAGTTGTTGCTTTTTCGTTCATATCAATATCAATGAATTCAAACCAAAAATCCATTTGATAAAATTTTAAATTTAAGTTTTGATTAAAAACCTCTAAAAGTGAACACCTATGGTGTTAGATAAGAGTCAATTTTGTAAAGGACTATCAAAAGGATTCATATAATAAAACACATTTCATGGGAAAAAAATAAAAAGGATAAAGACCTATTAACCACATTAAAAAAAAATTCATACTCTAAAACATGTGGAATTATAAAACTTTAAAAGTTCAAAGAACTTTCCAAAATTGATCAAAATTTTAGAACTTTGAAAGTTCCTTACCACATATAAATGAAGTATAATCTACATGATGTGTTAAGAAAAGTTGTAGCTTATTATAAAAGAAAACATCAAAATGTAAAAAATAAATTTTTGGTTATGATTTGAAATTGTTATCATTTTTATAAACATAACACTAAATTTACAAGGAATCAAGATATTTTTAAAAATTCTATATTTATTCAAAAATGATTTAAAAAAAAACATGTCATGTATTGGGACAACTATAAACATTATTATAAAAAATTGCAAAAAATTGTTCCAAAATTCATTCGTATCAAAAAGTTTTTTTTGGGAAAAAGGACATGCAATCCTTTTTTAAAATAATCATGTTGGTTCATGATATGTCATTTGCATCTTATATATTTGACCTTGTTGTCATTCCAATCTTTGATGGCATCCTAAAAAGGAAAATTATCCATAGTGCAATGTTCTTATGTAAATATCTTCAACCAAATCCAAATGTGTAATCAACATGTTGTCCAACTTGAATTTCATGAATGACAACATGGAATTTTTTTTTCATTTTCTACATTACCTATTTAATCATAACTATAGATAATTTTGTTAATGTGAAACATTTAACAATTGATGATACAATAGTGTGCTTGATGCCAATTTAGACCATAACCATGTGATAATGTTGCACACCAATGGCAATTCTAGAGCAATAATGTGGTTGTTAAATTGCATAATTATTTTAAAAAGGGATGCCTTGAGATCAAGCTTCCCTACATCAAGAATAGTTGAGATATTCATTCAAGTAATGTTTGGGTCATGGTCGTTTGAACAAGATTTGCTTTTAATTTGGCTAACTAGTGTTCTCAAAATGTTTGCTTAGCAAGAGGATGGAGCCAATATTGAGTCCATATATGATTTTTGTTGTGTTCATGAATTTTAGGCATGGGATTTGTCATTGACTTCAAAAATAAGTGTGCAATAACAATGCAAACTTTAATAGTTTCCAAAGAAGTTGTCTAATACTTTCTAGCAGGTTATGTGAACATTTTAATAGTTGAAGGCACTTTTCATGTAATTGATACTATTTGCCCATGAAAAAATATCACATATTGGATATTTGTTATCGGATTGATCCACTAAATAATCAATTTCTAGTCATTATTGCAATGACGTAAGTTCAAGAATACTTTGAAATGTTATTTGTCATTTTTTTTTTCTGGGTTTAAATACATGTTATATAGTTCTATACAACACATATTAACAACATTCACAAAATCATGTATACAAATGTGTCACAAGGTTAACAAGATTAATGAACATTAAATGGATTACTTCCAATAGTAACATGATGCAAATCAAACACATGGCCACCTCAATGTCATAAAGATACCCAAATTTGGTATTCATTTTTAAGAGGTGTCAAAGTTCTATACTTTACAAAGATTCTTTTAGTAAGGACAACATGGAGATTGACATGATGATTAGTCTTTACATTACAAAGGAGTTTTAGACCTTGAGTTTCAAGCAACTTGGTATGATTACCATCATTAGTACAAAAGTGAGATGTAATTCACTAGTTTAAATCATTATGGGACCTTAAAAATAAAATAAGTGCATTGCACTTTAGTGATTTCACCTTGATTAAAGTTATTTCACTATAATATCATTATGTAAACATTATGTTTCACTACTAATTGACATAATTCACTATTATAATTTACTGTGATAAATATGTTTTTTTAATGTTGTTATAATACATACCCTATGTTATTTTAAATATATTCTATATTATTTTAAGCTATCTTAATTATTTTAACTTATACCTTAAGTTATTATATGTTATTATAAATTATTATACCTTAAACTATTATATGTTATTATACTTAAAAATTCATAATTAACTTATTATAGGTTTTTTATTAAATTATTCAACTAACTTTAAGCTATACCTTAGGTTATTTTATTTTAAGTTAATATATGTTATTTCAAACTATACTTTAAGTTGTTTAAAGTCATTCTACTTTATGTTATTGTAAGTTATTTTGTCCTAAGTATATATAAAAAATTTAAATAATTTAAAATAAAATATAATGACCTAAAGTAAAATAACCTAAAATAGTCAATGAAAAATTACTACCAATAGCTTATGATAATATTGCCTAAAATATCCAACAATAGTTTATAATAAAATAACCACCAATAGTCAAAATATAACCTAGAATAACCAAAAATAGCCACCAATAACCATTAATACCCATTAATAGCCATTAATAGAATATTTACCAATAGCCATTATTAGAATAACTATTAATAGCCACCAATACAATAACCACCAATAGAAAAATAACCAATAGCCATTAATAAAATAGCCACCAATAGAATAACCACAAATAATTTATGGTAATATAACTTAGAATAGTCAATAATAACATAAGGTGAAATAACTTTTAACAACCAAAGTAACTAACAATAGCTTCACATAGCTAAAAATAGCCTAAGATGAAATAATTTAGAATAACCAAAAATTATTTATAATAATCACAAATAACTTAAAGTGAAATAACCTACAATAACAAAAAAAAAAACATAGAATGACCAAAAATAATTTACGATAGTCGAAAATAGCTTAAGGTGAAATAACTTAAAATAACCAAAAACAACATAAAATATCCAAAAATGATTTAGAATAACCGAAAATAACCTAGGGTGAAATAGTTAAAAATAGCAAAAAAACTGAGAATAACCATAAATAGTCGTAAATAATGTAAGGTGAAATAATTTAGAATAATGAAAAATAACCCTAGAATAGCTAAAAATAGCCTAACATAAGTAGTATTATTATGTTAGCAAAATTTTTATCCATTTATTAAACATTTTTTTAAAAACAAAATGACCACTAAAATGTTATTGAATAGTGATATTCAAAAATAAAATTATTCAAATTTTTACATTTTCAAAAGGAAATCAATTTAATTATGTACATTATTGATTTAAAAAAAAATTAAACTTTAATCATTTCATTTGGACAAAATTGCAATACGATATGAATTTTCAAAGTTTATATTTTTTATAATGTTTAAAATGAAGTATTTAATAAATAGAATGCAATGTAACACATTATCATAACAAGTGTGGTGGCTTGATGGTAAGGGTTTAGGGTTAAAGGATCCATCCTAGAGTTAAAGGTTCAAATTTCACAAATGGTGTGTTTGTGGTCAACAATGGTAAGTTGATTGAATATTTTCCTATGTAGTTCCCTATAGTAGGTGTCTACTTAAGTTATGTATCTAAGCTAGGTTTTTAACTTAACATTGGTAGTAACACATGTTAATAATTCATAGGTTGAAAATATCAAAATATAAATATTATTAAATATTACATTAAGTATTAAATAATTTAAATTAAATTGATTTCCATGTTGTTTAGTTAATTAATTAATAAATGAAATGGTTTAGTAAATTTGTATTTCACTTGAAAGTAACCTTGTTTCATTAAGTATTAGAGGACCAATTCACTGTCCGTATCAACTAGTCCTTATTCACGGGGGGGGGGGGGGGGGGGGGTTGACTAGTTTCACCATGGTAAAAATTTCCAAATTCATTCAAAATCTAATGAAACCATGAGTGAACTAAGATGCATTTTGGGGTGGTGCATGATCAAAATGTTTTTTCAATGATGATGAGTAATAGGTATAAGTAGTTTATGGAACAAACCCTTAAGCTTAGCAACCACATGCTTTAAAACAAAATCTACATAGCCCTAGATCAGTGGCATATGCCACGAGATGTGCACTTTAATGAAAAAAGGTGTTGACTGAAATTTAAGTTGTGTAACAACACTAGTTTATAACCTTGTGAACAATGCAACCCCATCTACTCCAAAACAAGTAAGTTTAAATTGGTAAAAAAATTATTTGTCAAGCACTCATTGTGTATTAGATATTCAAGTATTATTGGGTGTGGTTATTAACATTGCCAACCAACCTTGAGCAAGATTTAACAATGTATTGGTATCTTCCTAAATCCATTGACAATGTAAGTGTGATCACACTATACCAAGATTTATTGTTAATTATAATAATTTCATTGCAATTGATAGTGAGGTACCTTTTGCACAATAGTTATAATAAAGTCCATCACATTATGATGCATGGATCCATCCATCTACTAACCAATGGAATCATTCCAATGCTTGTGATGTGTGTTTTCACCTTTAAGAAATTAAACAACTACCTTAAGTTTTCAAAATCAATTAAACATCAAACATGTTTTAAAAACTAATAATTTGTAGTTCAGACTGAATGACCTTGCACTTCCTCTCAATAACTACACCTTCAACAAAGACCAATTTAACAACTTCATAACCCATGTTATAAACAAAGTCCTCATCCTCATGATTTAGGTTGTCCATGAACATTTAATATTGCCCCATAGTTCATCCAAGGCATTATACCTTGCACATTTCCAGCTCTTTAAATATTCCTACATACTACTGAAAATTGAAGTACAATAACAATTTCTTTACCTTCAATTTGCCTACAAGCATTGTAGTATACCATGTTGAACTTGCCATATTCACACCCTACCATTGCCTTGTCCTAGGGCAATTTTGCTACCAATATTTTTTGAATGAATGATTCAATTCCCATTGTCTATTCCTATATTTTCCCTATTTGAACACTTGGAAACTAAAGACCTAGTCCATCGTGATCAAAAGAAGAAACAATGGCATGAGATGATAAAGTGGCGTTGACATTAAGATCCCCCAACATTGAAGAAGTTGTAGTTCAAACCAATTTTGGGGGTTTGTTGCAAAGATTGGTGCACATTAAATTCATGTCATGAATGACCTACCTTTAAACATAAATTATATAAGCCCAAGTGTAAAAGCTATTTCAAATGATAAAGATAACAAACTTTTAGCCAACTCACTATTGTAGAAAAACTTTTTTACATGATTTCTTATTGAAAATGCAATCATAATAAAAAACTTGGACAATTTTGGTTTTAGTCAAATTAAACTAGTCCTTTATGCCAATAACTTGATTAAGTCTATGTTGATTAGTATCACTAAGATGATGGAGCCCACAATTATTGTTCATGATTGAAATGATAACTATATAATGTGGAAAAACTAATTTATCTTTTTTTTTGAAATAATATTATTCAATCAATAATTAATCCATCAATATTAATTACTACACTTAACAATATACAATTTGAGCACATGGCCGACCTAGCTACCTACATATCTATCTAATAATTAAAATACTCAAATCCACATAGACATTCCATTCACCATGCAATGTACAACATTTTTTCCATTTTGATTAAAGATAATCAATTGCTATTAGTTATAACAAACATACTTAGTTTTCATGTTAGTGAAAGTGGACACAATTAATCATTCCAAAGTAGTAAGATTATGTGTGCAATCATTTTAGTCATGATGTTGGGTCCAAATTCTTCAAGGTGTACCAAAATTCTATCACAATGTCACCTTCATTTATACTCCTTTACTTAGTCATATTTTACCATACCTGAGACACAAAGTGGATGATATTGATGAAATTTAGAATTGTGATGGTTTAAGATTTTGTATTATAGAATAATTGACACTTTTTGATTCATTAATATTGATGGGGATCAACACACAGTAAAAAAATGATTTTGTTAAGGAATATGCCTTTTTCATCTTGAATGGTATACCTTAAAGGATTTTCACCCTACTATCAACATAATAATCATGTATTGTTTATGTTGTGAAGAAAATAGTGATTTCATGTATTGCCATACATAATGTGAAACCAATAATTAAGTTCATGAGAAAATAAAGAGTGATGAAAATGGATAGGAGGTGTTGTGAGGCAACAATGCCACCTCAATCAAAACATTATTATAACATCTACAAAGTGTAACATAGCGGAGAAATACAACAATGTAGCTAGAGGTCAAGTGGTTGTTGGTTTATTTTGAGATGATTGAGAATGAATGGATGCCACTTGCAACAACACATAATCAACCTTTCTATCAATGTCTCATTTTTCCAAATCAAGTGCACGGCTAACCCTACATTGTGTGGTTGGGAATATCGTGAAATGGAAGGTTTGAATCTTTCCAATTTACAAGGATGTGTCACATGAGTTATTTTAAAGTTGACACTTGGTTAAATTTTCCCCCAAAAAAATAGATTACTCCCAAAAATACAAGAAAATGTCCAAATATGGTTTACCTTTTTAATGAAGGTAGAAGGTCATCTCAAACTTCAAAATGCACAATTATTTGTTGTCCAACATTATTTGCTATTTATTTTTACCTCTAATACTTATGGGTATTAGTTAATACTAGCTAGTTAGTAATTAATTTATTGGCTAGTTAATTTATATTTATATTTGAACTGGCTATTAGCTATTGGTCATATTAATGTTAATGCTAGGTGACTAGTATAATTACTAATAATTAACATCTAAAGATTATAAATATTCTTGTCTTGTATTTCTTTATTCATGGAAAAGAATAGAATGCATTCACAAATTATTCACATTCTTTCAAGACTTTGCTTATGGTAATTTTCTGGTACCATTTGGTGACCAGCCATGGGTTTGATTTTAAAAAAATAACTCTAACAAGTTTTTCATTTTAGGAGCATTCTACACATTTTTAGGTTTTTAAATTTGAAGTCTTTTCAAAAATTCTTATCAACAAACTAGATCACTATGCATTGGGTACAAGTTGCATTATTATGCATCTATATATATATTCTTAAAAGAAATCCATGTTTTATTATGAATTAGGTACAAACTCCAACATTGTACAAATATGTTTATGAGAGAAATTTCATTTTCAAACAAGTGATTTAATTGTTTGAAAACTATCATGAAGTTAGGCACAAATTTTTTGATGGGATTGAATCATGACAACTTGTTACACCATTGCAATCAATAACATGGCAAAGCAACAAAATAACACAACAAGAAATCTTGTCCGTTCACACATAACAAGTTATTTTTGTTACAAATACAACACATTTTGCACCCATTGAATGAGAATGTTTTTTGGAACCTTCATTGTGGTGAAACTTTAAATGTCACAATTTTAGCTTGTGTCAAAACATGAGTTTCACATGTGACATGATTTATTTTTGCTATGAAAAAATCTTCAACGTCACAATTTTAATTTGTGTCATGACACAAGTTTCACACAAATGACATGAAATGTTTGTACCCATTGAAGTGAGGGTTTTTTTGGGGACCTTCATTATGATGAAAGCTTAAATGTCACCAATTTAACTGGTGTCATGACATGAATTTCACAGGTGACATGAATTTTTTTTCCTTTGTTTTGACAAGACCTTAAACATCACAATTCTAGTTTGTGTTATGACACAAGTTTCACTTGTGACATGAGTTTTTTGCATCCATTGAATTGATGATTTTTTGGGGGGACCTTCATTGTGATGAAACCTTAAATGTCATCATTTTAACTTGTTTCATGACATGACTTTCACACATGACATGATTTTTTTCCCCCTTCTTTGTGATAAGACTTTGAACATAATAGTTTTAGTTTGTGTCACAACACAAGTTTCACCTCTAACATGAGTTTTTCGCACCCATTGACGTGATGATTTTTTTTGGGGCACCTTCATTGTGATGAAAGCTTAAATGTCATCATTTTAACTTGTGTCATGACATGACTTCACACTTGACATGCAATTTTTATTCCTTTTTCATGACAAGACTTTAAACATTAGAGTTTTAGTTTGTGTAACGACACAAGTTTCACATGTGATATGAAACGTTTTTCACCCATTGAAAAGAGGATTTTTTGGGGGATTTCATTGTGATGAAACCTTAAATGTCATAATTTTAACTTGTGCCATGTGACATGAATTTCATGTACATGTGACATGAGATTTTTTTCTTCTTCATGATATGACCTTAAACATCATAATCTTTGTTTTATGTCACAACATGAGTTTTACATTTGACACAAGATTTATTTAATTATGAATATGATCAATATTTTAATTTGAAATGAAATTGAATAATGCTCTATTAATTTTGGTCTCAAAAACCAAAGGTTCAAAACACACATTATTCATAAAACTAAAACACAAGTTTCTAGAGCCAATACATAAAATGAGAAACATATTTTTCAATCCCATATTAATATCATTCATAATGTATTAGCCAAGGTTAACCCAAGTTTAACATTGGTTAATTTAGGTTTAAATTAGGTGTGGTGTTTGTTAGTTTAAGTTGAATTTAGGATTAGTAAAGGTTATCTTAGGTTTAGCTTTGGTTAACTTATATTTATCCTAGGTTTGGCCTCGGTTACCCTAGGTTTGGCTTCAATTTAACCTAATTTAGTTTTGATTAATATAGGTTTAGCTTATGTTTAGTTTTAGTTAAACTAAAATTAACTTAAGTTTAGCCAATGTTTGCTTAGGTTTGATTTAGGTTTAGCCAAAGATAATTTAGGTCTATTTTAGGTTTAATTGATGTTAGCTTAAGTTCATCACAATTTAGCTTAGGTTTAGCCAAGATTAACTTAAATTTAACCAAGGTTAACCTAAATTAACCTTGGCTTAACCAATGTTAATCTAAATTTTGATTAACATGTGTTTAGTTTTGGTTAAATTAGGTTTCAAAGCAAAAATATGGTAAAGTAAAGTAGAGAATTACCTTGCAACATAAATGGAAAATGGCCATGAAATAGGCCTTGGTATATTGAATTAAAAAAAATATTGAATTTATTAATTATATGAAGTTCTTGACTTTGCTACAATTATATTTTAAAATCACATGTTTAAAATAGGTTTGTACATATCCATTAAAATTCCAGTAGATGTCACAACTTACGAAGTAGATATAAATATTGAATCTATTTTATTTTTAAGTTAATGGCATGCTAAATATACTAGCGAACTTTTAAGTTTTTCATAATGGAATCAAAATATATTTAACGCCTAATGTAAAAGTAGGAGTGAACACAATATTAAATTGTTAGTTTCATTCCTACTTGTTACCTACTTTTATTGTAGTAAAGTTTTTCAAATTTTGTATTCAACTAATCAAAATTCAATGAAAACATGGAGGCTTCCATAATGAGACTTTTAAAAAGTTTTGAATCTACTTTCTTGTGTTTAAGTTGAAAAACTACCATATTTGAAATTTGGATTTGGGTGGACATATTTTTTGGTTCACTTTACCATGTTTGGACCCTTAATTCATTTAAACCAAGGTTTAACCTAGTGGTGTAATCTATATCTTTCTTAATTTAATTCAATTCTAACACCTAATTTATTTTAATTTTAATTAAGGTTAAGTTTAATTAAGCCTAAATTTAACCAAGGTTTAGCTAAGGTTAGTTTATGTTTAGCCAATATTAACCTAGGTTTAATAACAAAAGTTAGATTAGGTTTAGCTTAAGTTTAGCTTAATTTAGGCAAGTTTAACTTAATGTAATTAAGGTTTAGCCAAATTTAACATTTGACAAACGTTAGCTTCATTTAATCAAGGTTAAATTTTAACAAAGGTTGACCTTGATTTAACCTAGGTTTAGCTAGGATTAGCCTAGGTTTAACAAATGTTAACCTAGGTTTAACTTAATTTAGTCTTGGTTGGCCTAGGTTTAGCTTTTATTAAATTAGGTTTAACCTAGTTTAATTTCGGTTGGCCTATGTTCAACCTTCTAGTTAACCTATGTTTAGCCATGGTTTAGTGTATTTAAGTTAGGTTTAAAATTGGTTTACATAGGTTTAGTTTAAGTTTAACAATATTTGGCTTAGTTAACCTAGGTTTAGCTTTGGTTCATTTAGGTTTAGCCTAAGATTAATCTTAATTAACTTAGGACATTTAACCTTGGTCAATGTATATTTAATTTGTGTTTAGCCTTGGTGAACCTAAGTTTAACCTTTTAGTTTAACCTATGTTAGGTTAAGCTAACTTACAATAGCTTAAGTCAACCTAAGTTAACTTAGGCTATCTTCATTTAGCCTAAGTATTCTAGGTTATCCTATGTGAGTTTAGATTACCTTAGGTAGCTTAAATTAACCTATGTTAACCTTAGTTATATTAGTTTAACTTAGGTAGGCCTGGGATAGATTAGGTCATCCTAAGTCTACTTAAGGTGGGTTAGGTTAAGCCCAGCTTAATTAGGGTACATGATTTTTTTGACTTAAGTTTTATTAAACTCTTGTTTATAATTTTGTGGTGGGTAGTTTTATTGTGAAAATGAAATTATCGTGCAATGGTTAAAAATTTGGAACTTCAAAATGTTGGTGAAGGGTTTGAGTCCTCACACTTGCAATAATGCAAATGGCTTAGTTACGTAGGTTCCTTGAATAAGTGGGCCCACCTTGTTTTGTTTTGAGCCTAGGCCACCTAGGTTAGGCCTCTCAGGTTAGGTTGCCTAGGTTAAGCCTTTAGGCTAGGCTACCTAGGCTAAACTTCCTAAGTTAGGTTGCCTAACCTTATTTGATTAGGTCTTGAATGCCATGTGGCATCACACAATTGCACAAAAAAAAATTAAAATTTTTGTTTTAAGTTGCCACATGGCAATTCATAAATGGGCAATAATTTTATTTTGGCCTAGATTATTACTTATCACATGGAAATTTCATGTGTTAATGAGAAAAATTCATTAATTTTAAATGGAAAACCACACTAGCATTTTGGTAACACTTTCCACTAATTCATGTCTTCTATTTTGGGACTTTAATTTTTTTTCATTTTAAATATAATAATTAAATTATTTATTGAAACATGTGACTATTTGAAATGACCAAACATGTTTCCACTAAAAATGTCCTAATCAATTAGTCTTTTTCACTAAAATTAGTTAGGTCCAAAAATAGTGGAAAAATGTTCATTTTCATTATTATCTTACTAAATTTTGATTGTGAAAAAGGACATGATTACTTGTTGGACGTAAAAAATAATGGGATGTTGTTTCATGTAAGCAAATTAAATGTTTTTAATCAATTGCCTAAGTGGACATGTGTAACACTTGAATGTAATTGTAATTTTGCATTAATATTTTCATTTCTTTTTCCCCAATGCATTAGTATTGATGTCATTTTTTTTCTTTTGATCAACAAGTTTCATAACATTGCCATCCTTTACAATTGGAAAACATTTTTCAACAAGATGCATCAACATGTAATTAGTTGCTTCCATCCATATTTGGTGAATCAAATCCTACACCATCATTAAATTTTGCATTGCCCACATGTACCCTATAAGTATTTGATAACATTTAACTATTTCACAAATCTATGGCAATTGATTCAAATGATTTGACTACATTTTAGTCACTTGTTTTGGTTGAAGAATAACCAAAATTCATTTCCAACCTTGCAAATTCACTATTTGTTCAATTGGTATTAAACGTATTATTTTGAAGCTTTTGTAAAAACTATTCTTAATGTTGGGCATGTTTTTTTGTCAATTTGAAGTAAATTAAAATGTCATCAATATAAATCATGATGAATTTGTTTAACTTATTATGAAAATTCAAGTTCATGAAATTGGGAAAACTCATAAAAGCCATACTTAGTCTTCATGGTCATCTTTTCCACATTCACATCTACAACGTGAATTTGGTCATAACAAAACTTCAAGTACATTCAATTAACGTAATAAGCCCCATTCAAAAAAATAAACAAATCATTAATTCAAGTAGGTGTATTTGTTTTTTATAGTTATTTTGTTTAAGGTGTGGTAATAAATGCACATTTGCAATTTACCATCCTTTTTGTCCACAAACAAAATTGGGGTCCATAAGGTGACTTACTTGGTTTTGTGTAACTTCTTTCCATTAAATCATTTATTTGACTCTTAAATTCCTAATTAAATTCTTTTTTATATAGTTTATAATGAACTTTAAAAGGTGATGTTTGCATGGCACCATTTCAAATTTTGTGATCAACATTACGACAAGGAGGCAATTGATTTAGAAATTTGTTTGTTAGAACATCCAAAAATTTATTAATCATGGTCAAAATATTAATAGGCCATTAATTAATCCCTTTGACTTTGACTTTAACATCAAATTCATCCACATGCATAAAAATAAAAAATGAAGTATTTTGCAATTCTCACAAAAAGACTAATTGAATACTTACTATTCTATATTAGCTTACAACTCAAGACCTAAGTTAATTTATTTGGCCACTAGGTTTAGCCAAAGTTTAGCCACTAAGTTTAGTCACTATGTTTAACCACTAGATTTAGCCATTAGGTTTAACCTAAGTTTAGTCATTAAGTTTAACATAAGTTTAGTGTAAGTTTAGCCATTATGTTTAGCCAATGTTTAGTCATTATGTTTAACCACTAAATTTAGATATTATATTTAACCAAGGTTTAGTCATTATGTTTAGCCATTATATTTAACCATTAGGTTTATCAACTAGGTTTAACCATTATGTTTAACCACTACATTTGACCATTATGTTTATCAACTATGTTTAGGCATTAGGTTTAGCCAAAGTTTGGGCATGAAGTTGAACCATTAAGTTTATTAACTAGATTTAGCCTTTATGTTTAGTGATACATGTGAAATAAATGTGAAATAAAAAACTTGACAAAAATTAAACACTTTTGATGGTGTAGTCTACTAGTATGGACTTAGTTTATCATTGTGAAGGTTTGATTATGTTAGGTTAGGTATAAATTTTACCTAGTCAAATGGTCCACTATCTACTAGTCAAATAGTTGGTCACTCTATCGTTCAAAATGATAGGTTTCAAATTGACTATCGAATCACATTAGTAGGTCCAAATTGACTTATCCAAATTGAAAAGGTGGGTTTTTTTATGCTTGTCATTTTGAGTATTTTTTGACTAGAAAACCTAATACAAAAAGCCATGAATTGTAATAATGATGGCTTCAAAGTTGTTCAACTTGCACATCATGAAATTATCTTCAATTTTGATTCCACCACAATTTAACTTTGTGCCCAACACAACTTCAAGTGCCAACTTCACATCACCTTGTGTTAGTTACACCTTGATGGGTTTCACCACCTTTGTGCCAATCCATCCTAATCATTCAATTGCACTTGGGTTTATGAATGAATGTGTGGCTCTTGAATCTAACAAATAAGAAATCACATTAGTTCCCACTTTACATTCAAATGAGATCAAGTTTGGCCCCAATTTGGCCATTGTGACAAGACCGCCTTCTTACAAATCCTATTTTATTTTGATGTTTTTGGCACAATACTTGATCATGTGCCCCAACTTGTCATAATTGAAGCACTTGATCTTACTCAAGTCCCCTTTGGATTTGTTTTCATCCTAAGATTTTCTTCCTTTGTGGTGAAACTTCTCCCATTTTTTTTTGGTCCCCTTTGAACCCACATTGGGTTTGGGAACTTTTGCTTTTAGGGTGGTCACTTTGGTCATTGTTGCTCTTACAAAAAGTGAACTTGTCCTCCATACACTCTATCATTTTCATTATATTTTGGCAAGTGTTTAGGACTTTATTCCTTTGAAGGATCAACTTGTGAGTCCAAAGTTGTAGGTCATGAAAGAAGGCCACTTTGTAGGCTTATTTTTCCTTCATTAAAACAAGATTTAATAATGCATTAAAGGCTTGAATGTACTGCACCAATGTGTTGGGTCCTTCCTTTTGGTGTAAACTTAACAATTCTTGCTTGTCCTTCAAGATTTGATTTTGTAGGGTGAACCTTTTGTTTTATCTATTTTGAAATCATTCAAAGACAATGTTTATGTTAAATCTAGTTCGACATCCTTTTGTGTCATCCACCATTCCATCGCATGGTCTTGGAGCAAGGATTGTGCCATATCATCAACAATGACTTGTGTTTCAAAGTATGCCTCCACTTGGAGAGCCTATTGATGCACGCTTTTGGCCCTTGTGTTTTTTCTTGTGAAATTTTTTGGGGCTTGAATCTTTAAGACTTTTGCATAATCATCCCTTTTGGATCCTTTTGTGAACTGTGGCTTTTTCACCTTTGTTAAAGCTTCAAACAAACTTTGGTTCACTTGATTTTGTTACGGTAACATGGTTTGCAATTTTTTACATGTCCTTCTAGATTGTTGGAGTTGCCATGACTTGGGAATTGGCCATTTCCTTGGCACTTTAACCTCTTCAACATCCAACACTTCCACTAATCATTTATCAAATGACCTTTCCTTTTGTTGATAAACAGATTGAACCCATTCCAAAAGTTTTTGCTTCTTTCCTTGTGGGTTTTCTTAGGCAAGGACCTATCCTTGTCCCCCACCTCATCACTTGGCACATTTGGTTCAATTTTTTATTCAAATACAAGCTTGAGATAAAGTTTGAGGATGAGGGCACATGCTAATTAGCCTTGCCTCTCTCCTTAGCTTTGCATGAAGGCTTCTTCACATTCAAGCTTGCTTTGAAAGACAAATCTTGTGTTCTTTTTCATTCATCATCAAAAGGATGATTTTAAAAATGGTTGGACTTGTTCCATCTTTGGTGGCTTGCTTTGTTGTTTGCTTTTATTTCCACCTTTATTTTGTCTTTTTGGACTTCTAATTTTTTTTTTGAATTCACCTCATTGGTGGTTTCCATTGCCTTGGTTGTAAGATACAAAGTCATGCTTTAATACTAGATGATCCCATGTTAGTTTTTTTTGTGCCTTTGCATTTTTGAACTTTTTAACACCTTTTCATTCTTAATTCCTAATTAGATCTAGGCATTTTACAACACACATGGTTAGTTGGAATCTTCTTGTACTTAATATGGACCCAATTTGTTAATTAAATATATAGTTGTTAAAACATAGCCTAAGTGTGGCTTCCTAAACAGAACCATTCTTAGGATGATTTTAAGTCATTTGGGTTCCCAATGGACAACACAAAATGATGTTGTAGGACAACATTATGTTGTCCTCAAAACAACACTTGGGAAGTCTCAAATGGAAATGTGAAGCATCAACAAGATGCCCCAAAGGATATTTTAAAGCAACACACTGTGTCACCCCAAAAGAACTTTATGTTGCCCCAAGTACAATCTCATGTTTGCCTCTGAACAAACTTAACTTGTCCCAAATTTCAATCGCAAAACCTAATGGCTTGGTTTGCAAAAGGAATTGGGAAGTTGAACCCTAGTCCACTGGGTTGGTTTAGCCACTTGCATTGCCATGGTGCCTCACCATGGTGGTCCCAACAGGAGGCTCACCCCACATGAGTTGAATTTGCATGAAAGGGCACGTCCTTTGCCCTTTATCACCCACCTAAAATGAATATTTCTATTGACAAAATTGACATCTGGCAATCAAAAGGTTTAAATTTATTTAATATCACGCATCGATGTGAAATGAACACTACATAATTAACCAATGTTAGATGCATAAATGATTCACCCTATTGTACACATGGGTGAGTCTTAAGTTAAAAATATACTTAATCTAACTGATAAGGTCATCTACTTCCTTTTCTTTTCACCATATCCAACTATTGAAATTTAAGATTAAACTTATTTTCACTTACATGGTTAGTATATCTCTTTAAAGTTTACATTTACTTTGGGGGCTTGTAATCTTGTGCAATGGGTATGATATATATATATATATATATATATATATATATATATATATATATAATCATCTTTTACTTGAATATTTTACAAAATGGTCATTTGCATATTTTTAATTTTATCAATATACCCTAGTTTATATGTTGGAATATCTTTAAATTCTACTACCATTAGCTATAAAATGCTTTTAGTGTATTACTAAAGGTGTTGAATAATGTTTGTTGTTTTTCCCCACATCTTTCCTTGAAAGGCAATGTTTTATAAAAAAAATTGGTTGTTTTTGGAAAAATTGAATTGGGTAACTTTTGGAATTGTTTTTCCTAATGCAAATTCAACTAAATTAGGAAAAAGAATAACAAAATTTTGATATCACAATTTTTATAAAAAAACCTTGTGTAGGACTCATGAATATTTTATAAATGTCAATTGTTCATGTTTGCAATGCTAGTTACACAATTAAACCTTTATCAAAGAAAGAGAAAGAAATAAAGGCAAAAAGAGAGGCAGAGACAAAAGAGAAAGGAAGGATAGAAAGAAAGGCAAAGAAAGAGGCAAAGAAAAAGAGAAAGAAAGGGATAGAAAGGAGGACAAAGATAGAGGCAAAAAGAAAGAGAAAGAAAGGCAAAGGGAAAGAAAAAAAAAGGGAGGGAGAAAGGTAGAGAGAAAGAAAGAAGGGAAGAAGAAGAAGAAGGGGGGAACTTGTGAAGTGGAAAAGAAGCCAATAGGCAAGGGACCAACCATGTGTAACAAAAATTTGTCCTAAACAATTGGCCTTTTTTGTTTTTTTTGGGGCCATTTCTTTTTCATTGTAGAATAAAATAGGTAGGTAAAGAGGTACATAGAAAAACCTACAAGAACTTGTAGCCCGACAAATAACACTTTTTCTTAACATGCGCATCCTTTTGCAGGTACTGTAGAAACATGTGAATAGCTAGCCAGCTAGTCGCACACACCACTCGCAATGGTTTGAAGAGCATCAATGCCTCCACCCACTAGGGAAGGTCAACACAACACCTTGAGCATTGAGAACACACTTCTCCTCACTTATTTTGGAGCTAAGTTTTTCTGGTTATCTATTTCTGTTTTGAGGCTTTTTGTGAAGTTTGCATGAGGGGGATGAGGAAGGGAGTAGAATAGTAATGTTTGTAAGGTTTAAGGTTTTATGGACTTCAAGGGTTTAGGGTATTATAAACTTCACCCAAACCCTTGTTCAATACCAAGGTCGTTTTTAGGGTTGATAGCGAAAGTCCCTTGTCAAGGGAGTCATCACCTTTTCCACCCTTGTCCAAATAGTAATCACCTTTATTAGTTAATGCATATAGGCATGGCACGCCCTGTTGTTTGATTGTCATCAAAATGTTGACAAATATTATAATAAGATTTCGATATCATGATGACTTATATGGATCGTCTTGACACATTTTTGCTCCCTCACCTGATGATCCCCAATGCATTTACTTTCCCTCATCCAATTAGTTCATCCACACATTTCACACCTTCTCTACTTCATTAACCATGGGCTATTTTTTAATCATCTATACTTACACCAAGGGCCCATCCATCCCATCAGCAACATCCGTGTGTTCCTTGTATTCGTTGTGGTCACTTATATGTAATAGGAACATGTTTAACACGTCACTAGACATCATGCACCACACACATGCAATCATTAACTTCCGGGGTGCCAATGCCTTCAACATTATCGTCTTCTTTTCTTTCTTTAGCTTGGACATGGATTACATCATTAGGTATCATTGATGTTTTCCACCTTGGTTTACCACACCCTTGCTCATACCACCATATTTTGTATGCTCTTTGTGTCAAGGTTTAACGTGTTTTGTGCATCCCCTTAGTTTTGTTGGCCGTTGATCCATTTGACATAGTAGCATGGCGTGCATTTTTACTTTTCCATTCTTGTTGTTTGTCATTTCCGCCATGGGGTGGTGAAAAAGGTCACCAATAGATGTGCATTTATTTGTGTCAGTACATGGTAGGGGACTAGGAGACATTACAATAGGAGTACACAATTAGAGCATAGACATTGGCTTTTCAAAGATATTAAGAGATGTCACCAAACCCTATTCCGCTTCCATTAGCACAATTGTGTTGCACACGGGTACTTATTCATGTAGGAAAGTATGCTTGAGCAGTGTGCCCATTGGCTCCCAACACACCTATGGCCCCATCAGCTAAAACCATTACAACCCTTCGCCATTTTCATCCATTGGCTGAAGTTGACCTCCCCCCTTTTGTCAACAATTTTCATCCAAAGATGGATCTTGTTTTGGATAGAAAGGCATTTATTTATGCTTTGACACATTCTCCATGTCTTTCATCCAGTGGTCCTTTGGGTATGGTGTATGAGCTTTTGCGACATTGCTTTGTCCCTGACGACTTCACTAGTGGCTTTGATTTTTTTTAAAAAGGTGAATGCACATCATTCGTGGTCATTTTCCTCCATCATTATCATAGTTGCTTGTTGCATCATGATTATTGGCTCTGGAAAAACAAGTTGGAGGTGTTCAACCCATTGTGATTAGAGAGGTGATTTATTGGTTAGTCACTTGCACATTGGTTATTTAGCTCAAGGATATGTTTGCAGAACATTTTAGTCCACATTAGTTTGGGGTGGCAACGTTAGGCAAGTTTGAGATAGTGGTTCATGGGGTTAGAATTTTGTTGGATTTACATCCAGAATGGGTGGTATTGTAAGTGGATGTTCGAAATGTGTTTAATTCATTATCTCAAGTAGTTAATTTTTAGGAGTTGTAGTCTTCTATCGGCACCTTGGATCAACTTTCCCCATTTGTTCATTGGTTTTATGCATGCCCATTTCCACTATATTTTTCGGAGGCTTCTAGGCACGGGGATTTCATTGTCGTTTCATTCGAGTTTGGTACACAATAGGGGGATCCCTTGGGAGGAGTGTTGTTTGCATTAGTTCATCTTTGCGTTCTCCGTCCTACTACAATGACCCTTATTTGTGTTTTTCTTTTGTTGGTAGATGATACACACATAGTTGGTCTTGCCTCGAATGTGTTACTTGTTTTTTTGCAATTACAAGAAGAGTTTGACACATTAGGACTTTCAATGTAGTTGACAAAGTATGTCACTTGGTCTCCATAAAGGTTAGACTAGTCTATATCACTTCTTCCATGTTTTCTTACACTGGAGTTCAGTCTTCATATTTTAAGTGCCCTAGTGGATTCTTTGCCATTTGTGGAATCCTTCATATTAGAAGCGCTTTAAGAGGACCTTAGCATAATCATTAGCCTTCTTATGCTTGCAGATCCTTAATTAACTTTTGTAATGCTTTCATTTTGTTATGCCCAACAATCGAGCTACTTACAATGTATTATATTTTCATCATTAAGTATCTTGTAGTGTTATATTGAGCTTGGTGTTCATACCATAGCTATGTTAGAAAAGCTTTTAGGGTCATGATCCTTTGGCACCATAGTGGGCCATTTGGCTCGTCATCAAGTCATTTTTCTTGTTTCTTTAAGGGCGTTAGGCCTTCCTTCGGTGGTCTAATGTGCTGCCCCTCCCTTTTTAGGACTTTGGGCTTTGATTGTTCTTGCAATAGTCTCTCATTTCCAATAGGATGATCACCGTACTCTTTTTGATGCGGTGGCACATGTAGGAATCGGTACTTATCCCTTCCAAGTCGCATTACGAGATACCCGTGCGATGTTACCTGAGGTCATCTGACTTCATGTTTCGCCTTTCGAAAATCTAGTAGTGCAATCCTATTTTCAATTACAGTATTATTTAGTGGACCAACTACACGAGCAAGAATTTACTTTGCTTTTAATAAATGTTCCTTTAGATCTTGTGCAAGCATGTTTTCATTTCTATGCTTGTCCAACAATAGGGGCTTGGTTATCAACTTGTTTTAGCACCCTTCATTTCGTTTATCCTTCATCCATTTTCTTACAACACTCCATATTTGTCTTGGTATACCACATCTTACAATTCTGCATCTTTCACGATGCCAGTGTGGTCATACCATCAATGATTTGGGTATCCATTTGTTACGTTGCCCCTGCGGGAGTGAATGTAATGTAGTTCATGATACGCTTTGAGATACCATTGTAGCTATTGCATCGGAGAATGGAGCTCACATAAAGAGAGAGGTTTCTCACCTTTTCTCCCACCACACACGTAGACGAATGGATATTGTCATCACTAGAGATAATTTTCGTGCCTTGGCGGACGTTGTCATTATTGATCCAACTTGTATAGATTTGGTGCAGTGTGATTCGACAACAACATCACATGTAGGGATAGTTGTTGCTCAAGACAAGGCATGATCTTACACAGAGCGAACGCTAGGAGACGATTTCATTCCCCTTGCCATATGTGAGGCAACTTTTGTCCCTCTACCTCCGGTTCTACAAGGTGACTATGCTCGAAAGCACAAATGCTACCGATGAAGGACGAATGCGAATGTATGTCTAGTTATTAGGTTGCGTTCGTAGATG
>Ga0116227_10002792_pt1 | contig 39406 bp, 29 predicted proteins | sample S1TSphgellanicum_FD_89693 | JGI IMG/M metagenome (GOLD analysis project Ga0116227, IMG submission 89693) | Host-associated microbial communities from peat moss isolated from Minnesota, USA - S1T2_Fb - Sphagnum magellanicum MG | ecosystem: Host-associated > Plants > Peat moss > Unclassified...
CAGTTTCCTCCTTTTCTAAAAATAAAAAACCCCCTGTCGTTTTCGGCGTGATAGAGCTTCTCTTTTAAATATTTTCTCCAGATCTTTCGACATTTTTATATGATATTTTTGATGAAGAGATTTTTTTTTTTTGTTTTTTTTTTTTTTTTTTTTCACTTTGTTTCATGAAACAGTTGCTGAAGCGGGTCATGAAGATGAGTGAGGCAGAACCATTCAACGAGCCTGTGGATCCTGTTGCCCTTGGCATTCCGGTATGGTTGAAGAGTATAATTGCTGTTTTAGTTCCTGGATATGTTTCTCTTGGTGTAATTCTTAGAGCACTATACAGCATTTCTGTACTTGAGAGGTTTTGCAGGTTGTTAGATGGTGTGCTATCTCATAGATCTGACTGTTTGAATCCACTCCAGTTTGTGTGCTTTTTTGCACATAACAAATTTTGCCATAAACTATTGGTACTCAGACAAGATTTGTGGAGATATCAATCAAGCTGTTCTCTAAAATTTCTGTTGCTGAATCATAGCTTTTCTGGAACTGTTTTATGCTTTGTTTCTGCAATCTTGAGATGGGATGTGGTTGGGTGAGATGCAGGATTACTTCACCATAGTGAAAAAACCGATGGATCTAGGTACTATTCGTAACAGGTTAGAGAAAGGGGAAGCGTATAGAACAGTGGAGGAAGTGTTTGAGGATGTTGCCCTGGTGTGGAGCAACTGTCGCATGTACAATGCTAAAGGTGACCCTATTCTGGATTTTCTTCACGCTGTCGAAGCATCCTTCTCAACTCTGTGTTTGGCAGTGGGCTTTTCGTTCCCATCTTCTGCACCAGGTCCATCCTCCTGGCCTTTGTAACCTATGGCTATATCTGTAGGGTGAGGTAATGGGTTGTATTTTGTCCATTTCTTACTGTTCAGCAAAGTGAAAGCACCTGTCTGAGTTTCTCTGAGTTGTGGGCAAGAGCAAAATTTTCAGTTCCAAGATTATTTAAGAGTACAAGGACATAAGCTGCATTTTCAGTCTCTTGGGTAGTCAAAATTTGATGGGTTCTAGTGGTGTTTGTGTTGGCAATATACTACTTAATTGCCTTGTGCCATTAGGATTGGGGCAATTACACTTTAGCATATATTATGGTGTAAGTAATCTGTCTTTCAGCATTACTGATGGTATTGTTGGTGACATTGCATGTGCAGGAAATGGTACTTCCAGTATGAAGACAAGCAGCGAGCAACAAAGAGAATCCCAGAACCCAAAGAAGAAGAAGAAGAAAAAAGTTGGAAATTGGCTGAAAACCAAGGTCAAACGCAGTGGTATGACTCTTACTCCTGTGACAAAGATACATTTGTCACAGATCTATCTTGACCCAAAGATAATTCTGTCTACTATCTGTGTCTGAGATGTACATACAGTTATGCAATTTTTGTGGTGTCAACATGGTGCATAGAGGGTATTCTGCAGCCCCTGTGGAGCAAGTTATGGCAGAGAGTAAGGCCAGGGAACAAAAGGAGCATGCTGAGGGCTTGGACATTACTGAGCAGCTCAAAGATGTGGAGAACACTACTACTGAACATGTAATCGAACAAACTCATGCAACTTCTGGAGCTCATGTTGAGGGGAGGGACCAAGAAATGGAGGATCTTGGAAACAACCATGACAAAATGGACTCATCCCCAGGTAGTACTTCATTGTGTGATGCACAACTGTTTGATTGAGTTGGCTACCATGCTTGATATGTGTCTGAGCCTAGGGCTCATAGGACCTAACCTTGGCTGAGACATTTTACCCTTGCAGGTTCATTGCAGGCCGATGAAACTGCAGACTCCAAGCATGCAGAAGGAAAGGATTTGCAGTTCCCACATGTGAATGCCATTGGTCGCCCTAGAAAATCTAATGTGTATGTATAACACAACTCTCTGTAACCATTGTGAAAGTGCACTTTTATTGTGCAGGAAATTTCAAAATTGAACTGTCCAGCACAATTTATGTGTGCAAGATTTCTGGATTCTGTTATCATTGGTTTGTTGATACTACTTTGATTTTCCCATAGCAGTTAGTAGAATCATATGGTATGAGTAGCAGTTGGTTGGGGAGTGCAGAGCTTCAACACACAAAATGGGATGCTTATGTGTTATCTGTGGTGGAACTCGGCACAAACTAAGAGGAAGGAAGAAGAAGGGCAGGATCCCAATTCAAAACAAAACCATATTCAGGAAAAAGGTATGTATGCGAAGCAGGATAGAGTCACTGTATATACACAAGCAGTTGGAATTTGAACATTTCCTCATTTTCCTGACATGATGAGAAAAAGTCATGCACCTGGTGATGAGAGTTTGCAATTGGGTGTAAAAGTTGGGATAAGTGGATCCTGTCGATGTTGGATGGCAGATAAAGATACCAAAGGCAGTGCACATTGAACGTGAGAGAGAGAGAGCAAATGCTTTGGAGGATGTAGATGGTGGTGAGGACTTTGTTGTAGAGAATCATTCTGAACATTTATTTGAGGCCTGCCCATCTTCTGATAATGCACAGGTGAGTTTCTAGTTTCTAGTTTCTAGTTTCTTTTTGTTACCAAGTGAATATACTGACCTGCTTCCTGAATCCAAGTTGTGCACTTTTGTGAGATTTTTTGTTTGTTGTTGATGACAAAGGGGCTGTTTAGGGTCTGTGGTTTTATCTCGCCCATTCAGCTGGTCTGTGGTAACTGATGGAAAATGGGGCGGGAATATGTGGAGACAGGGATATTATGCAGCTAGTTATCAGCTTCCTCCCCAGAGGCTGACTCCTGCTGTCCATCGGATGACTTGCATTCTTTTTGGAAGCAGTGCAGGCTCTATTTGGAACCAACCTCGCTCACTTGGGTACATTCCATCGCCACCATCAAGGAAGCTGGGTCTGATGCAGGCTGTTAAATCTTTGACACTAAAGAAATGAGTTTGTAAAACATAATTTTGCGGCTCTGCCAAAATCAGTGCCCCCCGCCCCCCAACCTTCTGCATTGTTTATCTCGGAACCTGTGAGTGTGTTCCTGTACATCAAGCACAGGTTGATCCCATAACTTTAAAAATCTCCTCAAAAATTAGAAACCCTAAAACCAGGAGCTTGATTCCTCTATGGCTGCTTAGACACAAATCTTTTTCTTCTTCCTCTTTTTGCCCAGGTCATAGAACACCCTTTAGAGTTTTTCAAGTACGCCTTCAAAAGGATCATTTGAGAATGATACTCAAAAGTTTGTCAGATCTTTTTCTGGAAATGTTTTCAAATGTTTTTTGCAGTTCAATGGTTACTTGATTGAACTTCAAAAGGATCATTTGAGGATGTTAGTAGCACTCAAAAGTTTGTCACATCTTTTCCGGGATTTTTTTCAACTGGTTTTGGCAGTTCAATGGTTACTTGTCCAAACTTCTAAAGGATCATTTGAGGATGTTAGTAGTACTCAAAGTTTGTCACATCTTTTCTGGAAATGTTGTCAACTGGTTTTGGCAGTTCAATGGTTACTCACCCAAACTTGAAAGGGGATCATTTGAAGACACTAGTATTTCTCAAAGTTTGTCACATCTTTTCTTGGAAATGGTTTTCAATTGGCTTTTTTGCAGTTCAAATATTCCTTGCCTGAACTTCAAAAGGATCATTCAAGACTGTTAGTACTCAGAATTTGTCACATCTTTTCTGGAAATGTTTTCAATTGTTTCCCATGGTTTGATGGTTACTTGATCCAACTTGGAAAGGATCATCTGAGACTGGTAGTGCTTGAAGTTTGTAACGTCTTTTTCTGGATATGTTTTCAATTGATTTTTGCAGTTCACTGACTACTTGCACCAACTTCAAAACAATAATTCAAGTGTGCTTCGTACTGAAAGATTGTCACATCTTTTTCTGGAAATGTTTTCAATTGTTTTGAAGTTTTGAAACATACTTTTGCAATGATTTTATTTGGCGTCTGAAGCAAGCACCAACCTGAAAGTGAAGGTTACAGCAGCGACTTATTGTTAGTTTATACAAGATATGCTTGTGGTCAAATTATGGGATAAGCCTCTGCTCAAACAAGTTACAAAAAATTGAGAGAGTATCAAATGGATTTCACGCTTTGATTAGTAAGCTGGATTAATCCTTAAAAATAAATCCAACAAACGCAAAAAGGTTTGAACCTTGTCCACATTGAACTGAGTTGCAACAACAAACAAGTACAGAACACCAATACTCTGCAGTGAATACCTGACATTAGAGCAGCTGAGGTACATATGGGTATCAATCCCAAACTTTGGCAAGAGCATAGGAGACAGCATATAGTCTCTTACATCATAGGAGCTCAGACCACCACATTGGGTTAGCAAAACACACTTTGTTGGGTACATACCAAAAGCCATGAAGTCACCCATCAAATTGGGGGTGGCTTGGATCTGAAGAGGAATTATCGATGGTTGATTAAATCTGACATGTGACTGGATCTGCTCACTGCTTGAACCAAATGTCTGCAGGGACAAAATGGATGCCACATTCTGCAATGGCTGTGAGCAAGAATATACATGATCATCAAGAGCCTTAGGAGTCTTTGGTGTGTAGTACCTAGGTCATAGAAGAAAATAATGCAACATACAAGCTCACCAGACCTGCAACACCTGATTTGTAAAACAGATTTACTCCTTCACCCAGAAGTACTTCAAGGACCATGCTGATCAGGCTCTCCACCTTCAAACACAAGTGGAAACATGTATGTTGATGGCCCCACATCCAATCAAAGACAGTATTTGCCTTCTTTTACTCTTATAAATTAGGAGAGTTTTGCAACATCATGGAGCAAGTGCACAAAGCTTCAGACTTGCTATCTGCTTCTTGTGTGCTTCTACAAGGGGAAACAGTGATACCTAAAATAAATTCATGGAGACAGAGATGAAGTAGTGAAAGATGGACAACCATTAGCTAAGTGTCTACTCGACAACATGGAAGAAACCTGTTGAGTAGCTTAGAAATTGGATATATGCTAATGTCACGACCCTACTTGAAATGTCTGCCAGATTTTCGAGCCTACTGTCTCAAGGTCTCCACAATGTATGAGGCGTAGAGGTCCCTGAAACAAGCAGTGCAACATCAGAAGATAAAATGAAATGATACATATGCTAGGAAACTAGGCCTAGTTCAGTTTGAGGAGGAGCATTTACAATCAGGAAGTGGAAGTGAATAACTGGGGACTCACTCCAGCAGCAAGTCTTTTCACTTCCAAGCTTTACAGATTTCTTCTAGAAAACCTTTCCAACACAGATGAAAACATGTATCCCTGTACCTCCACTCCAAACACATGTAGCAAGGGAGAATACTTGTCACTTCCTCACACCACTTTCCCCCTTCTTCCCCAACAGTTGTTCAACAGCACCACCACAACTACAATGACTCAGTTCAACGTATCAGAAGGAAAATCCTCATTTCAATCTCAGAGTTCCAACCTCAGCATATGTGGGCAATTTCCTTTTCATCTCAAGCATACCTTCAAGGTGGTTGTTAACAAGAACAAATAATTTGCCCAGATCACTAGGTAGATAGGTGATAATCAAGCTCTTCTTGATATTCTTGCACAAATTGACCACGAGATGATCTGATGAGTGGTGGACTCATTTCAGTGCTCCAAAACAGAGCAATGACCTCACATATAGGGTTTCTTTACCACAATTGCCAATGCTATCACCCCTCTTACCATTTGGTTCTTAAATTACAGGAAACAGAATGGGCTGGTTGTACTCCTCAGCAACCTAGTCCAATTTACTGAGGCTGTAAAGAACAAAGTCTTCACAATTTTCCTCCCTTGAGGACATTACTGTCACTTTTACACGTTACAATGTCTACCACAAGGCTTTCTTATCATGACCATCATGGTGATTCAAGTTCTTGGTATGCTGCAATCAATACAATTTCCCAATTTATCAACCAACATCCTCAATTCAGAACACATCCTCTACAGGTCCTCTCATCACCTAATGACATATACTTGTACACATTACATCCCTCAGATGTATAGGTTGATCACATTAGTCCCACATTTCACCAACAATCCACAGAAAAAAATTTCCCTCCAACAACCCTTATAGCAACAGCTTTTTCCAAGGACTAGTGACTTCAAAACTGTTTTCCACCATTGCAACCTCAGTCAGGACATAGACACAAACAACACAGGGGTCTCTTGTCATCAACTCCTGATTTTTTCAGTACAAAGTCTACTCCCAAACATCACTCACAAGTAGCAGCCCTGTCATTTTTACACCACAAACCGTTTGCAGACAGTTTGTGCACATCACATACACTCTTATCCACAATTTCCCAGGGCCGTTGAACAGCAACTGTGAAAAGAGCTGATCCCAAGCCCCATCTAAAATGTGTCTGTGGGTTAGACAAGATGTCTAATGTCATCATAACTTTTGCAGTAGACAATGCAATATAGATGGTAACAGATCATTCTGGTCCGTAGAAAAGGTTCAGAACTTACATGGAGTGGCCTATGGCTTTAACAGCACTTTCAGCGCCAAGAAAATCATCCACAGCAACCTCCTTGTTCTCATTTTTCTTGTCTGCATAAAGTGTTAATGACCCACAATTCGACACAAGCATACACATTCTGTATGAAGAGCTACAGACAGACAGAGAAACAGAAAACCTGAAAAGAGAATGTGAAAGTAAATCACATGTGCAAATTAGACCTTGTACCAGATAGAGTTGTGCCATTCACAGGTCCCAACCTGCTGACTTTTCTATTCCATCAGCCACAAGTGAACAGTTCAGTTTCAAAGAGGGAGAGAGGATACAGTCCTCAAAGAATCGACGAATTTCTGCAAGTCGGTGAGGTGGAAGCTCCTTAATGTCCGTATAATGACGGTACTCAGGATCATCAGCACAAACAGCAATGATTTTGTCATCTTTCTCACCCTGTCAATCAGTCCAAAGGAAGGAGACTACATGTGAGCTCAACATGCATGGAGAAATAACCCATTTCAAACAAGTTCAAACAGAGAACATTCACATGAGATCCATGAATAGAAAAGCTCTTGACCTGATCAATCATGGGCATAAGTCCAATTGCTCTTGCACGAAGAAAACATCCAGGAAGAACAGGTTCCTGCTTTCATAAAAAAGAGTGCAGTATGCACATTCATCAATGATATAACAAAACAAGCCACAACACAAAGGCAGCCCATGAGTTACTCCAATTTGATTTCTGGTAGTAGCAACAGAGACAGCACACAGCTCTGGAGTTCATTATATGTCAATCCTAATAAGGATCAACAGTAGCAAAACTTTTATCATATTGACAATGAGAGTGGCAGGGGATGTGTAACCTGCATGATGACAAGGACATCAATAGGATCATTGTCCTCACACAGGGTTCGAGGAATGAAGCCATAGTTGTGGGGGTAGACTACCGAGGAGTATAAAATACGGTCAACCTGAACATACAAATAGCTCAAACAATTGACACAAACAAGTCAATAAACTCATCTTAGGAAGTCAAAGGAATGCAAATCAGTTCTCTTGCTCAGTTCCCTGTTGGTTTCAGAGTTTAAATACAACATACCTTGATGAGTCCACTCTTCTTATCAAGCTCATACTTCACTTTGCTACCCTTTCCAATCTCTACCACCTGAGAGTGCAACAGCAATACCTAGTCATAAGCTGCTGTCTTATGCTTCAAAAACACTGCAAGATCCTTCCAACCGACTGTTTGGTTGCAAATAACAGATATTCTCAGGAGTGCTCCAAGTACATTGAAAATGAGAGCTCAAAGTTGTTGAATAAAGGATGCGCTGAGTTCTTACACAATTGAAAACGGCTGGTGCATCTGGTCCTGCACCACATGCAAACCAGAAAGCAGATCAGCTGAGGATGGATGCTGGTAGCAATACTCAGTGGGAAAGATGTAAGACTAGTTTCACCATATCCTCTATCAGAATGCAGAAGGAAAAAGGAAGGCAGGTTTTTTTGCTCATAATGAAGCTCCCCATGACTCTGGGCACATGTAGCTAAGATGTCCCATAAAGCTAACAAACTATCCTGGAGTGCAAAAGCATCTCCAGGCTTCACAACGCCCAGAACATCAGAATAGCTGCTATGGGACCCCTGTCAGCTGCTGAAATGCAGAGAATAATTACCAATTTCAAGATCGTGCCATGGATGTGCTGCAACTGAGCGACGATCCATTTTTGCAAGGATCTCACTGCTGAGGCGACCACTGCGTGGTGGCAGTTTTGCTGTAGCTGTTGGTGCAGGCCCTTTAGTAGTCATTACAAGCCACAAAGAGAGATTGGTCTGTTGCACCCCTGATTGTAATACAGAGGAGGCTTCAAGTCACCAAAATAACAAAAAAACTTCTTCCATTTCCCAGCAAGAAAGTGCCACACTAGAAGGAGAGCCATAGTAAATGGTTCTTTGCACATCTCTCAAACCATCACAACTAGGACTTTCCTCAAATTGCAGGAAAAAATCTGCAAAGTTCTGTACGAAAAGTCTTCAGCAAAATCTTCCAGAACTCAACAGCAAATGGAAAAATGCAAGGAGCTGAGGGATAGTCGGAACAGTAGTTAAACATAAGACTCCCGACAGTATTAATAAGACTGTTGTGGAGAGTGTATCATAGGAATTGATCACAACAGATTTCGCCATCCAGAAGCGAAGATGGCGTAATTTGATGTGTGTGTGTCTGTGAGAGAGAGAGAGAGAGAGAGCGCGCTCTCTACAGCCAAGAACCGTCACGGTACTCATGAACCAAAACATTAAAACAAGGAGTGTATCCAAATTGACCAGAGGAAAAAAAACCAAAAAAAACAAGCATCACATTCATATTCCAGTGGAAACCAAAAGAGAACAGAGCCAGTTTGGAAGCTCTTAACTTGGACTAAAGAAGATCTCCACTTACAAGCGACAAAGAAAGCATCGACAAACAGAAGGCATTGTGAAGCCAGAACCGTGCTTTTTTCTCCAAAAAAAGAAAAAACCAAAGGCATCAAAACAGACCTCAAATCAGAAGCAAAAAACTAGAAAGCTTCGTAGTGGCACAGATCCATACCTGGTGAGGATGATCTTGCTGTCGCTTGCGAGCAAGGAAGGAGAGAAAACGCGAAGCTCGCTGGGGGGAACGAGCGGAAGGAATACGGTCCGGCGTCGCAGGAGGAGCCGATGGAGCAAACTGTGCGAGACGACCGCGCAGTTCACCGCGGTCGGTTTTACGCGGTGACACATATATTAAATCCCCATTGAGATATTATTATTATTATTATTATTATTATTATTGTTTTCGGCTATTTTTTCCATGAAAGCAAAGCTTTATGATTTTGATTTTGGCTTGGACCTTGTGTTATGCCAATTTTATTTTGTTTTTCATGGCCAACATCATCATCGTTAGGTTAAGTTCTACTACCATGACTTTCTAGTGACATGTAAACCATGCCCAAACTTCATTCTAAGGTTGTTCATTTTTCACATGATTATTGAAGTTGGGATTTATGGTATGTGGGTGAGTTTCTTCTAGATGCCCTAAATAAGATATCAACAATCGTGCTTTATTACTAGTAGAAATGATTTGGTGTAAACAATAGTGCCTTGGTGATGATGATGATCAAGGGGGCGAAAAATTCTATGTCTTTGGATCATGTTGTGAAACAATGGATCATGGAGATTTGGTGGCATTGTAATGTTGTTTGGGTCCACTTGGCATTGCAAGATGTGGATACAAGCAAGATGTGGAGCCATTATTTGGATCATTGGAATGTCCATTATACTTGGATTTGCGTTTGGAATTGCTTACAATGTGTTTTCAAAATTATTCTTTCCCACTATGAAAATTGTAATGACTATATTTTATGAAGGTCTTCATATGGGTTGATCCCCATTTGCCCATTCTAATGAAGAAAGAAACAAAAACTTCTATTAATCTTCTACTTGCAAAAAAAACCTAAACATTAAATGCACCGTATTAGAAATTTAGCTGACAACTCATTTGATGTGGTGCATATGATGTTCATGAAGCTATGAAAATCACTAATTTGATATACAAGAATGTTGATTTGGCATGTTGAACTAAAGTCAAGGTTGCAATATTACCCACAATAATTTAAATAATGGAGGTTGGCAATGAACATGCACTACAAATATTACCATTGTTCCTTATCATTTATGAATGAGATGCAACATCATTTGTTGTTGAACATGTTTTTTGAAAGTGCTTAACAATAACTAGTTTTAGTTCTTCCTTTAAAAAATAGTTGTGCTTGGCTTTTGAAGTTCTAATGGGCAAGGTAGATTTTGATGTTCAATGCTTAGATTTATCAAATCAACCATATGTGACAAATTTCAATTCATTGTATGTAACAAATTTGTGTCTAGTGAGCTTGCAAAGGAGATCAAAGATGTAACATTGGCATTGCAACATGTTAAATGAGTTGACGACAAGGACCACAAGTGGAAGAAGAATGTGAACAAAGTTAAGTAGGTATAAAGTTGATTCAAGAAAGACATTCTCCTATGTTTTTTATTGGCTAAATTGGTAAGAGTAATGCAATGTTGTTTTTAATCTAGGTTTTCTAGCTAGTGTTGGTCACATGTTTTTAGAAGTTTGCAATTTACAATAGCTTTAAGAGTTTAATTGTAAAATATTGGTGATTAAGCTCTTGCAAATTTTTAATTATAAATCTTTGTGTTACTTGACCATGTTCTTAGAAGTTTGCAAATTACAATAGCTTTTAGAGTTTAATTGTAAAATATTTTTGATTAAGCTCTTGCAAATGTTTAATTATAAATTTTTGTGTCACTCATGGTGGTTGCAAGAACTATTGTATTTATAAATGGATGAATGAATGTTGGAATAGGCACATCCACAAGGATAAAATGTACAACGCTTCTAAATATTTCCAAAGACTGCGTTCATTTATTCATGTAGTTGAACATGTGTTCCTAAGCATGATTTGACTTTGAGTTTGCTTACTTAATTCAATTCAATTCCAAATGGGATAATCAAATCCACAAAAATGAAAATCCAATTTTGATCAAATAATTTGAGGTGCATACTTTTCATGCAAGACATTGATATATTATTTTGTTTAACGAATGGATTTTATGTAAATGATCATATGCTTACATTAGTGAGCACAACATTTCAACTTGAAATGATAGATTTGAACAATGCATGGGATTGTGTGTGCCATGCTAATGGTCTATGTTGGTGCATATTGTGATATACATGTTCATAACAACTCCACTTAATCTACTCTTCAATTGGTTTTTCATTTACTTTGACAATGTTTGGGGTTAGTAGTCGCTCATACCCCATGCATGAATTTAAAAAGGGAAACATGTTCACAAAATTAAAAAACTAATTTGTGTCATGTTAAATTTTTGCTAAAATAGACCAAGGGAGATGTTTTAAGTTTGTTGTGTTCATGTCATGAACCAAACCATTGCATTCTTGTTGGGAATTATTGTTTTTTCCTTCTTTTGTTTCTACCAAGTCTCCTAGCAATTATTTTTGGCAAGATGTAATTGGACTTTTATTTTCTTTTCATCACCATCCATCTTATGAAGTATGTGGTCCAATTGCATTCAAAGATATTGTTACTACAATTTACATGATTCTCCTTGGGTTTCTAGTTATATTTCTTTGATATTATGAATTGAAAAAGAAGCCCAACTAAAGATTCATTTGTATTTTCCAAAGGACTACTCTATTGCTTTCTTCATTTAAAAAAAATCATGTTAACCATGTGCCTTTGAATGATGCACATGTGGAATGGGCCACTAATGAACTAAAATATATAAGTGTATACATATTTAACATTATATATTTAATTGATAAATGTTTTAAATGGGGTACTTAAAAATAATTGAATTAAAAAATTCTCACCTACATGGCACCAATGCATCAATTCATGCTACTATGTATTATACTAAATACTAGGTGATGTCAAATAGCATTTTCTTAAAATAACCTCTCCTTACATTGCAATCTAACATGTTGCCTACTCCCACCAACATGGGGTTCTAGGCCCTTAATGACTTGTTCCTATGCAAGACAAACAACTATCTTTTGGACTCCATTTTTTTTTCATGTAAATGTTAGTTCTAATGAACCAACAATTGAAATATGTGTTTGAAATTGGAATCTTCAGCTAAAAGATCTATTACATTGTCAAACAAGATTGAACAAAATCCATTACCACCTAATAGAATGATTGTTTACCCTACCAAACCCATCCAATAGTACATAACGTTCAATCAACAATAATGACTTAAATGGAATGTTTAAATATTTAACAAATGTTTGATGGTGTGGATTTGTATAATCCCAAGGGTGTTATTACGAACGTGGTGCACCTAAACACCCAACAATTTCGATTGATACCTTAATACCCTCATACCTATGTTGGTTATGTATGTATTAATTACTTTGGGATTTGTTGAATATTTTGAAAAATACCTACTACCTGAAAATTTGAAAAAGATTGTTAAATAGACTAATTTCATTATTTATTATAATGTTTAATTTATTTTTTTTATTGTCAAGAATAAATGAAAAAATATTATTAAGGACCTTGTTGTTGAACTAAATTATAGTTTACAATATTAAAGGTCAATCCTCCCATTATGAAAAATAATTTCTTTCATTATTAGAAACAAAACATCTTGGTGTCATAGACATTAAACATACTTTTTTTTTTGGGTGAATAATATGTTTAAAAGTTTCTAAAAGTTTTTAAAATATCATTGAAGAATATGCATGTTTTTCTAAGCATTATAATAAGTTTTTAAAAAATGAATCAGTAGAAAGATTGATAAGAATAAGTTGTTTTTTTTCCTAGAATACTTATAAGAAGTTTCTTTTAAGAATGATTCATAAAAAGTTCTAAAAGATGTAATTGATGAAAGTTTATGAAAAAAGGAGTGAATATAAATTTTTAAAAGACATGGTTGGTGGAAATTTACAAAAGATTTAGTGGGTGGAACTTTTTAGAAGGTTGGTGAACTTTTAATATAAATAAAGGGCCTAAGGGCACCACCTTCAAACTTCTCAACACAAGTTATGAACCGTATACTCCTAGTTTATCTCATGTTTAACTTGCATCATGTTCAAATAATAATATAATTTAATTTTACTTCATTGTTGAATTATTTAGTTATCAAATTCATATATGTTTTTCCAAATTGTATGTTTGGCTTGTCCTTAACACTTGGCTTCTATCTTTAGTTTTTTTGGAAATCATATATTCGGGTTCCAAGAAAATATTGTGAATGTTTAGGTATTAATGTTGAAACATAAGATTCAACTTAGTGACCACCATTGGTAAATGTTTCTATTGCAATCATTCACCCATGTCCTTCTTGTCAAAATAAATGGAAGGATTAACTTTGTTATTTTTAAGGTTACCATGCCCATTCAATGCCATAGACAACATGGGTCATTGGGGATTTAAAATGTCATGATGATAAGGTTGAGTTTTCATTACTTTTCATGAATGGATGAATGTATTGTATTATTTGATATGAAGAACTTAGTTTAGGCCATTGGTTTTATATTGTACTACCTTTTCAAATTCGGCACTAATTATATTATTTTCAGTTTTGTCATATATATATAATTTATTTATTTTTTATTTTTTGAATAATTAGTAAACACAATTGGATTCCAACCAACACCTTCCCCACTAAACCCATATTGTTTTTAACTAGTCTAACCTAAGGTACAACAAATATTTTGTGAGAGTAACTTTGATTTTATTGTATTTAATCATTATATGTTGAAAATTTCAAAATCAAAATCTATGGTGACAAAACAAAAACTTCAAATTATATTAATTATTTGGCATTATTGTGCCAAACCTAAAAAGTTATTACGGTATTGATTAACAAGATGATGAGAGTCATGAATTGTGTTTGTTTTTTTATGCTATAAATAAAATTATGAAAAGTTATATGATACATGTGTGTGGTTAAACAAATACAAATAATTGTGGTATTTTATTGATCGTGAGTAGGTTGCTAGGAAGCTCAAATGCAAAGTGTATAAGTTTATTATACTTTAGGTAGGTAGCTTGTAATACACATGGAAATAATTCATTACCTTTTCTCCATATATGATCAAACATCAAACCATTTTTTGTTGTCCAAATATGAAGTTGGTGGTTAAATTTTTAAAAATTGTCATTGAAAATGAAGTGAACTACTTGAAGTGTTCAACACACCAAGATTGAAACATGTTTCCTAAACAACAATGATCAAATGCTAATCACTTTCTCAACCTTTTTTTTTTTCACATGAAGCTACAAAAATTATTACAAAAAATATATTAACAAAATGAATTTTGCAAATATTGTATAAAATAGTGATTGAATAGAACCACAAATATTGCAATTGAAGATGATTTTGTCAGATTTTTGTTTCCCAAGCTTTTTTGTGGTTTTATTGGAAATATATGTTTGGCAATTTGAACTGATTTGTCATGAAATTCAAAAGAATTGTAATGCTTTATACAACATAAATTTTAAGTTAATTCTAATGACAACAATTCATTGGAGTTGGTTTAAGTAGAGCAACTTTAGGTTCCATAAGTCATCTTTTTTTATAATAAGTAAAAATGGATGGAACGGTGTTTTCTTATATCTATGTTTTTTTAGAGTTCAATTTTTGCAATTGCAACACCATAGTCACAAACATATTTTCAATATCTTATGCACCAACTTGTGCCCCATTTCTTTTCAATTCAATTTGAATTCATTTTAGTTCAACCATTATTACAAAATGTTAGTGCAATTCACTAGTTCCCATTCACAAAACTAGTGAATTCACAAAAAAATTAGTAAAATCACTTGGCGTACAAGGATGCCTTTTGTTGCAATGAACCTAAACCCAATTGGATTTCAATTCAAATTCAATACAATGTCATTCAATATTTTTATTAAAATTAAAATTAATTTTCACAAAATCAATTAATTTTTCCAACAATTGATTGTCATTGGTAGTGCAAAACAACACAAAGCCCAAGTTGATCAACAAGATGAAAGAAATATGGTGGGATATATGAATTCACGTCATATATATATATATAAGTGAGGTGTGTTAATAGAGCTTATCCATATGCAAACTTTAGCAATGGGATCTATGACAACAAACATATTTGTTAAATGATGGCAAGTTCAATAATCAAGGTGAAGGTATTCATATTGCAAGGGATAAAAAATTAATTGAAAATTAGTAGGCTTGAAAATTCCTCCTTGGAACATGGATCCAAATTGTATATTTTTCAAATCATATTTTTCAAATATTATTTTGTTGTTGCACCCCTATGTAGGAGACCACAAAATATTGATCATGTTTGTTTGTTGATTGAGCTATACTAGTCCATTTCCTTATTTAATAAAGGAATGTCAACTCAATTTGCTTCTCATATTTCTTATGACTTTTCCTTACACTTGCCTACTTGTAACAAAGCAAATCACCCCTAGACATATAAAATTCTATTAACAATCAACAAAACAACATATCCAACCATCACAACATCATCACATAAAACAACTTGCTACCCATTCACATTCCATCAATTTGTTTTAAAACTCAAACAAAAACACTACCAAACCCATGGTGCATGACATTCTAGTACCCATAATGTATGTCCCCATATAGACATTATTTTTAATCCAACACTTTTTTAAAAAAATTATTCAAAATTTTAAAATAATAATGTCATGTTTCAATCTCATAAGTCACAATCATTAGAATGTATACAAAATTTCATTCAATAATAATTTCTTTTGCTTCAATGTTTAATTGGTGCATCATTCAACATTGCATGTTAACCATACCACCTACTTGGAAGCCCATATTCACACAAAATGGTGTTCAATTAGGTTTATTCATAATAAAAAATCAAAAAAATAATGGTGCCTATTTTTTTTTTTCAATTTCATAAACATTTTTTTCAAGTATTAATTTGTTTTTTTAATGTTTCATTTTTTGAATTTTCAGCATGTTAATTATTGTCCATGATTTAACAACACAACCATGGGAAGTATTGATGTCCAAGTCAAGAAGATTTGGCTTTTGATTGTTTAGTAGGGATACATATTACAACTTTATTTGGATTTATCCAAAGTTTTTGGCATCAAGTAGTATATATAATAAATAAATTCAAGAAATAACATGAATGTGACTTTTCATGTTCATGTTATATAATAAAATAAAATTTGAGATTAACACAAATAATGATGAACTATCAAAAACCATATGGGAAAATATGAAAAAAATAAAAAGGGGAGAGAAGCAGGGGATATTATTAAATCAATAAAACTTTGTCTCCTTTACCATTATTCTTGTATTTTTTTTCTCACATTTTCAAAGTGAAACTTAAATAAATTTTTAAAGATTAATTTAAATGTTATAATACATTCCATAAATCCAAAGCTTTTTCCTTGGCCATGAGGTTCTACTATAATCTATATTGAAAAGATTTATTTTTCAATATTTTTCCCCCCAAAAAAAAATCCACAATAATATGTGTCTTTTCATGGACCATCTTACTTTTTTCCTAATAATTACCTCATTTTTCCCCCTAGCCATGCCTACATGGACATGAAAAGGCATGTTAACTTTCTTGCCCATGTTATATAGTAAATTTGAAATTGACAATAATATTGATGAATTATTTGAAAACCATATGGGAGTACATGGAGGAAATAAAAGGAGAGGGAGAAATATTATTTTAAAATCACCATTTCCTTTTCCATTATTCTTGTACCTCATTTTCACATTTTCAAAATGAAGCTTCAATTAAAATTAAATTTTTATTTAATTGTTAGAATACATTCCATAAATCTAAAGCTTTTTCTCACCCACAAGGTTTTAATATGTACCACTTGTCCCCTCTATGTAGGAGTATTAACCAAAGGGGATTGTAACATCATCAATCTCACAACTACCATTATTAACAAAAGTGTATATGAAAATGAATCCATTTGTTATACTTGATATGTCATCCTTTTCTTCCATTGGACCAAAATTGTACATTGCTAACATTGGTCAAAAAATAAATTGGTTTAAACCAATTTGGGAAGAACTTATAGATGTTGAGGACCAATCAATATGTGTAATGTACACAATGGCAAGCCCCCAAAAAACATGGAACATGGATTCCCTTGTAGTGCACACACTATTAAAAACAAATATTTTGTGCATAAACCTTATTCAATTTATTTTTTTCATGGATATTTATTGGGTCCACTTCAAGGTGAATGAACATAATGTGTGTACCACAAATTAATAATTGTCACTTGTCATAACCAACATACATGGTTCTTGAAAATTGATTTAATCACCTTTAGTATTTTAACCCAAAAACTATCGCAACACAAATTGTCATATGGGTGAAAACACACTATAAGGAGGCATCTGGGTGTGGAATGTGAACAATGTTTAAAGCTATAATTTTATTTTATTTTGAAAAATCATAAGGGGAGCACAATAATTTGGATTGTCAAAAAAAAAATCAATAGGTTTCATTATTTGCAAAGTTTCCTCAAAATTTGATGTAAATTAATGATGTTTCAAGAATACTTTTGCATGCTCAAAACAACTATGAATTTGTTGTTCTTGTTTTTTTTTCAAATATCATTTTAAATTATCAAATTTGCACCATTCCTTCTCAAAATTGGAGTAGAATTTAACATTTATGACTAGAGGAACAACGTTAGTTGAAATTGGTGAAATTCATTTTCACAACGAATTTGAACATATTTGGTTCAAATGGGCTTTTGGCATTAAATGTGAGGAACTTTGAGATGTGTTTTAACACATCTTAATTAGTCTCATGTGATATATAAAATGGATGTATAATATACATTATATAAAATCAAGATATAGTTGAAAATATTTATATTTCACATCTAATTATAAACTAGCTTATATAAAAAATACAAAAAATGGGATAATGAACCAACACATGAATACCACATGTCAAATGCAAACCTTGAAAAGAACATTGGCTTTAGTACCCTTGTCTCTTTTTGCTATATTTGAACTCATATCTACAATAACCACTTAGCCTTCAAACAACATTTATCTAAAAAATATATTTTAATTCAACATGGATCCATAGCAACAAAATTAAATCATAAAACATTAAAAATAAAAAAATATTATGCCTAGAATATGTCATGCCACATATTGTGAGTTCATCATATATCACCAAAATCTTGTTTATATGCCTTTTCACCTTAAGGTCATTACTTCTCTTGAAGGTAAACACATTTTTATTGTTTTAATAAGGAAAATTTGTTGAAATGTTCTTAACTCAAATTTTAATGCATAAATACCTTTTTTTTTACGATCAATTTGGAAACATTTCAAATGTTCTTTAGCTAAATGATCATTAAGGGGTTTATGTATGGTGACAAGGTCATGTTACTAAATTTTTTTATAATTAAACCAATTATGAACCTTTCACCCCATTTACCATGCAACATCAATATAAATAAATTATATATGCATTACACCAATATCATCCATTAACACTAATCCAAGTTGCTTAAATTCAAAAAAATATAAGATTCACTATATCAAAATATCCATGGTCAAGTGATTACAATTCAAATAATCTTTGAAATATATTTTCACCTATCTACCCTAAACAAAACTCAAGGTAACATGATCATGAAGGGCTTTGCAAATAAACAAATATAAAATCAAATGAGTTGAAGAAAGTTGGCAATGTAATTTGTTCGCAATGTCACTAGATTTTAAAATAAAAAGTTTCAATTACATTTTAAAGAAATCCACTTGGGTTTCACAATGCAACACATTAAGTTAATGACTATCATCTAATTAATTTTGTGAAAATTAAGGTCCATTCAAATGAAAATAATGAATTGGATTTAGATTTAATTGAATGGATTAGAATTCAATCGAAGAAAATGGGATGCAAATTGATGAAAAATTATTGCAAATATGTTGATGAATATCGTGTTTGGGAAAAAAATAATTGAATACACAAATCTAAAAAAGATATTTTTCCATGCCTTTTTATTTAGGAATGGGCTAAACAAGTTATAGTTTGAAATTCTTTGAGTGGCAAATTACAACTTATGGAATTTCAACTACGCTTTAGAAAAAATCTCTTATTTTTCACAATCCTTCTTAGATTCAAGCAACTCAATATGAACACTTCTAATTGCATATCACTTAGGAGAAAGTTAAATGCATTAAAAAGGTGAGGAAGTTTTGAATCAAAGAGATTTAACAAAGTTGGAGCCTTCTTTATGATCACTTTTCAAAAATCTTGATATATTTTAATCTTGTTGGCATCCTTAAAACTCGAAGCATCAAGAACATACAATTTTAGAGGAATTGATTGATTGAGACACAAGATTCTTGGAACAAAATTAGATAGTTAAGAAAACATCTATCTATGAAACAAGGTAGTTAGTTTGTTTTGTTTTGTACTTATGAGATCTGCCGAACCAGGATGCTTCAGATCACACTCCTGGTGTCTTTGGAAAGCTCTCAAGGAGGAGGGATGCATGGGCTTGGTTCCATGACGTTTGGACTTGTGGTGCAAAAGTTTGTGAATATTGATTGATTTCTTCACTGCAAATTGAATTAAATTGAATCGTAGCTGAGAATTTCGGAGCAATTGGAATGTGGGTTTGGTGTTGTTGGAAAGATCTCGACGAGAAGAATTTAATGGAATTTATTTGGTAAGATTTGGATTCAGAATGTGGGAGATATTGATTTTAAAGTGATTTCTGCCACTGAAAATTCAAATAAATTCCAAAAAACCAGGTTTTGGAAGGAAAAATCAGTTGAGGATGTTCTAAGAGATGCAAACTCATCATCCAAGGCATCATCATCCATGAGAAACTAGAATGGTCCCCCAACCCAAGCAACTAAAATTCAAACTACATACTTACTTACCTGAATCTTAAAGGGGGTTTAGGGTTTTGGAAGTGACTGGTTTTAGGGTTTTGGAAGTGGATGTCTTTTCCTTTCTTCTTTTTGTTGCTGAGAATGGTGCCCAGGTGTTTGGTGTCAGTTAGTTTGTAAACCAAGCCCCAGGAGAGAGGAGTAGTTTTTGCTTTGGGTGGGTGGCACCCAATAAATAAAATATCTCACAAAAAAGAACCCAATAGGAAATGTCCACACAGAAAGTGTATTATTTGTATTACTTGGTGCTACATAAGACACTAGCTAAGTATCCCTCAACACATGGCATCATGGCTTGTGTTGCTGGTGGCTATTTGTGAGTGCTTTAGCTGGAGCCTTTATTTTGCCTAGATCTGCTACTTTTTTTTCTTTTTTCTTTTTTGTGTATATCAGAAAGAGCTCTTCTTGTGGATGGATAGCTGAAAGCCACATGTCAGAAAGTGAGCAACTTTTTTTTATTGGCCTTGCCTCTGCTGTTACATATATTTTCACTGCTCCTACCTGTACGATTACTATAATCACCCACGAACTATGTGCATTAAATGCTGAGTTTCAGCATTTCATCACGAACTGTGTGCATTAAATGCTGAGTTTCCGCATTTCATACTGAGATTTAATAAAATTTCATTACCAAAAAGGCAAGGATATTGTGTTTAGATTCACTGTAGAGTATATAGTAGCTCAAGGGATTTTGGCCCCCTAGGTAATAAATAATAAACAGGTCTATTTTTTGTATGAGGATTTTTGAAAGATGGTATTTTTGGCTTCTGTTGAAACTTGAGGTTAGTTATAGAGTTATAATATCTTGAAGGATTTTTGGGTTTCTTTTAGAGGATTTTTTTTTTCTGAAGATTGTATTTTTGCATGGTGAAATATTTGAGTTTCCATAATTCTTCTTTTGCCTTAAGATGCTTTTTAATGTAAATGGCAAGGCCACAATGTGATACACCCCTTATTTATTTATTTATAATTTTTAATATTTAAATTTCCATTTACTTCCTTGAAAGGAGGGGCAAATGCTACCTTTTTTTTTGTGCTGACTTTGCACATTTTTGCAAGTGTCCAAATTGATGAGGAAAATGAGGGCATAATGGTATGTAGAAAGCAAAAGAGATGTGGAGATATGTATTGGTGGCCATGAAATCCACCCTCACAAAGGTTGCAAGTTTTTTTTAAAAAATCCCATGACACAACTTAACTTGATTTTCATTTAATTCACCAATTCAATAATTGGATTAAGATTGAATTGAAATTAATTAAAATTCAATTTAAAAATAATGAGATGCAAATTAGTGTAGAGGGTATTAAAGAATCTACTCTACTTGTGAATCCATGCTTTGAATTTTTTTTAATAAAAAAAAAGACACAAATTTGAAAGGACACCTTTTCATGCCTTTTTTACTTGGGAATGGCTAAACAAATTTTTATTTGAAATTGTCCAAATGATAACCACTCTTTATGGTGCTATTGGGAACTTGAGAAACAAATTAGTAGCAAAATAAATAAGCATTGGAAATTTGGTGGACACATGATGGAACCATATGGAACACATTGGGAACGTCAAATTCTGAAAAAATCCCTCCAATTCCCCTCCCCCCACAGGCCCTTCAAGACAAAAAGAACTACGCCTCTTTGGTTTTTTTTTTTGGTTTTCTAGTCGCCAAATTTCGACCATTTAAAAAATAAAATCACCCAGTTTCTCTATTGTGTGCCAGCATGTAGCCAAAAATGTAAGGGATGCCTAAACTTCTTTATTTTCATATCTTGTTTATAGCCAGATTTGGCTAAACTGTCTTATGGATAATTCACCACTTCAGCTACATAACTCACAAAAAAAAAACAAAAGCCATATAAATTGGGCTTGGAAATATGTGGTGTTGTAACAAATATCAGAATCGTTAGTAACAGCCAATTCTGCCATGAACCAAATCAATAGTGCTACATGCCATTGAATAAATGCTCCAAATAAGCCAATTACAAAAAATAATCTGCTACTAATTTCTGCGCGGCAATTATTTCCCGATTTAATTAATATAATGAAATGAAATAAATAAATAGATATCACTAAAATATATAACTTGCTAATATGTCAATTGGGTATTATATATATATGTAAAAGAATTTAATAAATTAAGAAAAAAATTATTTATATGAAAATAAAGAAAAGAAGAATCTAAAGAAATCCAAAAAATAAAAGTAATGATATTAAAGACAATTATAGTCTACAGTGTATAGCCAAAAACATTTATGTGAAATTTCGCTCAAATGCAAAAAAATAAAAATAAAAATAGGGCTATTTTATAGGAAAATTTTTGGAAAAAAAAAAAAAAGACGCTGGTAGTGTGTATAGGGTTTGTACAAGGTTTTTATTTTTTCAATTTTGTGATATAGAAAAAAAAATTGCACCGCAAAAAATGAACAAATTTAGTCGAATAAATATCATCTCTCTTTCTCTCTCTTTCTCTCTCTCTCTTGTGTGTGTGTGTGTGTGTGTGTGTGACAGAAACACCAAAATTCATAAGAAGATCATGCCAATTGCTTGAAGAAAAATAATCCAATTTGGAATTTCACACCCTTGCTGTTGCTGTTGATTATTGTTTTGCCTGCAGATTGGGAGGAGCTCTTCTTCTTCAGCTCTGCTCTGCTGGTGCTGGTGCTGGTGCAGTTGAAGCAAAGTCTTGGTTTCATTATAGGTATGGGTTTCGGACACAAATTTTTTAAAATAAAATTCAGGTTGCAATGGAGGGGTTTTTCTTGCAATTAATTGCCTTTCGTCTCTGCAAATTTGGTGTGAAGAAGAGAGGTTGAGCAGTAGCAGGAGGAGGAGGAAGAAGAAGAAGAGCTGAGCTTTGTTTTGCTTTGCGCTTCTTGGGAGGCTTTCTTGATCCATCTCGGCTTCTTTCTTTTTTTTCTTGTTTTGTAAGCTCTGGTGTCTTTGGGTGTGTCTTTTTCTCGGAGCTTTTGGGAGATACTAGACTGCTGAGCCGTGTTTTGTGGAGAAAGAGAGAGAGAGAGAGCGTGTGCGTGTGTGTGTTTGTGTGTGATTCTGCTTTTTTGGGGGGTTTTGGGCACTCGATCGATCGAGAGTTGGATCGGGGGGGTTTTTTTTTTTTTGCGAGCTTCTTGTTCTTTTTGCTAGATGTTGTTGTAATTGTGATTCGGTTTATTGAAATTTGGCTTGGGAAGTGGGGTGGGGCGGGATTGCAGTAGAAGAAGAGGCGGAAGAGAGAGGAAAACTACTCACCCAGCATCTGCATTATTGCTTAGCTTGAGGAGGAGCCGTAGGAGCTGTAGGGATGGGAGGAGGAGGAGGAGGAGGAGGTGCAGGTCTGCAGTTGTTGCAAGCACCAGGTCTGCTTCAAGGGGGAGTAGTGCAAGCGCTTTCTCGAATAAACCCACCACAGAAATCCTCCTCCTCGCTTGGCGGCATTACCATTTCCAGAAGCAGCTTTAGTACAATAGTTCTAGCCAAGGCTTGTTGTTGTTGTTCTCGACCCATTCTGCGCCGCATTCATCCAGCAGGGGGGAAGAGAGACTGGGAGAGGCAGCAGAGGAGAGCAGGAAAAGGAGGAGGAGGAGGAGAGTACCATGTGGTGCCATGCTGCTCTGAGTCAGGTATTGCAGAAACTACTTTCTCAGAACAACCACCCTTGGTTCCTTTGGAACACAGCAGCAATGGAGGAGATGCCTCCAGTCCTCCTCCAGTGCCATTCAATGTGTCAGGGGAGCTATGCTATACAGAGGCAGGAATTGAGGTGGTGAGGTCTCTAGAAGAGGCAGAAAACGAAGTTCTGAAGGCAGTATCAACGGAGTCAGAGAACCAGCAGCAACAGGCATGGGATGATGGTGTGGTGGCAGAGAAGCAAGATGAGGAGGATGCTCTGGCATCATGGAGTATGGAACTAGATGGTGACAAGAAAGGATTTGAGGATGTGGTACCAGAGCAGCCCTCCCCCCCATCACAGGAAGAGTTAGAGGCACAGATGGCAGAGGAGCAAACCCTTGGCGAGCAGTTCCATCTCCTGAGGACTCTGGAGCAACCCACCTCGGCTGTTGCAGCAGCTGTCATGGTAGCCCAAGTTGCAGAGGCTTTGAAGGAAGCAGACACTGATGAGGAGGAGATGAGGAGGCCACTGACTGATGATGATGGAGAAGAAGGGGCGGCCAAGAATGAGGCTAGCAGCAGTTATAGCAGCAGCCAGCTTGTCCATGTCCATGTCCAGGAGATTGTCCCTCCAGGCAAGAGCGTGTTGGAGCAGATGTGGGACATCATTGTGTTTGCAGGCCCTGCCCTTGGAATCTGGCTGTCTGGTCCTATCATGAGTCTTATTGATACATCCGTGATCGGCCAGAGCAGCTCCCTTGAGCTTGCTGCACTTGGTAAGCTCCCAATCTCATTGTACTTACTACATTTGTTGTTGGCAGTGGCAGCAGCAGCAATCTTTTGCACTACAATGATTTCAATCCTCTGTCCTTGTCGTTGATGAATTTGAAGTTAGCAGACTCTCTCCCTTGGGTTGTCTTTTTACACATGTTGTTGCTGAACATACATCTGTTGGCAATTTTTCCTCCTCTTTATGGTTTTGCAGTGGTTGATTGATTGATGCCTTCCTTTGCTGGACTTTTTTTTTTGTCGTCATACAGAGCAGCAGCAGGTAAGTGTAATTGATTTCCTTCCCCCCAAGGTGCAGTATAGTATGTAGGAGAAGAGTGTGTGTTTTGGTTGAATGTGAAAAGCTGACTGATTTGCTTTTCTTTGATGGGTTGGGGGGGGAATGTGGGGTTTGGGATTTGCAGGCCCTGGCACGGTGTTGTGCGATAACCTGTGCTATGTCTTCATGTTTCTGTCTGTGGCAACTTCCAACTTGATTGCCACGTCCCTTGCTCAGAAGGTTGCTCTCTCACTCTGTAACCTTTCATCAAATCATCATCATCATCATCATCATCATCATCATCCCCTTTTTTCTGTTCTCCTTGTGCCTGATGTCTGAGTACACACTTGCAGGATGAAGATGAGGCAGCAGGCCATCTCTCTAGGTTGCTCTTTGTGGCTGTGACATGTGGAGTCGCCATGTTAATATTCACCCAGTTTGGCGTGGATGGATTGCTTAGAGGTAAGGGAAAACAACTGCAATGTGTGAGGAGGTCTTCCACTTACTTACCTCAAAGGTCCCCTTCTCTTTTCTGGCATTTTTTTGGGGGTGCCTGGTGGTGCATTTACCACAGAACAGGAAGAGTGATATGCCAACACTTAGGGCTTTGATCTCAACAAATATGAACCAAAGCTAAATTCATGCATCATCACTTCTCTTGCATCTCATACTTGAACACACTCAGTTATGTTGGGATATATCAGCAATCACAAAATGGATATTTGGCTATGAGATACTATGCAATTAATCATTAGAGAATGAGCGTGTCTGCCATGGTCATCAGCATTAACTTATATGATGCATGCACTGGATGTTGTCAGGTTTTGTTGGAGCTGAGAATGCCAATATGATTCCTGCAGCAAGAACATATGTTCAGGTTTTATGACATAAAAACACTTTGTTGATTGAGATTCGGTATATGTGTAAACTGTTGTTAGTTGGGAGCAGGATTTTGAGATATTGATCTACTTGGGTCTCTCTGTATTTGTTGCACAAAATAGACATTGTGAGGAGAAGGTCCTGTCTGCAAGGCAGGTTCTTGGTTGGAGACAATGAAACGAGGGATATGTTTAATCAAAGTGGGTGCTTTGGGGTTACTGCAGATTAGAGCATTGGCATGGCCAGCTGTTCTCGTAGGCTTGGTTTCCCAGAGTGCAAGGTATACCCCTATAACTGTGTGCTTACGACCTGAGTTACAGTGTGGATGTATTCTTGGTAGCATCAGTGTTTTCCTCATATGACTATCACTGCTTGCACATATTGATCTGTGTTTACTGGTTATCTCTTTTTTCTGTTGAGGGAGTTCTGGAGCAGTTCTAGTCACGTTTATTTTCTCTCCAGTTGTTTGCCGTGATTTTCCAATGAGAAACTATAAAGCAAAGGTGCCAAGAAGACTAAGCAATGTGATTGGCAGCCTCGGAATGCAGGATTCGATGGGCCCTTTGAAGTCATTAGCCATAGCCAGCGCTGTTAATCTTGCTGGTGACATTTTTCTTTGTACAGTTATGGGATATGGTATTGCAGGTGCTGCATGGGCAACTATGGCCTCTCAGGTGTGCCACTCTGTTGTCTTCTCACAATATAGCATCTGCCAAACCTTGAAGTTTCAAAGCATTTTCTTTGAAGTGTTTTTTTTACCATGAAATCATTTGGTTCTGCTGCTTTGGGGAGGGGGTATGCGTAGTATGTGTGAGGTCAGCATTGGTTTTGAAGATTGTAGAAAAACGAATGAATGGGTTTGATTCTGATGCTTTGGATCTGGTGGTGGGTTTTTGTCAGTATGTGGCAGCTTTCTTGATGATGAATTCATTGCATGTCAGAGGCTACAACGTGCTGGCAATTTCTTCACCATCATGGAAGGAGTTTGTCCATATGGTGAATTTGGCGGCTCCAATTCTCCTAACTATGATATCAAAGGTTTGAAAACCCATCAAAGTTACTTAGACTGTTTGTAAGAGCATTCTAGAAGGTCTAGAAATGGTTTCTGGTTCAAAATTGCCTGGGACTAGTAGGAAAGAGCAGAACTCCATGTTGCAACTTTCCTTAAAACTTTTGCAGGAGGGTGGTAGTAGTGGCATTAAGTATTGACCTGTATTTTGTGTATTTATTAGGCAGTGAGTTCTATCTTTGTTGATCTCCAAGTGATGACATTTTTTTGCTAAAATTGGTTCTTCCTTTGGACTCAGGTGACATTCTACACACTGATTACATACCTTGCAACAACTCTAGGAGCTGTAGCTCTAGCTGCTCACCAGGTATGCAATGACCTCTGGTTCACTTGATATGAGTAATGTGTTGCAGGCTGTTGATAAAAGAAAAACTTGAAGAATTTCCAAAGATTTTCAAAACTGTTTATCATCAGGCATATATCGCACTTCACTTTTGCATGATTGTTCCTATGGGTTTGTGTTGCTCAAGATGTATATATCTGCAGGTGATGGTAGGAATCTGCTATCTGTGCTCTGTATGGGGAGAACCCCTTGCACAAACAGCCCAGTCATTTATGCCTGCCTTTATTCATGGCTCTGACCGCAACCTGAAGCAGGTAAACTCACATCCATTGCTATTACTTCTAAGAATAGGAACAGGAGAATGACTACATCATCTTTTCCTTTTCAAGTAACAGTAACAACCCTCACAGAAAGGTCAGGCCAATTTGTGAGTAGTACTATCATGGTCACCATAAAAAGGTTCAACATAACTTTGAGAATTGTGCACTGTGTAGAGAATCATTGCCATTGCATTCAGTGGTGGTGGAGCCTGTAGTATTTGGGATTCCAGGACAGAGCACATCAGGCATTGCTCACTAACATTTCATTACTTACAAGACGTGTGTTGCTTGGGCTGTGGGGTTTGTTGGCAGGCACGGTCACTGCTGGGTGTATTGATGCTGATGGGAGTAATAGTGGGATTTGCGGTTGGGTGTATGGCTATATCAGTCCCTTGGTTTTTCCCCTATATTTTCACTAAGGACCCTGCCATTATTGCTAAGGTAGAAAGTCTGCCAAAAGGCATCAACTTTTCCTTGTTTGAGGGTTCACTGTACTTGGAGGTTTTGGTCTCTACAATTCTGCTGGGGCTGAACTGGGGGATTTCTGACTAATTTGATTTGTATGTCTTTCCAGATGCGGTCAGTGACACTGCCTTTACTTTGCAGCTTGGTGATAACACCACCAACTCATGCTTTGGAGGGCACCCTTCTGGTATTCTTATTCATTCCCATACTTCACTGGTAGTTTAGTGTTTTAGCTTTTCATTCAATTTTTTAAAATTTTCTGAATATGGGTATCTTCTCCTTTCTCGTGTTTGAGCATTTTTTTGGGTGTAATTTGCTTGTCTGTCAGTGCTTTGGAATTGGACACTCATAGCTTGTCTTTCTTTGTCACCCCACCTTTGGATTCTTTTTCGGGCATTCTGTATTTGTGATTAAAAAAAAAGTCACAATCACATTGAAGGACAAGTCTGGTCCTGTGGTTAGCAGTTTTCATGTTTCAAGGAGTATTTTGTCAGATTCTCAACTTATATGTATTGAGCAATTTCATGATTGCAGGCTGGAAGAGATATGAGATTTTTGGGGCTGAGCATGACATCTTGCTTCTGTGGTGGCAGTATCTTGCTTCTGGTATGGGATAGATTCTGACTTCCTGAAGCATAACTCCTAACCTGAATGCTTCCAGAGTCTGTAGATGTTGGTTTTATTTTTGCAGACTTTATGGTTTCGTTGTATCTATGATTTTTCATCTTGCTTCCAACTCTTTATGGGCATTGCTTGAAAATGGATTTCTGTTACTCCATGATGTGACTATCTTTCTCTTCAAAAAATTTTAATGATGTACTTGTTGCCATCTGACAGACCTGCCACAAGCTTGGCTGGGGCTTGCAAGGGAGTTGGTGGACTCTGGCTGCTTTCCAATGGGTAAGAGCTTCACTGAAAAACCCAATCACATGACTTGTGGATGCTTCAGGAAGTATGCAAGAAAATTGTATTTTTGTGCATATGGTATACAAAGCTATGTGAAAGATTTGCAGACCTAGTGAGCTTGTTTCTTTACAAATCCTGAAGTATAAAATATGGGTAAGTGAGAGCACTTACGAAGTTGCGCCGTAAGTGTTATAAACAGGAGGTGAATGGCAGATGTAGAATATAAAAAAATACCCTCATTCCCTGTATAATAGATGTTTGACACAGAAGTGATTCTGAGGTCAGACAAACATTTGTAATCTGTTTTATAGGCTGTAAATCTTGGTGAGATGGAACACATTTGATATTCTCTGCACTGACAAGGTTTTTTTATCACTTTTGACAGGCACGCTTTGCATTTTCATATGCACGCCTCTCATCTTCACAAAGCATCCTTCGAGATCCTATTGATTCTTATGAGTCAGAGCCCATCTTAACACCGGCATGAAGTATTTTATACAACTAACCATACATCGGACAATTGTATCTTTCCAGCTACCAGGCATTGTGACCTGCAGTGTGTCCTTATAGATTAAGAATTTGAGAGTTCATTCATTCATGACCTTTTTCTTTTAAGTTTTGATTTCTAGCAGTCACTAAAAGTGCAAGACATCTTGATCTGGAGTTGGAATTTTTTTCTTCCACAGAAAGACAAAAGAAATCTGATGTAGAAGGTCAGAAGACCTCACATTTTTACTGTCATTCAGTTGACAAATTTTTGTGTCACTTGTCCTACATATGACACAACCATTATCTACCATTCATGGTTTTGGAGGTCATTCCTTCAGAGAGTCACAATTTGAATATTTGGAAAAGACATGGATATTCCAGCAGTACATCTACCATGTTGTCTACTTCACTGCGAAGCACTTTTATTATGGTGATAAAGAATCCTTTTGAGCTTTCCTATGCTCTGTGTAGTTTTGCATTGTCTTGTATGGGGTCTTCTTTTTCTGTCAGTTTTGGTTCTTTGTGAGGTTTCTTCTGGATATGTTAATGACCAAGAGTTGAGACTGTTCCAGATGTCCTATGCCATGCACTTCATATCAAGAAGGAAATTTATGCTCCAATGGGTTATCAATATGTTGTCTACTCAACTACCAATATTTCACTGCGAAAATTTTTCTTGGTATATTAATGCCAACTAATTTGATCTTCCTGTGCTGGTGTTTTTGTGAAGGCTTGTTGAAGTCCATTTTTGCCAGTCTGGTTCTTGGCTCTGGACTGGAAGAATCAAGAGCTGTGACTGGTTCTGCACTTCTATCTGTAAGCTTCATATCCAGAACTGTTTTCACAAAGGTCTGCATAGTGTGGTGGTCTGTTGTTTGATTTTTATTTAGAGTGGTTGGGTGAGGGGTGTGTGCTTCATTCTTTGCAAGTTTAATCCTTTGGATCATGAGAATGGAAAACCTTCCTGAGTAATCCTTTCCTAACTGGTGTCTTTATCTGATTCGTACAACTCTTCATATCTGAAAACTATAATAGTTAGAAGCTTATATAAAGGTTATAACAGTTGGAAGGCTGTAATAAAGATCTCACACTATTAACCTGATATATGATACCTGTGAATCTGTAGAACCTGTTCAGATCCAGTTCACATGTGATCCTGAGAGTGTCCTCTGAGATTTTCAGCCATATACCAAATCTGACCTTTGTTTTGAACTGGTTGTAAGTGAGTTTCTACATGTCTACCATATGACTTTGACCCATGTCAAGTCTTGGCTTGTCTACCAAAAAACCACAAGATGTGCTGAAAATTTTGCAGGTTTTCACTTGAGTTGTTGCTCATTGGACTCATCAGATATGACTAATTTTCTAAATTGCTTAAATTGACTTAGAAGTCAATTGTATTTATCTTATCCATAATGCATGACCACCCTAGTTGCCCCTCGTTACTTGCAATACTTTTGAGTGTATACAGTTTCTGTTTCTAATAACTGCTCGGCACTGGTGTCTACAAGATATTACCCTAGACCTTGGTATATACCTGATATCACAGCGGTGATTCCAATCATGTTCTAGGGCCCATTTTGCATTCAAGCAAAAGTTTCCCTATTATTGGATTTCTTGTTTGTCAAACTTGAAGGATTGTTAATTCACATATTGAGACCGAAAGGATCTCTCCTTTGGTTGAAATCTTTACTAATTTAAAAAGGTCATGTCCAATCAAACAACTTGGAATAGTTGCTTTTTGTGAACAATATTTAGCACAATGACCCTAGAGTTGGTTGTAAATTGCCTTTTAGCTTTAGTATAACTAATTGAGATTGATGCAAATGTGGAAGAGGACTTTGAAAAGAATGAAGTCAAAGAGATATACAGTTTTGAATAGAAAATATTGTTAAAACTTTTTCATCAATTTTTAATACCTACTTTTATTTTTCAAATTTTTTTCAATTTGAAATGCAAAAAAATCCTTTCTTCAGTAAAAAGAAAATGAAATTTAATAACCAGTTTGTGAGAGCTTTTGGAGATACCCAAATGTTCAAGTACATTTGTGAGAACCAACACCTTTGAGTTTAGTTTTTAAAAATCATGATATCTTGTCCAGTTCTCACAAACCCAAAAAAAGAGAGAGGAATTGGGCTGATTCTTACAACTCTATGAAAAACCCAAAACCAACAGTTCTCACAAAAGAGTGAGAACTAACCGACATTGGATTTTAAAAATTCCAATTGCAGCATATTGGCAATAAATCTCCATGGAGAAGGAGATTTTGGTGATCCAAAGAGTTCACTCAACTACAAACTGACAAACTCTTAGCATCATGTGGTATAATGTTTTGTGTTTTGCCTACCATTGAAGAGGATGCTTGATATTTTTCATGTTCACTTGATATTGTTTGAAAATCAAGAACTTTCAATTGACAAGCTCCATTTTTTACTCACTTATGTTGGTTGTCATTTGAAATTTTTTAATTATAATATTTTTGAACTCCTTGGTTAGCAATGTTAGTTTCAAATTCAATCAAGGGATCCAAATGATGATGATTTTCCCTTTTTTTATTAAAAAAATCCAATACACCACAAACTTTATTTTTAATGTTGGAAGTTAAAACAAGCTAACTCAATAGCAAAATTTGAATCCTCTTCCATTAAGTTATAGAAATTAACATTTAACTTTCTTCAATTTTAAACTCATGGATATGACAAAATGTAATCCATTGTTTAGCAACTAATGACCTTGAAATTGTTGAAAACACAAGCAAATACAACATAGGTAATGTAGTTAACAATAATTTAGGTGATGTTCCATGTCAATGGTAATGGCATTCGATTGATCTTCTCATAACACTTAATGTTAGTCTCTCAAAATTGCAAAGTTTCTTGAAACATGAACATTTTGCTAGCAAATCTATAAGAGAAAATGAATATATTAAACATTATTGTTTTTGCAAATTTTTCAAAAGAAAAAATAAATTATGTTTTCAAATTGAAAATTATTGTGTTTTCATTAGCGTGTTAAATTTTCTTGGGTGAACACCAAAATCAACACATGTTTTATTCCATTCTTGCCTACCTTTCTCAAATTTCTTGGGCTAAGTTATGCACTTGTATATAGATACATATTTGAAGCTTTTGTTGACTTTCTCATTTGTTGTTGCATATTTGCATGCTTGAGAAAATGTGTGGCCAAAACAACTACACTAAAACTTTTCTCTAAACCTAATTTTTGTATGATGATCATAGTACCTAAATTAGATCCTTCATCTTTCATATGGGTAATGATTTTCTTCCTTGGATTATGTCGTTTCAACAACTTAGTTTAGTTTTTGGTTAAATATTGCCTTGTAGTTTTTGTAGCCTCAAAAGGTTTTATGGTAATATGTTTTTGATTGTCAATTAGTTCCCAAAAGGTTAATCAAAAATGCAAAAATATCATGAACATTTGGCATCCACAAAGCAAAGCTTGTAGTTGCATAATAACATTTTGCTAGATTGGGTAAACACACAAATGTTTCATTTTTTTCCACGAACTTAAGCAATATCTCTTTTTCTAATTTTTTTTGCAAGGAAAAAAATATTTTGAACACAAATGCATAGTCAAGCATTTCAACCACATGATTTTCACAACTTGCATATATCAATGATTTTTTACAATTAAGAGGCCGAGGTCTTTTAAAAATTCTTTTTGCTACACATAATCTTTCTTGAAACGATATTTTGCAATAACAAAATTGGAGATTGAACTTCCATACACATGTGACATTAGGCCTTTTTTTGTCGATTGCTTCTCCACTTATCCTCTCAAATGGTTGTTCACTTCCTTTTCAATTTTTTTTGCAACAACAAAATGGTTTATATCCACGTTTTTTCCAATATTTTTATTTCCATTTTATTTTTTTACAAGATTGATATTTTTCTTATTTTAGTTCTTTGGGTTTGGAACTATGATTGGACTATTGCAATAAAAAATTAGCATATGGTTTGTGCACAATGTATCAACATATTTGTTGTCATTCACAAAAGAAAAAATTGAACACAATTGATTCATTCCTACTATGCAATTTTCATATTTTCCTTTGAACATGCAATTTTTAAAAACATATTTTCAATGTTTCTTTTGCATTTTTGGATTTATGTTTGCAAACTTGCATTCCTTTCAATTTTTTCTTACAAAGGTTATTCTTCCATTTTTGCTTCATTCATGAATATTTCACATGCATTTTCACTTGAACTCAAATAATTGTTTATTTTTCAATTTTCACAAAAGAATGCAACTCGAAGGGTGGAGGGAAAAAAAAACTATATGATCTAACAAACTTTATGAACCTTGAAAAATCAAAGTGCAAAAATTTACAAAACAAAGTACTCACATTTCTCTCTTCTCCTCATTGTGAAAAAATGCAAATAATTTTTTACAATGCATATGAAATGGAAATGTTTTTTTTTTTTTGTAGAACAAATTTTACACAAAAAAAACATGTTAAAAACTATTATAAGAAACCACAAATTTTAAAAAATAAACCTTATATATATATAATCGAACAACAATGAAAAAGAAATTTCTTTTAAACAATTTTTTTTTAAAAACCAAAGATCTGCAGCGAAAATCAAAATAAAAGGTAAAGATAAAACCAAAAAAAAAAAAAACTAAAAAGGGAAAAAGAAAAAAAGAAAAACCAACCCAAATAAATCCTCAAAAAAAAAAAGTTGATGTTAATGTTCAAGGTCCAAAAGCTTCAAGACATGCAAATGTGAAAAGGAAGGGGGTACCAAGCACAAGGCAACAAGAATGAACTCAAAACAAAGAAAGTGATAATGAAATAATGATGAAGAAAGTAAAACAAAGTAGGGTACTTGAACAAAGTGATGAAGAAGGTGAAACGACAAAGAAAAAGGTAGAACAACAAAAGAAGGCAAAGCAAGAAAGAAAGGGAGAGGGAAAAAAAAGGAAAAATAAGAGTAGTTTTTGTCATGCAAAAATCCAAAACACCTTACAAAATCTAAGCACAAAATAAACAAAAACTACACAAAACACATACACAAAAAACTTGGAACACAAGCTAAACCCTTACAACCAAAACAAGAACATAAGTGAGTGGTAAAGAGAAAAGACAAAGTGGAAAACAAAGGAAAGTTGGGCATCATATATTTTATGCTTGTGTAGTACTTACATGCCATTGCAAAAAACCATTGTGTTGGTACCTAGTCACAAGGTGTAACCTTAAAACCCTAGTTCAATAAACTTCACTTACCATTCTTTAGACCTTAGCTAGACCCCTATACCTTTAGACCTTAAACCCTAACTTGAGAATTGGATTTAGGTTTTCCCATTGACACCATCTAGTTTTCAACTTTTTATAATTTAAAAAAAACACCTATTTTTCATTGTATTGGTTATTAGCTCGAATAAAAATTGATAGGTGGGTTACCAAGTATCATGATGTCTAACACCTGCCAATTCTCACAATGAGAATTAAGCTAAAAATCAGCCAAGTAATTTGGGGGGGTTTGTGATAACCTAACACTAGGTTTATCATTGCTTTGAAATTCTTGAAAGTTGAATTGACTACTACTATGGTAGCCAGATAAGTGTTGGCATATCAAAACTTTGTGGACAAATTTTGTGTATCTTGAAGTAGCATTGTAAGCATATGGAATTGTGTAGGTTTATTAGAGTGTTCATTTTAACTTTGAAATATTACATTCATGATAGTTTTTGCCATGGTGGAGAAATTTTGGATGAATTGGGATTCAATGGTGCATGACAAGTACAATTTTGCATTTACTCAATGCAATGTTGAAAGTATTTACTTGCCAATTTTGCTTGTGGAAAGATCAATGTAGTTCTTTAGTTCTTACATTTTCATCTACTTTTATTGTAATGTGTTTTTGGTGCAAGGCGAGCAAAAACTACATAACATGTGACTAGTTTTGGTCTTTATTTTTTTAACATATAAATGTTTTTTTTAAAAAAAAAAGGAAAGGATTTTTGGATTTGTTTTGATGGTTTTTAATTTTCATGTTTGTCTTTTTAATCTTTGATTTACATAGTTTTTTTTTTCTAGTTTTTTTAATAAAAATTATGTAGGTCTTTTATCTAGAAGCTATGCATCCTTTATGTTTTCTTTGATTTTCCAATATTTCAATTCATCTAAAAACTCAAATCTCACAATGCCTCTTTATCTTTTCTATGATTTGAGAATGTTTTTGAGGTTGTATAGATCTTCTAGTGGGCCCAAGTTCGTTCTTGTTGGAGCAAGGCTATTTTCTTTGAAAAATATGCTGGCATTCTAGTTTTGAACATTTATGTTGGAAATCAACACACACCTCTTATCAACATTGATATTTATGGGGCCATTCCTCAATCAATAGACCCTAGGCATATTATTGATTTGTTTAATTTGCATTTTCACATGCTTTTTAATTTGCCTTCAAACAAATAAAAGTTTGACTTTGATGGGGAGAGGTGCAAAAATATCATATGATGGGCAAAGAAGTTCAAAATTCAATGGGCAATCAAGTTGCCATAGGCAAAGTGTCTAAGGTCAAAAGGTGGGTTCATCCATATAATGAGTTGTACAATTTGTTTTTTGATTGAACACAGAAAACAAATAGGTTTTTTGTTTGTTTGTTCATACTATGGCAAAACATCAATTTGATGGACCTAATGGGGTTTCTATTTGTGTGTTATGGTCTATGGAAGAACTTTCAATTTGATGCACTCCAATGCCCGCTTTTGTTTGTGTGTTTATGTTATAACAATACCTTCAATTTGATGGACCCAATGGGGTTTCTATTTATGTGTTGTGATCTGACATTCAATTTGATAGATCCATGGGGTTTATATTTGTATGTTATGATCTATGGCAAAACATTGAATTTGATGGACCCATGGGTGTCATGGACATCACTTTCACATGACAAATGGAGTTCATTCATATAAATGTCAATCATGATTAATAATTAATGTCATGGACAACACTTTCACATGAAAAATAAAGTTTGTTCATATGAATGTTCATCCATGATTCATAGTTAATTTTTAATTCATTCTTAATGAATTCCCAATTCGTTTTTAGTTAATTTTTAATTCATTATTAATTAACTCACAATTCACTTCTAATTAATTCATAGTTCATTTCTAATATTTTTAATCCACTTATAGTCCATTTTTAGTTAACTTTTATTTGACTCACTATTAATTTTTAGTTCACTTTTAATTAAATCTTAATTAACTTGTAATTCATTTGTAATTTAAAAAACATCTTAAAAAGCTTATCTTATCAATGGGCACATGAAAATTTGTATGGAATTTTTTTCGAGCAAAGTCCCTAAAAGGGTATAAATAAAGATAGGACCCCCATTACATTTAGTCTATTCAACACCAATTTGAAACACGATCTCACACTATAGCCTTGTTATATTATTTTCGTGTTTCCGTTTTCTTACTTCATTACAATAAATATTTATTTATATTTTGGTTTTACACATTTGTTTTGGCTTTAACATTTGTGTTTTTGTTCTGATTCCTTTGTTTGTGTTTTGGATTTAAACTTAAACATATCCTTTCATCACATGTCTTTATAGTTTCCATGCTTGTGACAATGGATTTATATTAACATGTCGTGGTCATGGCAAATCATTCAATCTAATGGACCTATGGCATTTGTATTTGTGTGTTGTGGTCTATAACATAATGTGAAATTTGGTGCACCTTTGGGGTTTATAATTGTGTGTTGTGATCTATGGTGTGATCTATGGTAAAGCCTTCAATTTCCATGATAAACAAGGTGCATGTGTATGTGTCATGTGTTCTATTGTAAAGCCTTTAAATTGATGGAACTAATGGGTTTATGTTTGTGTGCTTATGTTAAGGCAATGTGTAAGTTGATGAACTCATTGGGATTTATGTTTGTGTTATGGTCTATGGCAAAGTGTGAGATTTGGTGATCCATTGGGTTTGTGCGTTTATGCTTGTCTGTTGTCGTCTATGGCAAAGCCTTCCATTTCTTTGATAAACAAGGCGAATGTTTGTGATATATGGTCTAAAGATGTCGAAGGATAAATTGCAAAGTTGAATGCTTCATTTTTCAAGCAGTCAAATAATGGATGCCAATGGGGATTGTTTGTCCTCATTCTTGGCTACAATCATACAATCATATGTAAAGATCACCTTTGGTAAAGGTCTGCCCAGAACGGGCAGCTTTTAACAAGAACCACCCAATTCCGGTCAGGATGTGTAGGACCGGTTACCCATTGCCCTACTGACCCCAACTTTAGCTGGTTTGGTTATATTCTAGGTGAAGACTTTGGACAATCTAGGCTAGGGGTGAATCTAACCCACATCCACTTGCAAGGTGACCATGGATGAATGCTAACAACTTGTTGAGTTCATTGGCCTGATATCACACTCCAACACTATGCACATCCCCAGAGTCCATTAGTGACCTCCCAGCATATTTCAAAGTAGATCATTTATATGTTGGTTTTGGGTTCATATACGTCGATTTGGCAACTAAATTTGCACACGATCTAGTGCTCTTTCATCACAATTTAAAATCATTGCACTTGATTGGTTGGTTATAATGATTGGCTTAAACGGTTCAATTTAATAGTTTCTCGCTTTATAGTGTCCTATGTTCAATGTTTACGGATGAGGATTGGGAAACAATTAATACACTATGTTCCGTGTGACAAACATCACTCAAAGCTTGGGTGTGGGTGGAGATGGTCATAGAACAGCTCCACCACTAGTGGTAATGTGGCCTGTACACTGTACTTTGGATGGAGTACAATTTTCATCATGAAAAACAAGGTTTCAAACTTACACTAGGAAAACTAAACTTTCCCCAAAAATTTGTCCAAACAATCCAAAAATTTGTCCTTGAAAACCGCATTTGATCCTATTTGTCATGTTTACATTTTGCAAGACCTTTAACCAAATGGAAGCACGAACAAAGGAAGGATGTCCCTAGAGACAAAACCTCTCATTGTGGATATGACCATTCTTATCTAATTGATATATAGTTGTGCAATCATGATTGCAAATTTTTATTTAATTTTGTTTTGGCTTGGGGCCAATGGTATCAAATAGTGGTCCTTCGAAATATCATAGGACCTTTTCAAGTTTGGCACTCAATTGTTAACTAATTATTTTATTTTTCAAAATCCACTTTGATAATAAAAATGATAATTTATGAAAATTTGATAGTAAATGTAAGTAGCTTTTTTTGACTTTGAACCTCTAACAAAATGAAGCCTTCTACAACATTTTCTTCTATTTCTTTTTGCAAAACTGGGGAAAGATAATGTTCCACCAAATCATAGGACAAAGAGATCTTATCAATTAGTGGATCCTTGCTTTACAATTGTGGATTGGGTTGAAGCAAGAGGCTCTTGCATTTCCACCGATTCTGTATCTTGTCCTCCTTGATATTGTTGTGCATGGCTTTGTTATTCCTCTCTTAGTTATTTTCTCAATGTTGTGAATTCCAACCCGAGGTTAACCACTCTCTTCATTTTTCTCTCAACAAAGGATTTAGTTGTTTCCACTTGAAAAACCTGCATTCCTAACTCTTGTTTGACATCCATGACTCTCTTCTGAAGCTCTATCTTTAGAATTCTCTAACTCCTCTTTAGAGACCTTTAACACCTACCTCATGCAAGACATCATATTTACAACCCTCAAATAATAATCATTATGAAGGGGGAAAAAAAAGCCAAAGAATGCAATAAAAAATTCATGCACCACATAAAATTGACCCAATTCCCAAAATCTTGACATTTTAAATAAGTAATTTCTAAAAGAAATCAACATTTTCAAAACTAATTTAATTACTATAAAACTTGAAAAGGCACTACCATATTAGGAAAGAGCAATTTGTAATCCAGTGTGGAGGTAAAGGCTCCTCATTTTAGGTAGTCCATTTGTAAGTTGTAAGCTCCCCATTTGGGGTATTATTGTTGTAAGCTCCTTACACTTGGGGGCTACTACCCTTTGAGTGTAGGAAGCTTTCCCAACCACGATGACCTCAATAGGTACCCACGGTTGTAGAGTTGGGTATTAGGGAAGGAGAGCAATTGGGGAGGAAGACCCATTAGGAAAAAGAAACCTTTGCTCTCAATGAGAAGCTTGGGTGGAGGAGGTGGGCAATTTCTTTGTTTGCTTTTGAAAGGAAGGAACCCAATGAATTGCCAACAAGTTCATTGAGGGTGGGACCAATGTTCCAATAATGTTTTTTGTGATGGGCCAATCAAAGTGACTCCTTGCAAGAAAGAACCAAACCCCCAGGTAGAAAGAAAAAAAAAAAAAAACAATTGTATTAACCCCCAAAATTAACAAAAAAACAAAAAATTTATAAATATAAAAAATTTATTTTTAATAATAATTTTTTTTTAAATACAATTTCAGCACACTC
>Ga0116227_10002793_pt1 | contig 39405 bp, 20 predicted proteins | sample S1TSphgellanicum_FD_89693 | JGI IMG/M metagenome (GOLD analysis project Ga0116227, IMG submission 89693) | Host-associated microbial communities from peat moss isolated from Minnesota, USA - S1T2_Fb - Sphagnum magellanicum MG | ecosystem: Host-associated > Plants > Peat moss > Unclassified...
CATGGTCGACCAGCTGTTCGCGGCCGGCGACGACGGCCGCATCCCGGTGGTGGCCGTCACCGGCACCAACGGCAAGACCACCGTGACCCGCCTGATCGCCCACATCGTGGCCGGCAGCGGCCGGCGCGTGGGCATGACCAACACCGACGGCGTCTACGTGGACGGCCGCCAGACCGACAGCGGCGACTGCAGCGGCCCCAAGAGCGCACGCAACGTGCTGCTGCATCCGGAAGTGGACGCGGCCGTGTTCGAGGTGGCGCGCGGCGGCGTGCTGCGCGAGGGCCTGGGCTTCGACCGCTGCCAGGTGGCGGTGGTCACCAACATCGGCGCAGGCGACCACCTGGGCCTGAACTACATCACCACGGTGGAAGACCTGGCGGTGTTGAAGCGCGTGATCGTGCAGAACGTCGCGCCCAAGGGCTACGCGGTGCTCAACGCGGCCGACCCGATCGTGGCCTCCATGGCCGGCAGCTGCCCGGGCGACGTGATCTTCTTCGCCGCCGACCGCTTCAACCCGACCATGGCCACGCACCGCGCGCAGGGCCGGCGCACCCTCTACGTCGACCAGGACCAGCTGGTGGCGGCCGAGGGTTCCTGGCGCGAGACGGTATCGCTGCGCGACATCCCGCTGACCCGCCAGGGCAGCATCCGCTTCCAGGTCGAGAACGCCATGGCCGCCGTGGCCGCGGCCTGGGCGCTGGGCCTGGGCTGGGACGTGATCCGCAACGGGCTGGCGAGCTTCGTCAACGACAGCAGCAACGCCCCCGGCCGCTTCAACGTGATGGACTACCGCGGCGCCACCGTGATCGCCGACTACGGCCACAACCCCGACGCCATGCGCGCCCTGGTGGCCGCCGTCGAGGCCATGCCGGCCAAGCGCCGCTCCGTCGTCATCAGCGGCGCCGGCGACCGGCGCGACGAGGACATCCGCGAGCAGACCGTGATCCTGGGCGAAGCCTTCGACGACGTGATCCTGTACCAGGACGCGGCCCAGCGCGGCCGTGCCGACGGCGAGGTCATGGCGCTGCTGCGCGAGGGCCTGGCCGACGCGCGGCGCACCCGCCATGTCGAGGAGATCCGCGGCGAATTCATCGCCATCGACAGCGCACTGGCACGGCTGGCGCCCGGCGACCTGTGCCTGGTGCTGGTGGACCAGGTGGAAGAGGCGCTGGCGCATCTCGCGTCGCGCATCGCGCAAGGGGCGGCGCAGCCGGCCTGAGGCGGGCATCAAGCTACTGAATAAATAGCATGAAGCCCAGGTAAATCCTGGGCTGGAGGCACTTTTCCTTGTAAAACCGTGCCGGCTACTCCAGCCCGTCCATCTGGAATTCCATCACCTGGTAGCGGGAGGACTGCAGCACCAGCCGCACCGCCCGCACCCGCTGCACGGCCTGTGCGTCGCCCAGCAGGAATTCGCGGAAGGGCTGGAAGTAGCGCCCGGCCACGACCACCATGTTGCGGCCCTTGAGCCGCAGCGCCGGCTGGTAGGCGCCGCCGGCCTGCGACGTCACGGGTGTGAACATCACCGCCTCCGGGGCGCCGCCGACGTACTCGATGCCGCACAGCGTGACCAGCGACTCGACGCGGAAGTCCACCCAGCGGATCAGCCCCAGCCGCCACGGCTTGCCGAGCTGCCGGTAGGCCACCAGCTCGCCCGACATCAGCGCCTGGCTGTCGGACTCCCCCTGCAGCAGCAGGCCGGAGTCGCTGATGTTGGAGATCGCCAGCAGCGCGGGCGCGGCGGCCTCCTCCTCGGCCGCGGGCGGCGGCAGGGTGGGCGCGGCGTCGGCGTCCTCGGTGAAGCGCTGCGCCCAGGCCGGCTCGGCGCCCTGCCCGTGGTCGCGTTCGATGCGCTCCCAGCAGCCCGCCATGGTGCTGATCAGCTCGACCCGGGTCTCGCCTGCATGGCGGCGGCGCGCGTGGCGGCGCTGCGACGGCGCGGACCATTCCTGCTGCAGGCGCTGGTAGAGCTGCAGCCGGCGCTGCGAGGGCACGGCCGCGTTCTGCTCCGCGTCGATGCTGCGCTGCAGGGACTGCAGCACGCGCTCGAGCTGCAGCGCGCGGCCGGCGCCGGCGGCCGGCCCCGCTGGTGCGTCCCGGCTGAACATCGGCGGGCTGTCCAGGTCCTCGTGCAGCACGAAGGCGCCCTGCCCGGGCGGCCTCGCCTGCGCCAGCGGCGCGACAGACAGCTGCGCGGCCTGCTCCACCAGCACCTCCAGCAGCATGCCGATGTGGTCGGCCTCGTAGCGGTTGCTGCCGGTCACGCCCAGCAGCAGCAGGCGGCGGTAGGTCTCGCCCAGCGCGGGCTGGCCCGCCCCTGGCGCCTTGTCGTCGAAGCCCTGCGCCGCGGCGTAGGCGAACAGGCGGTGGCAGTCGGCCCAGAAGCCGCGCGGCAGCGCGGTGTAGCTGCGGGCGTGCAGGCTGGCGAGCTGCCAGCCGCTCTCCATCGCCAGGGCCAGCGCCTCGACGGTGGGACGCTGGCGCACGAACAGGCCGCGGGCCGCGCTGCCGTCGGCGGCGGCGCGCTTGAAGCCGGCGTGCACGGCCAGCTGCAGTTGCTGCGCCAGCCGCGCCACCCAGCGCGACTGCTCGGTGCCCGGCAGGCCGCCGGCCCGCACGCGTGCCCACAGGGCTGCCTGCAGTTCCTGCACTTGGGCCTGCTGCTGCCGCAACAGCGGCAGGCGCTCGGCCAGCGCGCCCTGGAACATCTCCGCGCGGGTCGCGGCGGCCAGCATGCGCAGGCCGTCGGCCAGCAGCGGATCCTGCTGCAGCGCCTGCGTGTCGGGCCCGCCGGCATCGGACAGCAGGCCGCCAGGGCGCAGGAACGTCGGGGTCGTCAAGGTCAGCATGGGTGGCGATCGTATGGAAAGGCGGTGCGTGCGGCGGGGCCGCGGCCCGCGCAGGAGGAATGGCCTGCCCCGTGCGGGATTGCCGCGCGGCCGGCCGGGCGTTTATAGCGTGGCCCCGGGCGCTGCCGGGCACGGTGCGGCATCATCGCTGGGTTTTTTCCATTGCTGAGCACCATGGCCTTCACCACCGAACACCATCCCGGCGTCGCCCCCGAGGCGCCGGCCGCCACGCGCGGCTTCGTCTTCAACCACAGCATGCTGCGCGTGAAGGACCCGGCCGTCTCGCTGGCCTTCTACACCCACGTGCTGGGCATGCGCGTGCTGCGCAAGCTCGACTTCCCAGAGATGCAGTTCTCGCTGTACTTCCTGGCTCGCCCCGACGAAGCCGACGCCGTGCCCGAGGATGCCGGCGCGCGCACCGAGTACACCTTCTCCCAGCGCGGCGTGCTGGAGCTGACCCACAACTGGGGCACCGAAAACGATCCCGCCTTCAAGTACCACGACGGCAACGCGCAGCCCCAGGGCTTTGGCCACATCTGCTTCGCCGTGCCCGACCTGGCGGCCGCGGTGCAGTGGTTCGACGAGAACGCCGTGGTGTTCAAGAAGCGGCCGGAGCAGGGCAAGATGAAGGACGTGGCCTTCATCCTGGACCCGGATGGCTACTGGATCGAGATCGTGCAGCCGTCCTTGAACCGGGCCCTGGGAAATTCCTAGTGCTTTAGGCCTTCAGCCAAGGCGCCACCTTGGCTTTTTGCTACATATTAAATAGCAATACTCAGGCGACGCGCCGGATGGCAACGCGCGCCCCGCCCTTGCGCGTGTAGCGGAACAGGTCCTTCGGGTCGTCGGCCCAGGGCACCAGCTCCACCTCCACGCCCAGCTTGCGCGCCGTGGCCTGCGCGTGCACGTAGCGCAGCACCGAGTAGTCCTCCAGCGCGAAGCCGACCGAGTCGAACACCGTCACCTGCTCGGCGCTCTGGCGACCCGCTTCGGTGCCGGCCAGCACGCGCCACAGGTCGACCACCGGGAAGTCGCGCGGCAGCTGCTGGATGTCGCCTTCGACGCGGGTCTGCGGCTCGTACTCGACGAACACGCGCGCGCCGCGCAGCACGTCGGCGTGCAGCTCGGTCTTACCGGGGCAGTCGCCGCCCACGGCATTGATGTGCATGCCGGGCTCGACCATGCCGGGCGTGAGGATGGTGGCGTAGGCCTTGTCGGCGGTGACGGTGGTGACGATCTCGGCGCCACGCACCGCTTCTGCGGTGGAGCCGGCGCGGAGGATCTTCAGCGCCGGGTAGGCCGCGAGGTTGCGCACCAGCTTGTCGGTGGCGTGGGGGTCTACGTCGTAGACCGCGATCTCTTCGATGCCCAGGTGGCGGTGGAAGGCCAGCGCCTGGAATTCGCTTTGCGCGCCGTTGCCGATCAGCGCCATGCGGCGCGCGCCTGGGCGCGCCAGCGCGCGCGCGGCCACCAGCGAGGTGGCGCAGGTGCGCAGCGCCGTGGCAATGGTCAGCTCCGACAGCAGCACCGGGTAGCCGGTCTCGACCTCGGCCAGCACGCCGAAGGCCATCACCGTGTACAGGCCGCGCGCCGTGTTGCTGGGGTGGCCGTTGACGTACTTGAAGGCATAGCGCTGGGCGTTGGAGACCGGCATCAGCTCGATCACGCCGATGGCCGAGTGGCTGGCCATGCGCACGGATTTGTCGAAGTCGCTCCAGTGCCGAAAGTCTTCCTGGATGGCGTCGGCCAGCTCGCCGATGAAGCGCGTCACACCGATGTCCTGCACCAGCAGGGACATGGTGGGCACATCGACGAAGCGGGTCATGCCGGCTCCCGCAGCGCTACTTCACCGGAATCACCACGCCCGACCCCACCTCGACCGCAGCCACCGCGTTCTGCGGCGATCCCTCGACCACGCGGTCGGAGTAGGTCAGGTAGACCAGGGTGTTGCGCTTCCTGTCCACCATGCGCACCACGCGCAGCCGCTTGAACAGCAGCGACATGCGCTCGGAGAACACCTCCTCCTGCACCGGCAGCGGCTTGCCGGTGAAGCTGATCGGGCCCACCTGGCGGCAGGAGATGGACGCCTCGGCCTTGTCCTCGGCCACGCCCAAGGCGCCCTTGACGCCGCCGGTCTTGGCGCGCGAGACGTAGCAGGTCACGCCCTGCACCTTGGGGTCGTCATAGGCGTCGACCACGATCTTGTGGTCGGGGCCGATGAGCTTGAAGACGGTGTCGACCTCGCCAATGGTCTCGGCGTGCGCGGCGCCCAGCAGCAAGGGCAGCAGGAGTAGTGCCAAGGGTCGTGTCGTCATGCCATGCCTTTCGAAAGAGGATGAAGGGAAGATTCGCCCACCCGCACCGCCCCCGGCGCCAGCAATGTCACGTCGGCCGTGGCGTGCGCCACGCAGGGCAGCACGTAGCCCTCGCGCTTCTCGTCCACGCTCAGGCCGGGCCAGGGGATCTCGTAGCGCACGGCGCCGGCGGGCATCAGGCAGATGCAGGCGCGGCAGGTGCCGTTGCGGCAGGAGCTGGGCAGCTCGATGCCGGCGAAGGCCGCGGCCTCCAGCAGCGTCAGCTCGTACGGCGCCTCGGCGGTCCAGCCATGGGGGTCGATACGCAGTTGCAGGGTGTCGGATGACATGGCGCCATCATGGCACGGGCCTGTGCCTTGCGGCACCTGCGCCATGGCTTGCCTCCGTGCAGGACATGGCCTTCAATCCCACGCCGCGCGCGAACGCTCGCGCACGCCCACCGGCAGGCTGGGCGCCGCGCGGGCGGCCGGCCCCACGGCCTCGGGCGGCGGCCAGAACACCTGGTCGTAGTCGAGCACGTCGCGCTCGGTGATGAAGCGCGTGCGCGCCGCGTACAGATGCCGGTCGCCGCGCGCGGCCTGCTGCGTGATGTAGAAGCGGTGCGGCACCAGCAGGTGCAGGTGTTCGCGTGCGCGGGTCATGGCGACGTAGAGCAGGCGGCGCTCTTCCTCGATGTCGCCGCGGCTGCCGGTGGCCATGTCGGACGGGATGCAGCCATCGACCACGTTGAGCACCGAGACCGAGGCCCACTCCTGCCCCTTGGCCGAATGGATGGTGGACAGAATCAGGTAGTCCTCGTCCAGGTGCGGCACGCCGGACTGGTCGCTCGTGGCCTCGGGCGGGTCCAGGGTGAGTTCGGCCAGGAAGCGCTCGCGCGAGGGGTAGCCCGCGCCCAGGCGCACCAGTTGCTCCAGGTCGGCACGGCGCGGGGCCGCGTCGTCGTGCAGGCGCTCCAGGTGCGGCAGGTACCAGGCCAGGGCCTGCTCCAGATCGCCGGGCCAGGCCTGCTGCTGCGGATCGCGCAGGGCCGCGTACAGCGCAGCGAAGGCGGGCCAGTCGCCGGCCAGCGCGGCGTTGGGCTTGAAGGCCGCTACCGCAGCAGCCGGATCGGTGGCGGCCTCCATGGCGTCGAGGATGCGCGTGGCGGTGGCCGGGCCCAGCCCGGGCATCAGCTGCAGCACGCGAAAACCCGCCAGCCGGCTGCGCGGGTTCTGCACGAAGCGCAGCACGGCCAGCAGGTCCTTCACGTGCGCGGCCTCCAGGAACTTGAGGCCGCCGAACTTCACGAAGGGAATGTTGCGCCGCGCCAGCTCCAGCTCGACCGCCGCGCTGTGGTCGGAGGCGCGGAATAGCACCGCCTGCGCGGTGAGCCGCGTGCCGCCTTCGCGCAGCGCCAAGGCGCGGTCGGCGACCCAGCGCGCCTGCTGCGCCTCGTCGGGCACCACCACCAGCTGGCTGCGGCGCTTGCCGGGGCGATCCGTCCAGAGCCGCTTGGGATGGCCTTCTGCGGCGCGGCCGATGACGGCGTTGGAGACGTCGAGGATGGGCTGCAGCGAGCGGTAATTGCGGTCCAGCGTGACGATGCGCGCGGGCGGCGTGAATTGCGCAGGGAAATCCAGGATGTTGCGCACCGTGGCGCCGCGGAACGAATAGATCGACTGCGCGTCATCGCCCACCACGGTGAGGCCCCGGCCCTCGGGCTTGATGCCCAGCAGGATGGACGCCTGCAGCCGGTTGGTGTCCTGGTACTCGTCTACCAGGATGTGGTCGAAGCGCTCGGACAGCGCCTGCGCCAGCCCGGCGTCGGCCGCCATGTCGGACCAGAACAGCAGCAGGTCGTCGTAGTCGACCACGTTCTGCTGCTGCTTGGCCTCTACATAGGCGCCGAACATGCGCTTGAGCTCCACCTCCCATTCGGCGCACCAGGGGAAGGCGGTCTGCAGCACCTCGGCCAGCGGCGCGCAGGTGTTGACGCAGCGCGAGTAGATCGACAGGCAGGTGCCCTTCATGGGAAAGCGCCTGGTGGTCGACGACAGGCCCAGCCCGTGCCGCACGATGCCCATCAGGTCTTCGGCGTCGCCCCGGTCGTGGATGGTGAAGCTCTGGTCCAGGCCGATCTGCGCCGCGTATTCGCGCAGCAGCCGCGCGCCAATGCCATGGAAGGTGCCGGCCCAGGGCAGCGAGGGTGGCGATGCCGCGCCCAGGTTCAGCACCCGCGCCAGCACCTGGCCGACGCGCCGCTCCATCTCGGCCGCCGCGCGGCGCGAGAAGGTCAGCAGCAGGATGCGCTGCGGATCGGCGCCGTGCAGCACCAGGTTGGCCACCCGGTGCGCCAGCGCCATGGTCTTGCCGGAGCCGGCACCGGCCAGCACCAGCAGCGGCCCGGCAGGCACCGCGCTGCCGCCCTCCAGGCCGTGCCAGACGGCCTCGCGCTGGCGCTCGTTGAGGGTGGCGAAGGCGGCCTGGGCAGCTTCGGAAAGCGGTGGTTGCGGGGTCATGGACACTGAGGGCACACTGTATGCGCATCCAGATTTTCGCATTCTCCCGCCTCCCTGCCCATGTCCCTGCTTGTCGGCACCGCCTCCTGGACCGATCCCACGCTGATCGCCTGCGGCCGCTTCTACCCGCCCGAGGTGCGCACGCCGGAGGCGCGGCTGCGCCACTACGCCGGGCAATTCCCCATGGTCGAGGTGGACTCCAGCTACTACGCCCTGCCCTCGGCGCGCAACGCGCGGCTGTGGGCCGAGCGCACGCCGCCGGGCTTCGTGTTCGACCTGAAGGCGTTCCGGCTCTTCACCGGCCACGGCGCGCTGCCGACCGCATTGCCGGCGGATCTGCGCGGCGCCCTGTCCGACCCGGCCGCACCGCTGGGCTACCGCGCCCTGCCGGGCGAGGTGCGCGACGAGCTGTGGCACCGCTTCCGGCAGGCGCTGCTGCCGCTGCACGCGGCGGGCAAGCTTGGCGCGGTGCTGTTCCAGTTCCCGCCCTGGGTGCAGGCCGGGCGCCGCAGCGAGGCACTGGTGGAAGAGCGCATCGACCGCATGGCCGGTGCGCCGGTGGCGGTGGAGTTCCGCCACCGCAGCTGGTTCGAGGACGGCCAGCGCGCCCGCACGCTGGCGCTGCTGCGCGCACTGGGTGCGGCCCATGTGGTGGTGGACAGCCCGCCGGGCTTCGACAACAGCGTGCCCGCTGTATGGGAGGCCACCAATGCGGACCTGGCCCTGGTGCGGCTCCATGGCCGCAATGCCGCGACCTGGAACACGCCGGCGCACCGTGCCTCGTCGGGGCGCTTCCAGTACGAATATGCGGATGCCGAGCTGGCGGCGCTGCTGCCGCAGCTGCGCCGGCTCGAGGCCTCGGTGGCGCAGATGCACGTGGTGTTCAACACCAACCACGAAGACCAGGGACAGAACAATGCGCGGCGGCTGCTGCGCCTGTTGTAAACCTTCCGTTGCCAGATGGCGGCCGCCCCGGCGGACATGGCTGCAATAATTCCCCACATGCCTGTTCCTCCACACCGGATCCAGACCTCCATTTGACCGCCTTGGAAGACACGCCCCTCTCCCCTGCCGACCCGGCTCTCGCCGGCGCAGCCCGCAAGCGGGTGGCGTCGCTGCATTTCCTGAACGGCGGCGGCGCCCTGGGCGAGCTGATGCGCAGCCACGACTGGTCCCAGACCCCGCTGGGCCAGCCCGCGCAGTGGCCCGACGCGTTGCGCGCCACCGTCGAGACCATGCTGGCCGCGCGCGAGCCCCGCTTCATCGTCTGGGGGGCCGCGCGCACCCTGGTCTATAACGACGGCTATGCGCCGCTGTGCGGCAGCAAGCACCCCTGGGCGCTGGGCAAGTCCTATGCGCAGGTATGGACCGGCACGCCGGACGACATGGGCCCGGTGCTGGACCGCAGCTACGCCGGCGAGACGGTGCACATGGACGACGTGCGCTTCACCATGCCGGACCGCCACGGCTACCCCGCGGAGACGCACTTTTCCTTCTCCTACGTGCCCATCCACGACCGCGAAGGCCACGTGGCCGGCGTGGTCTGCAACTGCACCGAAACCACGGGCAAGATCTTCACCGAGCGCCTGCTGACCTTCCAGTTGCAGCTTGGCGACCGGCTGCGCCTGCTGGCCGACCCGGACACGGTCAAGCGCCTGGCGTCGGAACTGCTGGGCACGCAGTTGCAGATCTCCCAGGTCGGCTATGCCGAACTGGACCGCGCCAGCGGCCCGGCCCGCATCACCGCGGCCTTCACCAGCAGCCACGGCACCGACCTGGAAGGCCGCCGCGAGACCATGGCCAGCTCACCGCAGATACTGGCCGAGCTGAGCGCCGAGCGCGCCGTGGTGATCCACGACGTGCAGCAGCCGGGCCACCCCTTCAGCGGCGAGATCGCCGCCTTCTGCACCGAGCAGTGCATCCGCGCCCTGGCCCTGGTCCCGCTGGTCAAGCATGACAGCCTGGTCGCCTACCTGTTCCTGGCACACACCGAACCGCGCCGCTGGGCGCTGCAGGAGATCGAACTGGCGCAGGACGTGGCCGAGCGCATCTGGGCCTCGGTGGAGCGCACCTCGGCCGAACGCCAGCTGCGCCAGACGCGCGAACGCCTGGCCTCCACACTGGAGGCCGCCAACATCGCCACCTGGGACTACGACATCGCCAGCGACCTGGTGCTGCCCGACCTGAACATGGCCGCGCTGTTCGGCGTGCCGGACGACGAGGTCAACACCGGCATGTCGCTGGAGAGCTTCCTGCTCGGCAGCCACGACGACGACCGGGACCGGGTGCGCGCCTCGTTTCGCGCCGCCTGCGCCACCGGCAGCGACTGGCAGGCCGAATACCGCATCGCCCAGCCCGACGGTGGCTACCGCTGGATCATCGCCCGCGCCCGCATCGAACGCGACGGCGCCGGCCGCGCGGTGCACATGCCCGGCGTGCTGGTGGACATCACCGACCGCAAGAGCGCCGAGGAGGCGCTGCGCGAGGCCGACCGGCGCAAGGACGAGTTCCTGGCCACGCTGGCGCACGAGTTGCGCAACCCGCTGGCGCCGATCCGCAGCGCTGCGCGCATCTCCAGCGACCCGGCGGCCACCATGCAGCAGTTGCGCTGGAGCCACGAGGTGATCGAGCGCCAGGTGCGCCACATGGCCCTGCTGCTGGACGATCTGCTGGACGTCTCGCGCATCACGCGCGGCATCCTGGAAGTGCGGCGCGAATGGATCGGCCTGCCCGTGATCGTCGAGGCCGCGCTGGAGACCGCGCGCCCGCTCATGGAGGCGCGCCGCCACACGCTGGAGGTGGACCTGGGCGACGCCCCGATCCGCGTGCTGGCCGACCCGCTGCGCATGGCCCAGGCACTGTCCAACCTGCTGACCAATGCCGCCAAGTACACCGACCCGCACGGGCGCATCCTGCTCATCGCGCGGCTGTCCAATGGCATGCTGGAGCTGCGCGTGCGCGACAACGGCATCGGCCTGCCACGCGACGCGCTGCAGCGGATCTTCACCATGTTCTCGCAGGTGGAGTCGGCGCTGGACCGCTCCGAGGGCGGGCTGGGCATCGGCCTGGCGCTGGTCAAGGGCCTGGTGGAACTGCACGGCGGCACGGTGGATGCGAGCAGCGCCGGCCCGGGTCAGGGCAGCGAGTTCGTGCTGCGCATCCCCGACGCGCAGCGCGTGGAGCTGGCCGAAGCCGCGGCCACCGAGACGGCCGCGGCGCCCGAACACTCTCCCGCGCGCCGCATCGTGCTGGCCGACGACAACGAGGACGGCGCCGCCACCCTGGCCGCGCTGCTGGAGCTCGACGGCCACGAGGTGCGCTCTGCCTATGACGGCCTGGCCGCTCTGGAACTGGTGCAGCGGTATGCGCCCGACGTCGCCTTCCTGGACATCGGCATGCCCGGCCTCAACGGCTACGAAGTGGCGCGCCGCCTGTGCGAGGACGCCGGCGACGGCCCGCGCCCGGTGCTGGTGGCGCTCACCGGCTGGGGCGGCGCCGAGGACCGCAAGCGTGCGCTGGATGCAGGCTTCGACCACCACCTGACCAAGCCGGTGGACCCGGACGCGATCACGGCCATCCTGATGCACGTGCCGGCGCGCAGCCACGCAGCCTAGCTACAGAAAACATAGCTATACGCCCAGGCAAAACCTTGGATTCAGGCATGAATCATGCCAAAACCATGATTTATCCGGGGCATCCTGCTACGTATTGAATAGCGCCTGCAGGCTTCGCCGCTCAGCTTCCCAGCCGGGTGACCAGCGCGGCGATCCACACGGCCGCGCAGAACAGCACGCTCAGCAGCACGGCGGCGCTGCCGATGTCCTTGGCCTTCTTGGCCAGCAGGTGCCACTCCGGGCCGACGCGGTCCACCACGGCCTCGACCGCGGTGTTGAGCAGTTCCACCACCAGCACCGCCAGCACGCTGCCCGCCAGCACCGCGACCTCGACCCAGCCGCGGCCCAGCACACAGGCCGCCGGCAGCAGGATGACGGCCCACGCCACCTCCAGGCGGAACGCCTTCTCTTCCCAGGCGGCGGCCAGCCCCTGCAGGGAATAGCCGGTGGCATGCAGCAGGCGCTGCAGCCCGCGGCGCGTCTTGTGCTCGGCCGCGGCGTCGGTGGTGGCGGAGGGATCGGGTGTCGTCATGGCAAGGAAGCAGAAATCGGGGTGGCGGACGGCGGCGCCGGCTGCAGATGGATGCGCGCCTCGAAGCCGCGCTCGCCGCCAGGCAGCGGCGACAGCAGCTCCAGCCGTCCCTGCAGGGCCTCCACGATGGAGGACACGATGGACAGGCCCAGACCATACCCTGCCTGCGTGGCAGAGTCGCGTACATGGCGATGGCGCAGCGCCTCCAGCCGGCCGGGCGCCACGCCCGGCCCCTGGTCGCGCACGGCCAGCATGCAGGGCGGCTGCACCAGCAGCTCCACCCGGCTGCCATCGCTGTAGCGCAGCGCGTTCTCCACCAGGTTGCGCAGCGCGATGGCCAGCGCGTCCAGGTCCCCCAGCGCCAGCGGCACGGGCTCGTCCGGCACGCGCAGCGCCAGCCGCGACATCAGCTCGGGCGTCTGCCAGAACTCCTGCGCCACGGTGGCCGCCAGCTGCACCAGGTCCACCGGCGCCTGCACCCGCGTGGCCGCCGACTCCGCACGCGAGAGCTGCAGCAGCTTCTCGGTACGCTGGCTCAGCACGTCCAGCGCCAGGACCGCGGCCTGGACATCGGACGGCACCAGTGGTCCCTCCAGCGCGGTCTGCAGCCGCAGGCGCACGGCGGCCAGCGGGGTGCGCAGCTCGTGCGCGGCATTGGCCGCCAGGGCACGCTCCACGTCCAGCGCCTGGGCCAGCCGCTCCAGCAGCCGGTTGACGTGCTCGCCGACCGAATGCAGCTCCTGCGGCATGTCGGCCAGGTCCAGCGGGCGCAGGTCACCGCCATCGCGCTGGGCGATCTGGTGCTCCAGCCGGTGCAGCACCTGCAGTTCGCGGCGCGCCACGGCCCCCAGCAGCACGGCCAGCACGGCCAGCACCGCGAGCATGGGGGCGGCCAGCCCGACCAGCACCTGGCGCACCGCGCGCCGCCGCTCGGGCCGTGGGTCGGCCACCTGCAGGAACAGCGGGCGCGTCGCATGCTTGGCGGTGAAGACACGCCAGCCGTCCATGTTGAAGAACCCCTCGCGCAGCGGGATCTTGAGGAAGAACTTGGCGTTCATCGCCGCGCGCGACTGCAGCAGCGCGCGCCCGGTGTCGTCCACCAGGCGGTAGACCAGGTCTTCCGCACTGGCCAGCGGCTGCGGCTCCATCAGCGGCGGCGCGCCCGGCGGCGGCATGCCGGCCAGGTCCAGGTTGTGCACCGCCACGTCGATCATGCGCAGCGTGCTTTCCTCCAGCTCGTTGTCGAAGTTGCGGTTGATCTCGCGGTGCATGAACACCACCACGCCCGCCACGCAGAGGATCCAGACCGTCATGACCCACAGCAGGAGCATGCGCGTCAGCCGGCGTGCCAGGGGGCCGGCCCGGTCGCCGCGCTGCTGCATCGCCTCTGCCGTGCGGAGTGCCGCGACCGGCCTCACCCGGCCTCCTCCAAGGCATGGGACAGGCGGTAGCCCAGGCCGCGCAGGGTCTGGATGTGTTCGCGTCCCAGCTTGCGGCGCAGGCGGCTGATGAAGACCTCCAGCGTATTGCTGTCGGTTGCGCTGTCGAAGCCGTACAGCGCATCCTGCAGGGCCTCGCGCGTGTGGATGCGGTCCGGCCGGGATGCCATCACGCGCAGCAGGGCCCATTCCTTGGCGGTGAGCACCACCAGGGCGCCGTCCTTGCGCACCAGGTCGCGCGCCAGGTCGATCTCCAGCGCCCCCAGGCGCAGCACCGGCGTATCGCCGCCACCGCGGCGGCGCTCGATGGCGCGCAGACGCGCCAGCAATTCGCCCGGGTCGTAGGGCTTGACCAGGTAGTCGTCCGCGCCGGCATCCAGGCCCCGGATGCGGTCGCTGACCTGGTCACGCGCGGTCAGCACGATGATCAGCGGCCGGTCCACCAGCCCGCGCAGGGTCGGCATCAGCGACAGGCCATCGCCGTCGCCCAGGTGCAGGTCCAGCAGCACCGCCGCGTAGTGCGCCCCGGCCAGCGCCGCCCGGGCGGACGCCAGGCCATCCGCCGCATCCACCACGAAGGACTTGGCACGCAGGTAGCCGCACACGGCGTCGGACAGGGGTGCATCGTCCTCGACGAGCAGGATACGCATGCGAAGGGCCTCGCAGAGCTTTTGAACGGGGCCAGTGTAGTGCGCGGCGCCCCAAATTCTGAATGGAACCTGACCTCTTCGTTCAGGTTGCTTTCACACTCATTCGTTACCTTCCGGCGCATGCCCGATACCTTGATGTCCATGCCCCTGGCGCAGGGGCCCGCTTCGCCGTGGGCATCCGTCTTTCCGCAACGCGTGCGCAACGCGTTCTCCCAGCCCCGCTCGCCGCGCACCGCCGCCCTGCTCCTGGCCCTGTGGCTCACCGCGGCTGGCAACCTGACACTGTGGCGCGCCCTGTACCGCCTGGCAGGCCGCGGCGAGCTCGGGTCGCATCCCTTCTGGCTGCCGCTGGGCGGCTCGCTGGTGGTGCTGGGCGCCACCGCTGCCTTGCTGGTCCTGCTGGCCTGGCCACGTGTCTTCAGGATCGGCGCACTGGCATTGCTGCTGGTCGCCGGTGCGGCACAGCACTACATGCTCACCTTCGGCATCGTGGTCGATCCATCCATGATCGGCAATGTGCTGCAGACCAACGCCACCGAGGCCCGCGACCTGCTGGGCTGGGGCCTGCTGGGGCAGCTGCTGCTGGTCGCCGGGCTGCCGGCGCTATGGCTGGCCCGCCTGCGCCTGCGGCCCGCCAGCGCCTGGGGCCATCTGTGGCGCAATGCCGTGCTCATCGTCGTGCTGCTGGCGGCCACCTTTGGCGCGGCCCTGGGCATGTACCGCGAACTGGCGCCGCTGATGCGCAACCACACGCAGCTGCGCTACATGATCAACCCGCTGGCCAGCCTGACCTCGACCATCGTCGCGGTCACCAAGCCGTGGCGCCAGCGCGGCGATGGAAAGATCGTGAGCATCACGGCCGGCACCCAGCTGGGCCCCAGCTATGCCGCGGCCGGTGCCGCCACGCTCCCGCCGCTGTTCGTGCTGGTGGTGGGAGAAACCGCGCGCGCCGACCACTTCGGCCTGAACGGCTATGACCGCGACACCACGCCCGAGCTCGCGCGGCGCGGCGTCACCAGTTTCACCGAGGTGCGCTCCTGCGGCACCAACACGCTGGCTTCGGTGCCGTGCATGTTCTCGCCGCTCGCCAAGAACGACTACGAAAAGCGCAAGGCCGAATCCGAAAGCCTGATGGACGTGCTGCAGGCCGCAGGCCTGGCCGTGCTCTGGCTGGACAACCAGGCCGGCTGCAAGGGTGTGTGCGATCGCGTGCCCCATGCCTCCACCAGCGACCCCTACCCGCCCGCGGCCGAGGCCGCGGCCCGGCTCTGCCGCGACGGCGAATGCCTGGACGAGGTCATGCTCGCAGGCCTGGACCAGCGCATCGCAGCGCTGCCGGCCGAGCGCCGGGCGCGCGGCGTGGTGCTGGTCATGCACCAGATGGGCAGCCACGGCCCGGCCTATTACCGCCGCTCGTCCCCGGCCGCGAAGCGCTTCGTGCCCGAATGCAACACCCATGCGCTGGACCAGTGCAAGCACGACGCACTGATCAACGCCTACGACAACTCCATTGCCGAGACCGACCGCTTCCTGGCCCACACCATAGACTGGCTGCAAGCCCAGCGCGACCACTACGCCACCAGCATGCTGTACCTGTCGGACCACGGCGAGTCCCTGGGCGAGTACGGCCTGTTCCTGCACGGCGTGCCCTACGCCTTCGCCCCCGAGGTGCAGAAGCACGTGCCCATGGTGCTGTGGATGGCCGACGCCTTCGCCCAGCGCGGCCGCACCAGCCGCACCTGCATCACCGCCGAGCGCAGCCGCGCCCTCACCCATGACCACCTGTACCACTCTGTCCTGGGCATGATGGACGTGCAGACGCCCACTTACCAGGCAGAGCTGGATGCATTTGCGAAGTGCAGGACTGCGGCAGGGTGAGACTTCGCACGGGACCGTGGTCCCAGATGGTTCGAACCTGGGCCGGGAAGGCAGATGCAGCCCCATCGCCAACGCAGAGCGCGACCTTGATGCGCCCTATGACGTAGTCGGCGACTGGTCGGTTTCGGTGCACGCGCCTACGTAGGGCGCGACTGCCACGCCACTCCCAGGGGCCGGAGCTTGGGGCGGTTTCAATCCACGCGCCCACGTAGGGCGCGACTTGCAGCTTTTCCAGCCGCCTAGATGGGTTTCGAGCCGCTCGCGCAGTTGCTCCAGCGTGGCAGTCGGCGCATGGCGGTGCAAGCGGTGGCGCTCGGCGGGATCGATACGGGCGTAGTACGCCTCGGTGTCCAGGAAGTCGGCATCCACCAGGCACGAGAACAACATGCGCACCAGGAAAGAGAACTGGAATTGCGCGCGCTCCTTGGCCTGCGTGTGGTCCTGGCCGTAGGGTTTGAAGCCCTTGGGAGAAGCCAGCGCTGCGGGCAAGGCAATCTCCTGCCGCCATGCGGGGGCGAGCGCTGGCAGGTCTGCCGCCAGCCGGTCCGCCAGCGCCGTTCGTTCGCCCCCGCCCTGCCCATTGGCCAGCCCTGCGTGGTGACCCGCAATCGCGTACGCCAGCAATTGACCATACGGGCCGAAGCGCTCGCAGGCCATGCGGGCCCCCCAGGTGGAATGGTCCACCCGCTGGAGACTGCCCCTCAGCCGGGCCTGGAATGGCTCGGTGTACTTGCCAAGGTCATGCAGTTGGCCCAGCACAATGCCCAGGGCCTCTGCGCCAAAGACCCTGGCGAATCCGCCGGCCCATTGGCCGACGGCCAACAGATGCGCATCCAGCAGTTGCCAGTGGCACGGGTCCAGCCCCGCCGCAGAATGCGCAAAGAAGCGCGTGGGCGCGGGCACGGCCGCCGCCTCGGAAGGGGCGACCGTCAGCGGTCCTCCATCACGGCAAAAACCAGCCAATGCCCCCTCCCGTGCCACAGTCCCATGCGGCAGATAGGTTACAAATAGATTCTTTTGTTTACATTAGCACATTCCCTCCGCACCCGGGCCATGCCTCCAGCGGGGTGCGCGTAGCCCGCCGGCGTGCGGCGGCGCAGGCTCAATCCTCGCCCAGCACCTCGCGGATCGCCTCGGCCGTGTTGACGGCATGTGCGGCCACCTGCTCGAGGTTGGTCGCGATGATCTGCAGGGGATAGGTACCCGAGACGATGCCCCGGTACCAGACCTCGGCGGCCAGCACGTCGGGGGACATGCCCTCCACAGCCCCGACCAGGCAGTCGGTCACGGAACCCAGGCCTGCATCGGCATACAGCTCCTCCGACTCGTAACTCACGCGGTATTCGTAGAAGCCGGCGCGGCCACCTTCGATCTCGATGCGAACGATCATGTACTCACTCCCATAGTTGCGGGCGTGATTGTCGAACACCGCCGTGGCAGCGGGCGCAGCGCGGCTGGGCCGAGAACTTTTTCACGCTGGCGGGTGCCATGCCGTGCACTGGCGCCGCTCTGATGCTGCAATGCCACATTTCCTGCGCTCCGGCAGTACCAGGGCACCTCCGGTGCGGCACACTTGGCAACACTTTCATGCGACCGAAGGAGTGGAGATGTTGTCATTCGCGCGCGTTCGCGCATGGCCTTGCGCCCTGCTGCTGCTGGCGGCCTGGGGCCACGCTGCGGCCCAGGGCAGCGGCAGGGCTGCGGCCGAGGCCTGGCCGACCAAGCCGGTGCACCTGGTGGTCGGTTTCCCGTCGGGTGCGTCGCCCGACCTGGTGGCACGCATCATCGCCGAGCCCCTGAGCAAGGAACTTGGCCAGCCGGTGATAGTGGACACCCGCACCGGCGACAGCGGCAACCTGGCCGCCGACTTCGTGGCCAAGTCCACGGACGGGCACACGCTGGGCGTGCTGATCAACGGCAACATGACCATTGCCAAACTGCTCAACCCGAAGGTGCCGTACGACCCGGAACGGGACCTGGCGCCGGTCACCCTGCTGGCAACGGCCCCGCTGGTGCTGGCGGTGCCGACGGGCGCCCCCGGCGGCAGCAAGATCGAGGATTTCTTTGTCGCCGCGCGCAACGCCGGCAGCCAGTGGAGCTACGGTACGCCGGGCCAGGGCACGGTGGGCCATATCGGCATGGAGCTGCTCAAGACCCGCAGCAACATCGCGCCCGTCCACGTGCCTTATTCCGGCAACCCGCAGGTGGTGACCGCCCTGGTCGACAACAAGGCACAGCTGGCTCTGCTGCCGCCGGGCCTGGCCATGGCGCAGGTCAAGGCCGGCAAGCTGCGGGCCATCGGCGTGACCTCGGTCAACCGCAGCCCGCTGGCCCCCGATGTCCCCAGCCTCAGCGAAGGCGGCATCAAGGGCTTCAACCTCGAGATCTGGGTGGCCCTGGCCGTGCCCAGCTCCATGCCCAAGGCGACGGTCCACCGGCTGTCGTCCACCCTGGTTGCCTTGCTGCAGCGCCCCGACATCCGCGAGCAGTTGCTGCAGAAGGGCTGGCAGGCGGCCGGGACGACTCCCGAAGGCCTGGCCAAGCGCATAGGTGCCGACACCAACACCCTGGGCGGGATCATCCTGATGCGGGGCATACAGGCCCAGTAGCCGCCCACGGCCTCTCCAGCGGAGGCACGTGCGCCAGGACGGGGACGCGACCAGGGGCCGGCGCTTGGGGACACCCTTGTCCCCAGTTTTGGGGACATACAGCCCGGCGGAAGTTGCACAGAATGCGGCGGCCCCTGGCAGGCCGCCGCCCGCAGCGTGCCGTGCCGCGCGCCTGCGCAGGCATCGTCCACCCCTAGTCCGTCCTCCTCCATGCACACAAGCTGGTTCCGCATCGCCTCCGCCATGCTGCTGATCGCAGCGGGCCTGTCCGGGCAGGCCCGGGCTCAGTCATTCTCGGAGGGGTTCGACGACATCTCCACCCTTGCAGGCAATGGCTGGGCCATGCAGAACAACAGCAGTCCGCTCGGGACGACCGGTTGGCTGCAGGGGAGCAGCACTGTGTTTTCGGCCTACGACGGGGCGGCCAATGCCTACATTGCCGCCAACTTCTCCAACACGGCAGGCTCCGGCACCATCAGCAACTGGCTGATGACGCCGAGGCGCACGTTCAGCAACGGAGACGTGCTGAGCTTCTTCACCATGAAACCGGTTGCAAATCCAACCGACTACCCCGACCGCCTCCAGGTGCGCCTGAGCACCAACGGTGCCAGCACGGATGTAGGGACAAACGCCAGCGCACTGGGGGACTTCACGACGCTGTTGCTCGATATCAACCCCACCTTGACCGCAGGCGGCTATCCCACGGCCTGGACGCAATACACCATCACGATTTCCGGACTTCCTGCGCCGACATCCGGCCGTGCGGCATTCCGCTATTTCGTGACCGGTGGCGGGCCGCTCGGCACGAATTCCGACTACATAGGCATCGACAGGGTGGTGTACACGCCCTACACATGCCCGAGCCTCACGATCACCCCGGGCAGCGGCGCATTGCCCGGCGGGACCTGGGGCACGGCCTACAGCACGACGCTGAGCCAGACCGGCGCCCTGGGAAGCCCCAACTATGCGTTGATCGCCGGTGCCCTGCCCTCCGGCTTGACGATGGCCGCGAGCGGCAGCCTGTCCGGCACACCGACGGTCACCGGCACCTTCAGCTTCACCGTGCAAGTCATGGACAACAGCGGCTGCAGCGGTTCGGCCTCCTACTCGATCACGGTGGTGCCGAGCGTGCCCGGCGCGCCGCAGAACGTCAACGCAGTGCCGGCCAACGCGCAGGCCAGCGTGACCTGGGAGGCGCCCGACCGCGACGGCGCCGACGCCATCACCGGCTACACCGTGACCGCGGTGCAGGACGTCACCAAGGGCTGCACCACCACCGGTGCCCTGACCTGTACCGTGGCCGGCCTGGCAAATGGCACGGCCTACAGCTTCAACGTGGTGGCGCGCAATGGCGTGGGCGACTCGGTGGCAGCACAGAGCAACACGGTCACGCCGACGCTACCGACCGTGAGCGGCACCGTTCCGGGCATGACGGGGACCGCCACCGCCACGCTCACAGGCGGCGGTACTGGCTGCACATTCGATCCCAGCTCTGCATTCGCCACCCCTTCTTCGGTGCCCACCAACCGCACCCTGCCTTTCGGCGGCTTCGCGTTCCTGGCCACCGGCTGCAGCGGCAGCGTGACCATCGCCATCGCATACCCCGATCCCCTGCCGGCCGGTGTCCAGTTCTGGAAGTACGGGCCCGCCACCGCGGGAGCGCCGACCTCCAGCTGGTTCCAATGGAACGGCGCCACGCTCAGCCCCGACCGCCGCACCGTCACCTACAGCATCGTCGACAACGGCATCGGCGATGCGGACCCTGCCACGGGCAGCATCCGCGATCCATTGGCCCCGGCAGTGGGAAGCGATCCCGTGAACGTTCCGGTCGACAACCCCTGGGCGCTGGCAATGCTGGCGGTGGTGCTGGGCGGCCTGGCACGGCGCAGCCAGCGGCGCAAGCCGGCGGTGTGAGCACCGCCCCAGCTACAAGGGGCTGGCCGGAGGGCAGTCCTGCTTCCGCCAGCACCACGGAGCTATTCCGGATAAATAAAGCCGTAAGCACGGGCCTAGCATTCATGCGGCTCGCCCGCCGTACGCCCAAGGCATGCGCGCGGCTAAAGTCGTAAACAGCCCGCAGCAGCCACCACCTTATGGCTGCTTGCAGGCCGATTTACTACGGCTTGCCTTACGGGGAAGAAATCCATGGCGAACTAAATATGTTTAGCCATTGCCCATACAACCCAGCCAACTATCCATAAGATTCCCCACCTGCAGGCGCGGCAAATCTGGGGCCTGCGCTCCTAGAATCAGGGAGCCGCAGCGGCTATCGCGATGGGACTGTCATGACTTGCAAGGCTGCGACTAAACAAATCAGCCTGCCGGCTTGATATGGTGGAACGCTATCCATGCCACACCCAGAGGCCGAGCCATGGTGTGGCGGCCACCTACCCCAACAACGTCAAAATCCTGCAATGACTTCTTCCACGTCCCCCCTATCGCCCATATTGCAAGACGCCATGGCCGCAAGCGCGCAGGGCGACGCGGCAACGGCCCTGGCGCTTTTCCAGGAAGCGGCCAGGGAACAACCCCACTCCGGGGTGCCCTACTTCCTAATGGGCGCCGAATATGCTGCGCTTGGACAGATGGGGGAAGCAGAAGCGGGCTTTGCCAATGCGGTACTCATGGAGCCCGGGCTGACAATGGCGCGCTACCAATTGGGACTGCTGCAGTTCAGCTCGGGGCGTCCGGCTCTAGGGCTTGTGACGTGGCAACCCTTGCTGACGCTGGGCCCAGAAGACCCGCTCCCTCATCTGGTGCGTGGGTTCGAGGCGCTTGGCCACGATCAATTCGATATCGCGCGTCAACATTTCCAGGACGGGGTCGCGCGCATCACGGCGAATACAGCGCTCGCAGAGGACATTCATCGGGTCATACAAGAAATGGACAAAGTCGATGCAATCAAGTCAGCGACTCCGCCAAGCACCACGCCACACCAGGAAGTCGAAGCCGATGCAGAGGACAACCACACGCACGTGCTGTTAGCCAACTATCAGCAACAAGGACCTCTGCACTGACACAAACGGGCGAACACAGTAGATGCCACGAATTACCTCGGGTGCCGGATGGGATGCGTTGCTGCGGGCGCACCTCAATGCCTTGCGGGAGGCCGGCCAACGTCCGGTCGCCAACCCGGCGACCAGCCGCGCTGCGTCATCCCCCCTCCCCCCATCGAAGCAAACCGCAGCCAATCAAGCCCGCAAGCCAGACGCCGCTCAAGACCCCGAGCAAGTCCTGCTGGCCCAAGTACGCGCCATCCCCCCCGATGATCCCGACCGCCAGAAAAAAGCCTTTCGAATCTTCATGGAGTCAGTGCTGAAGCGGGAATTCAGCGCCTATCTCCAGCCTGCCGACGACCTGGGAAAGCTTGTTGATCAGGTCATCGCGCAGATGGACGAGGATCCGGAACTAACCCGCGCAGCCATGACTGCCGCAGAACGTCTACTGACCAAAGCTTCTGATCAATCAAGATAGGAGTGCCCAAGCAAGCAATTGCGCGGGGCAAGTGGGGCAGAAGATGTGGAAGGTGGCGGAACAGGCGAGAAATTCAGGCCACTCCGGTCTGAGCCCAGAGTTTTTGGGAGCAGACCGCAAGAAGCTCTGCTATAGCAGCACCCCGGCCACAGACAGGCGTGTAGTGGCCATTCCGATCCAAACCAATCCTCTATGCGGTGCCACTTCACCTCGATATTGAGTGCCTGACTGCGGGGTAGTCAGCCTTCGTCAGGAGCCACCCCCCTGCAGTGGACCGTGAAAGAAAAATAGGCCCGCTAAACAATTCCGTCTGACGGTGGATGTATTGGTTGAATCGGCTGCACACATTCTTCGCAGCCCACCAATACAACTCGATCGAGGATGGGAATATGGTCGGCATCGTCAGCGGAAACAGTCTCGGACTCAGCAACAGCTCCCTCGCCACGCTGGGCCAGCGCGCCTCACAAGGCAATGCTCCGCAGGGACGCAGCGGCGAGCAGATATTCGTCAACATCGCGACAGGCAATCTGGTCATTGCCAGCAACGACGACCAGCTAGTCGCGCACGGCGGCGGCTTCCAGGCTGTCCGTACCTACAACAGCCAGGGCGTGCTCAATGACGACAACGCGGACAACTGGGGCTCGGGCTTCTATCGCCGCCAGTTGGTCATCACCGGACAGGCGGGCCAAGCCGATAGCTCGATCACCCGCCTAGAGCGGGATGGGGGAAGCGCCCTCTTCACTTGGGATGCTGCTTCTGGCACCTATCTCAGCACGGATGGCGGCGGGGCCTATAACCGTATTGAGCTGGCAGGCTCTGGCTACATCCTGACGGATGGCGCCACTCAGAACCGTGAGTACTACGGAGCGGATACCGGGCGTCTCGACAAGTCGGTGGATGCCAGCGGCAACACCACAAGCTACAGCTATGACGCCAATGACAATATCGTCAAGCTCGTCAACCCCAGCGGGGAGTCCATTCACTATGACTACACCGACAACCGGCTCACCCGCATCCGGGTAGTGGACAGCACCGGAGTCACGACCACCCGCACAAACTATACGTACGACGCGCGCAACCGGCTTGCGAGCGTCACCGTGGACCTTTCGCCCCAGGATGGCGCGACCACGGACGGCAATATCTACAAAACAACTTACACCTACCACGGCGACAGCAACCGGGTTGCCAGCATCGTCCAAAGCGATGGCACTAAGCTGAACATCGACTACGTGCAGGTAGGCGCAGACTTCAAGGTGTCCGCCTTGCGCGATGCATTGGGTCAGACCACGCTCTTCAGCTATGACTCTGTAGCAAGAACCACCCAGGTCACCGATCCTGTTGGAAAGAAGTATGCATACGCCTACGATGCCAGCGGACAACTGCTGAGCATCACGTCGCCGACCACCAACGGCGCACCGGCCGTCCAGCGCTTCGAGTACGCCGCCAACGGCGATCTCATCCGCACGACCGACCCCGACGGACGCAGCGTCTTCATGGCCTATGACGCCAGAGGCAACCAGGTGCTGCAGCGCGATGGCGCCGGCAATACCATCACTCGGACCTACAGCAGCCAGAATCGCCTGCTCACGGAAACCGTCTACACCCAACCGGACCCTGATGGCGACGGAGCCGGCCAGGCCTCAGGCGCCCAGACCACGCGCTACGTCTACGACGATGCAACGGGTCTGCAGCTTCGCTTTGCCATCACCAGCGAAGGGCGTGTCACCGAGTACCGGCGCAATGCTTACGGCGAAGTCGTCTCCACCTTGCAGCACCAGGCTGCACGTTACTCTGCGGCCGCACAGGCCGTCGAGGCAGCACTTGTCGGCTGGACTGCGCAGCAGGACCTTCGGCAACTGCAGCGCACCGACTACGTCCTGGACTTCCGAGGTCAGGTCCAGACCACGACAACTTATGCAGCAACCGATGCCGCAGGAAATGGACTAGCTGCGGGCAGCACAAACGTCCGCCACATCTACGACCAAAGCGGACGACTGCTGCAAATCATCGACGGTAATGGCGGCGCCACGACCTATACCTATGACGGGCTGGGCCGCCTGCTGGCCGTCACAGACGCCAAGGGCCAGATCACGTCCACCGTCTACGGCGATGCCGGTGGCCGCGTCACGATCACATCGGCCAACGGCCTGCAGGAGGTGCGCAGCTTTGACAGCACCGGGCGCTTGGTCAGCAGTCAGCGCTCGGATGCCACTAGCTCTGGCACCACTTCCAGCACCACCTTCGTCTATGACGCAGCGGGGCGGCTGCGCATGACGGAGGATGCCACCCAGGTCAGGTCCTGGATCGTCTACGACGACGCGGGCAGGAAAGCCGGAGAAATCAGCCACTCCGGCCAGTTGCGGGAATTCTTCTACAACAACTCCGGGCAACTCACCCGCACGATCCAATACGCCACGACCATCAACACAGGTCTTCTTACGGCCGGGAACGGCGCAACCATTGCGGCCATCAGGCCTGTGGCCACCAGCCTCGACCGCAGCGAATGGGTGACCTACGATGCGGCAGGAAGGCTCTGGAAAACAGTGGCCAGCGACGGCAGCGTCACCGAGAGTGCCTACGACGGCGCTTCGCGCCTGGTCTCCACACGTCGGTATGCGACCGCAATCGCTACAAACTCCTTGGGCAACAGCCCTGCTGGTAGCAGCATCGCCCCAGCAGTCAACGCCGCCATGGACCGGGTCACCCGCTATTTCCATGATGCCGACGGCTTGCATGTGGGCACGCTCGATGCGGAAGGCTACCTGATCGTCAACGCCTACGACGCCACGGGAAGGCTGGTCAGTACCTCCCGCCTTGCCACGCAAGTCGATGCCGCCAAGCGCACCAGCGCGACGCTGCAGGAAATGCTGCCGACCGCGAGTGGCCAGGATATCGTGGAACGCCGCCTCTATGACGGCAAGGGGCAACTGACCGCGACGGTCGATGGAGCGGGCTACCTGACAGTCTTCGAGTACAACGCCAATGGCAACCTGATCAAACAGATCCGCTACGCAACGGCGCTGACGCCGATCACGCTCGCCACCATCTCCAGTACAACCCCAATTGTCAGTATCCGACCCGCGACATCTGCACAGGACAGGATCAGCCTGTCCGAATACGACGCTCTGGGCCGCCTGACAGCACAAACCGACCACCAAGGTTCGCGCACCGAGCATGCCTACGACACCGCCGGAAACCTCATCAGCAGTACAGTCGCAGCCGGGAGCACCGAGGCGAGGACCCAACTGGGCCGCTATGACGCGCAGGGCCGGCTGATTGCGGAGCTCACTGGTGAAGGGGCCAAGCAGCTCGCGGCGGCAAAGACGCCTGCGCAGATCGAGACGGTGTGGAGCAGCTACGCCAGGAAGTACACCTACGACCAGGCCGGTCGCAGAACCAGCGCCACCGATGCCAACGGGCTGCGCACCCTCTTCTTCTACAACACCTCGAGCCAGCTCACCCACACCATCAATGCGCTAGGAGAAGTCTCCGAAACCCGTTACGACGCGCTCGGCCAAGTCAGCGCGCAGGTGCGCTATGGCACGCGCATAAATCCTGGAACGCTCACCGGCCCCCTGGCCGGGGGCTTGGTCAACGCCACGCTGCAATCGCTGCTCCAGACTGCCGCCAACGCCGTCCAAGATCAGGCAACCCAGTACAGCTATAACACGAGCGGCACCCTGACCAAGGTCCGAGATGCGTTGGGCTTCACCCGGAACTACGTCTACAACACCTTTCGCGAAGAAATCCAACGCACAGACGCGACGGGCAACGGAACGAGCACCGCGCTGACAACTACCAGCTACAACCGGCGCGGCCAAGTCACTGGCCAGATCCGGGATGCAGAAAAGCTGGCCGCCTCCACAGGCTATACCTACGATGCCTTCGGCAATCAGCTCAGCGTCCGTGATGCCATGGGGAACACCCGGACCAAGGCCTACGACAAGCTTGGACGCGAAGTCGTCAGTACCGATGCGCTCCGTGCCACGCTGACGACCACCTACGATGCCTTCAGTCGCATCGTGTCCCAGGTCAACGCCGAAGGCAACACCACTAGCTATGCCTACGACGCCACCGCCCGCAGCGTCACCATCACGACAGGCGAGGGCCTGCTCGTCAAGCAGATCTACAACCGCCATGGCGACATGGTGAGCGTCACCGACGCCGTGGGTAACACCACCAGCTACAGCTACGACAGCAATGGCCAGCAGACCGGAGTCTCCACCAAGGTCTGGCAATTCGATACCAAGACAACGCAGACTGTTGCCACCGCAGGATCCTACGATCGAGCAGGCCGCTTAATCGAAGCCGTGGACGCTAACGGCACCCGCACTACCATTACGTACGACTCGGCCAATCGAGTGCTCACCAAGACCTCGGACACGGGCGGGCTGGGACTCACGACGCAATACGCCTACGACCCATTGGGTCGCCAGATCCAGATCACCGCGCCGGGCGGCACGGTCACGCAGTTGCGCTACGACGCCAAAGGCCAGTTGCTCGAGCAGCTTGTAGACCCCACCGGCCTGGCTCTATCTACGCGCTACGCCTACGACGCCCAAGGCAACACCCTCGAAGTCACCAGCCCCGAGGGCACGTCGACGCGCTATACCTACGACAACGCGGGTCGCCGCATCCGTGAGCAGATCGATCCCGCTGGACTCAACCTCACACGTTCGTACACCTACGACCGCAACAACAATCTCACCAGCAGCGTCGATGCCAACGGCAACACCAGCTACTACCTGTATGACGCGGAAGGCCGCCAGATCTTCGCGGTGGATGGTGTGGGCGGCGTCAAGGAAACCCGTTATGACGCCATAGGCCGGATCAGCCGACTCGCCGAGTACCGCAACGCCCTGGCGGGCATAGACCTCCAAGCCTACGTGAACAACGGCGCGATGGTCGGCCCCAGCACCTGGGAATCCGAATTACGCTCCCGCCTGATCCCCACTGCCAGCGACAGAATCGAATATCGCAGCTACGACGCCAACAACCATCTGCGAGCCATGGTCAATGGCCTCGGGGAAGTCACGACCTATCTGCGGGACGGCAATGGCAAGGTGCTGGAGCAACGCAGCTACGTCAACAGAATCACCATCGGAGGCGCGGGTAGTTGGACGACCAGCACTATCCCCACGCCGCCCCCCAACGACGCGCAAGACCTACGCGTGCGCATGGCCTACGATGCGCTGGGTCGCCTGATCGCCTCAGTGGACGGCTCAGGCTCCGCTACCAAGCTGCGCTACGACGCCGAGGGGAATGTCATAGAGCGCGTGCGCTATGCCAACCCCCTGAATCCGGCAACGGATCCACGCGACAGCGCCTTCCTCTCCGCGATCGCAGCGCAAGACGGTGTAGCCGGTAACGCCGTCGAAAAAAGCACCTACGACCGTGCCAACCGGTTGACCTGGGTGTCCGATGCTGCGGGCTCCGTCACGTACTACAGCTACGACCGCGACGGCAACATCATCAAGAAGGCGAGCCTGGCTTCTGCCATCACGTCCAGTCAACTGCCACAGAATGTGGCGCAAGCTGCAGGCGATCTCGCGACCGACTATGTCTACGACGCGGCCGGCCGGCAAATCTACACAGTTGGCGCAGACGGCTCGGTCGTGCGCCAGATCTACGACCGCAACGGCAACCTCACGCAGCGCACCGAATATGCCACGCTGATCAAGCAACCCGTCTTGGTGCGCGGCGCGGTAACCGGCTCGACGTTCACCAACTACGACCGCAGCAACATCGGCAGTAGCCTGCGCACAGCAGCCAACGACAGGACGACGTCACTCGTCTATGACAGGGCCAATCGCCAGGTGCTGGAAGTCGATGCACTAGGCGCAGTCAAGCAGATCAGTTACGGAGAAGTCTTTACCACGGGCCCTGCACCAGCCGACTCGCCTGGTCCCCTGCCCCGACCACGTCTGCACAGCGTGACCGTTACGGCATATGCCGGCACGATCAACATCTCGGGCCTTGCCCCTGCCGATATCAGCTTCGATCGCGTGATGAGCCTGCTCGTCAGCAGCGGCCAGGACCGGTCCACTACGCAAATGCTCGACAGTGCTGACCGAATTGTGCGCACCGTGGACGCCAATGGTTTCGTCACCGCCCGCGAGTACGACGGAGTCGGCCAGCTCACCCATGTAATTGAGTCCGCATTGAGTGGAGGAACGCCCTCAGCCCAGGACCGGCATACCCGCTACAGCTACGACGGTGCGGGCCGGCTAACCGGCACCACGGACGCACTGAACGGTCGCGAGAGCTACAGCTACAACGCGCTGGGCCAGAAGACCAGCTTCTCCAACAAGGCTGGCGCCACCTGGAGCTACGAGTACAACGCCGCGGGCCGCATGCTCCGGGAAACCTCACCCCCAGTGGATTTGGTGGCACTGAAGTCATCGGGCTCCGCCCAAACTGCATTGACGCCGGATCCCAGCAACACGGGATCATTCAGTGTTGTCACCCTGCTCGGCTACGACGCCTTCGGCAACCTCACCTCCAGAACTGAGGCCGCCGGCCGGCCTGAAGAGCGCATCACGCGCTATGAATACGACAAGGCTGGACGGCAGGTCAAGACCCTCTTCCCGCCGGTCTCGGTGTATCAGACCGAAGCCAACACCGCCTTGTTGGCCAATGGCCGCAATGGTGGCGCCAGCCGCGCCGAAACCGTGCAGCAAGTCAGCAGCGAGACACGCTATGACGCACTGGGCAATGCGGTGGCCAGCCGCGCCATGGGCAGCACATCCTGGAGCTACAAGGCCTATGACCGCGCAGGCCGCGTGAGTTTTGACGTGGACGCTGCGGCTTATGTCACGGGCTACACACGCAATGCCTGGGGCGAAACCGAGCGCCTGGTGCGCTACGCACAGGCTATCGGTGTGCCAGCTGGAAACAGTGTGGTTCTGCTGGATGCCACTGTGCGCCAGAACGTGGCGGCCCCCAACGCAGCCAACCGAGAAATCCTGATCAGTTATGACCGTGCGGGCCGCACGCTGAGCGTGCAAGAGTCCCTGGTCATCAACTACGACAGCCAGAGCGGCGAGATCTCCAGCGGACGCAAGACTACGACCCACAGCTACACCGCATTTGGCGACCTGGCATCGACCTCGGTCAATCTGGGCAATTCGCGCACGGCCACCACCAGCTACAGCTACGACAAGTTGGGCCGGCGCACATCCAGTGCCGACGCGCTGGGTTATCTCACCACCATGGCTTATGACTCGGCGGGCAACCTCGTGCGCCTGGTGGAGTTCGCAAAGGCTTGGGCCACGCCCTTCACCACGCCCTATACCAACGCCGGTGACCGGGTCACCGAATACAGCTACGACCAGCTCAACCGCAAGACCGCCGAGATCCGGCGCAGCGTGGCTCACACGGGCGTCAATGCTGGCGCAGCCGAGCAACGGGACGTGCTGACCGAAAAGACCGATGACCTCACCACCCAGTTCAGCTATGACGCACTAGGCAACCTGACGCGCAGCATCGACGCTTTGGGGGGCGTCACCTACAGTTTCTACGATGTGCTGGGACGCTTGCGCGCCAGCATCACGCCCCCTCTGAACCTAGGTATCACAGCCAATGGGCAGGGCGCGACGCCACTGAATCCGCTCACCGAGTTCCAGCGCGACGCACACGGCAATGCACTGACTACGACCCAGTACGCCAACGGTGCCACCGTGGCGAATGACGGTCAGAGCTACATCAAGACAGCCTCGGGCGAAGACCGGGTCACCTATACAAAGCTCGATGCCCTGGGGCACACGACCCAGATTACCGACGCTGCGGGCATCAGCCACTACTACTCCTACAACGCACAGGGCCGGTTAGCCAAGGAGTGGCAGAACGTCACCAATACCGACCGCAACGGCGCACAAACCCAAGGCACCATCTGGCGTGCCTATGCCTACGATGTTCTGGGCCGACAGACCCACACACTGGCTCCATCGGAAAGCGGCGGCCTGGGCGTATTCACCGTCAGTGACACCGAAATCGCCTACAACGCGTTCGGTGAAATGACGAGCAAGAGCGTCAAGGACGGCAGCCAAGCCCTGGCAGGCGTGGAAACCTATGAATACGATAGCGCCGGTCGAGTCTGGCGCAGCAATGCGGGCGACGGTGTATACAAGATCCTGGCCTACGACCTGCAGGGCCGACTAACCGCGCAACTGGTGTCCTCGGGCAGCATCGACCTGAAAACCAGCACCTACCCGGACACCAATACGGCGCTCAAGGCCCAGGCCGCCAACCCCACGCAGTTTCGTCGCACGGACATGCGCTACGACGCACTGGGCCGCCTGGTGCAGACACTGGCTCCCGAACGAGCCAGTGAAAAACCCATGACCATTTCCACACGTCAGAACTTCTTCTATGGCGTGATCAGTCAGAGCGAGGTAAACGACCAAGGCCGAACCACCCAGCCCCTCAACCAGGTGGACCTGGTATGGCGCTCGCTGGAAGACCTGGGCAGCGGTGATGTGCGCATCACGCTGACCTACGACTCAAGCCCGTACTTCTTGCCGGAAGGCGGTGAAAGCGGCGGAGAAGTGTTGACCATCGCCGCGCGAAACCTGCAGAAGACAGTGATCGTCTCTGCAGAAGAGGCCGCCGAAGGCTATAGCCTTAAATGGCTGAGCGGCTCGCAGGAAAACTATCGCGGCATCAGCACTATCAAAGGCATCAAGGTCGAGAAGCAAGACGTCTTTGGCAACTGGGCATCACTCTACGACACAAGCACCCAACCACAAGCCCGTTCGTTCAACTGGACGGAGGCTGCCAGCCCGGCCTATATCTGGAATGAGGCCGGCGACGGGCGCATTCCCATCTATCGCTACTACAACCGGTATACCGACACGCATTTCTTCAGCACCAGCCTGACAGAGCGCGAACGCTTGCTCAACGCAGCTAGCGGATGGCTAGACGAGGGCATCACTGGGTATGTAAGCAAGGATCCACAGACCGGACTGGTGCCGCTGTATCGCATGACAAAGGTCAGCGATCCGGACATCTCGACCTACACCACCAACGCGGCGTCACTTGGCAGCGCTTGGAAAAACCAAGGTGTTGAGGGCTATGTCGGCAACCCCAGCCTCACGGCCCAGCAAGCCGAGCAACAGGGACTGACCAAGCTATATAGGCTGCAAAACAACGACAGTACCCGCGGCAACGGAATCTTCACCACGGCCATAAGTGATCGCAACGCACTGCTGGGCCTGCAGCCAGTGGCCATAGGGCAGAACAACCCGCGTGGCATGCAGGTCTTCAACGGCTCGCCGGGACTCAGTATCGAAGTTAGCTACCCGCAGGATCTGGTCAGCCAGACCAAGCTGGAGTACCGCCGCTACGGCAGCAATGACGGCTGGAGCACAGCGCCCGAGAGCATCCAGAATGCCTTCGGCTCTGCTCATCGCTTCGACTTGAGTCGCCTCGGCCTGTCTCCCGGTGGATACGAATACCGAATCACCAACACCAACGTGGAGAAGACCCGGGATGTCGGCTCGGGCACCTTCACCATTTACGGCGGCAACGTTCTCGACGTCGATACCCAGCCCCTATTGGTCGGCGTGAACCAGGGCAGTGCCATCATCGATGGCTCGGCCTATCGGGTGCTGCAATGGCCCAAGCCCGCCACAGGCTGGACCGTGGAGTTTCGCTACCGGCCCCAGGGCAGCAACGGCGCCTGGACCTCGCGCACGGCGAGCAACGGCCAGTTGTTTGCCTATGGTGACAGTCGCACCCGCAACATGAGCATCGGCATGCAGGGCGTGGCGATCAACTTCGGCGTTGGCAATTTCGAATACGAGGTGGTCTCCACCAACACTGCCTCTGGCGAGCGCACGCGCGCCACGGGTACGCTGGCGACACCGGCCGATGTTGCGATGCGCAACACCTCGCCAGCACCGGTCACGCAAAACAACAACGTGACCAATCAGGGCATCGTGGGCTATGTCTGGAGCAGCCCCGCCCCCGGCCGAACACCGCTGTATCGCTTCTACTTTCCCTACCAGGGCAACGATCACCACCTCACCACGGCAGACCCCAAGGTCATCGCCGAGATGCAGGCCATGATGCCCTCCGGCGCGGTCACGTTCGATGGCGTCATCGGCTACGTGGAGACGTCGGCCACGGCAAACAATCGGCGCCTCTACCAGTACAAGTATGGTGCCTCCAATGTTTTCCGGCTCACGGCCAACCCGCAGGACATTGGCTCGTTCACCACACTGAGCGCCAGACCCGCGGACAACTTCAAGTGGTCTCCAACCACCTGGTACCAGAGCGCCTACCAATTTGACGGCTACATCTCCAATGTGCCCGTGGAAGGCACGATACCCCTGTACGCGGTGTACGACGGCAACTCCTTCGGTGACCAGCCCTTGGGGGACTACCTGACCTCCACGATCGAGAACGAGATCGTCTCGCCCTGGATGCTCAGCGCCCGGATGGCCGCCACGGCCAACGTGCCTGGCGTGAGCACCGGCCAAGCCAATATCGACGGCCAGACCTACAACATGCTGCACTGGACCACGCCGGAATCCGGCGCGCGCGTCAGGGTCAGCTCCTACCCCAGCCTGCCAGGCGGTTCGCCCACCCTCTGGCGGCAGGGCGATGGTCGCGCGCAATTCAAGGGCTCAGCGGCGCTGCAGGGCATCGTGCTCGATGTGCTCAACCCGAATACCACCTACACCATCACCATCGAGGTTGAGTACCCAGCCACGTCTCAGCGCAAGGCCTACATCGCGCGCTCCGAAGTCACCATCACCGTGCCGACCTCCGGCGCCGGTGCGGCGGCCGTGCAGCGCGACACCACGCCCGCCTACATGCCGCAGATCCGTATCACGGCGGGTGCACCGACCAATCTCAACAACCGCGCAATCACCAATCGTGAATACGACCGCTGGGGCAACCTGACCATGGTCGACGACCCGCGCGCGCAGGTCGGCAACCCCTTGTACAAAACCACGTTCAGCTACAACGCCAACAACCAAGTGCTGTCGCAGACGCAACTGAGCAGCTTTGACGGCTCTGCGGACTATGCAACGACACGCATCTACTACGACGCACTGGGTCGCCAGGTAGGCGTGCGCGATGGCAATGGCAACCTCAATGCCCAGGTCCGTGACCTGGCGGGCAACGTAGTGCAGGAGCGCAGGGCCGACGGCGGTCGTGTGGACCTCAGCTACAACGCCTTCGGAGACAAGACCAGTTCGGCCGAGCTCATGACCTCCAGCCGCACGGTGGTCACCAACTACAGCTACGACAAGCTCTCACGCCTGACGCAGACAGAATTGGCGCGGGCCATCTCGCGCTTCGAAGTCCAGAGCCTGAACTCGCAGGTCAGCAACAGTGCCACCCAAGACAATCTCCACGCTGCCAACGGCGTGGGAATCAGTGGCCCGATCAACCAGACGGTACTCGAGACCATCCAGTACGACGAGGCCGGCCGCAAGGTCCGCGTCGTCAACGGCAACAACGAGGCCACGCGCTACCGCTACGACCTATCGGGCAATGTGGTCCTGAGTGGCCAGGAAACGATCAAGGTAGTCGACAAAAATGGGCCCCAGGGCGTATTGGGCAACGTGATCCAGTATCGCTACGACGCCCTGGGACGCACGATAGGCCTGACCGATGCCAATGGCATGACCCAAGCCTGGACCTACAGCCTCTTCGGCCGCTTGACGGGTCGTACCGACTCCCAGTTGGGTAACAGCACCCTCGTCAAATACCAGTACGTGTACAGCAACGCAGGCCAGTTGACCCGCGAGAGTAACGACAAGGGCAAGAACCTCGATTACCGCTATGACGGCGCGGGCCAACTCATAGAGATCAGGGACAACTATCTGGGCCAGGTCAGCAGCTATACCTACGACCTTGCCGGCAATCGCATCACGGAAAAGCTCACACAGAAGACCCTGTTGTCCTCCGGCGTGATCGAGAACGTCGTCTACCAGGACAGCCACCTGTTCTACGACGCGCAAAATCGCCTGCGCGCAGCCTTCGATGGCCGCTCTGACGTCCGCATCGACTATGACAAGGCCGGCAATCGCACCCAGGTCAAGACCCATGTCATCAACAACCTCTACGAGGTAAAGAATTCGTACCAGGCTCCGGGCCAATACAGGCAAGTCGTCAATGACAGCGTGACCGTCTACGGCTACGACGCCATGAACCGGCAGGTGAGCAGCCGCGAGTACCAGGGCCGCAACGCAAGCGGCACCCTGCTGAGTTCGCACGACTACCTCTACGACAAAGCAGGCAACCGTATCCAGGACAACGTCTTCGAGCGAGATGCCAGCACGGGCGGCACCAAACTCAACGGCACCTACCAGTACACCTACGACGATCTGCACCGCCTGGATAGCTATTCCGGTTATGGCATCGCAGAGCGTACTGACCGCATCCTCTACGACGGAGCTGGTCGCCAGATCTATGCCATGTCGCTGACCCGCAGCAACAACCTGTGGAACGACGAACACCGCTACAACCAGTACGACAGCCTGGGCCGGCTGCAGGACACGCGCATCGTGATGCGCCGCACCGACAACCGCGAGAAAACCCAGTACACCGATATCGCCTACCACGCCAGCAGCCTCAGCAACACTGACAAGCCACTGGGCTACGACGCGGCCGGCAACTTGTTGGGCTATGTACAGGTCACCGACGGCCGCACCAGCGAAGCAGTCAGTACCACCTACCAATACCAGTTCCTGGGTGGATACCAGCAGACCGCCTCCACCAGCAAGCGCGGCAGTACCGAGGCCACAACCTACACTTGGCGCGACGCCAACGGCTTCATCAGCAACGTCGAGCAGCGCGGCGGTGTCAGCGACACGCGCTACAACCGCGCCTTTGTGAACGATGCACAGGGCAATGCCCTCTACGTGAACCAAAGTGCCGGCCAGCCGGACAGCAAGGGCGGCCGTATCCAGAACCTGCCCGGCGGCTATATCGGCGGTTTTATCGGCGATGCCATCAACCCGGGCCACATCCAGCGCCAGTTGGTGGTCAATGGTGAAGTCATTGCCCGCTATGGCGACGCACCTGATTCCGAGAACCCGGCCAAGCCGGGCGAAGTGCCCAAGTACGTCAACACCGCCGAGTTCCACCTCGACGCCGCACCGTTGAAGCTGCGCAACGCAAGCTTCTCGCCCACCAGCTACACCGTGGTAGGCGGCGAGACGCTCAAGACGATCGCCCGCAATGTGCTGGGCGACAGCAGCCTGTGGTGGCGCATCGCCGACGCCAATGGCCTGGCAATCTCGGGCGATGGTGAACTCGCTGCCGGCCAGACCCTGAGCATCCCCAAGCTGGCGCTCAACTCCAACAATGCCAACACCTTCCAGCCCTACGATCCGAGTCGCGTAGTAGGCAGCACCGACTCTGTACTGCCTGCGCCTGCAGGCCAGGGCGGGGGCTGCGGAGGGCTGGGCAAGATCATCATGGTGGCAGTGGCCGTAGTGGTGGCTGTCTATGCGCCTCAGTTCTTGACAAACCTGGGCGTGACCGGACTGATGACCGGTGCGGGAGCCACCGCCACCACTACGGCACTGGGAGCCGCCGTGGGCGGTGCGGCTGGGTCCGTGGCCAGCCAGGCGGCGGGCAATCTGATGGGCATCCAGGACGGGTTTGACTGGAAGGGTGTGGGGTTGGCGGCACTCAGCGGAGGCCTTGCGAACGGCATCAGCGTCCCCAATCTGGGCACCGGCTGGCAGACAACGGCGCTGCGCATGGCCACGGCCAACGGACTGACCCAGGGCGTGGGCGTGGTGACCGGATTGCAAAGCAGTTTCGACTGGAAGGGAGTCGCAGCCAGCGCTGCGGGCGGTGCCCTCGGTAGCTACGTGGGCGATCAGCTCAAGAACTCGAACCTGTTCAGCGACTGGAATGCCACGGCGGCCAACATCGCACGCGGCACGCTCAGCGGCTTTGCAGCGGGCACCGCGGCAGCCGTGGCCCGTGGAGGACGGATCAGCGTGCAGCAGGTCGCGACTGATGCTTTTGGCAATGCGCTAGGTGGATCGCTTGCAGCAGCCATGAGCAGTCCGGGTGCTCAAGAGAACTCTCTGTATAGCCTGAGTGGTGGAAAGAGCGGCCAGGGCTTGCAAGCTCCAGCGGGATGGGGCAGTCCAGGCTTGAGCAGCAACTCTGCGGGGTATGACCAACTCGTCGGTGCGTTCAGCAATCCGGGAGCGGTAGACCGCTCCAACGATGTGCTGTTAGCCGCTGGGCCTGGCTACACCGGGGGCGCGGGCTCAGGCATGAGCGATCACGATGCAAACATCGCGCGCATGCTGCGCCAAGCCAACGAACCCGAGGCAATGGGATCCGTCGTGCCGCCGTACCGCGTTGAAGTTCGTGGTGTTGGCTCAGCAGGCCTTGAAAACAATGACCGCTGGTATCCCGCTGGCCCACTGCCACAGGATGGCGGAACGGTTGTAGGCAGTCTTGATGACTGGCAGACCAACAACGCGGGCAACGGGTTGCGATTGCCGGGAGGCCAATCGCCTGGAGTCGTAGGTTACTTTGGTGGAGCCGCAGAGATTTTGTTCGGTGGCGCGTACAACCAGTTGGTGAAAATTGGCGGTGGGCTGGCCTCGCTTCCATATCTTCTAGATGGGGTTGATGCAGCGGTTGCCGTTCAAGATTCGGCACGCGAAAAACTGGGCTACCACATTAGTTCTTACGGCGCCATGACCATTGCCGGTAAGTTGGCACCAGTTGGCCAGTTCCTACAAAATAATGTAACCACACCAGTCCGAAATTACTCTGAGCGGTATTTGGGTGATGGCCCTACCACCATACTAGGCGCTGGTTTGCAGATCGGTTTTGAAAGCTACGGAGCGGTAACTGGACTTCGAGCGGCTCAGGGCTTCGGCACTGCAGTTCTCGAAAACGCCTTTGCTGGACCACGCGCCAGCAGTCGCATGGCGCAGCTTGGGGGAATCAACCTTAATTCGCCTCGCTATAAGCCGGGTGTTGCCAGCTTCGGTGACGATCTGATCATAGCGTCTGGCCGCTGGTTGGACGCGACCACTCCAACACCTATTCCGTTGCAAGTTGCCACTGCACTGGGTGGGAAAGAATTTAAGACCTTCGGCGACCTTCAGTCGGCAGTTTGGAAGAGCATAGCCAATGATTCGGACTTGTCTGCTGGTTTTAATCAGGCATCTCTTGGTAATATGCTAAGTGGCAATGCGCCTTTTGTACCGCGTCCATTTAGAAATGGGCAGTTTGGCGAACGGTTCAATCTTCACCATATTGACCCCATTGGTACTGGGGGTGCTGTTTATAACCTTAGCAACATACGCATAGTCACACCCGTTATGCATAGCAATATTCACTATCCAAAGGTTTTTAAATGAAAGCTCCTAGACTTAGCAAGGAGGAAATGATTGATTATGCAAAATCAATTTTGTATCCAGTGGAGGGTGAGTATTCGGAAAAACAGATAGATGAGCGGCAATTTATTTTTTGTTTGAATTGTCCCGATCCTATTGGTGCTCTTGATGTCATTTTTGAAGCGCCGCAAGGTGTTGCGGCAGAGGCTGTTGTGGATGAGGCATTAGCATTACCGCACAAAGAAGTTTCTTCATGGGGAGAAAAAGATCTCGCATTGGACCACCCTTTGAGAACGTGGACTATCGATTAGCAAGCTGCAGACGGTGGGAGTATCGACTACGGATTTAATGCCTTTGGCAATGCGTTGGGGAGCTCCCTGGCAAGTGCCTCGACGGGCGTGCCGACCCAAAACCAAGGTCAAGGGCCATGGTCTGATGTGAACTACCGTAACGGCTCGGATGTTGAGAGTGATCGTGTCTCCAATCTGAACGAGTTCATGAACGCTTTTAGCAACCAGGGCGGCAGTGATGGCTACCCCGGCGTGCAACTGACCTTCAACGGCAGTGGACGCGAACTCGGCGGGGTGAACTTCTCGGGCGACAGGTTGCCGTCCATGTTTCCGGATCCGCAGGTGATTCGTAGCGGAGTCAATGGAGGACTGAACTACTTTGACTACGACACCGGTACGGAAGCGACGGGAGTGTGGTCGCAGTCCAATCTGGTGGGGCAACCCCTGGCTTCGGTGGACGGCACGGGCCTGCGCTATGGCTCCATCAAGGCCGATCAAGGTTATTGGGCTTCACTGGGCGGCATTGCGGGCAGTGACTTGTCGTTTGCCGACAAGGTGGGCATGGCCTGGGGCACGACCAAGTACTACTTCCGCAACTCGAACGAGGCGCAGGGGGCGGTGCAGATGTTGGGCGGCGGGTTGGAGTTGGCTGGCGCTTTCGGCCTGAGCTCCACCGGCGCAGGCGCTGCGCTGGGCGTGCCGCTGGCATTCCATGGTGGCGACAGTATTGGCACCGGCTTCAGCCGCTTCATGGGCAATGGCGACGGCTCCACCGTGACGTACCAGAGCCTCTACTCTTTGACGGGCTCCTCCACATTGGCCGGTACAGTTGATCAGGCCATTCCGTTCGCGGGTGGCGTGGGCTTTGTTGCCAGCGGCATGCGCAGTGCATGGGCCATCACGACGCAGGATCTCGCAGCGGGCATGCGCTACGAAGCCAGCCAGGCAGCAACCAGCACGACACCCTTCTTGAGGTCTATCGCTGATGCCAACGGCGGCGAAATGCTGGGGTTGCAGTACAGCTTGAAGGCACCCGATTCGTTGGCACGCAAGATCAATCTCAATTCGACAGACAAGATCAACGACGCGCTACGCTATACCATGAGCTTTGATGAAGCGAACTTCGCAGGCGGCGTGCAAGACGCGCTGAGCGGCTTAAAAGCACAGGGCTATCAGCAAATTGCCTTGAACAACACATTCAAGGCTGGCCGGCCGTACTTGGGTATCAACAGCACGTACCTCACACCCGAGGGGCAGATGTTTGAGTTGCAATTCCATACGCCGGCCAGCTTCCAAATGAAGGATTTCGTTAACCATCCGCTGTATGAGCTGCAACGGGTTCTTCCAAAGACTGATCCTGTGTGGCAGTCCCTGCAGCAACAGATGATTCAGAACTCTTCAACGGTTCCGATTCCTCCTGGTGCCTCGACGATCAAGAGATGGAAATAGCACATGAACCAATACAAATATTATTTGGCCCGTAGCGGTGCTGGGACGCCGCACGAACTTTATCGTGGAGACCCTGTCGGATATGCCGAATTCACTTCCGCTGGTCTCTGGCGAGCGAAGAAAGACGGTACTTGGTCAGATCATTCCGATGACACCACGTGGGTCTGCAATCTCATGATGAGAGGCGACTTCGATCCAGAGGATGACGAAATCACCGAGGAACAAGCCATGGCCTATCTGGAGCAATGGCGTTCAGGAACGTGGCCAGGTAGGGAGTAGAACTGCCAAAACTGCCTCCGCGTGCGCGCGGGGTGTTGCGGCCACGGCGGTGCATCAGGCCCAATGCGTTTGGGATGTCCTGCAAAACACGATTTGCAATGTGGCATCCCCTACGCGTGATCTCAATCGTGGATTCCAGGGGCGCATGCCCCTCTCAGAAGGGGCTGCCACCTGCTTTCCGGTGCGCTCAGGGC
>Ga0116227_10002794_pt1 | contig 39396 bp, 28 predicted proteins | sample S1TSphgellanicum_FD_89693 | JGI IMG/M metagenome (GOLD analysis project Ga0116227, IMG submission 89693) | Host-associated microbial communities from peat moss isolated from Minnesota, USA - S1T2_Fb - Sphagnum magellanicum MG | ecosystem: Host-associated > Plants > Peat moss > Unclassified...
AACGTGCCCTTATTGTGTCTTATTGTGTAACTTGGGCTTCATGCTGCTGTGCACTGCCCAGTGATGATCAACTAATCGAAAAATGAATTGATTTTGTGGAAATTTTCATTATCTTTACTTGGGAATTGGCTAAATTGATTACTTGGGATTTCAATTTTGAACTGTTATTGAAAAGGACATCTTATGGAATCTAAAGTTGCTCTATCTATACAGGTCTGATGAATCATTGTTCACTAGATCAAGCCCCATTTGTGGAAGTAAGTAGATGTATTTATCTTCTGTTTTATAACTAAGTAGTTGCAAAGAGCTGCTGTCATTTCCACATTGTACTCAGAGGGCACATTATAACCATGAAAGTTCCTCTGCTGAGAGGAGGAACTTTTGAGTTTTTCAAAAGCTCCTCCCTATAGCAGAGGAGCTTTTCGGATTTAGAATGTTCAGTAGCTGTGCTTTGTACAGGACAAAGCCCTTGGGGGAGGGCATTCTCAGAATAAGAGGCCACCTCAGCTCCACCTCTCAGGGGCCCCTTATTCTGAGAATGCCCTCCCCCTAGGGCTTTACCTAGTAGCACTTATATTTCTGTAGTAATGCAAATCACATGACACAGGTTCACAGGCCAAGTGTTATGTAGCACAAGCACCAATGCCATAGAGTTATTGCTATTTAGCATGTGTGCTTGAAATAGATCAAATGTGAAAAATGGGTCTTGAATGAAGTTGATCACAAAGATATGATTGTCCATAGATGGATGCATGTGGTCACAATATTGAAATATAAGAATTGATGAAATTTTCAATGCAAATGAGTTGTATAGTTTATTAATGAAATTATGTGCATGGATGCAATTTTTCACAAATGTAATTGGCCATGTTGATAAGACCTGAGGATGGATGAACATTAAGCTCTTAAGTGTACTTGACAACACAAATGCAATTGATTGTGTAAGGGGGGGGGGGGCAATGAATTGACATTGATGAATTTTTAACTACATGGATGGAATTTGAACTTCAAAGATAAAAATTGAACACAAGGGCAAAATTACGACAAGTGGATAAATTTGATGACATAAACTAAACATACTACATGGATGAATATGTATTTATGAAATCTACCACGGATGAAAATGGTCATCACTATATCTATCCACCTTTCTATCTGAAGCTTTATACATTTACTACCTTCCACTTACAGATTTCCCTCCATCATCACAAAGTACACCTTCAGACATAACTCCATTACCTACTTCCTTGCTTGCAAATTGTTGAATAGTAATTATCACTGTTGTCAGGTTCTTCTTTTTTATAAGAGAAAGTAGGTTTTGGTTTTGATTTTTTAATAAAAAATTGGAGGTTCTTTGGATGTGGGTTTGAGTCTGGTTTTTTGCATTTGAAAACCCTGCAATTTTGATTTTGACACACTTTTTCAAATTTAAGAACATCTAGGCTTGGTTCAAAATTGGGTCTGTAGACATTACACACTCCTTTAAATTAAATGTTGTATAGATAGAAAGTTTTATATCAAATTAAAATTGGGGTCTATATAGGTACGAACTTTATAAATTAAGATTAAAATTTAACTTTGATGTTGAGCTTAATTGTTAAGTTTAAAAATAAATAAAATCGACTTGCCTACTTAAAAAAAAACTTGCCCCTCTGTTCAAGAGTGTTTTTTCCCAGTTTTAGTTTCAAGTTCAAATTTAGCAAAAGACTAATTCTTATGTTCAGTTCTCATGTTGATTTCAACAAAAAGATGTGGGCTCAGGTCCAGGTCACTAAAACCTAAACCTGAACCTCTGAATTTAACATTGGAAACCAAATACCCTGGAAATTATAAGGAACCTCTTCTTGCTATCCTTTGAATTTTGCACACTTCTTTTAAGGGTTATAGAATGACCCAAAAAGAAAAATCTGAGAAAACTTGAGAATTGTTTTACAATGCAAGTTATGAACCAACCGATTTACAGTATATACGGGATACATTCTGATCTTATATGCTTAAATGTAATGAGCAAGTGTTTTTCTTTTTTGGCGAATTGTGGCATATTGGTGATGAAAAAAAGGGAAGGTGTGAATGGTACAAAGGACATTTCTGGGGGAAAAAATTATGCCCAAGTCATCATATTGAGAGGGAAAATTTCTGAAATCACCGTAATTTGACTATTTGTTCCAGCATGTTGCCAAAATATAAGTAAGAGGAAACCTAACTTTTTCTACTTTCCTCTCTGACCTGTAGCCAAAATTGGCTAAGTCCTCCTGTGAATGATTGCCAACCCACATACCTCACAAACTTGTAAACAAAAGCCGTTGCCAATGGGGGTTGCTTTACTTGACAGTCTTGTACTGATGAAACCCCTCCAATCAAATATAAACCAAAGCTACCAAAAAAGGGTGAATACAAAGAACAAAATGGAAGGACGCACGTCCAAGTAGACAAAAGAACCACCTAAGAGGGCAAATCACAAGGAGAACATCAAGTTCCCAAACCCCCTCCAGTCATGAGAAGCATATCAAATAAGGAAGGGGAGGACCACTTGAAAGGACGCCTAGCCTTTTCAACAAAGTTGTCACCCCCAAAAAATAAAAAGTCTAATCAATTGTTGGTAAAGTCACAGGGTTGACGGCATTCCCAAAATAATGGGCCCCCTATCATACGGGAATCACCTCATCCTAGGGCCCTTATTCTGAGAATGGCAATACCCATAGACGGGTCTTTGCCATAAGGACTGGCAGTTATGGCCATTTTTCATATGAGAACCATCAACTGACGATTCTCTCACAATAAAAGAGCCAATGACTTGAGAACCGCCTGGGGTAATAGTCACCTGAACCCCCAGACCAGTGTTGTTGTTGTTGTTTTTTTTTTTTTTTTGGGATAATTTTTTGCAACATCTTCTTTTCAGAAAATGAGAAAAAACATGAAAAATTTATGATCTTAAGGATGTTGAAAAGGTAACTCTCGGGGTCCAGTTCTCAAGGCTATGTAATTCTAGACTATAAGGTACTTTGATCTAGGTCTAAGAAATGTAATTATATTGTTCTTCATATTGGTCGATATATAGAATTCTTCTCTCTCTCATTTACTGTAATTTTTATGAATTAAAATAAAAGAATAAAAAATTTATATTAAAAAAATTATTTAATTTTTGATTTTGAAGAACTGGTTGTACATATAATATAACTGACTAACATTAAAAAGTAAGACCTAGAGATGTCAAACAACTGCCTACTCTTCTTTTTAAGAAAATCTGATACACTGGCCAGATATTTGGAAATATATAAAGAGGTTTTGGAACTGTAGTTTGTAATCGTAATTTCGTAATATGTACCGTCAAATGCACACAAACATGTGCATTAGGCACGGGGTCCAAACTTATATATATATATATATAAAGAACAGTTCCAATTCCTTTCTTAAAATAACAGTACCCACCACCAGTTCTTGAAAAAAAGTGAGAAACCACATGTGACCCAACAACACTGATATCCCTGTACAAAGGTAGTAAGTAGTAGCTGAATTTATGTTTAAACTTCAGATTTTGGGATGTTCTCCCCCCACCCCCTCCCCTCCCCTCCCCTCCCCAAAAGGGACTTCCTTATTAAACTTGGGCTCCAAGCTGCTGCACACTACCAATGATGATCAACTATTTTTATGATCTCATATGATTTCCAACAGTTTGTCATTACTTTATGTTAATGTCAAATTTTTGTTGGAATTAATACAAATATCATGGACATTAAATGGTATATGTTAATTTGTCTTTTCATCTCCATGTTTGTGGACAGGGAAAAGAAGTGAGATGGTTAAAAGTGAGATAGTTAACCTTGAAAATGAGGTAGTGATGAAACCCTCTGCCAAGTACCCAAGAAAGGGAGAGAGAAAAAGAAACAAAGGGCAAGGACCAAAGTTCCAGGCAAGCAAAACAGCCCAAAACAGGCAGTTGTTTTTAGAATTGTCTTTGAAATTGTCCAGGGATGACCATCATACCAAAACTTATGAAAAATTGTGCAGAATCTCCCATATATCGGCCACAGTGAACCAGCACCCACCAGTGCATTCATCCACTGGATGCCTGTTATTACTCAGTTGTGGATGAACCTCAACTGAGTTAATATTTGGTTTCAACTCAGTAACCAATTCTGTAGGAAATAGGTCTGAGAGATATATATAGGTAGATAGGTAGAAAATAGGTAACTACTAGGTAGGTAAGTAGATGGTTTATAGTCAATCCCTGTGGCTGGTTTGCATGAGGTGCTACCTTCCAATGAAGCCCAGAGGCTCATGCTCATTCTCCATGTCACCCAGTCTTAATTCAGTCATCATGCACAAGAAGGAAATCTCTAGTTGATTGATTCTAAACCTTCTTAAAACTCTAGTTGCAATATCAAACTTGCTTCTAAACCTTTGCCTTCTAAATCTTCATAGTAACAACACACACTTAATTGATACACTCACAGCTCTACTGGGTTGAGAAGATTTCTGCATCAGCAGCTCAAACTGGAAAAATGTACAGGTGTACTACCACCATCTAGAACCAGGTAGGAAAGGCAGGGCTAAGCATCTCATGATAAAAGAAAATTCCTATCTACACATCAATCCTTCGTCCTTAGAATTGTGATGGTGCCGTTTCCCTCAGTACAGAATCTTGTGCAGGTAACTATTGACTTCCCCGAGAGGCTCACTCCTAGATTAGATGATTTACTGTGCCTGGGATCACTGCCTCTGTAAAAATGCCCAGCATCACTCATTGTAGGTGTCAAAATAAGCTGGTTAATGTCTGACAGTGTCATTGCTCCATCAACATCTGAAGGTTTCAACAGCGTGAAAGGATATGCCAATGGAATCGTGATTTTCAAATTCCTGCCTGTACTTGCATTGCTCCCTGCAATAATTGGAACCCATAACAATTGAGTCTAATTGCTCTGTCCCAAAGACCCTGGTAAGAAAGAGTGGCATGCAAAATTTCACGAGAAACAAGATAGATGTTTTAGCAACTTCTGGAACAAAGAAACCCTTACCAGGTGTTGAAGGTTGACTAGAAAATGGTGTTCCAGGAACCTGCAGATTCCATTCTTCATAACACAATCTTGTTGACTGAGGAGTAGGGGAAAGCTTGCTTGAGTTCTGTGGAACTACAGCAATCAATAGAAAGAAGTTAGTCCAGTCTGCAAACACCTGATAAGAGACCATTATGTGGGCACTAGAGACTTGGTTCCAACACCATGTGGCATGGAAAACACTAGAGCTCTGATCAATTTCTGACCAAAACTCAAATTTATAAAAAAAACCCTCACAGCAAGACAATTACCTGAGAATTCACAATAGGGGCCTCCTGCCTTGCTGTACAATTTCACCACAAATAGCAAGTCCATCTCAGATAACTGCATGAAATTTGCAAGCAACAGAAATTCTACAATGTTGAGAATAGTGAATGAACTTAATCAGATCTTTCACTCACATGTGACCATTAGACCCATCAGTCTCTGCGATGCAAGCATCCATCCAGCTTTCTGCTGAGGGGGTCTTCTGGTTGTCACTTGATGAGCATGAAGCATCATCAACAATGTCATCTGCTCACACAAACAAGCTTGTAATCTTGCATGCACCACAGTATCACATAGCAAGCATGCTTATCACAACAAGCTTCAACAAGAAAGACTACACACACAGTAGAATCTATGAAACTCAAGAAAAATTACCAGCATCACAGTAGAAACTTGATGGATTTAAGCTCAGAAATTCATCATCCTGCCCACCCTGTGTGAGAATACCAATGGATTCAGAATAGAACAGCTCAAGAAAAGGCACACAGATTGCACATGAGCATGCAAGCTTACAGAAATGCAAATATGAAATATGTTTCCAGCTAAAGCAATAGGCACCCTCTTCTAGAAATCAAGGTTTAAGGGCCTCCACACCATACCTTGAAAGGGCCAAGGCTTGGCTCATAATAGGCAGCAGCATTTGCTGTCAAATCTTCATTGAACAGCAACCGTCGTCGCTTGAGTGGAGGAACATAAGTCTCCAAGATGTTATTAGATACAAAGGTTTCTTGCACTGTGATTCCCAAAGTAACCCCATGGCCAAGATCAGCTTGCATGTCCTTTTTCATTCCCTACTCTGAGTATACCTACCGAATATACCAAATCAAGCAGAACATACTGTTGATGGCAGAATAAATGCCACAGAAGAGATCGGAGCCCCCTTCAGCCGGCATCGAGTTCTTCAAAAGAGAATGATTTCTCTGAAGAGGAAAAGAAACGCAAAGAGCTTCTGTAATGAAACTAACAGCTGTCTCCCGAACAAGGCAGCTTTTTCAGACCTCAATAATCCTCTTCAAACGAGTAAAAACCCGCTGAACACAAGGACTATAACATACGATCTGTTTTGAGAGAGAGAGAGAGCTGCTTTTTAACAAGAAATCTTCTCCAAAGGTAACCAGATTTCTCGCAGACAATGAAGCCAATCTCAATTCCATAATGTACTTGAAAGGAGAAATCCACCAAGAAAAGAGAGACAATTCCTCGTTCCACAGGCCAATTCTGTGTTTCAGGCGAGAAATCGGACCTAGATCTTCATCGCCAGAGAGTCAGTCAGAAAGGTGAGATATGTTGGCAGATCCGGATATCTCGTTTCTACATTCTGATGTAGAACAATCGTGTTGGAGCGATTGTACTAGAGAAGTCTTCTATTGGCACAATTTGGGCAGATTTGTTGAAAGAGTACGAAAAGGACGACAAAGGAAGGAGGATATAATTTCGGACCTTCGATATTGCCATGCAGAGACTGATGAAGAAGTCCACAATCTCTTCTCGCAATTGTTGCATCATCCTGCATCGTGACTGGAAACAGAAACCTCGCCGCGGCATCGAGCTCCTCACTTTGCGTCGTCAAATCCTCCCAGGGTGTCATTTCTGCAATAACAGACACAAAACAAGAGATAGGATCAATCCCGAAGAAGCTGCTAACCACCGGTGAAGCCGCTTGGAGAAGAAGAACAACCCCTGTAATCAACAAAAATCTGCTCATAAGAGAACTAACAAAACAGAAACTACCGATCAAGAATCACACTAGCATACGAAATCGAGTTTTTTATCAACAAATCCGCACCTAATCGTCGCAAAAGTGCTACTTCTTAAATCATCCAAACGTCGTGCTAGTCAACAAATCTGCCAGCAAGAAAGAAAGAAAAACAGCAAGAAGAAGACTGCCCCCGCACAGAATCCTAAAACTGCTCCCTTACCAAAAAACAACAAAGCTTCCCGGTCACAACAAAAGTCCAAACTCCGCCTTCCCTGCTCCAGGACTCTACTACTACTCCAAAAACCACAGCTCCAGTTACAATTGCAGAAATCGCAAAAATGAGATTGAAAAACTGAATCGGAAATTTATTTTTTCGCAATGTCAACTCCTTAACCCCGCTCTTTCTCCTCCAAATAATTTCTCTTCAGAAAAACCAGCGACAACGTTCGAACACAAGAAAAATCCACAACCAAATTCCCTTCCAAAACACGCACGATCGCCAACGCTGGTCGGAATTTTGCAGTGCGCTTTCTACTGCGTGCGGAGCGAGCGAGGGTTAGCGCCAGAAACAGGGGTAGCTAGTTTGGAGGGGGATCTGGTGACACTACCAGAATATTTATCTATTAAGGAAGGTTTTTTTAAAATTTAATTATTTAGAAATATCAGAAATTATGAAAAAAAAATTCCATTCGAAATTTGATTAAATTACAAAAAAGTATTTTGAAAGATATTTAATACAGATACTTACCATGGTTAGAAATAACCTCAAAAGTATTCAGGGTTTCTACCATGGTGTACCAGTGTAGGTGCTGCTGGTTCACCGAAGGTACCACTAACCATGGTAAATATGGGGTCCTAAGACTAAATCAATGTCCAATCCGGATTTAAACATTTCCTTGGTTGGCTTGAAAATGGCCACTAAAAGGCCCTAACTCAAGAAGGTGAAGGTACTACCAGCTGTGGGTGGCTCATGGGTTTAGGGGTTCACCTTGCCCGTCTCTTACCGTCTACAAGATAACCTACGAGTTACTTATGTGCACAAAACCATTTACTTACTTAGTAGTCACCTATTTTTCTACCTACCTAAGAACTTGTTACTAGCAACCGAGCTTGAATTAAAAGATTTGTTGGTTGTTTCCATTGTAATGGAAAATGCTCTTGGGCAATTGAGTTAAAACAATAGATAATTCATGTTGGTGACCAATGCAATTTGCTCTCAATATGAGCTCGCTACACAAGCTCCAATCTTTTATTGTTTCATGGCTATGGCGATTAATCATATCCCCCAAAATTTTTTTGGCAACAATGCTAATTTGAGGAAGGGTTGCAACCCTAGGGTTTAGGGCTTAGTAGCATTGTCTTCTTTTTCAAGACCTAACCATTTTCAAAACTTACTCAAAACATAATGAGCTCAAAAGCAATGACTTCATAATTCAAGTATATTGATCATGCATTCAAGTTTTACTTGAACAAATTTGACCATGCCATGCACAACTTGGTATGGAAAGTTTTATCAAATGTGAAAAGCTTTTGTGCATACATAATAAGAACTAGTAGTTGCAAGTGAAACCAAAAATAAACATGAGTAAAATGGAATTCAATTCAATTTCCACTCTCCCCAAAGTAGTAGTAGTTGTGTGCTATCTAATTTTTGCTTCAACTCAAAAAAAACACATTACAAACTTTGGAGTGTTCAACACTTGCACATCATAACTACATGGATCTTAATGCAAACCAAAATTCGCAAGAAATTAGTTCCAATGCAACACCAAATAAACATAGAATTGAGCTCTCACCATGCACTAGTGATGTCCAAATATTGTTCACCATGCCAAAAAAATCTCAAATCTAATTATTCAAAGTTGAAATGACCACTCCCACAAAAAAAATAAAATCCCAAATCTAATTATTCAAAGTTGAAACAACCACTCCCCACAAACTTGCACAAATCCACATGCTTACAATGTTATTTCAAGGTTCACAAATTATGCCCATAAAGCTATGATAAAACAAGGTATGCTAACACTTATCTTGCCACTAGAGGAGTGGTTGTTTCAATGAATTGCAAAGGGGGGAGGGGGTATTAGCCCCCTCCCCCCATTGCAATGTATTAGCCGCGCTTATGGCAATCCGAATGAGCTTGCTCAACTACAAAAAATTATTATTATTCTTAAATGTTGATAAGTAGGCTGAACTTTATAATTTAATTTTAATTAATTGTTAAAAATTCATATCTATATGGACCCATGTTTTAATTTTATATAAAATTTTATATTCATATAGTTTTTAACATTGGGGAATGTGTAATATATACATGAAATTAGACCTGATTTGTGAATGAGGCTTCAAGATTCTTAAACTTTTTTTAAAAAAAGTGTTAGAAACCAAAACCAGAAGGTTTAGAAATTAGACTCAAAGCCCAGCAACCTGGAGAACCTCCAAATAAATTTTACAATGTTGAAACCAGAACTAAGATATGTTTTAAAAAGTAGAATTGCACAACATCTATCTATGAAGGAAGGTAGTTTGTTTTGTAGTTATGAGATCCACCAAACCAGGATGCTTCAGATTGTGTTCTTGGTGTCTTTGGAAAGCTCTCAACTAGGAGGGGTGCATGGGCTTTGGTTCCATGGCGTTTTGACTGTGGTGCAAAAGTTCTTGAATATTGAATGATTTCTTCAATGAAAGTTAAATTAAATCATAGCTGAAAATTTCAGAGGCATTGGAATGTGCCTTTTGGTATTGTTGGAAAGATCTTGATGAGCAGGACTGAATGGAATTTATTCGGTACGATTTGGATTCAGAATGTGGGAGATATTGTTTTCTGCCGCTGGAAATTCAAATAAATTCCAAAAAACCAGGTTTGGAACTAACTAAAAATTGGTTGAGGACTTAGTAGACATTTAATTTTACTATCCAGAGTTACATACTGAGCACCGTTGGAGATGCTCTAACACTTGGGCCAATAGCACAAGCCACACTAGTTGACACTAAGTACAAACTAGTAATATGACACCAAAGTGAGCCAACACTGCACCGAAGAATAAGTAAATGGTGAGAAGCAAACAACAGCAAGCAAGCAGAACCAACCTACAAACAAACAAAGCAGCTGCAAGTGCTCAGAATATTATTGTACCCATCACCGAATTCCTTATTAAAATGAGGGTAGGTACCCTCAAAGATCTCTCTAAACTTTATTAATTCATTTCCGTGGACGGTTGTGGCCAGAGCATGTTGAATGCAAAGAAGTACCAGACCCATATTTGGGCGGTTATTAGAAATAGGAATATACCCTCATGCAAGTAAGTAACAGGCCGACGGTTCTTAATGCTGATTCGCTACTCTCGGTTTCACCGAAATCAAAAGACCCCCAGTTTTGGTATATATATGTGTGTATATATATAACCGTGGTTTTCAAAAATCCAAATAACCAACCATAAACTCACTACTTTGTTTATTGCCAGTGTATTTCTAAGACTGGCTATCGATCCTTAAACCTCTAAAACCTAACCTACCCTACCTAGGCAACATAACCGATGGTTCTCAAGGTGAGATATTTGAGAATCAACCCTAATGCATAACAAAGAAATTATACCCAAAAAAAAACCTTAAAAATTTAATAATCGGGACTATTACTTTCACAATGAAATTGATAATCAACGACTTTTTATTTTTCAGGGAAATTTTTTTATATACTTTCATACTAGCCTATTATTATTGGTATGAGATCTTTTTTAAAGCTTTTATGCCGACCAAGTCTTGGTATTAGTTTCGGATGCTAATTTTTGGCTAAATATTGAGATCGGCCTAGTTTTTTTTTCTCAATTTTGTGGTTTTGAGAATTTTAATGATTTTTTTCCAATTTTTTCACATTTTTTTTTTTGAATTTACCGTAGAAAAATTCCCGAGAAAATGAACCCCTTAACGACAAAATGCTCGTTGAGATAGAACCTTGATATTAAATTGGTATTACCTCAAGTCCCTACCAGGCAAGTTGATACTTGTCCAAGACTAATAGTACTACTTCATGTCCCTACCAGGCAAGTACTTGTACAAGACACGGACATGTTTTTTTGTTTTTCACTATACTTAAAGACTACGCAAACAAAAGGAGCATCTCTATCCTTGTTGCATTTAAGATCAAATATGAGCAATATATGGGCCATACCCTAGAGTCAGTTTCCACATTGACAAATTTTTTTTTTTTTTTTCATAAAATGATTTTTTTATAATTATTTTTTATTTTATTTTATTTTATAATTTTGAGTTTTTTAAAAAAAATTCCTTTGTCTACTATAATATTTTGAGTAGTGAAATTATTCAGAGTGTAGCTTATGAGAACTATGATGATTTTCAGCATATCAACTTCATATTTCACTATTTTGAGAATTATTTAATGACGAAACTGACCTTAGGGTAAGGTATCTATCTATGAAGGAAGGTAGATTGTTTTGTTTTGTTTTGTAGTTCTGAGATCCACTGAACTGGGATGCTTCAAATCGTGTTCTTGGTGTCTTTGGAAAGCTCTTGACAAGGAGGGGTGCATGGGCTTGGTTCCATGACGTTTGGACTTGCAGTGCAAAAGTTTTTGAATATTGAATGATTTCTTCACTAAAACTTAAATTAAATCATAGTGGAAAATTTTGGAGGAATTGGAATGTGTGTTTGGTGTTGTTGAAAAGATCTTGATGAGCAGGATTTAATGGAATTTATTTGATAAGATTTGGATTCAGAATGTGGGAGATATTGATTTATGCCTCTGAAAATTCAAATAAATTCCCCAAAAAACCAGGTTTTGGAAGGAAAATTCAGTTGAGAACGTGGTGGTAAGACTTGAAGGCTTGCCACTCAATTCAAGCATGATTTCCTTTCATATTTGGCTGTTCAAAATTTTGATACATACATTGCAAAACAATGTTCACATGTTAAGTTTCCTTATTTTGTAATGGGTTCACACTTGGGCCAATGCCACATGCCACACTAGTTCAAATGATTTGGTAGGTAAGGTTATCTTAAACAAGGATCCATCTTTAAAACTCAGGCATATAAAAAAAACAAAACCTAGCATTTTTTCTAGCATCCATAGGACGTGTATTTTGCTAGTGTGAACATGATGAAACAATTTTTTAAGTGTTGCCCTTGGAATATATTTGTGATTAATTTGATAGGGTTTTATGGAGATTAAACATCAACATTTGTAACAAGTTTAGGCAATTTCAAATTAAAATTTTCAGAATTTTAATAGGCAAAGAAAAAATATGCAAAATACATCTTGTGTTTGATGCATTTAATAGTAACCCAATCACTCCATAATAGCTTTATCGGGAAAGTCATCCTGTCTTTGAGCCCTAGTTTGACCCTCTAATCTCTCTTTCATCACTGATTTGAGTGTTTTTTTTAGTGTAAATTCAATTAAGCTTTCTCTCTTTTTTTTGTTAAAATTTGCCAATTTTTATATCAAAAAATGATAAAAAGAAACACTGGAACTTTCCACATGGACAAAACAAATAGTTTTTTTTCCCCCAAAAAATTAATCTTTTTTTTTATGAATTCAATTTTTAAAAATTTTATATGATCTAGTATTTTCATACGAGATTGAAATTATTCAAATTTTAGCTTGTGATAATTATGATGGTTTTCAACACCTCAGCTTCATATTTTCAGAAAAAAATGGGTTCATGAAACTGACCCCAGGGGAAGTAGCATTTCCAATGGTACCAGCATATGTGAAATCTGATTGTTATATTCCATCAGATTTTTCTTTAGTTTTTATTCAGTATTTTTTTTTTCAATTTTTAGAAATCTTGGAATTATTTTGTTTTGAAAATTTCAACATTTCTGAAAATAATATAATTAGTGTCAAACTTGCCCAGGTAATAAAGGTAGTCATAATCTGCAGCCTTTATTTGACCACTTTTGGCATCTTCTTAACCCACTATCTTGCAAAATTGATGATCTAGGATGTCATGGTGCCTAAGAGCATCTCCAGCGGTGCTCAGTATCTGACCCTGCAAAATGAATATTTTTCACATCCAAGTTTTGTTATTTATTTTTTGCAACCCCAGCCATAACACTGAAACTGGGACAGCAAATATGTGGGGGGACTACTAACAGCGAACCACTTAGACCAATCATTATGATAGACCAAAGAGAAACACTGAGAAGCAGTCAGATCATATTTATTACACTCTTTTTTTCAGGTCTATACTCTATATTGTTGTTGCAGCTTTTAGCAGGCACGGCAAACTGTGCAATTATGCTGAGCCAAACTGGCATGTTTTGACTTTTTGTCATCCAATTTTACTGTGTATGATCACATACCAGCACTGCTGGAGATGCTCTAACACTATGCTACCATCCACAATGTGACATCAAGAGGTTAGTTTTTTCATCTTCTTTTGCGTTTCTAAATCCGCACTCAACACTATCGAAACTAACAAAATCACATGTCAAGGCACCCACACGAGTCAACATTGTTGGAATTTCAGCTATGGTGTTCAAAAAACATTCCGTGAGATAAACCCCCTACACAAAAATAATGAATTAACCTTGGTTGTCAATTGGACTAGCAAAATAGACAACCAAGGGGAAACACTTAGAACCATGATTTGAAAAACAATTCCAACACAAGCACATTGCCAAATCATGCATAATGATTTAGAAAAGTAGCTCAAAGGATTTGAAACACAATATTATTTTGCAAATTAATGATAATACCACTATTCAAATGTCAATCCCTACACATCATCACAACTTTGATCGATCAAAAATTTTGGGTGCATGTTATGAGATTTTTGGATAAAGGTTTTTTTAAAGGTTGTGGCATCATTTTTGCATGTTGTGAAATCAAAAGAGAAAAGGTGTGCTTACCTAGTTTTCTTTGAATGATATAGTCCTAAGATTGCCCTTGATAAGGTTGAACCTCCTTTCACATGCTCTCATGCAAACATGCACGTTGTGCACCTGTCCAAAGGTCCCCAATAGTACATTTAGTAACTTGAAAACCTTTGCGATTAAAACAATTGCAAAATGCAACTATGATAGAAATTGCATAAGGATTTTGTTTGTCATTTTCTAATGGTTGAAATGAGTGGTTTTGGGCCCATTATACTTTATGCAAATTTGTAATGAATAATAGCCAAAGATCTATGGAAATTTTTCCTCCAAAACTTTACTTGGCATGGATTTTAAAACAGAAATGCCATTATAACAATAAAAATCTCACAATCACATAGCCATGCAAGCTACTCTGAGAAAATTGGATGATGATTTTAGCTATGTAATGTCTAGAATTGCCTTATTTGTCATTTAAAACCATTTTACCTTTTCTTTTACAACTTTACAACAAAAGTCATTTTAGTTTTAAAGTCCACCAACATCTAAAGCCAATGGGTTGAAAATGCCCAAGGAAATAATTCAAGTTAGATGAATGGAAATTTGATAACTTGCCTTCTTGGATTTATGGCATTCATTGCCATGGAATTCAAGGTCAAAAAAATATGTATTGGATAGATTGATAGTGAACAAGTCATGCCTTCCCAACACCCAACTTGTGAAATGATTGTTCAAGAATTGCTATACCCACCAAAAACAATTCCCAATTGAAAAAACAAGTTTCCAAAATGTTTCAAACTAATGTTTTCAACATCATGCAACATGGGTTGCAACAAGTACTCACCATGGTGATCAAATGTATTACACATACCACACATGATCATCAAATTGATTCCTTTTGCACTTGTTAAAAATTGCACATCTTGCATCCTTGTTGCAACAATAGAAGACATATGTGAATATAAACTATAATGATAGATATTGAAAAATAGTTTCAGACACACAAGTTGTCTTGAAGAAAGGATTTTTGATAGAACATTCACTTCAAAAGTAATTAAAAGAAGCAAAAGCACAATCCAAATCTAAAGTTCTTGAAATATGCAATCATGAACCTCAAGTTATTGAAGTGTGCAAGTGCAATTAAATTTGTGTAAGGCTCTTTGAACTTGTGTAAACCAACAAGAACATTTGCAATTAGTGCTTCTTGTTCATGGTCCAAAAACAACATCCTACATGAAAATGTGATAATACGAAAACTTTATCACAAACAAACAACCACATGTTTCTCGACACATTTTCATAGTTGTTGTTATTGTTCAGCCAACTATTCAACCATTATAACCACAAAAGCAATGAATTTCACAAAAATGCCATGTTTCTTAAACCTATAATACACACAAAACTTCCTTGGGCAATCCCAAAATTTGTCACAACATTTTTTCTATTCCCATGAAAACTATTACAACACTAAATCAATTAACTTGTTGAAGCTATTTTCAAGAAGAAGGATTTCAAAATAGTACTTAAATCCTAACTTTCAAATAGCCTGACTCTATGATAAAACCAATGGATTATGAGACTCCAAAAATAGCAAGATTTTTTACCATCACCAACAAATTTAATAAGCATATATTATACCACAAATGGCATTTTGGATATGTTGAGACTAGATGATGTTTTTCATCAATAAGAAAACTTGTTAACTTGTATGTTTTGTTATTGCAAATCTTTAAAAAACCAATGTTACCAATTTTTATTTTCTTTCTTTCAATTCTTGCAAGCTACATGCATGCAACAATTAATTTTAACAAAAAATTCCTTGTTGACTACATTATAAAATTGCCAACCAAGGTTTCTTGCAAGATACATTCAAATTTTCAGCCAAGATTTGTTGCAATATGCATGAAAAAATTCTCGTAAGATTTTTAACAAGTTGCTTTTAGAAAATTTGGCCAACATTTCTTGCAATCAAACCACATGGAAAACTTCCAACCAAGGTTTCTTTGCGAGCTACAATTCAAAAAAAATTGACAAAAAATTCTTGTAAGCTACATGAAGAATTTCCAAAACAAAGCATTCTTTACCAGTTTTTTAAAAATTCCAACAATTCTTCCAATGATATCTTTTACTAACAATTTTTCAAAGTTTTGTTAATCCTTGTAACCTTGGAATTCTACATGTCCAACAAACTTCTAGTACTATTTCAAATTACTTCTACTTAAAGCTTTCAAAATTCCAAAATACTTCATTAATTTCAGAAATTTCAAATTGTGAACTTTTCAAAATACATTATGTAAGTTGGAACCACAAAAACCAACATCATAATAAAACTAATTGTAGCAAGTAGTTTGTCCTAATACATTAACAAACTAGCAAAAGACAAAGGAATTTGCTTTAAGAATTTGAATGATATACAAGGTGATTGTAGCTTGTTGATTGCACTTCTAACACATCATGAACTATAATATGTTTTTGTAGCAAAATTAGAGCAAACAAGAACATTAGAAACAAGTTCAATGCATCTTGTTTGTGTTCTAACTTTTATCACACACACACATATATAGTAACTTGAAAAGCTATTTTTTGGGGTCTAGGGTTCATAAACTTAGTGAGTTGTAAAAGTGCTCCAATGTCATGTTTAATTCTTGCAATGTTGTAACACATGGTCAATAACACTGCGGCAATTGAATCTTGATCTCAACATAACAAATAGGTGATATGTAAGAGCTTGTGCTTTTGGAGGTTGCTTGCAAAATGTGAACTTACAAAGTTTGTTTAATATTTACCCTAATACAATATATCAAATACACACACAAAATGTTGCTCGCCCCCTACCATTTCATAGTGAACAAAAACATAATCTCCTCTGACAACTTCATAACTTGCACAAACTTCAAGGCTTATGTGCACTATGCAATAGATAAAAAATTGAACAACAATGACCTAAAGTGAATTTTTTTTGTTCAAAACTTTAACGATTTGAATCATATGCAAATTGATAATGTTGTCAAATTGTACATAATCATGACTGGAATACAAGCAATAAAAGGTTCGTGAAGAACCTTAATGAATGAAATCAACAAAACAATATAATGAAAAAAGGTCGACTCATTTGTCAATGATGGTGACCTTTTGACAAATTTGACAACTCCATTCAACATTTTCAATGATGTCCACAAATGAAGCTTTAATATGATGGTAAGAGTTGACATTAATGTCCTCCTTGACACAATGAAACAAAACCCCAATCATTGAGTGCTCTTATGAAAAAGGTGAATATTGGATTGTTGGATCCTTATTGAAATTGCAACACTTGACATGAGATTTTTAAAAACATTTTTTTTGTCATTAAAAAATGCTACAATGAAATCCCCATAAAATGGAAACAAGATTTAGATCCAAAATAATTAAATGGGTTTGGAACATGTCATGCAACAAGCAAGTTTGTTGATCATTTTGTAAGGAATCAAACTTGAAGCTAAATTTTTCTATGAACTATAATTCTTGCATTAGGATTTTTTTAAAATATATATAATGGAGCAAATAAGGATAACCAATAATTGAAAAGAATAACAATATGGTTGAAAGCCATTCTAAAATATGTTACCAATGATCATTGAAATTCTTTGGTTTTTATAGATTTCAAAATGTTTTTTTTCCATGATATGGGTATTATTAGTGGAAGAGGCCATAGGTTTCTGATAAACTTGACAAGTTGACATGTCTATTAGGGTGAAACCCTTGGAGTGAAATTGGCTACAAGTGTCAAGTGTAGTTTTCAAACCCTAGCCTCCACATGCCAAGAAACTAAAATGCATTGAATTGAAAATTAATGATATTCATTATACACATTGGAGTGAAACCCTTGGAGTGAAATTGGCTACAAGTGTCAAGTGTAGTCTTCAAACCCTAGCCTCCACGTGCCAAGAAACTAAAATGCATTGAATTGAAAATTAATGATATTCATTACACACATTGGGGTGAAATCCTTGGAGTGAAAAATGACTACAAGTGTCGTATGTTACTCTTCAAACCTAGGAGCCTCCACATTTGAAGAAAATTAAACATGTTGAATTGAAAATCAATGATGTTTCTCACACCATCAATGTGAAGCAACACGAAACCCAAGTATTATAATGATTTTTTTGTGATTTTTGTAGTTGGTTTCAAAACATTTAAAGTGTTTTGTTTTATTTTGCACATATATATAATTTTATTTTTCTTGTGTGGATATTTAAAAAGACATATGGTTTTCACTTTGAATTTATGCCAAATATTGATATTGATTTTTGTGATGTTCTTTTATCTTTTTTATATTGATGTTCATTGCAAATTCAAGTTGAATTGAAGTTTGCTATCATTTTGAATGCTAAAAAATTGTAACCAATTAGAGATGGGTCAATATAACCTTTTTCATACAAATTTTCATATCCATTTGTCGAAAACAAAGAAACCATATAATATGAAAGCTAGTTGGATTATATAAGGCAAAAGGTGTTATATATATATATATATAACCAAAGGTTAAATAATAGATGTTATGAATTATATACTTTGACCAAAATTGGCACACCAATAATAATTTGATTTAGATTTTGGATTTGAAAATCCATTGCATTGCATCCATTTGTGCATGAACAAATGAAGAACCAAGTTTTTACAAAGATATGACATGCCACAACATGTGACAAATCAAAAAAAATTATTTAATTATTTTTCAAAACATATATTTGTACTAGAGTTGCTACGACTTTGTGCCATTATATACAAGGTTGAGGTGTTTCAAATGATGTATCATGGTTTCAAAATAAATATAGATTTTAAAAATAAGTTCAAATTCTAAATGCCAAGATAACCACTATATTCATTTGTGAAAAAAATCACTTCATTCATGTGTGAAAGAGAGCAACTACACATTGTTTGCTAAATCATTTTAGGTTAAATTGGTGGAGGAGGAGGAAGAGGAATTTTTTTCTTTGGTTCTTTCTTTTTCTTTGGAGGGTTTTTCTTGAGGTCTTCAGCAACTAATTCTTCAACATATTTTTCATTATCCACATTGATGATGTCCCTTATTTCCTCCCTAGCCTCAATTGCCTATAAAATACAAATTAATAGTTGGGATGTTGAAAGGCTTCCACAAGTACCAAAAAAGTTATATCATATGCAAACATTCTCCAAAATATCCTTGTTTACAATTATGTTGGGAGCACCACAAAACCAATATCAATGAACATTATTACATATTATTGAGTAATTGGATTCATGTCAATGCACACACAACATTATTTACCAATATAAAAATGAACCTTGCCTTGTTAAATGTTGTTAAGTCTCGCCACAAGTGGTCACCATCTAACAAACGTGTGTACCTATGATAATAATGTCCATGGTTATTTAATGAAGTAATTGCCTTTGAAATTGGAAAAATGGTTGTTAACATGTTAAATAAATATTAACCTATTATCCATAAATGTACTTTATCCATGTGTTAAAACTTGAGCCATTACAATTATATTTAAAACAAATACCATTAATCTTATCATGTTATTCTTTTGATGTTATATGTTGTACTAGCTTTCCATTAATGTTATTTTTGTGAATTTCAAATTGAACTTTAAACTCTTCAACGATATTTTTTTCAACCCTACATTAAAACTTGCAAAAATGTGTTTCAATCTTATGAAAATGTTAACAAATGATGATGAAAACAACAAATGCAATGTTCAATGTTGTGGCTATTAAAATCAAGTGATCAAACTAGTTATATTATAAAAAAATTGTATTTAAAAAATATTTTCTAGAATTCATCAAAAACACGATTTAGAGAAAAGGTGAAAATATAGTTCACTGTGTCAATTTGCCTTCCAAAGGAGCTTTAAATTCAGCTTGGTATTCCACCCATAACACACCTGTGCCTATTGGTCCTCTTGCTTTCCCTGCATACCTATTCCATATTTTTTGTATGAATTCACAATGGGGAATTAGAAAAACATAGATACATGTTTCTAAACATAATAGCAAAATATGTTTGTAATGCACACCTTGATGACAACACATACAATTTTCAACAACATTTATCATCTCATGATGTTTTCTTGCAAATAATTAACCTTACCATCTATTGGGTATTTTGATTTTAATATTTCCAAATGAAATGGTTTTACATTGTGTTTGAAGATGGAATTTAACATGTTCAATTCTTCTTTATGCATGACCTATAAATTTTTTTGTGACCACAATTTCAAATAACCCTTGGCCATTATGTATGGTGCCTTTAAAGATGAATGCCATCTTGGGTGTAATGGATCATTGCTTTATTTCCTTTGAAATTGCACAAATTGAAATAGAATTGAAGTGAAAAAAGAAGGGATGAAAATATACTTGACCCCAAGCACAGTCACAATGCAACCCAATGGTGTCTTTACAAGATCTTGTTTCTACATCCATATCATGTTATTACATTCAACTTGTCAAATGTACCTCAATTTCTAAGCTTTTGAAGTTTGGAAAAAAAAACCTATATCACTATTTATCAATTTTGTAGCACAAAGGCTGCCAATATTAAAAAGGACCACATCAATATGCAAGGTTGAACATTGTTTTTCCACAATTTCAAATGACAACCATCCCCTATTTATGATAAAACATATTTTTGACATAATGATGAAACAAAAATTATTCCTTGCCCTTTCCCATTGCTTTTATTCATAAACAAAGAAGAGACATATGATTGATGTTGCCTTGAAAGCATATTCTATTATTCAAATTGAAGGTTGTTTCCTTTTTCAAAATGCTTCCAAAAATTGTTCCAATTTTTTTTATGAAAATTTTAATTCAAATGTTACTAGAAAAATGTGAAACAAATGTATGTATGATGTTTACCTTGAGATTATTAAATGGTGCCATGTCTTGGGGTTCAGTCCAATATGCAGGGTATTTTTGCTTTCCCATTTTTGCTTAGAATCTATTATATATAATCTTTCTTGTGCACCATTGGTTTTAGTGAACATCTTAAATCACAACAAAAGAGGCATTTTCATTTCAAATATGACAAAATAAAATAATGAAAACATTTTATTATGTTTTTTTTAAAAACCTCAATTATGGTTTTATCAAATTTCAAACCCATGGAACAAAGATTTCAATTTGATTTATTCACATACTTGAAACGAATGACTTTGGCCACATTGTTAGATCATGTCAAACTTTTTTTCAATCCAAAATCCTTCAAATCATGTTGCTTAAGACTTTCAATTTAAGTTGGTATATTTCAAGATATGGGAGGTTGGATTGTAATGGATGGACATTAAACATAATTAATTATTTTAGGGTTAGAAGAGATGACAAAGTTCATATTCTTAATTTTAGTTTTAGATTTTTGCCTTATTTATTTATTGATGATGGTACATTAGAACTAGTTTGCCTAGAAAGTAGCTTTAGGTTCCATTTGGAGTTTCTTGATTTTTAACAATGTTTCTAAAAGACAATCATGTACTAAAATTATTTATTTTTAAAATATAGTTTAAATGTTTATGTTTTATTTAACAAAGCTCAAATGATGCAATGAGTACCTTAGGTTCTCTTGTGGATTGTTGTACATGTTGTTTGCAACCTTAAAGTTCATTCAAATTCCTATTAAACAACATGTGTGCAAGTATTGATTTTTCTTATGAGGAATAATGACTACACCTGCTTTGTATTGCATGTTTTGGTTTTTTTTTGTGTCCTCTTTGAAATCACATGTAATATTCATTTAAGTTTTAATTTTTTCTTATTCAATTTTGTTTTTATGTTTTGTGATTATTTGCAATTTTGATTGCATGTTTTGAGATTATTTACTCTTATGGAAGGAAGTTTTATTGGAATGAAGAGAGTAAAGAGGAGGAGGCATCTATCATTACTACATAATATGGTTTATTCATTAGTTTCTATGATTGAATTTTCAATCATAACAGGCAAGGACAAATTTGTCCTCACTCACATTAGACCAATCAATTATGCCAAAAATGTGATTGAATTTGATTTGACTAAATGCCTAGCATGTGTTTGTTGGCTTTGTCCTACAAAGGCATTGTGGGAACACCTTTTGAATGGGTATAGGGGTGGAAAAATCAAAAGTTGGCTTAATGGATAAGGTTATAGGTTTTTGTGTAAATTTTTTATTGGCCCAAGCTAATGGATGGGCATGTGTAGATTTTGGGTGCAACCATCCAATTGATGGGTTGTTTTAAAATCTACCCATCTACTTGTTGGGTTTCTTCTCAAAATATGAATGTTGGGTAACTAATCTAACCATGTCTCTATATCATTTATTTTTTTTGGGGTTGTTATTTGCCTTTTTGTATCATGAGATGTCATATCACTATGAAATGCGAAAAACAATTCATATGACTAATTTTTTAAAAGAAAATTTGTTTGATAAACATACAAATAATTTGTTTCAATTCCTTTAAATATTATTAAAATGAGATTTGAAAAATTACACAAAAATTGATTAAGATAAAACACATCAAATTTAAAATAAATATAATTTTTTTTTTGATATATAAATGTTTTTAATTAATTTTATGTTATTTTAAACCTTCAATATAACTTTGATGAAGATTTAATAAAAAAAATTATGATGAATTATTATTATTATTTATTTATTTTGGGTATTGTTGTTGCCTTTTATGTTATACAAATTTATTATTGCCCTAAGATAATAGATACGCATGTATGAATTTAGGTTTACCAAGTACAATGAGGTTTATAGTTGAAAATTTAAGGAAAGCAAAAGGGGTTAAGGTTTTCTTTTCTTTTCCCCCTTTTGCACAGGTTTGTTTTTTTATTATTATGAGTTTTCAATAGGTATAAAAAGTGGATAATTCAATTAAAATTGAAAGAATTACAAGTTGAAAATGGAGCTTTAAAAAAAGGTGTTGAAGGGTTACGATTTTTTTTTCTTTTTCAAAAGTGTTTTTTTTGGGTGAGGAGGGGAAGATGGGGTAATTCCACCCCTTTCCAAAGGAGGTTTTTTTTAAGGGATTGGGATAGGTGAACTTTTTTGGGATGGGGAGTCACCCAAAGGGTTATTTATTAGGTGGCATGAGAGGGAGAAGTTTGGTTGTTTTTGAAGGTAGGAAGGTGGGATTAAATTTTTTTTCCAAGGAATTATTCTTTTGGTGGTGTGGGATGGGGTGTTTGGAGAAAGCGCATGGGTATTTTTTTTTTGTCTTTTTTTCTTTTGTGATATGGTGGCTTAATGAATATTTTTTCTCAAGAAAATATTTTATAAAAATTAATGGGTCCAACCACATTATTAGGAGCCACACGTGCCCCTTAGACCACTATTGAATTTTTAGAATATTTTTAGAATATTTTTAGAATATTTTTAATATGTTTTTAAAAAAACATCAATTTATTTATTTTTAAATTCAATTCTATTATGTTAAGGTGTATATTAAAGTATATCCCAAAATATGTCATTAAAAAATATTTTCAAATTGTGTTTTTAGTATCAAAACTACTTTAAAGTTGTTTTTAACAATGGTTACAAGAGGTTAAAGGTCTTGATATGTATTTTTCACTTATTATATTGATTCCAAATTTTTATGATACGTACATAATGTATTCACAATAATATTTTATTAAAATTATTATTATTATTATTATTTAAAATTATTATTTACAATCCAAAGTTTCAAAAATTAAGCAGTGGTTACGATTGCTTTTGGTACATGTTAGTATGACTACACCTTAATATCTTTTTTTGGGGAATGGAAAAATTTCAAAAAAAAATTTCATTAAAAAAAATTAACTTTTAAAAAATTTGTTTAAAATTGAACACTTAATACATTTAACCCAAAAAAAAAAAGACTTTTTTTGTGTGTTTAAAGTTTTCTTATGTACTTGTCAGAAAAGTTGGCCTTTAACAAATAATAATAATATATTTAAATGAAATGAAAATAATGGTTAAATAGTGGAAAAAAACTTATGTATTAATACCTTTCAAATCTAGGTTGAAACATTTAAAATTCAGGTGTAAAAATGAGGTGCATAATTCAAATTTGTAAGATGCCAAGGGTATTGATGTTTTGTTCATTATTAGACCACAATCTAGCCACCAAATCATGATTCATCAATATCCATGGTTAATAGTAGATATCTACCATAGTCAAAACTATTGAAAGTCAATAACTAAAATTTATAAGATGTCGAGGGTATGAATGTCTTGTTCATTTTTAAACCATAATTTAACTACCAAACCATGGATATGATCCTTTATTGTTAAGTTGAAATGACCATAGTCAAAATTACTTAAAGTTAATATAAAGTAGAAAAAGGTTTAAGGTTAGGTTTAGGGTTTAAGTTAGGTCTTTTGTCCCATATAAATATGACATTTTATGTTTGTTGTATTTCTTTTTCCATAGTAAAAATAATGTGTTTAGTTTAAGCTTTCACCATTTATTGGTTGTTTTGTTGCTTCCTTTGCAAGTTTGTGTTTCTACAAGTATATGTTTTACTTTGTGCTTTTACAACTTTTAGTTTTGCCAAGTGTTACTTCATTTGTTTATTGTCAAATTCATTTTGGTAATTTTTAAAAAAAATTTGGACAATGGTTATTGTTCCAACTAAGGAAGGTAGATTAGTTATTACGGTGCATGATTTGGATTTCGGAACTAGAGGTGTTACATTTGAAGCAAAGGTGCTTAATAGGTATGGCACCTTTGATCAAATTACAAATAGGGGCATGGAAGATCCAGGTATGCATATTTGCATTGTGATTTGTTGGATAGGGTAGCTTTGACCATAATCATTTTGAAGGTGAAATCGCTTTATATAAAAATCCATGAACATCATTTGTAAAAAGGCATGTTTGTGAGGGTGGAAAATTTTGGCATTGAGTCAAAGTCTAAAAGAGGTTTTGAAAAGGGTGACATGCATGTTATCATCACAATTGAATCAACAACCATTGTGTCGTCAATTCTTACATTCCAACCTAAGTTAATTCCGATATTTTTTCACATGGGTTCCATTATAAAATTTAAAAGTTATATTTAAAGTTGGAGGTCTACTACCATTGTTATCATCGTCATTGGTGAAAATGGAATAAGGGATAGCAAAGGTGAAAAACAATTGTTGATTGCAAATGAAAAAGGTGAATTTGACTAAGATGTTCTTATTCATTGTAACAATTTCAGAACAAAATATGAACAACTTCTTGAGGCGTACAATGGAGGCCATTATGGAATGGTTTTAATCAAGAATGTGACAACAAGAAAAGGAGATTGACATTTGGGGGCACAACATTACACAATTTAAACAAAGGTTGTAGATGAAGCTACTCACCTTTTATAATTACATAACAAATTATCAAATGTTCAATCTGCATTCAAAAAGGTAAATTCCTTTCCTTTCTTTTGTATCATTTTTTTTTCAAATTTACACATAAAACATCAAAAGGAACTTAATGTTCATCTCATGATCAATTATAAAAACTGATTTTTAAAAAAAAAATTAGATTCAAGTTTCCTCTTTTAAAATAGAGGAATTTCCTTAGGAAAAAGATAATTGGGTTGGGCACCTGAATCTCCTTACTATTTAAGCATAAAAAAAACTAGTGTTTGAACCTAGATTACAAGGGATGACGTAATGGCCACTAGGTCTTTTTTTTCGTTTAAAGACCTAATGGCCACCAAGTTGTAACACACAAAACTACAAGGGATGATATGGTGGCCACTAGATCATCCCTCATAGTTTAGCATGGAACCACCTAATGGCCACCAAGTTTCTAAGCAAGAAAAAAAAACAATTTGGTGGCCACCAAATCGTCCTCACATTTTAGCATGGAATGACTTGGTGGCCACCAAGTCTCCAAGCCAAAAAAGAAAGAAAGAAAGATGACATGGTGGCCACCAGGTCGTCCCTTGCAATTAGGTTTAAACGTTTTTTATTTATTTTTTGCCTAGGCAATAAGGAGACTTGGGTGGCAAACCCAATTCTCTTCTTCTTAAGGAGATTCTTCTCTTTTAGAAGAGGAGACCTGAATATAATGTGAAAAAGAAAAAAAACAACCATTTGATTATTTCTTCCTTGAGGAGGGGAGAACCGAACGCCCACAAAATGTTTTCTATTAAAATGACTTATAAAAAATAAAACTACATTGAGATGACTTTGTAGCCGAACAACGGGTGGCAGGACAGTGACTCCATGAGTGTGCAGTTGGTGTGAACACAAACCCCTTGATCTGGGTAATTTGGCCACCTCCATTGATGAGTGGCGGCGGATTTCCTCTTCATTAGTTTGAAAGGGAAACTAGATATGCATGGAGTGCATGGGAGAAGGTGGTCTGTCTGTGTGGGGTGTGAGGACAGGAAGATGGCGGCGCATTTGATGAAGAGGAGCGGCACCACATTGATTAGGGATGGAGGAAAGCCGTTGGTGGGAAAAGCGAGGATGAGGAAGCTTGTAAGAGAAGCTGGATCCAGGGATGTAGAGGGGAGGATGATCAGTGGAGGAGATTACCGGGTTTTGGAGAGAAGAACGGGGAGCTTGGAGAACGCTAGTGGGGGTCGCTCTCTTTTTCCGCTGCGATTAATGACCTGGGAGATTTCCGGCTCCTTGATCTAGAAGAACTTAATGAGAGTTTAGGAGCAGGCAATTGAGATAGCAATTATGAGGAGGCAAAAGAGTGAGTTCTGTACGAGACATTATGTGTAATGAGAATTATGGAATTTTGCCTCTGAGACCCATTTCGTTTGAATTGTATGTTGCATAATTGTGGAATTGCATTGTGCGCGCTCTATCAGAGCGCGGCAGCGTCGGGAGAGGTTTGGTTAGTGTTGTGTGCTCTCTGTTTCTCTGGATCCCTCCTTTTTGGTTACAACTTTTCTTTATTAGAATTTTCTTAAGAACAAAAATTCATGTTCTATTGCATACTAGACATAAAGTAGAATGTTATTGCTAAGAGTGAAAAAGTTGTTTTTACATAGTTTAGTGGAATTCCTTTTTTGATTAAAAGAATAAGGGATAAAAAGTTTGGAATGTGTTTGTTCAAAGAGGAACATATTGTAATTTTAACATGGTAAGTATATAAGGATGTGAAAAACCTTTGTAAATAAATTTTGTTAACTTTTTCCACATTGGTCAATAGCCTTTAAACATTGAAAAGATTTTGTAGCCCTTTTCTTGATGCACAAAACTTACTAGAATTGGTTTTTAAATGAACAAGATATGGCTTATGGAAGTGAAGGAGGTGAAAATGTAGGGTTTAAGCATAAAAAAACCAATTTTTTGTTATATATATGTGTGTGTGTGTGTGTGTGTGTGTGTAATGTTTTTACACTTTAAAGACCATTTGTCGAGCTTCAAATTTCACACCCATAGCTTTTTAAATCATTCAACAATGAATAACAATTTTTTTTAAAAAATGGTTTGAAAGAAGGGGGTATAATTTATTTTTCATGCTTGAATGACCTTTTTTTCTTGATATTTTTTTTGTTGTTATTGATTTTTTATTTTCTTTTTTTTCTTTGTGCATTAATTATTTTTTTTTAAAAAATAACATCTTTTATTATGCACTTCTTATGCATTTCATTCTTTTTGTTTACATATTATGTGTATGTGTGTGCATGGTTTTATTATTTTTTTAATTGATCTACTTTTTTTTCACATTTCCCTATGTTTATGTTCATCTTCATTTTCCTTTTCGTTTGAAAATATTGTCTTTTTCCCTAGGTGATTAGAATGTTATCCATAGTTAGCCTTGATGCACCTCCATTTCAAAAGGTATGTGGAAATTGTCATGCAGTAGATGTCACCATTTCTCCAATAAGTGGTGTCTATTGTAACATTTGTTATTCAAAATCAACGGTTCAAAAATTAGGCTTTCTTCATGGTTCCATTGCAACTAATGATGAACATGTGTTATTGACTATTGAGGGCAAATGGTTTGAGGCAATTGTGCATATGATAAAATTTGAATTCTTAAATTTGCTTCATTCAAAACAAGTTCAATTCTTCATTTCAATTCACATTCATGGTAAATTTCACTTGTTGACCACATCTACCCTTATTGGCTTTCAAGAAAACATCCAACAATTTATCCCATAAGCGAAAACTAGTTTGAAAGGTGAAACTTTTGTTGCTCCTTCGACAATTATTTATAATGATAATGTCCAATGAAATGAGAAATATAAGCTTGATTTCGTTGAATCAAAATCAATTTCTAAACAAAAACCTTCTTAGACATTAAAGTTATTGATAGTTTTTATGTGACCTTTCTATAGCTATCTTTAGTATCCAAATAATCTTTATATGTGGAAGTTTCTTATATCAAAGTTTTGGTTTAAATACCCCATATTATATAGTCATTTTCATAGTTTTCCCTAAGAGGAAAAGAAAAGTTCTCATACATTAATTTTCATCAAGTGCCAATTTTTTTTTTTAAATGCAACATTTTGTATATGAAACAATTTTTCAATGAAAGTAGTTTTTTAATGAAAGCAATTTCTCAATGAAGGTAAATTTTTAATGAGAACAATTATTCAATGAAAAAATAAAATTCAATGATTTTTTTTTCAATGACAATAGTTTTTTTCCATGTAAGCAGTTTTTTAATGTAAACAAATTTTCAATGTAAGCAATTTTTTCAATGCAAGCAATTTTTCAATGAAAGTATTTTTTCGATGCAATCAATTTTTTTCATGAAAGTAGTTTTTCAATGTAAACATTTTTTTCAATGTAAGTAATTTTTTTTCACTGAAGTTTTTTTTCAATGCAAATGATTTTCCAATATATGTAATTTTTCAATGCAAATAAATTTTCAATTCAAGCAAGTTTTTTATCTAAATAATTTTCCAACATAATTTTTTTTCAATGCAAAGAATTTTCCAAAAAAATTAAAATAAATATTCTTAAATGAATAATTGATTTTATCTTCTTAAAATGTGTTTATGTGGGAACCGTGTTTTTATTTATATAAATATCCATTAAATTGAACTTAATAATAATGGAAAAAATTTCATTCAATCTTGTTGATTCATCATTTGAAGATGTATTACATTCATTTGGCCTTCATTTAATTTCAACATACAAATTTGAAATAGAAATTATTATTTTTGGTTATATATCTTATTTATTAGAATATCATTTTTCATCTTCGAATTAAGGCAAAATAACATGGCACATTTAAATTAATGTTTATTATTGAAAGAAAAAAAACTCAACAATGTCATATTCAAAAATTGAATCCAAGTTTTTTGTTTGATTTGCATCATAGCATGGTGACAAATGAACATTAATATGTGATAAAATGGCATTAAGTGCTAGTATGGGAGGTTTGTGGGGTGATTTCATTGCAATATTTTGGATAATTGAATATTTACAAAAGTTAATTTACATTTGGAATAATGTATCAAAACGCATTATGTTTCGATGTGGCATGCATTTTCAGTCTATGCTCTTACATATAGTGTACAATTCTTAACATTTTGAACCAATTCAATATGTTAATGGTGTATCTAGGTCTTCGCCTACTTTTCAAGTTAATGATTCTAAAGTTAACATAAATTTAAATGATTTTTCATCTCTTTCAAAATTAGTGATGGAACAACCTCCAATTCAATTATTACAACTAACTACATGTTTTTATTATAATGAAATTTTGATTTTGCATTAATGGACATTTTGAAAAATAATTGAAATTCACCATTGGAGTATGTTGTTTCATTGTTCAACATTTCTTGTAATGTTTGTGTCAATGAGATTTTGTTCAATCCTTTCACTTCAATTCCTTTTATCAAAGTTTTTAAAAACCCAAAATTCAAATGGAACATTTTCATCTGATTATTGAGCCTAATGTAACACAAAAATAATAATAAATGATTAAGCACTTTATGACAACAATATTTCTGAATTATTGGAGGTTTATCCAATTTAATTTATTACGCAAAAACATTTAAATTCATCAACATGTTTCCAAATATTAAAAGAATAAGATCACAAAATATGAATCACATGGAATATATATACTAAAAAATCACAAGAATATTTCATAAATGATAAATTTTAATCATCATATGTTCAATGCACATTAGAAAAAATTAAAGAACCAATTGTCACACAATAATTTCTTGCAAAACATGATGTTCAATAAAATAAAATAGAACATAATGTTAATATAAAGGAAAATATACATAATTCAATATACATTGACATTTATGATAAATAATTCAAGATGTTACCATAATTCCATGTTTTAGTTCTGAAAGGTTATGTTTTTAAAAACAAGTCAAATGTTTTTTAAATCAATTGTCAAAACGACTTTCTATATACTTTCAAATTCAAATATAACCTAATTCAACATCATACATATGTACAAGTTTTTTACATAATATTAGTGAAAATAGACCACCCTTATATCAAGTACCAAATAAAAATTTTAGAGACAAAATTATTCCATAAGTCCAAAAATTAACATAATTAAAAAATGTATTATTTCATCACGTTTTGCTTTTGTTCAAATTTATAAACTCCAAGGGTATGGACAATATAAGATGCATAGTAGTGTTAATAATGTCTTTACAAATGTGGATCAAACTCAATCAATACTATCATGTTTACCACATGATAATGCAACAATAAGTGTGTTTTTTAAACAACATTTTGAATACAAATCACCTTATACGTCAGGAAGTGTTCATCCAAATATGGTGATGGTCACTTTATGATATTTATATGAAACAACATTATACAAAGATTTGATTGTTAACATTCATCATCAATGGGAAAGTTTGTTTACTTTGCATATGAATTCAAAATATTAAATTCCTACTTATAATAATGCATCATTTGATAATTCTAATTCTAATAGTGAAGAATTACATTGTACAACAATAGATTGAATGATACATACTTTTTTAAATGTTCCAAAAATAATGGATTATGAAAATGCTATATATTTTATTGCCCCAAGTCAAGATTTTCACCCTTTAGGTTTATTTAAAATAAACATTTAAAAGAACTAAATTTTCCAACATTGTTTTATGAATAACTTTGATAATTTTCTTATGATGTATCATTGTTACCAAACCCATTACAAAATGCACAACAACATTAACACACATGTACATGTTTTAAAAAAACCATGATGTTTGTAGATTTCATTACCCATTGCTTCCAATGTGTGAAGGAAAAATTTAAAAACCTTTTCAAATAAATGGAAATTATCCATTTTCACAACAATACTTTCAAACATAAGCCAAATTATTTTTTTCAATCTTTAATTTTTTTTTAAAATGGTGATATATCATTTTTTTGAATATCTAAATTATTTAAACCTTGCTAAAAGTACATATATATTAAATTTGAGAAGTAAATTAACAAAGTTGCACATTTTTTGAAAATTAATTCCTAAAAACATAAAAACTAATGCATTTAGTATATGTGTTGTTCATTTGTGATTTGTAAATACAGATATTCAATTTATCTTGGACCCATATGTAACTAAAACATATTGCACAACATATATGACAAAAATAGATAAATCAATAACATAAAAACTACATTTATCATTAAAAAATGCATTGCAAATAATATAGATGCAAATACAAGAATTTTAAACAATATAATTAATCACAACTTTATATTCATTTGTATGGTTAAAAAAAAGACAATGGAACTATGGTTTCAATTTCTAAACATGTACAATGAATTTTAAGATGGTTAGAAGACTTTATTTTTTAGTAAAAATGTGAAAAGAAAAATTATGATATTGCATATATAAAACCAACTTTCATCCAATATAACTTGAGTTCATAGTAGAACATTAAATGTAATACCTTTTTTCGAGACAAAGCCTTTCATGGTAGAACTGTTTGTTTTGATTGAAGTGTTTATTATTTGTTTTGACTAACTTGACCAAGTACCTAATTGACATGGTTGCCAATTGGCATGTTTGTTGTGACTAAGGTGATTAACATCTTCTACTTAGATGCCACATGCCATGTATGATCCAACTAAGTGACCAACAATGCATGGTCCTATACCCATGCGCCACATCCCATGTTTGTTTTGAATAACGAATGGCCCTATCCATTGGTGCCACATGGTATGTCTATTTTGATTACAATGGTTACCACTTGGTCTTATACCTTGGTGGCACATGGTATGTTTATTTTGACAAACGTGATTAACAAATTGGTCCCATACACAAAAAGGAATCATGGGTTTTGCAACTATTCATGTTCACTAGGTTTTAGTGAATTTCAACAAAAGTTGACTAATATGCAACTTTTATGGTTTTAGTAAAAAATTACTAATTAATTATCATAGTTTTAGTAAAACTATTTTTAATCATTTTGGACAATCACTTGTTGCACTAAGTAATTTTAAACTTTTGACATGGATATTACAAGGTCCCAAGTTAATATGACATGGATTAAAGTGCCACATCATTGTACAAACTTTGTTTTTCCAAGTCGTGGAGTCACATACTAAATGTTTTTCATGGCATGCCATGGCAAAAGTACATGCATGGGTTTTGTCAACAAAAAGTTTTGGTGCCATTCATCACCACCATATGTACATGTTTGTATATTACATTTGTACATGATGCATCAATGCATATACACATTATATACATGATCCATCAAGGTTTGAACCCAAAACCTCATGGAATTACATTAAGGCTTTAACCACCAAATCATTTCAAAACTTTAATGACATAATTTTTTTAAAAATATTTTATTATGTTTAGCATGAAATTGTTTATGAAATTCAAATTTTGACATATGTATTCCATTGCTACAAATGAAAACATGATCTTAAGCTTATTCAATAATGTGTTTGAAAAATAACTATAATCAATTTGAAGGGTTTTAAAAATAAATTAAAATAACATGTTATAAATCATTTTATAATCATGGTACAAAGGTTTTTTTTCCCCTCATTTTTACGATGTTGTTCAAATGTCAATCATCCATAAGATTGTTTGACCACATTGTTATAGACAAGTTATAGAATTGTAAAATTATTTATATCCTTCAATATTATGGCTACTTACTATAACCTATTGTCAAAATTTGATGTTATACATAAAAATTTTAAAAATCCAAAAAAATCATTTGTTGATGTCATTACCCTTTTTAAATTGGCCATAAGAACAAAAACATGAATTAAATGGTCAATATAACCATTTAATCCTCAAGACCATTTTTTTAAACAACATTAATCATACATTCATACAAATGATTAATTACACAACCTCGAAAAAAAATATCACAACATATTTTTGATATTATTTTTTATAATGTTGAATTAATATATTTTACATTCATTTTTTTATAGAAGTAAAAAAAAATACTTTGGTGAAAATTTGGCCTCCAATAGTTGGATTTACTACACCCCCCACCCCCCCTCCCCCCCAACCAACTTTTCTTTTGGTGGCAAATTTTCCCAACTTGGTGATTTTTTTGGGAGAAAATGGAAAAATAGTGCAAATTCAAAGAAAATTACAAACAACAATAATTTTACCAAAATTTTGAAAGAAAAAAATGCTACTATTAATGAATAAATTTTTAAAGATAATTTCAACCTTGAACCCATAAATAGTTCCAATATCAAACTTATTTTTAAAAATTTAAGCAATATTTGAAATTATTATAAACCTTATTCCAAGAAAATCAAAAATCAAAAATAAATATTAATGATGTGACTAAGTGTTTTTTGTGTGGTGAATTTCTAGCATTTTGTGATCCTAAAAGGGGTTAATCAACATCATTTTTTTTTAATTTAAAAAAAAATTGTGATTGTTTTGGAAAGTCCAGAATTTTACAATGGGTTCTAAGACTTGTAGCCAAAATATAAAAATATTTTAACACCTCTTTATATGGTCTCTAGCCAAAAAAATGGCTAAATATTCTTGTGATGATTTTAAATAACACCAAAAGATTGATATAAATTGTATTTTTTCATACACCAAATGAAAAAATAGAAAAAAAATTATTTTTGGGGTTTTTTTGGTGTGGCATTATGAATCCTTGCAATAAAAAAACTTATTCATGATGCCCAAAAATAATTAACGGAAAAAATACATCCTAATTTACGTAAGTGTACAATAAATTAATATATTAAAAATATATAATTTAGAGGTTTACACGCATAATAAAATTTTCATGGATGCACATCTTGACCTAATCCATAACACATTCAAATGTAAACATGGGACTTGCCAAGTTTTTATACATGTAAAAAAATTGTGATGAATGCAAAATGTAATTCATGAATAAAAAAATAACACATTCAAAATGAATGATTCAATTCATGTGCAAATCTTGATACTTCAAATGCTAATCAAAAGTTGTGAGAAATGCCTTAACCTATTCAACTATAAATGTGAAGCATTAAGTTGTTGTGTGTGTTTTAATATTTATACTAGTAAGTGCAATATGCAACATTTGAATAATGGTTTTTAAGTTCAAAGTGGGTAATTCAACTTATGTATAGATTTTGATAGTTGAAAAAATGTGAAAAACTCAATAAACCATTCAAATATAATTGGTAAATCATTAAGTTGCATGCATTTCAATATATTATAATAAATTTTAAATGCAACTTATGTTTAATAATTTTAACATATTAAAAGTGAATGTTTTAATTCATGTACACATGTTGACCATTGAAAAGATGTGAAAAAAGTCATTAACTCATTCCTGTACAAATATTGTGAAGTTTTAAATTGTTATGCATGTTTTAATAAATTATGGTAAGTGTAAAATGCAACCTATGAACAATGGTTTCAACATGATAAAAATAAAAATAATGTAATTGGTCAAATGTAATCAAATCAAACAATAGTCATAATGTGTGAGGGTCGAAAAGGACAAGATTTTTTTCTGATGTATACCTAGGTGGTACATGGGCTCTTTGGTTTGACAAAGGTGACCAACAAATGGTCCTATATTTAAATGCCACATGGATAATTTAATTTGACCGAAATGACTAATAAATGGTCTTGAGTGCATTCATGGTTAGGGTAGTACAATAGGAACCATGACATCCAATTATTTTGTGTCCTAAGTCTTGAAGCAAAGACTCAACAAAATGAATGTTTTAAAATGCTAAAGAATGAAAGGGGATATGTATGTGTAGGCTTTCAATTAATAAGTGTTATATAATGAAAGATTTAAACCAATTGAACGAATTTTGAATGTTATGTTCAAGTATAAACCAAAAAGGAATGCATGACTACCTTGACATTTTTAGAATGACATATTCTCATTTGGAGTGCCAAAACCCTATTAAAAATTTAAATAATGTCTTTTTTTTGCACCCATATTTCCTATACTTCTTTTCAAATCTTTGGAATCTAATTTTGTAATTAACAAAATTAATTTGATCTTCCTTATTAATGCAACCTCTTTAATGAAAAAAATTCAAAATTCTACCATCAATTCCACAACATTTGGTGATTTTTCATACAAAAATTTTATGCCATCATATAGAACATATTTTATTCTATTTGTGGTTAAAATATGGATCATCCAAGTACCCAATCATATCATCAATAATATTATAAATTGGAACACAATAAATGATTTACATTTGGACACAATAAATGGGCATCTTTTATCAAACTTGATGTAATGCCAATTGAAAAGAAATTTTCAAGGATGGAACAATGATGATGGACATCACCTCCACCCCCAAATTTGACAAAAGTTCTAATTGTAAAATCTTTGCATCCAATAAAACAAAGGATTATATAATCACAACCAATACTACCAAACAAATGGAAACAAATTTAATGTGAGCCTCACATTCCTACCATTACCACAACATGTAGACCAACAATTTTTAAAAAAAGTACCAAGGTGAAATGTTAACTTTGAACTTGTGATTCACATAAGTTGTCATTGACATTAACATTGAACATGATCACATGATGATTGAAATTTATTCACATGGATTTCCATCCATGATTTTGTAGTCCACTCGTAGTTCATTCGTAATTAATTTGTGTTCATTATATAATTAATTCATAGTTCATTCCTAGTTGACTTTTAGTTCACTTCTCATTCAGTCGTAGTTCTTCTAATCCATTTTCAATTAATTTTCAACTATTTTTTAGTTAACTTTTAGTTGACTCGCAATGTTTTTTTAGTTCATTCGTAGTTTAATCCTAATTAACTTGTAGTTTGTGCTTGTAATTTGAAAACTTTTAAGAAGCTTCCTTAGTTGGTGGGCACATGAAAGTTTCTTTGAACTAGGTCTCCAAAATGGTATAAATACAAGTAGGACCCCCATTATTTTCAATTTGTTCAACACTAGGTTAAGGTACGATCTTGTTGAATAACCTTTGTATGTTCCTTTTACGTTTACATTTCCCCACTTTATCATAATAAAAATTTATTTGCATTTTTGTTTGCACACTTCATATTCTTGTTTTTTGTTTCATGTGGTTTAGTTTTAATTTCTATGGTTTATGTGTTAGACTCAGGTTTGTCTTTTCATCATTTGTTTTCATAGTTTCCATGCATGTCACAGTTTCAATAGATTCCCATCAAGCTTACATCTATTTTTGTCATCCATATAATTTGGTTTTCAAAAATTAAGTGCGAATTCCCCTCTTTTTCAAAGCGTAATAATTTTTTTAAACATTATGAATTGTTCACTTGGATGTGATTGAAGTTGTGGATCACTCAACTTTTGTCAAAGTAACATCTCATGTGTTTTTATAATCATGTCTACATTAAGAAAAAAGATGGTCATGTCCATGGAAGAAGTCCTTGTCATATTTAAACACATGCAATAAAAAAATCAATCATTTCGTGAGTCCATTGCTCATTTCCAAAACACTCAAACATTGACATTATTGCAGTGTGTTGCTACAACACCACCCTAGGCACAAGGGCCACAAATTTGTCTTTTTGACAACTTTGATGAGATGCATTCAAAGTTTTAAAGTTTTTTAATCAAGTGTGTTTAGTCATTAGGTTGCACCCACATCACTATCCAAGTGGCAAAGCTCAAGTTGGTTTTATTGGCACTTTGTTATCAAGCACAACCTTAGCATGGTTTATGCTTTTATTGGAATGACAATTTCCATTGATGAATGATTTTGAAGCATTTGTTGGAAAATTCAATGTCATTTTTTGAGATTTAGACAAAGAATGCACATCGACAGGCAAGTTGTAAGTGCTTTACCAAGGACCTTGCATAGGAATTGTGTATGCATATGAGTTCAAACAATTGGCATGTAATATTTCATAAGATGTAATTACACTTATGAATAATTTCTAAATTGGATTACATAATGATGTTAATTATGACTTATTGTTTACAATGTTAGATTTTACAATATTGAGTCAAGCCATTGCCCAAGTTGTTTGATGTGACAATAAGTTTTTTGAACAACATTAGAAGAAGCATTGAGAGTCGTACATACCATTACAAAGAAATTTCATGCCCACCACACCATCCTTATTGATATTGTTACTAAAATTTGTAAGCCATGGCAAGTTATTCCATTTAGATAAAATCAATTTTGTGTGATTGAAAAAAATTCATGACTTGTGTTTTTGAGACAAGCCTTCAACTAAAAGTTTGTTAATGTAATCACAACTTTTACTTAAAAATCAAGCAAATCCAATCCTCTCTAATTAAAAGGTAACATATTTGTAGTCCTTACTGTTTTTTTTTTTTGATTTTGACCCACTTCCACGAACCAAAATGAAGCATGGAGCTAATTGAAGATGCATATACAATAGACTCAACATGATACCACATACAAAATCATTGTGAAGTTATATTATTATCATTGCGTTAATCAAGAATCTTCTTTTCAAATTAAAAAAAAATAGCAAAAAAAGAAGAAATTGAAACATGTGTTTTTCCAAGCTAAAATATGTTTTATGTCAAAAGAGATTAATCACTTTTACAAATAAAAATAAAAGCATGGTTGTTTATTAATAATTATGATGTATGTTACATTGTCTTTACTTTCAACAATAAGTTCCATGAGAAAGAAATTTTGCATTTTTTGGATAGCCATGGTGAAAACCTTTAATTGGATTTTGGAAAATCCATAAAATCCAAATAAATCTTTGTTTATATGTTTGTTGGTAACATAGTCTTTAAAATTTGAACAAGAAATTCCAAGTGACCTTGGCCAATCCATGAAGTGATATATGTCTTCATGTTTAACAATTGGTTAAGTGAAAATAGGGGTGGAGGAGAGGGTTAAGGAGTCTACTTTTAAAATAATGAAAAAATCATAATTATTTTTCTCATTAGTTGAATGTTAAAATAAACTAAAAATTGACACCCATTACACTTTCATGGAATTAAAGGGGTTGGGTAACCCAAAAAAAAAAACATAGGGAAAATACAAAATACTTTCTTTAAAAAAATAAAAATTGGACATAATTATTATGTAATTATGTTTTTTTTGAAAAATTCAGAAATAATTTAATTAATGTCAAATTGGCCCAAGTGTCGTGGTTTAAGTGCTAGTTCACTAAGGCAACTCTTAAAGCTAATTAAACACATTAATTTGAATAATTTCATTGCCGTCAACTTTTTCACATGTAGGGCACAAGCTTAGGAGGTTATTACAACAATTTAAGTGCCACTTTATTGAATAGAACTCCTCACAACAATTCAAGGTTGTCACTCTAATAATCACATAAGTGTAATGGGCACTCCATTGAATTAAATATTTTTTTGGTCAATTATTTTACATGGAGCAAAATCCAATTGCAAAGGAGTTAAAGGGATGAACATTAGGTTTTAAATATGTAAATGCATAAAGAAATGGGAGACTTTTCTTGAGCTTGGAAGGAAATAAATCTCTAAAGAAAGAAAAAAAGTTAATTAAAGATGGAAAAAAATTTAAAAAAATTCTTTAAGTTATATTAAGAAGTGGCATCTTACAAAATCCATAAGGTCACAATTGACTTGTTGATCGAAATTTTACAAAATTGTAAGGTCTAGTGAAATAATGAACCCTCACGAGATACCACAAAATAGAAAAGAGAAAAGTCTCCCTAGTTCTTAATGGACACAAGGGTTTAATATTTAATATTTAATTAATTATTTATTTCCAATTTTGTGTTATTTTTGCAAGTTTTTATTTTTATTTTCCTGAAATTATAGCAAAATTAGTTGAATTTTACACTTGACCAAAAAAAAAATCCTCAAAAATCCCAAAAGAATACCAAATTTTTTTGGTTCAAAAAATGATAAAATTTTGTTGAAAAAAAAACACTTAAGAAAACATGCTCAAATACCTTAGAAAAAATCTATCAATTTATTTATTTATTTATTTATTATTGGTTGAGTGGGTCCAATTGCCAGGAGTTAATGAACAAGCCTTAAGGTTTCACAAGTATAAAGTTTTGCCAAAAAAGAAAGAAAAATAGGTATTGACTTTGTATTAGAAATTGGCGAAAAAAAAAAAAAAAAAAAAAAAAATCGGTTTTTATATGGATTGGGACAATTTCGGCAGGGCCCATTTTTCCCCACCCGGCTAGTGTAGCCTCGCGCCAACTTAGATCCCCA
>Ga0116227_10002795_pt1 | contig 39394 bp, 34 predicted proteins | sample S1TSphgellanicum_FD_89693 | JGI IMG/M metagenome (GOLD analysis project Ga0116227, IMG submission 89693) | Host-associated microbial communities from peat moss isolated from Minnesota, USA - S1T2_Fb - Sphagnum magellanicum MG | ecosystem: Host-associated > Plants > Peat moss > Unclassified...
ATCCTCGCTCGCGAGCTGGTCGCCGCTCGTTGCCGAAAGCACGGGGTCGACGATCACGAAGGCCGGATTGAAGCGAGCGATCGCGTCGGCGACGGCATCGACGATGGCGCCGCTTCCCAAAAGGCCGATCTTCACCGCGGCGACCTTGATGTCGGTGAAGATCGCCTCGATTTGCGCCGCAACGAAGTCTGGCGGAACGGGATGAAGCCGGGTCACGCCCCGTGTATTTTGCGCCGTGAGCACGGTGATGGCTGCCATTCCATAGCATTGCAGGGCGGCGAAGGTCTTGAGATCGGCCTGGATGCCGGCACCGCCGCTCGGGTCGGAGCCGGCGATCGAGAGAACATTCGGAAACATGGAGTCCGTCTCGTCTCTCTAGAGAGCATGCCGCCTTCAAATGAAATCATTTGAAGGCGGATGAGATGCTCGCGATTCAAAAGTTAGACCATCGTTCGGCGCGCAAAACCGCGCGCATGTGTGCGCACGGGCGAGCCTCAGTTGAGGCTGCGCTCGTCTGCGATGATCTTGCCGTCATTCGGCAGGCTGCCCGGGCGCACGACTTCGACCGCGCCCTTCATCTTCGTGACGGACTGCAGGGTCGCCGCAAGCTCCTGCTTCAATTTGGGGCCGGCATTCCGGCTTTCGGCATGCAGGGTCATCACGTCCTGCTCGCGCATGCGGCTGATGACGAGGCGCAGCCGTCCTATATCAGGATGGCGCTTGCCGATTTCGCTCACCTGTGCGGGATGGACGAACATGCCTTTGACCTTGGCGGTCTGGTCGGCTCGGCCCATCCACCCTTCGATCCGCATATTGGTGCGTCCGCATGGCGATAGGCCGGGCAATACCGCGGAAAGATCGCCGGTTCCAAAGCGCAGCAGCGGATAATCCACGTTGAGGCGCGTGACGACGATCTCGCCGACCTCGCCGACGGGGAGCGGATCATTCGTCCCTGGTTTCACGATCTCGACGATGAGGCCTTCATTGACGATCAAACCCTCCATCGCATCGCTCTCATAGGCGACGATACCGAGGTCGGCAGTGCCATAGGCTTGGCGAACTTCGACGTCGCGGGCCTTGAACTCGGCGCGCAGGCTCGAAGGCAGCGCCGCTCCGGAGACGACGCCGCGCTTGATCGAGTTCACATCGCGCTTCAGCTCGCTGCCTTTATCGAGAAGGACCTTGAGAAAATCCGGCGTGCCGCAATAGGCGCGCGGCTTCAGGAATTCCACCGCGTCGAGTTGCTGCTCGGTATGGCCGGTGCCGGCTGGAATGACGGGGCATCCCAGCGCCCGCGCTCCCGATTCCATCATATGGCCGCCAGGGGTCAGATGATAGGAGAAGCAGTTGATCAAGATATCGCCCTTGCGAATGCCGGCGGCAAAAAGCGCCCTGGCGGCGTTCCACCAATCCTTGGCATGGCCTTCCGGCTCGTAGATCGGTCCCGGCGATACGAGAAGGCGCTTCAAGGCGCCCGGGCGCGTCGCGCAGGCTCCGCCGAAAGGCGGTATCTCTTTTTGCAAGGCCGAGAGATCGGCTTTGCGCAGGACTGGAACGCAGGCGAGATCGGCGCGCGATTTGATCGCCGCGACATCGATGCCTTTGAGCTGCGTGCGCAAGGCTGCCATACGCGGTTTACCGACAGCAAGAAGCGCTCGGAGATCCCGAAACAAAGCCGTCTCGCGAGATTTCGGCGTCCGCTTTTCGTATCGGTCGTAATAATCGAGCATGGGAGCGCTGGCAAACAGCAAAGGCGAGGGCGAGCACGCGCAGCTTAACCGGTTTCATGCCTCTTAGCGAGTCGCAACATGGCAAATGCTGCTTCTACATCAACCAACGTTTGCGGCGTTTGTAATGCTTGACATCGCGAAAGCTTTTGCGCTCGGCGCCGGCTGTGCCGAGGTAGAATTCCTTGACGTCCTGATTGTCGCGCAGCGCCGAGGCAGCTCCGTCGAGCACGATGCGACCGCTTTCCAAAATATAGCCGTAATCGGCATAGCGCAGGGCCACATTGGTATTCTGCTCTGCGAGAAGAATGGAGACGCCGTGCGCTTTATTCAAAGTGCTCAAGATTTCGAATATTTCCACCACGATCTGCGGCGCCAGGCCCATTGAGGGCTCGTCGAGCAGGATCATCGACGGTTTCGACATCATGGCGCGCCCGATCGCGCACATTTGTTGCTCGCCGCCCGACGTATAGCCGGCTTGGGCGCGCCGCTTTTGCGCAAGACGGGGAAAATAGGCGTAGATCGCTTCGAGATCGCGGGCGACCGCGCGGCGGCCGTCCTTGCGGGTGAAGGCGCCGGTCAGAAGATTTTCCTCGATCGTGAGATGGCCGAAGCAATGGCGCCCCTCCATAACCTGGATGCAGCCGCGGCGCACGAGATCGTCGGGTGCGAGCCGATCGATGCGCTCGCCCTTGAAGCTGATTGTGCCTTTGGTCACTTCGCCGCGCTCGGCACGGATGAGATTCGAGACCGCCTTCAAGGTCGTCGTCTTGCCGGCGCCGTTGGCGCCGAGCAAGGCGACGATGCCCGCCTCGGGCACGTGCAGCGAGACGCCTTTCAGAACGAGAATGACGCGATCGTAGATCACCTCGATATTCTCGACCGAGAGGATGGGGGCGGCTGCGGCTTCCAAAAGCATTTCGGGCATGGTGAGGTCTTATGAAGCGATCCGGCCTTCATGCTGGCGGCTCACCCGGACTCGCAGAGGCCGGATAAGGTCTTAATGTTCAAGACTTGGCGTCGCACCCCTCGGAGCGGGCCGGCCAAGGCGCATTCTTTTCGGCATAGGCCTTGGCGTCCGCCTCGAGCAGGGGCTCGACCTTCTCGCTCAAGGGTTCGATCAGCTCCGACACTTTGACGAATTTGTTGCCGTCCCATTCCTGCACGAAGGTCGGCCGGTGGCCGTTATGGTCGGTGCAGGATAATTTGATCGGGCCGGCAAAGCCTTCCATGCCGATCGCCTTCAATCGTGCCGCATCGAGATCGAGGCTTTCGAGGCCGCGCCGCACATCCTCGCCGGTCACGACGGCCTTGCCGGTGATCTTCTGCGCATTGCGGATCGCCTCGGCGATCAGCATCGAATTATAGACGCCGCGATTATAGATAACCGTGCCGATCTTATCCTTAGGCGATTGAGAGAGGCCCTTGTCGACGACATATTTGCGGATATCGGCGATCACCGGAAAATCGCCAGAAGCCGCGTGCCAATTCAGCGTCTTGAAGCCCTTGGCGCCTTCGCCTGCGCTGCGTACATCATCTTCCGACGGCCACCAGATCGAGATGAATTTCTGCATCGGATAATTGATCCGCAGTGCTTCCTTGATCGCAGTCGGCTGCAAGGCGCCCCAGCCATACATGATCATGTAGTCCGGCCTGTCGCGGCGCACGTTCAGCCATTGCGCCGATTGGTTCTGCATCTCGGAGGCGGCGACCGGATAGAGCTTCACCTCGAAGCCGTAATCCTTCGCCAATTGGTCGAGCAGCGGCAGCGGCTCCTTGCCGAAGCCGGCGTCGAGATAGATATAGCCGAGCTTCTTGCCTTTCAGCTTGTCGAGCCCGCCTTCCTGGCCGGCGATATATTTCAGGATTTGCGACATGCCGTCCCAATACGTGTCCGGCGGGTTGAAGATCCAGGGAAACACATTGCCGCGCGCCGAGGCCGAGAGCCCATAGGCCATGGAGAGGACGGGAATCTTGTCGACGGCCGCCCTGGGAATCAGCGGCAAGGTGATGCCGGTCGACCATGGATTGACGAGAACCGGGCCCTTCGGTTTGACCGCCTCGTAGCATTCGAGGCCTTTCTTGGTGTCGTAGCCGGTCTCGCATTCCTCCACGGCGATCTTCACGCCGCCGATGCCGCCGTCGCGCTCGTTCAGGAGGGTGAGGTAATCATGCATGCCGTCGGCGATGAAAATGCCGGAGCCGGCGAACGGGCCGGTGCGGTAGGTGAAAAGCGGCACGAAGATCGTGTCCGCAGCCTGCGCCATGCCGAGGCAGGACGCGCCGAGCGCCGCCGCCGCCGCAATTGAACGCCATGTCGTCCTTCGCATGTTGTCCTCCCTTTTTTGCTTGCGTGATCGGCCGCTTCAGTAGGGGAACGGCCACATCCGCAATTTCTGCTTGGCAATCTGCCAGAGCCTGGCCAGTCCCAGGGGCTCGGCGATCAGAAAGAAGATGATCAGACCGCCTGTCACCATAAAGGTCAAATGCTCGATCGTGGCAGAGCCGAGATCGAGGCCGAGCGCCGCCGGCAAGGTGCGCAGCAGGATGGGCAGCGCATGGATCAGGGCGGCGCCGAAAAACGCGCCGATGAGGCTGCCGAGCCCGCCGATGATCACCATGAAGAGAAGCAGGAAGGATAGGTTGATGTTGAAGGCTTCCGGCTCCGCGGCGCCGAGCCAGAGAAACACCATCATGGCGCCGGCGACGCCCATGTAGAAGGAAGAGACCGCGAAAGCCAGAAGCTTGGCGTGGAGAAGCCTTATCCCGATGAGCTCGGCGGCGATATCCATGTCGCGCACCGCCATCCACATGCGCCCGATTCGGCCATGCACCAGATTGGAAGCGACCCAGGTCATGACGATGAGAATGAAAAGGCAGACGTAATAGCGTGTCCGGGGCGTCGCCGAGGCACCGGTGACGGGCCAGCCGAAGAGCGTATGCACCGGCACTTCGATCGCGCCGGACGGATTGTAGTTGTAGAGCCAGCCGACGCGCACGAAGCACCATTGCAGGAAGAATTGCGCGGCGAGCGTCGCGACAGCGAGATAGAAGCCTTTGATCCGTAGGCTCGGCAGGCCAAACAGCACGCCGACGGCGCAGGCGAAAAAGCCCGAGGCGAAGATCCAGACGACGATGTTGATCTCTGGGAACAGGCTCGACAATTTGTAGCAGGCATAGGCGCCGACGCCCATGAACCCGGCCGAACCGAGCGAGACGAGACCGGCATAGCCGGTGAGAATGTTGAGGCCGATCGTGGCAAGCGCCAGGACGTAGAAAGGCACCAGCACCGAGGTGATCAGGAAATCGTTGCCGAGCGCCGGCAGGACGATGAGGGCGATCGCGAGAATGATCGCAAGGCCGCTCCGCTCCTGACGAATCGGGAAGATGGCCTGATCGGCGGCATAGCTCGCCTTGAACTCACCAGCCTCACGGTAGAGCATCAAAATGCGCCTTGCGAATTGCTGTGGGCTCCCACCTCATCCTTCCCTCAGATCCGTTCAATGATCCTGTCGCCGAAAAGGCCCTGCGGGCGCACCAGCAGCACAGCGAGAACGATGACGTAAGCCAGCCAGCTCTCGATCCCGCCGCCGAGCAGCGGCCCCCAATAAAACTCGCCGAGCTTCTCGCCTATCCCGACGATGAGGCCGCCGACAATGGCGCCCGGCACCGAGGTCAGTCCGCCGAGGATGAGCACGGGCAGGGCTTTCAAGGCGACGATCTGCAGCGCGAAAGAGACGTCGGAGCGTGCCCCCCATAGGATGCCGGCGACGAGCGCGACGAGCCCGGCGGCGAACCAGACGATAACCCAGATCTGATTCAGCGAAATGCCGACCGACAGCGCCGCCTGATGATCGTCGGCGACCGCACGCAGGGCGCGCCCGATCCGGGTTTTCTGGAAGCCGAAGCCGAGACACACGACCATCAGCGAGGCGATGACGGCGGCGGCGATGTCGATCTTCTGCAGCGAGACGAAGCCGCCAAAGGCTTGGATGTCGATCGCGCCCTTCGGCAGATAGAGCTCGCTCGTGATCATCGCCTTGGGATTGCCGCCGAAGACGAGCTCACCGATGCCGATCAGCACATAGGTGAGCCCGAAGGTCGCCATGAAGAGCATGATGTCGGGCTGGTTGACGAGCGGGCGAAGGACGAGCCGCTCCACCCCGCGCGCCAAAGCGTACATTACGCCGATGGTAAGGAAGAGGGCGAGAAAAGCCGGCACGCCCTTCTCGTGCAAGCCGACCAGCGTCAGGGCGGCAAAGACCATCATGATGCCTTGCGCGAAATTGAAGACACCCGACGCTTTGTAGATCAGCACGAAGCCGAGCGCGATGAGCGCATAGAGCACGCCGCTGACAAAACCCTCCCACAGGGTCTGCACGAGCAGGTCGGGCGCCGCGCCCATCTGCACGAACGGATCGATGAAGATCTTGTAATGAAGGTCCATGGCTACTCCGGAATCAGGACCTAAACCTTGCGCTCGCAATGACGTTCAATGGAGTCGTCCGGACTTTAATGCGGCACGCCGAGATAGGCATCTATGACATTCTGGTCGGCCTTCACGGCTGCGGGCTCATCGTCGGCGATTTTGCGGCCATATTCGAGCACCAGCACGCGGTCGGAGAGATCCATGACGACGCCGATATCGTGCTCGATCAGAGCGATCGTCGTCCCATAATGCCGATTGACGTCGATAATATAGCGGCACATGTCCTCTTTCTCTTCCAAGTTCATGCCTGCCATCGGCTCGTCGAGCAAAAGGAGGTCCGGCTGCATGGCAAGCGCCCGGCCGAGCTCGACGCGCTTTTGCAAGCCGTAAGGCAGACGGCCGACCGGTACTTTGCGGATATGCTCGATCTCGAGAAAATCGATGATCTCCTCGCAGAATTTTCGATGCGCGATCTCCTCCCGCAAGGCGGGTCCGTGGCGCCAGAGCTGCCAGAAGAACGAGCTCCTCATGTGCAGGTTGCGGCCGGTCATGATGTTGTCGAGCGTCGTCATGCCCTTGAAGAGCGCGACGTTCTGAAACGTGCGGGCTATCCCGCTGCGCGCGGCTTCATAGGGTTTCATCCGACGCCGCGTCTTGCCCTTGAAGGTGATGTGGCCCTGCTGCGGGTGATAGAAGCCGTTGATCACATTGAGCAGCGATGTCTTGCCGGCGCCGTTGGGGCCGATAATGGCGCGGATCTCTCCGCGTTCTATATCGAAGGAGACGTCGTTGATGGCCGTCACGCCGCCGAAGGTGAGCGAGATGCGATCGATGGCGAGCAGGACCTCGCCGCGCGTCGGAGCGCAGAGCGCGGCGTCCAGGCCTTTCGTCATGCGGCGCGCTCCATCTCGGCGCTACGGGAGGTCGCCGGCGCCGGCAGGATATCGGCGATCTTGACGCGGGCACGCAGCTCGCCCTTGCGTCCATCCTCGAAGGTGATCTCGGTCGCGATATCCGCCGCTTCGGCTTGCGCATCATAAAGCGCTTGGACGAGCGGGGCATAGCGCTCGGCGATGAAGCCGCGGCGTACTTTCAAAGTGCGCGTCAGCTCGCCGTCATCCGCATCGAGCTCCTTCGGTAGGATCAGAAAGCGGCGGATTTGCGCGCCCGCCATCACGCTTTCGCCGGCGAGCGCGGAATTGACGGCGCGCACATGCTGCGCGAGCTTTTCATAGACCCGTGGATGGCCGGCGAGATCTTGATAGGACGCATAGGACAAGGCATTGCGCTCAGCCCAATTGCCGAGTGAGAGAAGGTCGATATTGAGCATGACGCTCACGAAGGCGCGGTCGTGGCCGAAGGCGACCGCCTCTTTGATGTCGGGAAAAAATTTGAGCTTGTTCTCGATATATTTCGGCGCGAACAGGGAGCCGTCGGAAAGACGACCGACATCTTTCGCACGATCGATAATCTTCAATTGTCCGTCGGAATCGAAAAAACCGGCATCTCCGGTCTTCACATAACCGTCCGGCGTCAAGGCATCCGCGGTCTTCTCCGGTTCCTTGTAATAGGCGACGAATTGGCCCGGCGACTTGAACAGCACTTCGCCGGCCTCGCTGATCCGGATCGAGACGTTGGGCGCGGCCGGGCCGACGGTATCGGAGCGGATCGCGCCATCGGCATGGCAGGTCACGTAAAGGAAAGCTTCCGTCTGCCCGTAGAGCTGCTTCAGATTGAGGCCGAGCGCGCGATAAAAGGAAAAGAGATCGGCGCCGATCGCCTCGCCAGCGGTATAGGCGATGCGGATGCGCGAGAAGCCGAGCACGTTCTTCAGCGGCCCATAGATCAAGAGCTCGCCGAGACGGTAAAGGATGAGGGCGCCGGCCGGCACGCGCTCTTTGTCGAGGATCTTCTCGCCCCAGCTTTTGGCGATGCCGAGAAAATAATGAAACAGCCGACGCTTAATGAAGCCGGCATCCTCCATGCGGATCATGATGCGTGTCAGTTGCGCTTCGAGGACGCGCGGCGGCGCGAAATAATAGGTCGGGCCAATCTCGCGAAGATCCTGCTCGACGGTCTCTCGGCTTTCCGGGCAGGCGATGCAGAAGCCGCTGACGAACGATTGCGCGTAATTCATATAGTGATCGCCGACCCAGGCGAGCGGCAGATAGGCAAGCGCCTCGTCCGTGTCGCCGAGATGGTCGAAGGCGACCGTATCGCTGGCTGCCTTGATGCAGCGCTCGGCTGAAAGCACGACGCCTTTCGAGCGCCCGGTCGTGCCGGATGTATAGAGCATCACGGATGGATCCGCGCCGTTGCCGGCCGTGATCTCAGCGTCGAGCGCAGCGGCCGTGACCGCATTTGCGGCGAGCTCGGCTGCGGCAGTTTCGATGAGCTGCGTCATCGCATGCAGCCGGGCATGATCGTAATCGGCGAGGCCCCGCTCTTCGTCATAGAGAACATGGCGCAGCAGCGGGAGCGTTTCCAAAACGCTCATGATCTTGTCGACCTGCTCTTGATCCTGCGCGACGGCGATCGAGATGTCGGCGTTTTCGAGCACATGCGCCATCTCCTCGGCGACGGCATCGGCATAGATCGGGACTGGCACGGCGCCGAGCATTTGCGCGGCGGCAATGCTCCAGTAAAGACGTGGCCGATTGCTGCCGACCACGGCGATCTTGTCGTGCCTCTGGACGCCGAGCGTTTTCAGCGCTTGCGCCAAAGCGCGGACATTGGCGTAGAGCTCGGCCCAGCTCCATGTCTGCCAAATGCCACGATCTTTGTGCCGCATGGCTGGGCGGCGCCCACGTATGTCCGCGTGGTGGCGCAGCAGTTTTGCGAATGTGTCCAGCGCAAACGAAGCGGCGCCCGGGTCTAGGCCCAATCTCGTCCTCCCAGGTTCAGAGCCGGCTTTTCTTGCGCCTTGCGTTGAATGAACCATTATCGCGCGCAAAGAGCGGATAAATCTAGAGCATCGTGCGCAAAAGTGTGAGCGGTTTTGCGCGCCGAACGATGCTCTGACTTTATGAATCTAGAGCATCTTGTCCGCCTTCAAATGATTCCATTTGAAGGCGGGATGCTCTAGGGGGCTTTCGCAACGCGGACGAGATCGGCATGCATGGCGATCGCGGCGTGGCATGGAGTGTCGGGCTGGCGCGCCTATGCAGCGCTCAGAGTGGTTGCTTAGGAGCGCTGAAGGCGCTGCTTGCGCAGCCGGATACGGCGCTGCACCGGCCAGCCGAGGAGATGGACGAGCGCGCCGCCGACGAGGAAGCCGATGCCGCCGGAGATGAAGCCGTCGGCGGTGACGGGCACGCCGGGTTGGTAGGTCTGATAAGCCCGTGCGGCGATGCGCGGGTCGAAAGTCTCGGCAAGTCTCACATAGCCCCAGACCGGCCCGGATCGGACGAAAGCATCGGCGCTCCGGGCGAGCCGCGCCGCACGCGCGACGATCTCTTCCATCTGGTCGCCGCGCCCGCGCACCAGCGGGTCGGGGCTCGTCTTCAACTGCTCGATCGCGGCTGGCTGCGCCAAGCCCTGCGCCGCGGCATCGGCATCGAATTGCGCGATGATCGCCTGCAATTCATCGATCGCCCCGCCGAGGCGCTGACGATATTGTTGCGCATATTCCGGCACCTGCGTTGCCGCGACACCGACGAGCATGGCAAAGAACAGAGCCAGCCGCTGCAAAAACATGAAAAGCTCCGGGCTTCTTCAAAGAGTAAGAACAGGCACGGATTGGAATTGGTTTCGACCGACAGCGGAACGAATGGGCTTCAATTCGGCAATTCAATTCGGCATGTCGAGGATGCCGGCCTGCCCTTCGGCGGTTCCGAAGAGAAGCCGGCGCCCCTCGGCGTCCCAGGCGAAAGCGGTGACAGCGCCGCTGCCTTCATCCTGCGGCGCGCGCACGAGAATTTCGGCGGCATCGGTCAGCCGGCAGAGCAGGATCCAGCCGTCGTCATAGCCGATGGCGATGACGAGCGCCTTCGGATGGAAAGCGACCTGCGAGACTTTCGCCTTCCGCACGCCGCATTCGCGCGGCGCCTGGTTCATCGGCCCGTCCTTCTCCTTGAAGGGCCACACGATGCACGCATCGGCGCCCGAGGTCGCAAGCCAATGCCCTTCGGGCGACCATGACCACGAGCGGGTCTTCGCCGGATAGCCGGTCATGCGCATGTCGCGCTTGTCGGCAACCCGCCATCCATGCAACGCATTCTCCTGCATCGAGGTGACGATGAAACGGCCGTCCGGCGACAGCGTGATGTCGAGATGCGAGCCTTTCCAGTCGAATGTCTCCGGCGCTGCCGCCGTGTTCGGGAACCAGAGCGTGGCGCCGTTATAATGGGCGATGGCCAGCCTGTAGCCTTTGGGCAGGAAGGCGAGGCCGCGCACGCCAGATGGCGCGGAAAAGCGCTTCACCTCGCCTTTCGGATCGCGGGCGCGCACCTCCTTGCCGCTCGCCCAAGCGATCGTGCCGTCGTCGCGCGCCACGAGCGCGTCGATCCATTTGCCTTTTTCCTGCGCGATCTCCACGCATGATCCGTCGGCGCCGACACGGGTGAGGCGGCCGTCGTCGCCGCCCGTCACGAGCGATGTTCCGGCGCGTGCGGCGACGAGGATGCCGGCATCCGGATGCGCGAGGAGCCGTTTCTCGGCACCGATCTCGGCGAGCAGCACCTCGCCATTGCCCAGAGCGAGTGCGGGTGTGCGGCCGAGGAAGGCCGCGCCCGTCACATGCGCGCCGGCTTCGATCGGCGTCACGCGGTCGGTGAGCGAGGTGGTCGGATCGGACATGCGGCGGAAAGGCTCAGGCCGCGCAGGCCATGAAGCCGGCGCGGATCTCGTCTTCCTTGAGGTTGCGGCCGATGAAGACGACGCGGCTCACGCGCTTCTCCTCCGGCCTCCAATCGCGCTGGAGGTCGCCGTCGAGGATCATGTGCACACCCTGGAAGACGAAGCGCTTCGGCTCGTTCTTGAAGGCCAGGATGCCTTTCGAGCGCAGGATCGAAGGCCCTTCCTTCTGCGTGTACTCGTTGATCCAAGGCAGGAATCTCTCCGGATCGACATCGCCTTCGATGGATAAGGCGACCGACTGCATGTCCTCGTCGTGATAGTGCTTCAGGCCGTGTGCTTCATGAGCATGATCGTGGCCGTGATGATCATGATCGTGATGGCCGTGATCGTGATGGTCTTCCGTGTGCAGGAATTCCGGCTCGATCTCGAGGATGCGCTCGAGATCGAAGGCGTTGCGCCCGAGCACGGCATCGAGCGGCACCGCGCATTTCGTCGTCTTATGCAGCTTGGCGTAGGGGTTGATCGCGCGGATGCGCGCCTCGACTTCGGCAAGCTCCGCCTCAGTCACGAGATCGCTCTTGTTGAGGAGGATCACATCGGCAAAGGCGATCTGGTTCTTGGCTTCCGGGGCATCTTTCAACCGTGCGGCGAGCCATTTGGCGTCGGCGACGGTCACCACGGCATCGAGCCGCGCGGCATCCTGCACGTCGGCATCGACGAAAAAGGTCTGCGCCACGGGGGCGGGATCGGCGAGGCCCGTCGTCTCGACGATGATCGCATCGAACTTGCCCTTGCGCTTCATCAGCCCTTCGATGATGCGGATCAGATCGCCGCGCACCGTGCAGCAGATGCAGCCATTGTTCATCTCGAACACTTCCTCGTCGGCGCCGACGACGAGATCGTTGTCGATGCCGATCTCGCCGAATTCATTGACGATCACGGCGAACTTGCGGCCATGCGGCTCGCTGAGGATGCGGTTCAGAAGCGTCGTCTTGCCGGCGCCGAGATAGCCGGTGAGCACGGTGACGGGGATTTTTTCGGCCATGCGAAACTCCGATCCGAAGCCGTGGGTCGAGGCGGCTTCTCAATCCTGTCCAACAAAAGCAAGCGGGTGGGGCAGCGCATCCGCCGGAGGATCAGACCTCGACGTTTGCGGGAGCAAGCATGCGCGCCCTCTCGCCTCCCGCGTCCTGCTCATCTATTTATTTGCCAGCGCCGATGCAACCGGCATCGAGGCCAGCTTCTATAACCTGAGCCGAAGCTTTACGCACGCAATACAGCCTAGTGCATCGTGCGCAAAAGTGTGTGCGGTTTTGCGCGCCGAACGATGCTCTAACTTTATGAATCTAGAGCATCTTGACCGCCTTCAAATGATTCCATTTGAAGGCGGGATGCTCTACGGGGCGAGCGCCGCCGTCAATTCCCGAAGGTTGTGGCGCATCAAATCGAGATAAGTGGCGGCGGGACCGCCGGGCGGGGACAAGGCGTCGGTAAAGAGCTTGCCGCCGATGCGCGTGCCGCTTTCCGCCGCAATGCGGTCGGCCATGCGCGGATCGATTGCGTTCTCTAGAAAGATCGCGGGGACCTCGAGCGCCCGGATCTGGCGAATAATGCGGGCGATGTCGCGGGGGTTCGGCTCCGCGTCCGTGGAGATGCCTTGGGGCGCAACGAAGCTGAGGCCGTAGGCCGCGCCGAAATAGCCGAAGGCGTCATGGGTCGTGACGACCAGCCGGCGATCCGGCGGGATCTTGGCGATTGCGCTCCTTATATCCGCGTCGAGCCGGTCGAGCGTGGCGAGATAGGCGCGCGATGCCGTCTCATAGCTTTCTCGGGCGGCGGGATCCATCGCGATCAGCCCGTCGCGGATATTGGCAACATAGATCTTGGCGTTCCCGACGGATTGCCAGGCATGCGGGTCGACGCCGCCCGTCTCCGTCGTGCGCGGCGTGACGCCGCGTGCCGCGACGACGACGGGTGCGTGGGCCGCAGCGGTCGAAATCAGGCGTGCCATCCAGCCTTCGAGACCGAGGCCGTTGAGGATGATGAGGCGCGCGGCGGCGAGCGCGCGCGAATCCGCAGGGCTCGGCTCGTAGACATGCACGTCGCCATTCGGCCCGACGAGAGCCGCCACGTCGATGTCCGGTCCGCCCGCATTGCGCGCGAGATCAGCGAGAATCGAGAAGGTCGTGATCACCCGTGGCGAGGCGGCTTGAGCTGCCTTCGGCATTGCCCCGGCGAGCGCGAGCATCGCCGCGAGGCCGCCTCCGACGCGTCTGCGATCGATAGCCATCAAGCTTCGAGATGACGGCGCGGGCGCAGCCGGCGCAAGAGGCCGCCGGCGGGCCCGAAAATGACCGCCAGCAGGTAGAAGAAGGCGGCCGTCAATATGATCAGCGGACCCGACGGCAGGCCGCCATGATAGGAGAGAAGCAACCCTGCATAGCTCGCAACAATGCCTTGCAGCGCGGCGATCCCGATCATCCCGCTGAGCTCTTTCGCCCACAGCCGCGCGGCAGCGGCAGGCAAGGTGATCATGCCGACGGCCAGCAGGGTACCGAGCGCATGAAATCCAGCGACGAGATTAAGCACGACGACGGCGAGAAAGACGAGTTGCGTCACGCTGCCGAGCCGGGTCAGGGAGGCAAGGAAATCCGGATCGACCGTCTCCATGACGAGAAGCCGATAGAAAAGAGCGATGACGAGCAAGGTGAGGCTGGCAAAGCTGGCAAGCAGTATCAAGGTCGCGTCGTCGAGCGCCAGCACGCTGCCGAACAGCACGTGCATGAGGTCGATATTCGAGCCGCGCAGCGAGACGAGCGTGACGCCGAGCGCCAGGGAAATGAGATAGAAGGCGGCAAGCGAAGCGTCCTCGCGGAGAATCGTCGCGCGGGAGACCAAGCCGGAGCCGATGGCGACGACGAGACCAGCGCCGATGCCGCCGAGCGTCATCGGCCCGAGCGTCAGGCCCGAAGCGAGATAGCCGAGCGCGGCACCCGGCAGGATCGCATGCGCCATGGCATCGCCGGTGAGCGACATGCGCCGCAAGACGAGGAAGACGCCGACCGGCGCACCTGCGAGAGCCAAGGCGATCGTGCCGACCAGCGCGCGCCGCATGAATTCGAACTCGATGAAGGGGGTGACGAAGAGCGCGTACATGCGATTTTAGGCCACGCGCTCGCAGGCGGGCGCGTGGTGGGCGAAGGCTTCGATCATCGCCGCGGCGCGCTGGAGATTATCCGGCTGCAGCACGCGATCGGTCGCGTCCCATGCGATCTTTTCGCGGGCGATCAGCAGCGTTTCGGGAAAATGCCGGCGGACGAGATCGAAATCGTGGAGCACGGCGAGCACGGTGCGCCGCTCGCCATGCCAACGCGCCACGAGGTCGATGAGGTCGGTCGTCGTCTTGGCATCGAGCGCTGTGAAAGGCTCGTCGAGAAGAATGAGCTGCGCGTCCTGAAGAAGGAGGCGCGCGAAGAGCATGCGCTGCAACTGCCCGCCGGAGAGCGTGCCGATCTGCCGCGTCTCGAATCCGGCAAGCCCCACGGCCGCAATCGCCGCGTCGATCCGCCTATGCGCGCGGCCGATGCCGCCAAACGGGCCGCTTCGGGTCCAAATACCCATCGCGACCATGTCGAGGACGTTGATCGGGAACGAGCGGTCGATATCTGCGCTTTGCGGCAGGTAGGCAATGCGCGGCGGTTTTTTTGCCGGCCAGACGATCGCGCCGCCGAAAGGAGCGACGACCCCGGCAATGCCCTTCAGCAAGGTCGATTTGCCGGCGCCGTTGGGGCCGCAGATCGCCATCAGGCTTCCGTCGGCGATCTCGCCTTGCAGATGATGCACGGCCGGGTGCCGGTCATAGCCGAGCGTCAGATCCTCGAAGCGCACGAGGGTGCCCATCTTCACGCTCTTTCAGTGCAACGCCCACCACACGCCCGCCCAGAGCGCCGCGATAACGATCAAGGCCAAGCCGCCGCGCGCCGCGGCGGAGAGCCGCAGCAAGGAAAAGCGGGGCTGCCTTCCGGCCGCCGCGAGAGGATGGACATGATCATGCATCTAGGAAACGGATGTTATAATGTAACATCCGGAATGACAAGCGCGGCGAGTCGATTTTTGATGGATCTCGGGCGATCTGGCTTTCCGGAGCTTTTTTCTATATCGAGGCGAATATGGCAAAAGCGGCTCGGCATCTGCTCCTCTCGATCGTGATCTTGGGGGTTGGACTTCTCGGCTTGGCGGGCGTGGCCTATGTCATGATGCCCGGCGCGGCGCGCTTGCCCGCGGTCGCGATCGGGGGGCCCTTCGCGCTGAGCGACGGTAACGGCCATGTCGTCACCGATGGCGATATGAAGGGACGGCCCTTCCTCGTCTTTTTCGGCTACACGCATTGTCCTGACATCTGCCCGACGTCGCTCTTCGAGATTTCGCAAGTGCTGAAGACGATGGGACCGGACAAGAAGATCTCGGTTCTTTTCGTCACGGTCGATCCGGCGCGCGACACGCCCGCGGTGATGAAGGATTATGTGGCAGACTTCGATCCGCGTATCATCGGCCTCTCGGGCGATCCCGCGCATATCCAATCGGTCGAGAAGGCCTATCGCGTCTATGCGAGGAAGGCGCCGACCTCCGAGGGCGGCGATTACGCGATGGATCACACCGCGATCGTCTACCTGATGGATAAGGACGGACGCTTCGTGAACGCTTTCAATCTGGAGCGCCCGCCCGAAGCGGCCGCGAAGGAATTGGAGAAATATCTGTAGCGCCGATCGGCAGACGGCGTCAGCGAAACAGGCTTTCCACCGCCGGAGGCGGATCAGCCGAGACCTCTTCCGCTTCCGCTTCCGCGTCGTCGAGGATCTTCAAAAGCTGGCGCGCCCGCAAGCGGTCGAACGCATCGAGCTCGGCGACCTTGAGAAGCGCGGCGCGGCCTTCCTCGATCCGCGCGAGCTTCGCCAGGAGCCAGCCCATCGCGCGTAAGGAGAAGAGGAAGACGCGCGGCTCGCTATCGAAATTGTTGAAGTCGGCATGCGCCGGCGTGACCTCGCGCCAGTCGCTCGGGAAATCGTTCTTGCGGATCGCCTCGCGCACCCAGGCTTCCACATGCGGCAGCGCATCATTGAGACGGTGCTTGTAGTAATAGAATTTATAAGCACCGAAATGCACGGCGAGATGCGTCGGCGCGAGCCGCAAGGCGGTCAGGATGTGCGCCTCGGCGGCTGCGTCATCCTCCCAGCAGAGGCCGACCGCATGCAAAGCCCGTTCGGCTTCGGCCGGCAAGTCGCCGCCATAATAGCGTCGCTCCAGCCACTTTTCATCATCCATCCGCGCGTTCTCTTCTCAGGGTCCGAAGTCGGGATAAGAGTTACCCGTCGGCGCTGCGGGCGACAAGCCGGCGTCGGACGCAGAAAGCTGGCGACAGCGCGTTGAGGAAAGCCTTGCCGGCGGACATGGCGCTCATGCCGTGGCGCAGACCCGGCAGCGCCCGGCAATTTCCATCACGCGCGCACGGGGGGAAAAATGCGACTTCTCGGTGAGCGCGGCGAGATCACCCGTCAGCGCTTGCGAAGTCGCCTCGACGACCTCACCGCAGATCTCGCAGATGAGGAAGACGACAGGGTCGGCATGGCCGTGCCCATGGCCGCAGGCCAGATAGGCATTGCGGGAGGCGAGCCGGTGGATGAGCGCGTTTTCGAGCAGGAAGTCGAGCGCCCTATAGATCGAAATGGGGGCCGGTCGCTTGCCGGTCGCTTGGCCGACGCGCTCGATCATCTCATAGGCGCCGAGCGGACGACCCTCCGCGGCAAGAATCTCGAGCACGCGGCGACGGCTCTCGGTCAGCGCGATCCCCTTGTTTCGACAAAGCTCTTGGGCTGCGGCGAGCGGTCCGCTCTGGCGCTGGGCCGGCGCTTTGCCCGACGGCCGGGCCGTTTTGCGCCGGGCCTCTCGTGATATCGTCATAGTCGCCATTATAAGCAGCTCTTGCGCCCAAGGCGACAGCTACGCGGACTTGGGAACTGTTGATTTTCGCGGCGAGGCTCGGTCTATCGGCCGAGGCTCGCCCCGGGGGCGAGATTGGAGATGATCATGACGCTGAAGACACGCGCTGCCATCGTGACCGGTTCGACGAGCGGCATAGGGCTCGCTATGGCCAAAGCTCTCGCGGCCGAGGGAGCCGATATCATGATCAACGGCTTCGGCGACGCGGCGGCGATCGAAACCGAGCGGGCCGGCATCGAAAAGGATTTCGGCGTCAAAGCCCTCTATTCCGCCGCTGATATGACGAAGCCCGACGAGATCCGCGGTATGGTGAAGGACGCGGAGAGCAAGTTCGGCCATGTCGACATTCTGATCAACAATGCCGGCATCCAGCATGTCGAGCCGATCGAGACCTTTCCGATCGCAACCTGGGACATGATCATCGCGATCAATCTCTCCGCCGCGTTTCATGCGATCGCGGCGGCGATTCCTGGCATGAAGACACGCAAATGGGGCCGCATCATCTCGACGGCATCGGCCCATTCGCTCGTCGCCTCACCCTTCAAATCGGCCTATGTGACGGCAAAGCACGGCATTGCCGGCCTCACCAAGACGGCAGCGCTCGAGCTTGCGACGTCCGGCGTCACGGTCAATTGCATTTCGCCCGGCTATGTCTGGACGCCCCTCGTCGAGAAGCAGATCCCCGACACGATGAAGGCGCGCAACATGACGCGCGATCAGGTCATCAATGACGTGATCCTCGCGGCGCAGCCGACGAAGCAGTTCGTGACCGCGGAGCAGGTCGCCTCGCTCGCGGTCTACCTCTGTTCCGATGCGGCGGCGCAGATCACCGGCGCCAACCTATCGATCGATGGCGGCTGGACCGCCGCATGAGCGCGGCGGCGCTGGCGGAAGGCGCCGGCGGGGTCAAGCGCGTCAGCCTTGCTTTGCAAGGTGGCGGCTCGCATGGTGCCTTCACCTGGGGCGTGCTCGACGCGTTGCTCGAAGACGAGCGCCTGGAGTTCGACGCGATCACCGGCGCCAGCGCCGGCGCCATGAATGCGGTCGTGCTGGCGGAAGGATTTTGTGAAGGCGGCCGGCAAGGCGCACGCGACGCGCTCGATCGGTTCTGGCGCTCGCTGAGCAGCGCCAACGCGCTCTCGCCCGTCCAACGCAAGCTCTTCGACACGTTTTTCGGCTACGGCACGCCCGCCGCGGCGATCGGCTATTTCTGGGCCGATCTCCTCACGCATTTCGCGAGTCCTTACGATCTCAACCCGCTGAACCTCAATCCCCTGCGCGAGCATCTCGCGGCCGCCGTCGATTTCGAGAAAGTGCGGACGCAAAGCGCGATCAAGCTGTTCGTCGCCGCGACCAATGTGGAGAGCGGCCAAATCAAGATCTTCGAAAAGCACGAGCTGACGGCCGATCATATCATGGCCTCGGCTTGCCTGCCTTTTGTCTTTCAGGCGGTCGAAATCGACGGCGTGCCTTATTGGGATGGCGGCTATCGCGGCAATCCGGCTTTGTTTCCGCTCTTCTATAAGACGACCTGCCCCGACATCGTGCTGGTGCAGGTGAACCCGATCGCCCGCAAAGGTGTGCCTCGCTCGGCGCAGGAGATCCAGAGTCGGCTGAACGAGATCACCTTCAACGGCGCCCTGATGAGCGAAATGCGCGCCGTCGATTTCGTGACCAAGCTCATCGATGCCGGGAAGCTGTCGCGTGAAGAATATATGCGCGCTTTCCTGCACAGCATCGACGGTGGCGAGGTGCTGCGTGATTTCTCCGCAGCTTCGAAGCTCGATGCATCCTGGCCGTTGCTGAGCCAGCTCCGCGGCTTCGGCCGGAGCGCGGCGCAAGCATGGCTGAAGACGAATTTCGACGCGATCGGGCGCGTGACGACCTTGGACTTGCGCGTCGCTTTCGTCTGAAACAAACGCCACCTCAGTGGTGATGACCATTACGGGCGTGGCGATCGGTTTCTTTCCCTTGTGAGATATCCCGATGCGGACGATGAGAATCGGATCAGGCGCAGGCTATTCGGGGGATCGGATCGAGCCTGCCGTGGAGCTCGCCGAAAAGGGCTTGCTCGATTATCTCGTCTTCGAATGTCTCGCCGAACGCACGATCGCGCTCGCGCAGCAGGCGAAGATGCGCAACCCGCAGGCCGGCTTCGATCCGCTGCTCGCAGCGCGCATGAGCGCGGTGCTGCCCGCATGCCGCGCCCGCGGCATCAGAATCATCACCAATATGGGCGCGGCAAATCCGCTCGCCGCGGCAGAGACCACCCGGCAGATCGCGGCGGACCTCGGGCTCGGTTCCTTCAAGATCGCGGCGGTGCTCGGCGACGATCTGCTCGAGGAGGCAAAACGCATGGCGCTGCCGCTCGATGACGGCGGCACCGCGGCAGGTCTCGGCAATAGGATCGTGTCGGCCAATGCCTATACCGGCGCAGGGCCGATCGCCGCCGCCCTGGCGCAGGGTGCGGATATCGTCATCACCGGGCGCGCCGCCGATCCGGCCTTGTTTCTCGGACCGCTCATGCATGAATTCGGTTGGGCCTTCGACGATTGGGAACGGCTCGGCCGCGGCACCCTCGTCGGGCATCTTCTCGAATGCGCCGGCCAGGTCACAGGCGGCTATTTCGCCGATCCGGGTTTCAAGGACGTCGAAGATCTGGCGCGTCTCGGTTTTCCGATCGGCGAGGTCGATGCCAATGGCGACGTCGTCATCACGAAAGTTTTCGGGTCCGGCGGGCGCGTCACGCCGGCGACCGTCAAGGAGCAATTGCTTTACGAGATCCATGATCCGGCGCGCTACGTCCAGCCGGACGTGGTCGCCGATTTCTCGCAGGTTCGCGTCGAGGAAATCGGTCCGGATCGGGTGCGTGCCACAGGCGCGCGCGGCACGGCGAAAACCGGGCAGTTGAAAGTCTCCGTCGGCTATGTCGACAGCTATGTCGGCGAGGGCCAGATTTCTTATGCCGGACCGGGTGCCGAGGCGCGCGGAAGGCTCGCGCTCGACATCGTGCGCAGCCGCCTTGCGGCGACCGGCGTGCGGTTGAGCGAGAGCCGCTTCGATCTCATCGGCGTCAACGCGCTGCATGGCGAGAAGCTCGCCCAGGGGCATTATCAAGGGCAGCAGCCTTATGAGGTTCGCGTGAGGGTCGCCGGCCGCACCGATTCCCTTGCCGAAGCCGTGCGGATCGGCGAGGAGGTCGAGACGCTCTATACCAACGGCCCTGCTGGCGGCGGCGGTGCATGGAAGACGGCGCGTGAGATCATCGGCATTTCCTCCGGCTTCGTTGGGGAAGATCTGGTCAAGCCGGAAATCTGCATGCTCGTGGCATGATCGCGGAGGAAAAGATGAAGCTGCGGGAGATCGCGCATTCGCGGACGGGAGACAAAGGCAATATTTCGAACATTTCCGTGATCGTCTATGACGTGGCCGATTACGATTTCGTCGCGAGCTACGTCACCGCCGATCGCGTCAAGGCGCATTTGGCCGAGATCGTGCGCGGCACGGTCACGCGCTACGAGCTGCCGCAGCTTGGCGCTCTCAATTTCGTGCTGACGGAGGCGCTCGGCGGCGGGGTGACGCGCTCTCTAGCGCTCGATGCGCATGGCAAGAGCCTCGGATCTGGGCTTCTAGAGCTCGAGCTGCCGCCTCGATGATGGAACGGCGCCAACTCAATCTCGGCTCGCGCATTCCAGGCGGCCGATGCCTGCTTAGAGCATCGTGCGCAAAAGTGTGCGCGGTTTTGCGCGCCGAACGATGCTCTAACTTTATGAATCTAGAGCATCTTGTCCGCCTTCAAATGATTCCATTTGAAGGCGGGATGCTCTAGCGCTCGGGCGTCTCGTTCTTCGCGGTGACGGGCTCCGGCTTGTCCGCGCCAGCCGATGCTGGTGGCGTTCCGCCGGCAATCTGCACGCGGTCGCCTGTCTCGATCGATTCCTGAGGATTATCGATGAGGCGGTCGGCGAGAGAAATGCCCGATTCGATTTCGACCATGTCGCCGAGATTGTGGCCGAGCGTGACCGGCTTCAGCACGACCTTGTCGGCGTCCTCGACCATGGCGACTCGCATGCCTCGCGCTCCGAAGATGAGGGCGGTCGCCGGCACCCGCAGAATGTCGGGATTCGAGGGAATGTGGAAATGCACCTCGGCATAGGCGCCGGGCCAGAGCTTTTCGTCGGGGTTGAAGGCCTGCAATTCGATGAGCGCGGTGCGTGAGCTTTCCGAGATCGCATTCGAGGTCGAGACGAGCTCTGCCTCGAATGTCTCTTGCTGCCCCGGCAAATGCAGCGTCGCCTTGATGCCGGGTTTCATCTCGGCGAGGAAGGCTTGCGGAACGTTCACATAGACGCGGACGCGATGGATGTCCGAGAGCTGGAACAAGGCGCGGCCGGAGGTTCCGCCGGCATTGACGAGATCGCCGATATCGACGTTGCGTGCCGTCACGATGCCGTCGAAAGGCGCCCGGATCTGTTCGAAGCGCGTAAGTTCCTCGAGCCGTCCGACATTGGCTTGCTGCGCCTGCACATTGGCCTTGGCGACCGCGAGGGCGGCGCTGCGCGAGGCGGCGGTGAAGCGGTCGGTGTCGCCTTGGGCCGCGCTCGACCACCCTTGCGCGACGAGCCGCGTGGTGCGTTGGTTGGTGACATCGCCGAGATCGGCATTGGCCCTCGCCTGCTCGACGGCTGCTTCGAGCTGCGCGAGCTGAGCTTTCGCTTCGGCGAGCTGCTGATCGAGATCGGGTGCGGAGATTTCGGCAAGCACCTCGTCCTTCTTCACATGCGTGCCGATATCCTTATGCCAGCTGCTGATATAGCCGCTGGCGCGGGCATAGAGCGAGCCGGTGTAGAAGGCGTTCACGGTGCCGGGAAGCACGAGCTGCTGTTCCGCCGGGCCGCGCTGCGGTTGAATGACTCGCACGGTCGGGATGGCTTGTGCATGTGCCCAAGCCGAGACTTCCTGCCGGCTTTTGGCGCGATCCATGATGCCGGAAGCGGCGAGGACGGCTGCAGCGATCCCCACGATGCCAACGACGAGCAGGATCCGGCCCACCTTCGGACGTTTGAGGGACGGGTCAACGGACATGATCGCTCCGGTTCAAGCGTGGGAAGGGAGGCCGCCTAGCGGCGTCTCGGCTTCGGTCGATTTCACTTTGCGACCGTGGACGATGCTGAACACCGTCGGCACGAAGATCAACGTCGCAAAAGTAGCAAAAAATAGGCCGCCGATAACGGCGCGGCCGAGCGGTGCGTTCTGCCCCGGTTCGATCGCCATCGGCGCCATGCCGATGATCATTGCGAGCGCCGTCATGAGCACGGGACGAAATCGAGTGGCTCCGGCAGCCAGCGCCGCCGCCATCGCGTTCTTGCCTTCCGCCATCTGCTCGCGCGCGAAACTGACGACGAGGATGCTGTTTGCCGTCGCGACGCCCATGCACATGATGGCGCCCGTGAGAGCCGGCACCGACAGGGTCGTGTGCGTGCCGAAGAGCATCCAGACGATGCCCGCCAAGGCGGCCGGCAACGCGGTGATAATGACGAACGGATCGAGCCAGGACTGAAAATTGACCACGATCAGGAGGTAGATGAGGACGATCGAGAACGCCAAGCCGAGGACAAGCTCCCGGTAGGCGCTTGCCATCGTCGCCGCTTGGCCGCGCATCGTGATCGTCGAGCCGCGGGGAAGCGTCGGACGCAGATCATCGACGATCTTCTGCACGTCAGCGGCGACGCCGCCGAGATCGCGATCTTGCGTGGTGGCGTAGATATTCACCGTCGGGCGGATATCGTAATGGTTCACGACCGCGTCGAGCGGCTCGGGTGTCAGATTGGCGAGGCCGCCCAGAAGCTGCGTCGATTGCGCGGCGGTCAAAGGCAGGTTCTTCAGCGCGCCGAGCGAGTCGATGGAATATTGCGGCGTCTGCACGGACACCGGATAGGACACTCCGTTGGTCGGATTCAGCCAAAAGGTCGGCGCCGTCTGCGTGCTGCCGGAAAGCGTCGCTTGGATGCTCGACGACGCATCGCTCTCTGTCATGCCGACGAGCCCGGCGAGCTCGCGGTTGAAATCGACCTTGAGGCCAGGATTTTGGAACTGTTCCTGGATGCGCGGATCGGCGATGCCGGGCACCAGACGGACCTTGGCGAGCAGCTTGTTTGCGACCGCGCGGTTGCCTTCGACATTGGCGCCGGCGATCTGGATGTCGAGCGGGGCCGGCGCGCCGAAATTGAGGATCTGGCTCACCATATCGGCGGGCAGGAAGGAAAAGGTGCTTCCCGGAAACGCCTTTGGAAGCTGCTCGCGCAGGGTCTTGATGTAGTCGTCCGCTTCCTCTTCGGCCAGGTTCACCAATATGTCGGCATCGAACACACCGATCGTTCCGGAATTTCCGTAGGAGATGTTGATGCCGCTATTCGCCAGGCCGATATTATCGACGATGCTCGTCAATCGGTTTGCTGGTATGATCGTGCGGATCTTCTGATCGACCTTGTCGATGAGCAAGGTGGTCTCTTCGATGCGCGTCCCGGTCGGCGCGCGCACGTGGATCTTGATCGTGTCGGCATTAACCGATGGGAAGAAGTCTTGCCCGAGATAGGGCGCGAGGCCGAAAGACAGGAGAACTGCGGCAAGAAAACCGCCGGCAAAGCGAACGCGATAGGTCAGCGCCAGCTGAAGCAGCGCCAAATAACCCTGTCTGAATCGTTCGAAATAGCGTTCGAACCCTTGCTGCAGCGACGAAAAAAAACTGCGGCGGGCAGGCGCGGCGTGATCGTCATGGGTAGGATGCTGGTGCTGATGGCGCAGCAGGAAATGCGCCATTGTCGGCACTAGCGTGTAGGTCAGCCCGTAGGATGCGATCATCGCGAAGACGACGGCCATCGCGAGAGGCCGGAAAAGATAGCCGGCGACGCCGCCGAGCGACAAAAGCGGCACGAAGGCGATGCAGATGCAGAACAACGCGACCGTCGCGGGCGGCATGATCTCATGCGCGCCGCGGGTAATGGCCGTCAGGATGTCCTCGCCGAACTCCTCCATATGGCGGTTGATGTTCTCGATCGTCACGGTCGCGTCGTCGACGAGGATGCCGACTGCGAGCGCCAATCCGCCGAGCGTCATCACGTTGATCGTCTGACCGAGAATGGCGAGCGTCGTCAGCGAGCAGAGCACCGCCAGCGGAATTGAGACCGTGATGATGAGGGTCGAGCGCCAGCTTCCCAGGAAGATCAGGATCATGAGGCCGGTAAGCGTCGCCGCGATCAAGCCTTCGCGCACGACGGCGGCCACGGAGGCTTTGACGAAACCGGATTGATCGTTGAAAAACTGCAGATTGACGCCGGGCGGGAGCGTCGCCTCGACGGCGGGAAGCCGGGCTTTCACACCGGCGATGATGTCGAGTGTCGAGGCCGACCCGATTTTCAGCAGGGAAATGAGCACGCCCTTGCGGCCGTCCAGTTGCACCACATTGGTTTGTGGCGGCGAGCCGTTGCGGACGAAGGCGACATCGCGCATGAAGACGACGGCGCCGTTCACGACCTTGATCGGAAGGTTGTTGAAATCTTCGAGCCGCTTCGGCGAATCGTTGAGATCGATCGTGTATTCGTAGGAGCCGATCTTCTGGGTACCGACCGGGGTGATCAGGTTCTGGCGCGCAAGTGCCGCGCCGACATCGCTCGCCGAGAGGCCGAGCGCGTGAAGCGCTCTCTGGTCGAGGTCGATCTGCACCTGGCGTTGGGCGCCGCCATAAGGACTGGGTATCTGCACGCCGGGCACGGTCGCGAGCGCCGGACGGATGAAGTTAACGGCGAGATCGTATAGCGCCGTCTGCGACAGCGTATCGCTCGACAGCGCGAGCTGCATGATCGGCACGCTCGAGGCGTTGTAGACGAGGAGAAACGGCGGGGTGACGCCGGGCGGCATATTCTTCAGCACTGTCTGGGAGATCGACGTGACCTGGGCTTGCGCTGCGCTGATGTCGACATTCGGCTGAAAGAAGATCTTGACCACGCCATAGCCTGGAACCGATTGCGACTCGATATGCTCGATATCGTTGACGGTGGTCGACAGCGCACGTTCATAGAGCGAGACGATCCGGCCGGACATGTCGTCCGGGGGCAGGCCGGTATAGCTCCAGATGCCGGCAATGACCGGTATCCCGATATTCGGAAAGATGTCGGTCGGTGTGCGGACGGCTGCGAGCGACCCGTAGATCAGGATCAGGATCGCCATCACGACGAAGGTGTAGGGACGAGAAAGAGCGATGCGAACGATGGCTGTCATGATCGGAGTTTCGAATCCCTAAGACTTCGTTTGATGCCTCGCATGCTTCGATAACAAACGCATGTCGATCCGTGGACCCAACCAACATGAGCACTCGTGTCAGGGGCGCGTAACTTCGTCAACAAGCGGTTACTTGCCCGGGCAGGGGAGGCTATCAAATATATGTGAAGCGCGTTTCGAGCGTTACATGCGCGCTATGCAGCTCTGCAAGGCTCTAAACTACACCAGCATAGTTTGCGCGTTGCGCTAAACTTTGATGGTGGAATAGAGCCGGGTCTGTTTCTCGACGCAACATGGTCGAATCAAGGCCGCTGACTTCACGATCGCGTTGCTGCGCATGGAAGGAGCACGGTGCGCGAAATTCGCGCGGTTTGCGCGTGAGGTGACGTTCAGTTCAGGCGCGCAACGACGGCGAGGCGTTTCACCTCTCCCTTCATATAGGCCTGAAGGAACGCATTATAGTCTCTGAACGAGACGCATCCGTTCGAGTCGCCGTTCGGGCCCAACATGTAGGTATGTGCGAGGAGGCCATCGCGTCCATAGATATCGCCGTCGCCGACCGGCGTCATGCGCAAGGCCTGCACGCCGTGGAAGAGCTGTTCGCGCGGCGTCAACTCGTAAACATGCGGCGGCGTCGCGCCGCGATTTTTCTCGTGGACGTAGCGCGGATCATCGAGCCGGTTGCCGAGGCCGGAATGGGCTTCGAGCCGCGTGCCGTTCGGCATGTAGACGGTGTGGGCGGCGATATCATAGACGGCGGTGAAGCGGTCGGGTGCGAGCGAGGTGCCCGAGGCCATCTTCTGCGCGTGTTCGAGAACTTCCCTCTGCGGCGCAGCATAGGCGAGAACGGCGCCGGATGGTTGCTGCGAGATGCCGAAGAGCTTTTCGAAGAAATTGCGCTTGTCGGCGGGTTCGGCCTCGGCCGACGCGGCGGCTTTGTTTTGCTCGGTCATTTGGCGTGCGGCCGAGCGCAATGGGCTATGCGCCATCGACGCGCCGAATTCGGCAGGGCGTGGCGCAGGGACGGGAACCGACGAGACCAGCGGGGAAGGCGGCGGCAGAGGAACGGCGAGCGGACCGATATCGGCTTCCGCGACGGGCATTGGCGACTCGGGCTGGGGCGGCGCCACACTGGCGCGCAAAGCCGCCGTCTGGGCAAAGGATTCCGCCCCGAAGTTCGACCGCAGAGGCGCGTTCTTGGCGAAGGGAGCCGGGGGCGATCCGAGCGAGTAGCTGCCATCGAACAATGGGTCATAAGCCGGCGGTTGCGGCGCTGGCTTGCGTAGGACGGGTGGGGCCCCGACCTTTTGGGGAGCCGGCTCGGGTCGCCCGTAAAGAATGAAAGCGCCGGCAAGAGCCGTAATGCTGAGAACGATGGCGCCGGAAACAGTATGCGAAGAAATTTTCCCGGTGGCGCGTTCGCGCTCCAATCGTCGAAAATCTTCTAAGGTACCAATTCCGTAGGTCATTAGCCCCACTTCCGGAATGCGTCATGTCGGGTCGCGCGGCGCGCTGGAAAGCCGTGTGACCTCGACAGGCTAGCTGGAGCCTCATTGGGGCTAATTTTAGTTAAACGCTGATTAATTTGGCTAGCCCCTGAAAATGATCTGGGCACGGAATGTCGCCTCCACGGGTTTTTCTTAACCAGTTTTTCCGGCCCTTCAAGCCTGCTTCTAACGGAGATTTTACGAAAAATCGCCGCTTTGCGGTTTTTCCTGGGCCTGTAACGTGAAATTATACCCCGAGCGCCCGATGGAGAGAGCGCGCCCGGGGAGGATATGATGGACCGCCGACCTTTTCTTGCGATTGCCAGCTTGAGCTTTGCCGTTATCGCGGCGCAACCCTCCCTCGCGCAAGCCCCGGCCGCGCTGACGGGCCTTGTCAGCTCCGCCGAAGAAGGTGCGATGGAAGGGGTCCTGGTCAGTGCCCACAAGGACGGATCGACGATAACCACGACCGTCGTCAGCGGTCCGGACGGTCGCTTCGCTTTTCCCGCGGCGCGGCTAGCGCCGGGGCATTATACGCTCGGCGTGCGCGCGATCGGCTACGAGCTCGACAAGCAAGCCGTCGATATCGGCGAACAAAAGCCGGCGGAGCTCGATCTCAAGCTCGTCAAGACCAAGGATCTCGCGGCGCAATTGTCGAATGCCGAATGGCTGCAGAGCATCCCCGGCACCGATAGGCAGAAGGATCAGCTTTTGAATTGCGTCGGCTGCCATCGGGTCGAGCGCATCATGCGCTCCAAATACGACGCCGAAGGCTTCTTCACCCAGATCCTGCCGCGCATGCAGAATTATGTGCAACAGAGCCTACCGATTCATCCGCAATTGAAGCCGGGAGAGCGCCTCATGGAGGAGCGCGGCGAGGTGCGCGATCAAGTCTTTCATATGATGGCGGACTATCTCAGCACGCTCAATCTGAGCGCCACGCCGCAATGGACCTATCCGTTGAAGACTTTGCCGCGCCCGAAGGGCCGCGCGGAGCAGGTGATCTATACGGAATACGACCTGCCGCGGGAGGAGATCTCGCCGCATGACGTGATGTTGGACAAGTCGGGCACCGTCTGGTTCTCGAGCTTCGGCGAGCAGATGCTCGGGCGGCTCGATCCGAAGACCGGCAAGGTCACCGAGTTTCCTTATCAGACGCCGAACGACGATTTGCCGACGGGCTCGCTCGCGCTGCGCCCCGATCAGCAGGGAAATCTTTGGCTCGGCAACATGTATCAGGCCACGATCGTCAAGTTCGATCCGAAAACGGAGAAGTTCCAATCTTGGCCGGTTCCGAAGGTGCCGGGCGTCGAGGCCGCGCAGGTCAACATGGTCAGCCCGCAAAGCTCGAATGTCGACGGCAAGCTATGGGCTCAGAATAACGGTTTCGCCGGTATTCATCGCTTCGATCTCGCATCCGGCAAGTTCGAGACGTGGGCACCCTTCAAGGAAACGCAGAAGGACCAGCTGCACAATATTTATGACGTGGTTCCGGATTCCAAGAACAACGTCTATTTCACCGATTTCCGTCAAGGACAGATCGGACGTATCGATGCCAAGAGCGGCGAAGTCTCGCTCTTTCCGACGCCGACGCCGCACTCCTCGCCGCGCCGCGGCCAGATGGATGCGCAGGACCGCCTGTGGTTCGGCGAATATCGCGCCGATCGCATCGGCATGTTCGACACCAAGACATCCGAGTTCAAGGAATGGCAGCTGAAGACGCGGTGGGCGTCGCCCTACGATGTCGAGCTCGACAAGAATGGCGAGGCGTGGACCGGCTCGATGGTGACGGACCAGGTCACGCGGCTCAACACCAAGACCGGCGAGATGGTCGATTATCTGCTGCCGCGCTCGACCAATATACGCCGCGTCTTCGTCGACAACTCCGCAACGCCCGTCACCCTCTGGGTCGGCAGCAACCATGGCGCGTCGATCGTGAAGGTCGAGCCGCTGGATTGAAGCTGAGCCGTCGGCCTTCGTTGACAGGAACGGGTCCTACCTCAAAGGCTCCAAAAAGCCGGCCGAGGCAGACATAGAGATGATCGTCTTCCGCGGTAGACGATCATCGTGGCGGTAACGCCAGTTTTCGTTCGAGCGCAACGCAAAGGCTTGCTAATAGCCGGGGAAGCATGGCGCCGAGTGTGGTTCACTTGCCGACCGTCGCGAAGATCGATGGCGGAGCATGGGAGGAGATAAGCCATGGGGACACGGCGCTTGCGCGCGGCTATTGTCGGCGGCGGCATTGGCGGTCTCGCCGCAGCGAATGCCCTGCTCGACCGCGGCATCAATGTCACCGTCTTCGAACAGGCCGCTACGTTGGGTGAGGTGGGTGCCGGCGTTTTCATCTTTCCAAACAGCCTGCGGCAGCTCGAGCGCATCGGGCTCGGTGCGGCGATGGCGAAAGTCGGCGCGAAAGTCGGTCCCGGCTCCGAATATTACCGGATGGACGGATCCCTCGTCGGCTCTATTCTCACGACCGATTCCAGCGGTTGGAACGGCATGTACGGCATGCACCGCGCCGATCTGCTGAATGTTCTCGCCCAAAATATTCCGGCCGACGCGGTGCGCACGGGGCACCGCTGCATCGGTTTCGAGCAAAGCGCGGACACGGCGCGGCTCACCTTCTCCAACGGCAATAGCTTCGAGGCGGATGTCGTGATTGCGGCCGATGGCATCCAGTCGAGCCTGCAGGCCTTTGTCGTTGCGCCCTCGACGCCGGAATATTCTGGCTCGCGCGCCTATCGCGGTCTGATCGCGCGCGAGAAGCTGCCCGAGTGGCGAGAGGAGGCGCATCAGGTTTGGATGGGCGACGGCAAGCACTTCATGGTGTTTCCGGTGCGCAGCGGACGGCTTCTCAATTATGTCGGCTTCGTGCCGACGCAAGATCAAACCGTCGAATCCTGGTCCGCCATCGGCGATCGCGACGAGCTTGCGGCGTCTTTCGCTGGCGGGGATCCGCGGGTCGTCGGCTTGATCGAGAAGATCGAGACCTGCTTCTGGTGGGGCTTGTATGATCGCAAGCCGCTCACCTCCTGGACGAATGGGCGCCTCGCGCTGTTGGGCGATGCCGCGCATCCGATGCTGCCGCATCTTGGCCAAGGCGCCAATCAGGCGATCGAGGATGGCTTTGCGCTCGCCGCCTTCCTCGCGGAATGCGGCGCGTCCGAGGTCGCGGATATCCTGCCACGTTACGAAGCTTTTCGGCGCGCCCGCACGGATATCGTCCAGGCGGAGGCGCGCAAGAACGGCCTTCGTTACGATTCGAAATATGAGAGCCTCGAACAGCGCGATCGTGAGATCGCGCGTTCCGCGGATCTCCGCAAATGGCTCTATGATTACGACGTCGTAGCGGATGCCGGCGCATCCCGCGGCGAAAGCCGGATGTCCGCGCATGTTTGATCGGTGAAGCCGATGTCGAAAGCCGCGCCGCCAAGGGCCTCGCTTTCACGGGCCTTGCCTCCCGTTCGCGACGAGGCCGCAGCAAGTCCTTGGCTCGTGGTGCTGGGTTCGGCGCTAGCGCTCATCGTCGGCAACGGGCCGATCATTCTCTTCACCTTCGGCATTCTCGTCGTTCCACTAACGAGCGAGTTCGGATGGCCGCGCGCAACGCTCGCCTCGGCCGTTGTGGCCTCGCATATGACCGGCGCTCTCGCCATGCCGTTCATCGGTGGCCTCATCGATCGCTTCGGCGTTCGCCGCGTGACGCTGCCGGCCATTTGCGGTTTCTCGCTGGTCTTAGCAGCCATTGCGCTGCTGCCCGCTGTGCCGCTCTATTTCGTGCTCGCTTATGCTTTGCTGGGAATTTTGGGCGCGGGACATTCGACGCTCGCTTATGCGCGCGTCGTCTCGACCTGGTTCGACGCCAAGCGCGGCCTCGCGTTGGGCATCACTCTCTCAGGCGTCGGCATCGGCACGGCCGTGACGCCGCAAGTCGCACGCCTCCTCGTGGCGCATGACGGATGGCGCGGCGCCTATGTCGGCTTGGCGCTTTTCCTCTTCGTCGTCGCGGCGCCCGCCGTCGCATTTCTGGTCCGCGACCGAAGCGCTGCGTGTCTTCCAACCCGTGACGTAAATGATGTCGCGCCGGAAATAACCGGCATGCCGCTGCGTGCAGCGTTGACGCAATCGCGCTTCTGGATGATCGGCGCCACCTTGTTTCTCGTCGCCTCGGCCGTCAACGGCGCCATCGCCCATATCGTGCCGCTTCTGGCGGATCGCGGCGTGTCGACTGAGGCCGCGACCATGGCGCTTTCCGCAGCCGGTCTGGCGCTCATTCTCGGCCGCGTGCTGTCGGGCTATTGCCTCGACCGCTTTTTCGCGCCTTACGTGGCGGCGATCTTTTTCCTCGTGCCTTTATGTGGGATTGCGGTCCTGGGCAGCGGCGCGCAGGGCGGCTTGGCCGTCCTCGCTTCAGTGCTGCTCGGGATAGGCCTCGGCGCTGAAGTCGATATCATGGCCTTTCTCGTCAGCCGCTATTTCGGTCTTGCGCATGACGGCACGATCTACGGCACCTGGCTTGCTCTCGTCACCTTCGGCGCGGGTTTGGGGCCGTGGTTGATCGCGCTCGCCTTCGATCATTTTCATGCCTACACGCTGGCACTCTCGGGCTGCGGTCTTGCGCTGGCGCTTGCGAGCCTGCTCATTGCGACGCTCGGTCCCTATCGGTATCGGTGACTCAGTCCGCCGCGCGTTCCTCGATCATGTCGACGCGATCGGCATAGAAGGCGAGATGATCCTTGATCGCGATGACCGAGGCATAGGGCTCCTCGTAGGTCCACACCGCGTTCACCGCGCGCGCGCCGCCGATCGGAATGCTGAAATAGCCGCAATCGCCTTTATACGGACAATAGGTCGTATGATCCGTGCGCGCGAGCAGGCTCATGTCGACATCGGCGCGCGGGATATAGTGCACCGGCGGATAGTTCGCTTCATGCAGGATGAGCGCGTCCTTGCTGTCGGCGAGGACGCGGCCGGCCAGCGTGATGATGACACGATGGGGATTGGGCGCGATCGAGATCGGATGATCCGGTCCCGGAACCTTGACGGTCTTCTGCGTTGCTAAAGGTTGCGTGCTCATGGCTCACCTCATTGGCTCGGACGGATGCGTCTCGCTGTCGGAGAGGAAGTAGGGCGTTCTGGCGTCGGCGATAAAGACTTTATAGGCTGCCCGTCATACCTCGTAGGCATGGAGCGGGCCTTGGAGCTGTGTCATCTTCGTTATTTCGTGGCTGTGGTCGAGGAAGGTAGCCTGGCGCTTGCGGCGGAGCGGCGCCTCCATACAGCGCAGCCTTCGCTCAGCCGGCAAATTCGCGATCTCGAATCCGCGTTGATCGCGCGTGTCGACAAGAAGGGCCGGCGATCTTAGATGATGCGCCTAGGGATCATGGGAGCGTCACCGGGAGAAAAAGCGATGATCGAATTGCATTACTGGCCGACGCCGAATGGCAAGAAGGTCACAATCCTCCTCGAAGAGCTGGGGCTGCCTTACACGATCGTGCCTTGCGCCATCGGCAAAGGCGACCAGTTCACCGATGCCTTCCTGAAGATCAGTCCGAACAACCGCATGCCGGCGCTGATCGACCACGCGCCGGCCGATGGTGGACCGCCGATGAGCCTTTTCGAGTCCGGCGCCATCATGATGTATCTCGCGGAAAAGACCGGCCGTTTCTATCCGCAGGATATGCGGGGCCGCTACGAGGTGAACCAATGGCTTATCTGGCAGATGGCGAACCAGGGACCGAAGCTCGGCGAATGCGGGCATTTTTTGCGCCTCGGCGATACGAAGGGCGATCAATCCTATGCGGTGCGCCGCTTCACCGATGAAGCAAATCGCCTCTATGGGGTGCTCAACAATCGTCTCTTCGACCGGCGCTATCTGGCGGGCGATTATTCGATCGCCGACATGATCGCCTATCCCTGGACCGTGAATTGGAAGGCGCAAGGCCAGGACATAGAGGAGTTTCCCTATTTCAAGCGTTGGTTCGAGGAATTGAGCGCGCGCCCGGCAGTGCAGCGTGGCCTGGCGGTCACGGCCGGGCCGCCGGAAGATCTTGACAGCCTCTCTACCGAGGAACGCGAGCGGCGCGCCAAGCTGCTTTATAACCAGCGCGCTCGGCCGGCGCCCGAAGGGGGCCTTCTCGCGATCTGAGCTTTGGATTCGAGGCGGCGGGAACCCGCGCATGACAGTGGTGCGCTTCAACGTGCAATGCGCCGCGATATGCGACATGTTCGAAGAAATCCGAATTTCGTATAATATTTAATGAACCGTTTCACGCTTCCGAATGAGGTCTCAACCTAAAAATGCTTCAGGTCTCGTTGTCCTGGAGCTCAAGCGATGGTCAAATCAATGAAAGTTGCCGGGGTCGCTGCGGTGGCGATCCTCAGTCTCATGCCCGCCCTGGCGCTCGCGCAAACGCATGCTCATCCGACACGGCATACCCTGAGCAAAGCGGCGCACCGCACGGCAGTTCAGCCGGAGTGGATGGCCTTGGCTCAACCCGCCTCCCAGCCGGCTGCGCAGAATACGTGCCAGGCCGTCAGCTGCCGCCCGATGGAGATGTTCGGCATCGGCTATTGAGAGTTCCGAGCATCGTGCTGCGACGTCGGCACGATGCTTGAGATTAAAAAGTCAGAGCATCGTTTGGCGCGCAAAACCGCACATACTTTTGCGCGCGATGCTCTGTCCTTCATGCCGTGATGAGCGGGCGGAGCTTGCGCATATCATCCAGCATTTCGAGCGCATTGATGCGCTCGATCAAAGCTTGCGCCTTGCCTGCGCCGAGGACTGGAGCCATCAGATCGTGAACCTTGGCGTTCACCGCTTCAGTGCTCAGCGGATTTTCCTTGGTGCCGGGCGGATATTTGGTGAAGTGGTCGAGCTTCTTTCCGTCGGTCAAGGTGATCTCGACGATGCCGCCGCGCGGAGCCGCCGGATCCATCAGGTCCTTATCTCCCACCAGCTCGATCTTGGCGCGCTGCTGCAAGATGGTGGGATCCTGCATCAAGCTCTGATCATGACTGTCGGCGAAGGAGACCGCGCCCTTCACTAGGGCGAGCGCCATCAAATGCTGGCAATTCACATCCGCCATGGCGCTCTTGTCGACGATGCCTATCGCGTCGGTCGGCAGCTTGACCAAGATATGCCGAACGTTGTCGGGCGTAAGACCGTATTGCTTGCGCAGCGTCAGGAAGGCATCGAGCGGCGACTGGTTCGGATAGCCGACGGAGAACGTCTTGATCGCAGACTCCGTGACATAGAAACGGCTTCCGAGATCCTGCACCATCGCTTCGGGATTTGGATTGGTCGAGAGCGCGATGAAGAGGTTGTGGGTGCCGTCGAGAATATCGGCGACGCCGGTCATGCCGGTTTCGACCATGCTGACCGCCATGACGCCATTGCGTGCCCCCATGCCGGCGAAGTCGAACGCCTTTTCGATATGATCCTCGTCCTTCACCCAGCTCCAAAGACCTGAGACCTGCTGGGCCGCGTAGGACATTGCAAAAGCCATCTGGGTTTGATCGAGGCGCGCAAGCGAGGCGGCAGCGCCGAGCGCGCCAAAGGTCGAACCCGTGCCCTCCGCGCTGCGATGCGTGCCGCGTACCAGGTCCGGCCCCAGCGCCAAAAGCAAGCGGCAGGATAAATCATAGCCGAGAGCGACCGCACGGACGAACTCCTCGCCCGAGCGAGCGTGCATTTCCGCGACGGCGAGCGCGGCAGGCACGGCCGAGCTGCCGGGATGCACCTTCGTGACCGGCTCGAAATCGTCGGTCTCATCGGCATGCGCGCACATCGCGTTGGCGAGCGCGGCATTGACAGCGCTGGTTCGTAAGTCGGCGCCAATGACGGAGGCCTGCTCAGCACCGCCGAGACCACGGACGTAATTCAACGCCATCATGCCCGGCCGCATGCGTGACCCCGAGACCATCGCGCCGAACGTGTCGAGGATGCGGTGCTTGCAGGCAAGAAGCACGTCGGGTGGAAGCGGGCGATCGCGCGCAGCCACCATATATCGCGCCAAGCGCCGCGTGACGTCGGTGCTCGCGGGACCCGATGCGGCTATTGCGGGCAAAGCAGGGAAGGCCGCGAAGCTACAAGCCGCTTGCAGTATGCGCCGGCGCGACAAACTTTGGGCCGTGCTCATTACCATCGCGTTTCCTCTGGTGGCCTCTCATGAAAACGATGTCCAATATCGATGCGGGTCTTATCAGCCCGCAAAAGCAAGATCTGGACTTTTGCGATCTTACCAGAAGAATCGAACATCGGGATCCTCAGATCCCCAGATAGGCCGCTTGCACGCGGCTGTCGTCCGCGAGCTCCGCGCTGCTACCGTGCATGACGACCTGGCCGCTCTCCAGTACATAGGCGCGCTGCACCAGCGCCAAAGCGCGGCTGACATTCTGCTCGACCAGCAAAATGGCGGTGCCCATTTTGTGAATTTCCTGGATCTTCTCGAAGGTCACATCGGTCATGACGGGGGCTAAGCCCAGCGAAGGCTCGTCGAGCATCAAGAGCCGCGGCTTCAGCATCAAGCCGCGGCCGACCGCGAGCATTTGCTGCTCGCCGCCGCTCATCGTGCCGGCGAGCTGTGACTTGCGATCGGCCAATCTCGGAAAGATGCTGTAGACGAGCTCGAGGCTGCGGGCGCGCTCGGCTTTTGCCTTGGGGACATAGGCGCCGATCTCGAGATTTTCCTGCACGCTCATGTCGTGAAACACCTGGCGGCCTTCCGGCACATGGGCGATCCCGAGCTCGGTGACCTTATAGGGCGGCAAGGACGCGATGTTCGTGCCCATGAAGCTGATCGCGCCGGACGTCATCCGCACGAGCCCCGAGATCGCCCGCAATGTCGTGCTTTTGCCGGCGCCATTGGCGCCCAAGAGGCCGACGGCTTCGCCCGCGCCGATGCTGATGGTGACGTTTGCGATCGCCGGCACCGATCCGTAGCTGGCGCTCACGCCGGAGAGTTCGAGCACGAGCTCTCTCCCGCGGCTGCCGGGGCATGTACCGTGACGGAACCCAGATAAGCGCGGATCACGTCCTCGTTCTCGACAATGTCTTTCGGCGCGCCTTCGGCGATCTTCTGCCCGTGATCGAGCACCACGATATGGCGGGCCACCGCCATGATGGCGCGCATCACATGCTCGACGATGACGATCGTCAGACCGCGCTCCGACAGTTTGCCGATGAGCGCCACCGCCTGGTCGATCTCAGAGGGGTTGAGCCCGGCCATGACTTCGTCGAGGAGCAGAAGGCGGGGCTGCGTCGCCAGCGCGCGGGCCATTTCGAGCCGGCGCTGATCGATCGTGGTCAGGTCGCGCGCCGGACTCTCCTCCTTCGCCGAGAGCCCGACAAAGGCGATGGCCTCGCGCGCCTTGTCGCGCGCGATGCCCACCGTCTTGTCGCGGAGGAACGCCCCGGTCATGACATTGGCGAGGACCGTCATCGCGCCGAAAGGCTTGGCGACTTGAAAGGTGCGCGCCAGGCCATGCGCGCAAATATCATGCGGAGGCAGCCCGACGATCTCGCGGCCGAAGGCCGAAACGGAGCCTCCGTCCGGCCGCCTATAGCCGGTAATCAGGTTGAAGCTCGTCGTCTTGCCGGCGCCGTTCGGGCCGATGAGCGCAAGGGTTTCGTTTTCTCTGACCGTAAAGCTCAAATCTTGGACGGCCTGCAGACCGCCGAAGCGTTTGCTCATATTTTTGATCACGAGCGCGTCCGCCATGATTATGCGCTCACGGGTTTGCGGCGGCTGAGGCGCCGAGAGGCTTCGCCGATCAGGCCGATGAGCCCGGTCGGGCGCCACAAGATCACTGCCATCAGGATGAGACTATAGACGGTGAGCTGCACTCCGCCGAAGGAGCTGCCGAGCCAGCTTTGCAGAAGCGCCGAGGTTGTCTCCAAAAGGATGGTGCCGATGACAGGTCCCCAGAGCGTGCCGATGCCGCCGACGATCGACACCAGCGCCGCCTCGATCGAAATGTTGAAATTGAACGCGGTCGCCGGATCTATGAAATAGATATATTGCGTGTAGAACGTGCCGGCGAGCGCGGTGAGAAAGGCGCTGATCATATAGATGTCGCGCTTCATCCGCGGCGCATTCACGCCGATCGCTTCGGCTGCATCTTCATCCTCCCCGATCGCGACGAGATAATAGCCCATCCAGGAATGCTCGATCCGGTACGTGATCGCGAGCCCGATCGCGAGCAGGCCGAGCACGATATAATAATAAGCGGCCTTCGCATCGAATTGCATCATCAGCGGCGCATTGCCGAGGTTTGGAATGGTCGTGCCTTCGGCGCCCCAGGCGAGGTCGCGGAACTTGAGAAAGATCAGCATCAGGACTTGCGCGGTCGCGATCGTCGCAATGGTGAAATAGGGCCCGCGTAGCCGGAAGCACAAGGCGCCGATCGGCAGGCTCGCCAGCATGGCGACGATGCCGCCAATGATCATTCCGATCCATGGCGAGATTCCGAAATCGACCTGCAGGATCGTCGAGCTATAGGCGCCGAGCCCGAAATAGGCGGCATGGCCCAAGGATAATTGCTTGGCATAGCCGCCCATCAGGTTCCAGGCGACGCCGATAAAGGAGAAGAGCAAAATCCGGATGAAGATATCGAGCGCGAACGAGCTCTTCACGACGAGCGGAAGCGCGATAAGGACAGAAGCGACGAGAGCGAGCCCAAGCAAACGGGGTGCAAGCAAGCGGATGAGATTTGCCTGCGTCCTCATGTGCGCGCTCGCCCGCCGCCGAGGCCGTTCGGCCTGAAGGCGAGCGTCAAGAGCAGCATCAGGAAGATCACGATCAAGCCTGAATCCGCGCCGACGAATTGAATGCCGAGCGATTCGGCTATGCCCATCATCAAGCTCGCGATCAGCGCGCCGATCACATTGCCCAAGCTGCCAAGCACCACGGCGACGAAGGCCATGAGGACGAAGACCTGACCGACCATCGGATAGGCCGGATAGAACGGCATCAGCAATGAGCCGGCAGCGCCTGCCAGCGCCAGCGCTATGCCGAGCGCGACGCAAAACACGCGATCGGGATTGATCCCCATCAGCATCGCCACATCCCGGTTCTGCGCCGCAGCGCGCATGGCCTTGCCGAGATCGGTCCTGCGCAGGAAGATCCAGAGCGCGCCGCTGAGCACCATAGCCAGCACGAAGGCGATGAGCTTCGCGACTGGAATATAAAGCCCGCCAATATGGATCGATTCGTCCGAATACCACGTGTGGACCGTGCGGTAGTTCGCGGTGAACAGCATCAGCGCGAGATTGAGCAAGAGAAGCGACAAGGCGAATGTGAGGAAGATCTGCGGCATGTCGTTTTGCCCCAGAACGCGGCGGATCAGGACATGTTGGATGAGCACGCCGATGACGAAGAGCACCGGCATCGAGATCAAAAGCGAGGCGAGTGGATCGATGTTGAATTGCGTTGCCAGATAGAAGCTGATGTACATCCCGATCATCACGAATTCGCCTTGCGCGAAATTGACGATCTTGACGACGCCGAAGATCAGCGTCACGCCGATGCTGACGAGCGCGTAGATGCCGCCGATCAGGAGGCCGTTGATGACGGCCTGAGCCAAAGTTTCCAGCATGCTCTGCGACGGCGCGCTAGATCTTCATCATCGCCGCGCGCGCATCTTCCTTCGGATAGATGCTCGCCAGGTCGCCGTTTTGCCATTGCACGCCGACCGGATGCGCGTAGATATTCTTGCCGTCGGGTCCGAACTTCACCTTGCCGCCCGGGCACATCGCGGCATAGCCCGATGACACGTCGAGCGCGGCGATGGCCTCGCGGACTTTTTGCGGATCGGCGGAAGCCGCGCGCTCGAGCGCGTCGGCAATCATGAAAGTCTGGGCGACAAGGCCGCCGGCATATTCGAAAAGAAATTCGCCATATTGCTTCTTATATTCGGCATTCACCGTCTCGGCATTGGGATCGATGTCATGATTCCAATGCGCCACGCCCTGCAAGCCTTCGGCGAGCTTTCCGACGTTTTTATAGAAGTCGGGAATGACGAAGCCGCCGGAGCCGCCATTGATGGGAATGGCGAGGCCGGCCTGCTTGACGTTGCGCACGATCAAGATGAGATCGTTCAAATAGGAAACCGAGAAGAGCGCATTGGCGCCGGACGCCTTGACTTTATTGATCAAAGGACCGGCATCAGTGAGCCCCGCCGAATAGGGCTCGAACATCACGATCTCGACGCCCTCGGCGCCGGCCTGCTCGCGCAAGCCGTTGGAGGTCGACGTGCCGAAGGCGGTGTTCTCGAAGATCACCGCGACTTTGGGCTTGTCGCCCACGAGGCGCGCCATCCGCAATTGCGCCTGCGCGAATTGCGAGGCGCGCGCGAAGGGCGTGAACGTGTAGGAGCGGCCTTTGTTGAGCTGGTCGGAGCTCGAGCCGGTCAGCAGCGGCACCTTGGCGCGCTCGGCCACTTCGCTCGCGATCAGCGTCAGCGCGCTGGCATAGCAGCCGTGAATGGCGGAGAGCTTGTTGCCGGTGATCAGGCGGTCGGTTTCCGTGCGCGTCACCGTCGTGTCGCTCTGCACGTCGGAGACGATCAAATTGAGCTTGGCGCCGCCGAGCGCTTTGATGCCGCCGGCATCGTTGACCATTTTGACGGCGAGCTTTGCGGCGTTGACGCAGCCTTGGCCGATCTGCGCAAGACTTCCG
>Ga0116227_10002796_pt1 | contig 39385 bp, 33 predicted proteins | sample S1TSphgellanicum_FD_89693 | JGI IMG/M metagenome (GOLD analysis project Ga0116227, IMG submission 89693) | Host-associated microbial communities from peat moss isolated from Minnesota, USA - S1T2_Fb - Sphagnum magellanicum MG | ecosystem: Host-associated > Plants > Peat moss > Unclassified...
CCCCCCTCCCTTTTTTTCTTTTGTCGCCAAGTGAGTGTTGAAAACTCGTCACAAAATAAAAGTCCTAATTTTTTTGGTTTAATGTAATAATTTTTAAAAAAGTGATTTTTTCAAACAAAAAAATTGTCACTTTTTTGACCCCCTCCCAAAAAATTGGCGAAATATCTGCAATTTAATTTTAATATATTAAATTGTACTAATTACACTAATTGTACTAACATTTTGAAGAAAAGAAAACCACAAATTGAAAATAATTGGTGATTTGTTTTTTCCCCAAAAAACATTTGGTGAATTGAAAACCTGAATAATAATAATAATAATAATAAATTAAATAAAATAAATAACTAGAAGAATTTCTTTTAAAAAATAATTTGGTGGGCTGAAAACCTGAACAATAATAAGAGTAATAATAATAATAAAACCACAATAATTTCTTTTAAAAAACGTTTGGTGAGTTGAAAACCTGAATAATAATAATAATAATAATAACTACTATTAATTACAGGAAATGAAAATAAAATAAAATGCGGGGTTTAATTGCGGGGCGGGTTTGGGGGGGGGGGGGGGAAAAGCCAGTTTTCCCAAGAGTTAGTTCTCAGGTATTTAACGGCTCTTAACAGCTCTCTAAAGTAAATGACAACCGTACGTCATTTACCATGTGACCGTTACCCTAGTCTAAATTCTCACAAATCACCACACGCCCCCCGCGGCCCCCCCCCACCAAACCCAGCACCAAACCCACCCCCAAACCGACCCCCAAACTCCACTCCTAACAAAATAAATTCCATCCGAAATTCCCTCCCTCTTTTGTCGCTTTGCTCTACTACTGTCCATTTCCTTGTTGTCGTTCCCCGAGCTTGTGTGAGAGCTTTCGTGAGCGCGATTTTCCCTGTGCTCCGCGCGAATTTTGCTCTCCATTTCGGATCCGATGCGTTTGCGACGACGTGGAAGAGAAGAAGAAGAAGAAGAAGAAAATTCTGTAGACGGAGATTCGATTGCTTGCGAAACAGATCTTAAATGGTGCTCGCACAATACCTCTTCTTTGTTCTTCTTGTTCTTCTTGAATCTATACATCTATTTATGTATGTGTCTAGGATTGCACAATATGCAGATGTGCTTCTAGTTTCCTTCTTTGTTTTGTTTGCATGAGAAGAGAGAGACAGAGACAGGGACAGAAGCTTTTGAGAACTTTGGTTTCTTTTTTTCTTTTTTAATGGTCGGAAGCTCGATTTTTTTGGTTTTGTTTTGTGATTTGCCAGACCGATTTGGGGTCGAGCAAAAGGCGAAGGCTCTTTCTACTCCAACTCTGTTTGGCCTCGGAACTGCGATGGTTAGTTTTATTATTATTATTATTATTATCATGTTTCCGATCTGCTTTGCTTGCCGCCGGACGTTTTTTTTTTCCCTCTCCTGACCTTGCATCTTCTTCTTGATCGCACCTGATGTGTGTATGTTTGCTTAGTTGTTTGTCGAACTTCGGGTGAGAGAGACATTTCTGTCGAGTTTGTTTCCGTGAGAGGGTTTTCTTGATTGATGACTAGTGGCGTCTCATTCGCTTGCTTATGCCATGCCATGTTATGTTTTCTTAGTACGTTTGTTTGTGATCGCCGCTTTCAAGTACAGGATCTCAGATCTCGCAGATTCAACTAATTATCTCATCTTCCTTTCTGATCTTCTTCACTCTGCAGTCTCCTCCCTGAGGCAGGACTCAGCTCTCTGCCTGGGGACTGACTGACTGACCTAACCCCTGAGTACAAATCTGAGGTTGTCTGTTTTTCAGATCTCTTTTGCTGCAGTTTCTCTTTTGCCATACTTCTAGTTTTAGCTAGAATACTAGTAGTGCGATTGGTTGACAGATTAAGTTTGTGTTGGAGTTGCAGTTGTGTTGAAGCTGTGTCAATCAATCAATGAACGACAATATCTTATGTACACACAGGAGCCAGCTGCTGCACATGCTCCTATTATGATGTTTGGATGTCTGTGAGCTTGCAATAGTAGCAACTACAAAATAGACGCGATCCTTGCTGACAGTGGAAAGGTCATCACACCTCTCTACATGGGAACCATGCTTTAAGGAGGCTGAAGATATGTAAAAATTCCTGATACCAATCTCAGATGAATTTTCGACTCTGTTGATAACCAAGAAGTCGAGATCTTTCCATGAGGAAAAAGCACAGACTCACAAGTTTGCAGGCACAAAAGCGCTCAAGGACGCAGGTTTTCAATTTTCAACGAGTTGAAGAAACACTCTTTTGGGACTAGAGATCTCAGACACCATAGCCATTGTTGTCTATCAAGGATTGGGAAGGACAAAAATAGAAGAATTCAGAGTTTGAAAAAGTTTGGCCATCAATTTAGAACTAAACTAATGTGGTTGTCTCAGTAGTAGGTCAACCTGTTTGCTTCATCCTCCTTCGAAATTTTTTTTTGTGAAGTTTATACCAGACAAGGAAAGCTGGAAACATACGAGCATCTCGATAGTTCATGTTCATCCTCACCCTCCTCGTCACCAACCTTTGATGAGAAAAGGAGGAGGTGTGGAGGTCTCACAGGTTGGCTGAGCTGCAGCTTTAAGGAGAGGCAACATAATATTCAAAAGCAAATGGAAAGTAGCTATGGTCGAGGCAGGAAGAGAGGTGGTGGGCAAGTTGAGATTGACCACAATCTTGAGAGGGATGCCAGTCTGGGATCAGATAAAGAAAGTGACCCTGGTGTTAGGGCATATGTGGGCTGGGTGTATCATGTGGGAACAAATTCCCTCGGCTATCAGTACTGTCATGCACGCTACCTGGTTATCAAGGGAAAGTATGTAACTATGTTCAAGCGGGATCCAGGCAATTCTCCCCAAGCTGTAAGAGTCTACCTTTAGATTGTACTACAATGTCTGGCTTGTCCTCCTTGTGGTTTCAATCTTTTAGTACCCATTCAGTATGATGTTGTCTCATTATCAGTAGTGGATTCCTCAAATTCAACCATCTCTTTGTGTTTTTGGACTGTCTATTATTACATTCAAGTAGATTTACCTTTCAGGTTTCCTTCCCTTAATTCATGGGTTGGTTCTGAATCCTCTGCCAAGGTCTTGAACCCTCTAGAAATTCTGTTCTTATCCCTTCAGGTGCCTATCAGACGGGGGCTTGTTGGTCCTCACTTGATGGTGGAAGAAGTTGGACGCCAAATCTACCATGGAAGGGTGCGTGAAAATTACTACAGCTCAAGATAGATGATGGCTGTCAAATATGAGGATATTTTTGGTCAATTCTCTGCATCTTCCATGTTTGCATTATCTTTTGTAAGGGAATTAAAAACTTGGGGAACTTAAAAGCAACAGGTAGCTTTGGAAAATAAATGCTCCCTCAAAACTGCTTGAGACGAAGTTCAAAACCCTTCACATATCTGGAGCATATCAATTAACTAGGCAAAATTAACTTAAATAACCTAAAATATTGCCAGTACACACATTAGCAACTTGAATTATACTCCATTATCTTCATGGTGAGAGTTTGGGGTTGGTTGTATTCTGTGCACCAATTGTATCTCAAAATCCTTTGATGAATGAATGCACTTGCTGGTCTCAGTAATGTCTGATGCGAAACCTGGTCTGCTCTTCTTCAGGCCTTGTATGTGTTGAAGATTTACAGCCGCCTGGATCACAGCAGACAGGGAGAGGTATTTGCTCCGCCACTGATGCCTGGTAGTGACATTGTTTGCCATTGTTCATTCTTGAGAATTTGTGCTTCATAGCTGTGGCAGACAAGGGCTTTTGTTGTTGTAACACTGACTGTCTGGCATGATATTGAGCAGCTTGCTTGCACTAGTGCGGAGGAAGCTGAGAAGTGGGTTTCTGCCTTCAAACATGCAAAGGAAGAGGTAATTTATGAATTGAGAATAATGTGAAGCAATGAAACCATGAACATCCAGCATTTGCCTGGGGTTACATGAGAGGAGATATCTGTTTTTGTTGTTGCCTGCACCAGGTGCTGTGACTAACTTGTGTGATGTTGGTTGTGAGATACAGGTTGATTATGCTAGTGAATGGAATGGCAATGGTCACAGAGTAATGAACAATGATAATGAGTAAGTGGTCATGAAAGTTCTGGTTGTTGGCAGTTCTAGTATGGTTTTCTTACAAAGTATGTGCTTCGCTGTAAAGAGCCTAAAGCCCAGTTTTCTAACAACCCGACTTGAGCAGGTTCAACATGAACAGACGTCGTGCACACAGGTCATACACTAAAGGCATTAGCAAGCTCATCACCATTGGCAGGGGTATGTCCTTTGATTTCTTGGAGACCTACATGATTGTTTCAGCACACAATTGTTTCAGTATGTGCATATGAAGATCATAATATAATGCTTTCAAGATTTACATATTTTCCTTTACATTTTGTCTGTGCATAGGACCGGAATCTCTGTTGCGAAGGCCAGCCATGGTAACACAAGAACCAGATTCAGACAGTTATTATCACTACCTAAGGGAGGACATAGTAGAGAAAGAAGATTGGAGATGCTTCCACACTGTCAATGGTGAGCATCACTGGTCTATCTGGCATATGGTACCAAATGAATGCACTACTGGATTGGTAGTTATCTGATGTGCAAAGGTCTCATTTGGAGTGTGCTGCTGAAACAGGCCTTCGAATCTTTGAGGATGTCACAGCTTCGAAGGTGCTCTTTACTGGCAAAGTTGTATAGTTTCCCAATTTCTTTCTTCCTCTGGGTAGTACAATTCAGTAATGGAGGGAGGCAAACCGTTATATCCATCTTATAGTCAGACATTGACTCTAGTATTTTAGAGGTATTTATGATCTCTAAGGAAGGAAACGAGTTTTATGTTGCATCTCTTCAAGCCCATTTGCCTTCTATGAATTGCAGGCAGAAAAAGGGACCATAATGAAGGCAGTTGGAGTGGTAGAGTCATCTCCAGATACAATTTTTGATATGATTATGAGCCTGAACAAGTCACTCAGATACCAGTACTTATAACCACACCCCCAAAACTCTCAATTTTATTTTGTTCATCAGTCAAGAAGTATGACTGCAGTCTTGAATATCTTTTCCTGGCTCCTGAACTGGAATCTGTTGTTCCAACTCATGTACATGGACCATGTTTTGATAGTGGGTGTGCACCTCTCCAGATGGGATGTTTTGACAGCTGACTTAGAGCTTGTGGAGGAGATTGATGGTCATACTGACATTGTTTATGGTTCCTTTGATCCCAAATACTTCAAAAGGTGGGCAGTTCTCTTACATCCCTCCTCCTCTCTCTGGGTTATCACTGAGTATCGTCCGGTTTTGCAATACATAACTCTGGCAATAAATTTCCCTTGATCCTAGCACTCAGTTTCCATTCAGCTTCTTCCAATCCCAATAAGGTGTGATCACAGGAATTCTATTGTTCTGGGTTCTTATTAAACCTGATGTGAGCTTTTTCTTGGAGTGTTTCAGATTTTATTCCAAACGAGACTTCCTCTTTTCTCGTAGTTGGCGGAGAGACCAGGATGGCTCTTATTGTAAGACTATCCTCCTTGCATGGGTCTGAATAGGAATGGTTGAGATGACTATAGATGCAAGTTGCAGTAGTATCAGTAACTCAAGTGGAGTCATATCAGTGGATTTCTGTGTCATATGAGTTTAAGTCTTCCATTGCAATAATGTGATGGTAGGGTACCTATTGTTGTTATGTGGTTTGCATTTGGTTTGCATGAGAGTAATTGGGTGAACACAATTGTTGCAAATAGCATCAGAATGTTACAAAATTGCCCAGCTGGTATGTTTTGGCAGCTTTTTGTTTCGAAATTTCTATCAAATGTTCTTACTAGTTGTCTGGCACAATGATCTGTTGATGTGGTTTCTATAATGACATGGAGGAATGCACTCCTGATATGCCAGTTTGAGGGGCATGGAATAGAGAAGGCAATGATTGTGGATTGGTTCATATGGGATGCAGCAATCAGACAGATCTCTACCACCCACAAGAAGCAGCCTACCAGATCTGGGTTTCAGCGTATAGACCTAAGTCGTAAGTTCTCATGTGCATACACTAGAACTGAATATCTACCCAACACCACACAACATTGTGCTTCCAAATTGATGGAATACAATAATCATACAATATTCTATCCTTGGTTTGCAGCCAGCATCTGGGAGATTACACCACTACCTTCCAAGCCTGGAGTTGGCACGCCGTGTTCACTAGTTTCACAGATAGTGGAGGTGAATTCGACAGGATGGGGCCGATGGAAGAAAAGCCATTATTCCAAGTTCCACAAGACTATCCCTTACATATTACTTTGCCGGATTGCAGGTTGGCTTCTCTTCAAATTTTTCAGCAACACCACCTCTTGTATCTCTTTTGTGTCAAGTACTTTTTTGACAGAAAATTTTCATTTTAAAGATGTAAACTGCCTACTGGTGTTATGAAGTCTGTTGTGTGGTTTTAGACTCAGGGAACAAGGATATCATCAGCATCTTTCATTCAAGAGCTGATTTTTGATACTGACCTTGTCATATTAGGTATAAGAGAGGTCTTTGCAGCAAATCCACAGCTTGTCTCACTTGGAAGTCACACAAAGACACAAAGTTTCAAGGATGTGAAGAAGGTGCTGGAACAAACTGAGCTTATACCTAGGGAGACAACTGTTCTAGTTGAATCCCCTCCTGAGTCCCAGGTTTTGGAATGCCATGAAGAATTCTATGACGCAATCATGGCAGAAGAGCAGGATGAGGAGGATGAGAGTGATGACCAGGAGTTGCTTCCGAAGCACCACCCGAAAATGGTTTGTTCGAATCATGTGCTCTGCATTGTATTGTAGTCCAAATCATATTCTCTCTTCAGATCTGTCAAATACAACACTGTATAAACTATTTTATGGATCTAACTGGAATGTTGAAGGCTGGTCTCTGTGACCTGCTGGCACTTTAAGATCAACACAGTTGGATCTTTGCAGATTTAATTTTTAAGAAGGAGAAGAATAGTGGGAAATGGGGGAAATCAAAGATTTACAAACATGTGATGGCATCACCGGTTAATACTGTTGACAGCTCTTTTTACTGTAAGGCTTGTCCACATTTTGCCTTACTATTACAATAACCAAACATCTTGACTTCAAACTTACAAGATGGGGTAAAGATGTGGCTACAACAGGAAGGAAGCATTTCTCTTCAGATTCTCAGACTGGGTTTCCTCATACTACAGCCCTCATGAAAAGCGTTCTAACAGACCATGGTAGGTGAAATATTTTTGATCTTGATTCTACTGTCATTGTTTGGGTATGAGTGGTGCAGACAGCAAAGCAGAAATTCAAAGCAGGTTCATGGACTCTCATGTTGGGCCTCTCTGGCAAGCATCACCCTGGTACACCCTATCTAGCAGCCTCTCTCCCTGCAAAGTACTAGTCATTTGAGTTTTTAAAAGAATATATCCCTCTTCAACATTTCAGATCATATCAGGTCTTTATTATCAATTCTCATGTATGAAAAAGGAACTACCCTCAAGCAAAAGTTATGGACACAGAAGTGCAGCTCCCTCTTACATTCCTGATGGATGGTAGTGAATGCCATGCAGCAAGCAGGATAGGCAAGGAACTTGACTGGAACATGCCAGGAGTGGAGATGGACTTCAACCTGTTCAAGGGATCATTGCGTCAAACTGTGCATGATAAGGATTCAAATGGTTGGTCAGACCCTGGTGGCAAAGGCTTCATGGTTCGCAGCCGCACCTATGACCAAGACAGCCTGAAGGTGTGTGCTTTCACAACATCCAATCCTTATCCTCTTTTACTCAACCACCAGTCTGACATTGACAGAATTTGAATGGTTTGACGAAAGCTTTTAATGTGCTTTAGCAGACACCTAAGCAAGTTTTTGAACAATTGTCTTTTACTCAGTATGTTTATTTCTCTACTATTGACTGAAACTTAATCAGTATGAGGCTTGAATCCTGGCTGAAGGTGGCTATATGTTATGACAATTAGATATCAGGAGGTGAGCCTCTTTTAAAACTTGTGGCAGTCGATTGGTTCAAGTCAGAGCAGAAAATTGGCCATATTGCAAAGCAGCCTGGCTGCTGTGTGCAGGTAACCTGGCTCTCTTTCTATCCCTTGAATGTTTTCTTGAGAGAGGAAAGTTTGTGTCATGTTATGGTGTGCCATATGTGCATGCTATCCTGGTAAAGTCAACTGAGCTATCCTATTCACATCCCTTCATATTGCACAATGAAGTTTGATTTTTTTTTCCTGGTGTCACAGTCAGAGGCAGGGAGAAAGGCTCCATTTATCCTGGTTATAAATCTACAGGTACTCTTGATTTCTGACCCAGCTTGTAGTGATGATTGTCAAATGAGCAATGGTTAGAACTAAAAACTCATGTTGACTTGTAACTACTAGGAACCACAAGTGCTGAAGTAGTCACATTTCAACACTCAAAATTTAGGGGATGGTCTGATAAATGTGTTCAGGTACCAGCAAAACCAAATTACAACTTGGTCTTCTACTTTGTTGCTGAGAAACCCATTCAACCAGGCTCATTACTGGATAGATTTGCAAATGGGGATGATGCATTTCGGAATTCTCGTTTTAAACTCATACCCAGCATTGTGGAGGTAGGTTATATGCTTCAACAAAACCCTTTCTTGTAGTTCTGGTTTACTTTGAGGCAGAAGCATACAGAAAGGACACATTGTTCAAAACTCAGATTGTTCTATGGCAGGGTTACTGGATGGTGAAGCGAGCTGTGGGCACCAAAGCTTGTCTCTTGGGCCGTGCTGTTACCTGTCATTATTTGCGAGAAGATAACTTTCTTGAGGTATTATGCACAAGCAAGACCTGAGATTGAGGTGCTCAAGATAAAACTAGCTTGGGCATTGGCTTGTTTTACATCAGAAGGTATTATCATGTTGAGTTGCCCTAAAATCTTCTCCAATGGTGGATAACATTTCAAGGTGGGGCTGGTGCTTGACAGATTGATGTGGACATTGGGTCATCAGCTGTGGCACGAGGTGTGGTGGGTCTGGTTCTGGGATACCTCACCAATGTTGTGGTCGATCTTGCCATTTTGATTGAGGTAATCTGGTCTTGCTAAAATCATCTTTGCAGAAATGAACTTTGAACACAATTTATGTTGTGATACATATCCCCTGTGCTCTTGTGTGATATATATCCCTACTCTTTTTGTTTTGTGATTAGGCCAAAGGCGAACAAGAACTGCCAGAGTATCTTTTGGGGACAGTGAGAATAAACCGCATTGAGGTGGATTCTGCTGTTAGACAATAACCAAAGGCCAACAAGGCGCATCAAAATTTTAAGGTTTTGACCCTAAACCCTGCAACGCACACCTAAAACTTTCAGCTGCCCCTCCATCTTCCTCACAAAATACAGTTAAGTGAATCGATGATGAGCCCTTTGTACCATAGCCAGGCTCCTGTCCTGTAGTAGTAGTAGTAAGTAGTCTTGTAGACCAATTCTTTTGATCTCATTATAAAAGGAGAATTGCGAGTTCAAATTGTTCCACCATTCTTACTCTCTCATCAGGGCTTTCAAACAATCAATTTTCATGTGCAAAGAGGTATGCACCAAGTACGACACAATCCATCATTCACCAAATCATTTATTATTGTCAACCTGAAAAATTATAATAAACAAATTATATATATATCCTAGTAAAAAAAGACCCTTATCTTTTTTATAGTCCCATTTTTTTGCTTCATTGTAAAATGCAACTTCTGCAACAACTTATTGTTAGATTATTATTACTATTCCATTGCACAGATGTTATGTTTTTCTTTACAAAATGGCTGGTATAAATTGATTGCTCAGTATGAAGAAAGTTAGCAGCTCTACAACACTTGCAAAAATGGAGCCATCTAATAATCCAGATCTAATAAATTGAATGTCATATGCTTGAAATCTCTGGACAGGTTTTTATGCTCCTCCATGAATGTCATCTGCTACAAAATCATGTGGCAAAGTCCGCTACCATACATAGAAAATGTACTTTTGAGCCTCAGACCAATATGACAACACACCATGTCATGAAATGAAATTTGCACATGTATGAAATTTGCAGAGAAAAAAAGAAACATGACAATATGCAGTGTAGACATAACTCATAACTTTAATGAGAATGGCTCACAATGTGTGCAACAAACTATGCTATTATCATCACCTTCATCATGAAAGCCCACATGCTGCAATGATTTTCATAAGAAGGAAATAACATAGCAGACACTGTAAAGGAATTTGAATTACAGTTTCACAATCTGACTGCTAGGAAGGTTGGCTCACATACTTGCTAATTTGTGTAGAAGCACTGCAGGTTGGAGAAAAGACTTTCACAAGAATTTGATAATCCTTTTCCCATAACCCAATGTCACATTGACCACCATTCACATGTTTTGAAGTGCCAAGATGAGTAAACATCTGTCACACCACTGCTAAATGGCAGAAGAAGAAATGTCGTCCAGAACTAGGATCAGAGCTCCTACTTCTTTGACAGGCAAAGTGGCATAATATGCATTTGATATGACTTTTAACACATTCGAACAGACCTCTGACATCAAAATTCACACATAAATCACCTTGTTCTGAAACCTTGAATCGAACCTCTCAGCTCAGATAAAACTAGCGAACTTGATATCCATGCACAAATAAGGTTCTAGCTTCCATGGATATGTCATAACAGTCTTCCTTGGACAGCACAGCTTTCAGTATGTGGAATACAGACCTGCAGGGAAAAAACATCCCACCACTGCAATGAGTTGATGCAAAACTCAGAGTCAAAGTGCAGAATCATTGAATTAATTTGGGAGCACGTAACATAACCCTAAACCCTAAACCCTGTGCATTGTGAGGCAGAGCAATCAATAGGTATGAAACAGGTACATGTTCAGCAAAAAGATGTGCTGAACAATATTCAGTGTCTGTGAGCAGAATAAAGATACCAAGGCTTACCAGGAATCTACTGATGCTGCTGTGAGCTGAAGCATTCATCCGAAAAAGCCCACCTTCACTTATAATCAATGTCTTACTCGTCGTATCAAGAACAGCACCAAAATTGATGATTGACTAAGTATACCAACTCCATCCTTCAAAGGGCAGTCAATCAATGGCATGCACGTGGGTGGTTACTTGCTAGTAACTGAATTGTCACAGCGACCACAGCTGATTTTTAACCACCACCACTCAAAATAAAATCTGTTCTAAACAAATCGTCTACATGTTACCTAAAATGTGGAGCAAGAGATCAACACTGGGAAACTTTTTTATCCCCTATGAGACTCTTTACACAAGCAAGCTGATGAGATAGAGACCCCTGTATCCCTCTCTCTTCATGGTGAAGTCAATAATTCTATCTAAAACAGAACAGGAAGAAGAGGAGTGATGATGATGGTGGTGGCTGGGAAACTTTAATCAGCTTCTTTGCCCCTTCAGAAACTGTCTCCTAAAGCCCACTCTGGGAATCATGCTTCATAACAGAGCCCAAAGCAGTGGCCTCATCAGGAGGCAAGCTGCTTAGCAGTGTCTGCATCTCATCTCCATACTGCCCACACAACTGCATAACTGCTCTTCCAATGCCCGTTTTCAGGACTGTGGATGTATCCTTTGACACTACAACTTGTGCAAACACACGCACCAATTGAGGTACAAAAGGCATAATCTGTGTAAAAGCAGGTATCCAACCACAAGAAGAATCCTGTTAAAAAATGGAGAGAGAGAGAGAGAGAGAGAGAGAGAGATGACATGAAGAGCCTAGTAGCCTGGGAACCTACTTGAAGTAAATGGATACAGACAAAGATGTGAAACAATACCTATCTTCTCACTGTCCCAAAAGATCTGCCTATGTGTTTGTTGCTGCAAAAGTTATACAAAGTGAAAGGTGTGTTGTGTACCTGGGGGTGAGAAGCTGAAATAAGACCACATAAACATCCATATACTGTTTCTGACTCCTCCATGTCTTCCTTGAGTGGTAAAGCTGAAATAAGAACTGGTAGAATCTGTTTGACAAAGTCCACCCCACCCAACTCCAGGTAACTTAGGGACCTGATGCCGTCTTTGACAATGTAGAAAAGAAAACCCTAAACCCTAAACACTGTTTGTCAGAAACAACCAGGACATCTGGTTTCCATCTAAAAAGCATCCTCCGAAGAGGCTTTCAAGATCAAGAGAAACACCACCACCCTCTGATGAAGTGAGAGACTGAAAGTCAAAGGAACTAGACAGACTGGGGAAAGCAATCAGCTGATCAGTTTTTGGATCAGCAGTCTTTGAGCAGCTTTGGAGATAGTCTACCTGATTCAAAGGCAGTGCATTGGGCTGCGCACTGATCATACGAGCAACTGCACCTGCTGCATTATCTCTCACCCCATTGTCTGTTTCCCCAGTTCCAAAAAGAGGGTGCAAAGCCACCAAAATACTATTGTAGTACTGCAAAGCTTTCTCTCCGCCGTTTCTGCAGAGTTCACCAACACAATAGGCACCATTTCGGCGGTTTGTAGCATCTGGTGATGCGAGCTCCTTGATAGCAATTGGCATTGAGGTCTGCAAGTTCAAAGCGTTTATATAGCTTGTCAGGACAGCCATCTGGTAGGACTTCTACATGATCACCATCAGTCCTTTCAGGTTCTATGGTGGCCATTCCCATGACTTACTAGCAAAACATATCCTACTCAAATAATGCCATGAACAACAAAAATCACCATTAACCAGCCAGGGTAACAAAGCACCCATCATCACTCACATCAAGATACGGGATGATTGCAGTGCCAATCTCTTTTGCCACCTCAGCCACACACGCAACAGCCATTGTTCTATCATTTGGGGGTCGAGTAGGTTTCTGCAATCAACAAACAAAATCCTCCCACAACTGTCATCAGACACTATCTCCTCAGACTTGGAAAAGACTAGACTCATTGGAGTTGAAAGAAACAGAGAAATGCTTTCATTCTGTTGTACCCATATTCTCCATTATCCCTAGGTGTGCTTCTGCTACCATTTCTTAAAACCCAACATCACAAATATTGTCTTTCACAGAATCAAGCTATCATTCTCCTATCAGGCTCAATCTAGGTTAAGAAAAATTTCAACAAGTGATATATGTAGAGATAGATTTGGTCAACAGTGATTTTGTCAAAGTAAGTTACCGCAAACTTCATGAGTGGTTCATAGAACTGACGAAAGAGAGGCTCGAATGTAGCTCCCATGCAGGAGCCAAGGGCAGGTAGAACATCTGTCACAGCATCAATAAGGAGTTCATCGTGCTCGATATCATCATCATCACCATCACTATCTGTATCCCCAGTCTGTTGGCACACTGCTTCTTGATGCAACAGTGATAGTGTTGCCTCACACAAGGGCCCAATAACTGCACACAATTGGAAAAAAATCCACACTAAAATCTCAAAACATTTCTCAGCAAAAATTGAATATAAAAACCAGTGAGATGTCAAACTGGGAGCAGCTTTAGAAATGTTTTTTTGGGAATATCTCTATACCGGTCATTGCAGGAACTTAAATCAGTCCCTGCAAAATGTGCCTTCATTCAAAGAGAGAATACCCAGACACAAAAAATGCCAAAAAAAGAAAGCCAAAGAAAAAAAGTTAAAAAATCCCTAAACCTTGAGCAAAAAGAAGTCAGCATCATATTACAAGCATCACCCATTTGGCTAACAGACACGACAAGACCATGACTGCAACACACAGACAGACATGTGATGAAGATTCTTGAGATTTTCTTGTTGAACCCAAGTTGGATGATGGTACTGGGTCTTTTCTGAGTATTGGAGAAAAATAAAGCAGAGAGGAGAAGAAGTGATGAGCTCTTTTTTACATTTCTCAACAGAGTCATAAGTCACAGACTTAATGACTTCTACAATGCTTGAGCACACTTGTGAGACTGTGTCTTTGTCATCATCCTCGTTCATGATCTTGATATACTGCTCCATGATGATATCTGTTGCAGCAAAACAGAAATTTGAAGTCTCTCAGCCAAACTCTCTGCAAATTTTGTAGGAAATTACAAGAAAAGCAACAATCTATGATGATGACACTGAGTCAAGAAGATGTGAACTAATAATAATTCGGTCTCTGGTTTATGCTGCTGAAATCAAGGGAAATTTGGGTTCACCTAAGACGTGTTTTGCTTCAGGAGAAATCTGCAAAAATAGCCCAAAATCTCAGCAACATCAAAAAACACTAGTAACACTATGACTTCAAAAATCACTGGTAAGACTAAATCAGATCCTTATCAAGGGCATAATAGACTGAAGTCAGTTGGAATGTAGACTGACACAAGTGAGATATTATCTGTTTTTACAAAGTGAGAGAGAGAGAGAGAGAGAGAAAGCTAGCTTACAGTGTCACTAGGGAAGGCTGCTCGTATTGCTGTAAACAAATCTGCAAAAAGAAACAGATATCATTTTTACATCAGGTTTTTAAAACAAAAGTCTCTGACAAAACTTCTGAAAACACCCAATTGAAATCTCCAGAATCCTTAGCAAGCCTATCATCAGAGGAAGAAGAAGAAGGCTGTTTGAGACACCTACCAGGATGCAAATGCCTAATTTGGACTAGATTGATTGATGTCCTAATTCAAAAGCTCTAGCACAACAGAATATATGCAAAGTAACTTCTTCACACTTAGGGTTTAGGGTTTCAAAGTCAAAACGGGAAAAAAACATACGCTGCAAGGCAATGACAGCTTGGAGTCGTACATCCTCATGAAAGTAACCCAAATGCTTCTTCAGCACCTTGAGTGTTTCCTCAAAGTAACTGTTTTAGGTGTTAAGTGGCACAGCCATAGATAAGACCAGAATGTTGCAGGAATTATAACACAGAGAGAGAACATCGATCGCAACACAAAAAAAACACAAACTGACAGCTTGATTACCATGTGTTGGCACTTTATAGCTTAGGGTTAAAGTCCTGTCAGCATGCAAAAACCCTAACCGCCCAAACTATCCTTGAATCCTTCCAAAAGGATACGGCATGAAAGAGCTTTTTGTATGTAGAGCATAGAGGCCAAGAGCTTGGGTTGCTGCTGCCTTCTCATCGAGGACTCCAGTTCGTACACTAAAGTTTCGGATGCGCTTGCTATCAGTGTCTTCATCCTCATCAGATGAAACACTGCCAATACCCTTGTCAAGGTCATCATTGTCACCATCTGAATCAGCAGGATCAAATGCTGTCCCATCGTCCAAATTGCAAGAGGCCAATGCGAGTGGCACTACACGTGACAAATACTTCACCACCCAAAGACAGGAAGAAAAAAGCACACAGCAGTTTAGGGTTTTTCACTCAAAACAAAATTACTGCCATCCTTTCAGGCTCATTCCAACATCTTCCAAAACACAGGGTTGATTCAAAAATGGGTATATGCAAAAACACAAGTTCTTCTTATTCTCCAAAATTACAGAATCAGATTACAACAAGATCAGAAAAAAGAAGTAAAAACTTCCATTACCGGAGCCAATCCCTCTTCCAAAATCTCTGCAACATTGCTGAAGAACCCATGGCTGTATTCTCGCAATTCACTAAAGTCTAGCGAGAATCCCTGCATTTGCAGACCAAGTCTGTTTTCAGTACATTAATATCTATGAAGATTGCAGAGAACATGTCCCCACAACACTGCTCACTGTGTTGGGTACAAAAATCAGAACCAGTTCTGGTTCAGTTTTTACCAACTGGAACCAGAACTGGCAGTTCAAACCCTCCAAACCAGGTACCCACCCAACACTGACACATACCTACACATCAGACAAGATGGGCTGTTGAAAAAAAAATAGGTTACCTCAAGTGCTGCTTCAATGAAGCTAGGCAAAACTGGCTCAATGACACTGCGTCCGACTGCCATGCCAACAATGCCTACAAGTTCAGTTGCACGAGCACGGGCAGGCAAGTCTTCATCTTTGGTTAGGACCATGAAACCTTGCATGAAGTGTAGCACACGTTCTGTGTAGGGAACAAATGAAGCCTCTGCTGCTGCTGCAGCTGATCCAATTGCAGACTGTAGTACATAACAAATGTAAAGCCCATCAGCATGCAAAAACCCTAACCCATCCTAAACCCTGAACTCATCCTTTATCAGCATTGTGAAAAAGTGCACTGACAAAAATCCATCCAAGAGTCCTCTAGCTAGATAATTGGAGGGAGTCAAACTGCAAATCTGCCAGATATAGCATCAAAGGCAGCAATAGGTATGCATCCAATTGTTGAGGGTTTCTACCATGCAAGTCTCTTGAATGTCTCGCCGATTGCTTTGCAAAGCTTCCAGCAATTTGTCCATCAAAGGTGCCAGATATGGCAGAATTTCCTCTTTCAAGTTCTCACAAAATGCTGCAAGTGAATAGAAAGCCTTTTCCTGCAAAAAATTCATTGAATTTTTTCATGATTGAATCCAGCCAGTGGAATCCTTTCGCTACACCCTTTTGTCCATTGCAATTGTGGTGCGTGGAAAATCTCCAACAACAACTTGGGCTTTGAACACTGAAGTAAAAGCAAAATCTATCTACCTGAACTTCTGGCACAGGATCACTGAGTATTGTGAAAATGCATGGCAGCACCCGCTCATAGTATTCATTGATTTCAGGCTGTAGGTGCTCAGCAAATTGACCAAGAGCAAAGCTTGCAGCACCACGCACCACCTTCACCATGCATACATTTCATCCCCACTTACTGTTAGCAAATGAAGAAGAATATGGGAGCTTGCTAACAAGGTTCATTCTTTATTCCTGTTCTGGACTTCTTTCCAGAGTACCAGATTTACACATTGAGCAACTTGGTTAAAAACCCTAAACCCCTAAACCCTAAACCACTCCTGAAAATTTCCAGTATCCCAGCAGCCTACATTAAAGAGCACTTGTTTCATCAAACATCCAACTTCCCAACAGTTTTACCTCTACCCATAAACCTCAGTCAAAAGGTGGCAGCCAGAATCAGCTTCACTGAAAAAAGCATCATTAGAGGACCCAAGATCGCTTCTTCTTCTTCTTATTACCTGCTCTTTATCCTTGAGGGCTTCCAGCACCAGGGTTAGAACCTCCTCCAACCTGGTCTTCATGACTTCAAAACAACCCTCAGAGATAACACCCAGTGCCATCACAGCAGCGTCTCGGTAATTTGGGTCTGGGTTCCGGCAGTTGGAAACAGAAAAGTGCAAGACAGGTGGGAAGATATGTTTCTTTGGAAGATTCATTGCCATGGTGTCCAGGACTTCAGCAGCTGCATGTTCAGGGGCCACCTCATCCTCGTGGTTTCGTGTATCAGGCTCTGCCAAGATTGGGCACATGACTGCCAAAATTGGCCCCACCATCTTGTGCTTCACAAGTGTTTTTGGCTTGTACTTGGACAACCATGACAATATTTGAATTGCCTGCAGCATTCAGTCAACAACAGGAAGATGAGTGAACCTAGAGAAAGTTGTCCCAATCTTTCTAAACATTTGTAAAGGAAATCCAAAGTTAGGGAGGAATCCAAAGAGAAACAATAGACAACTGCTAGAAGAAGACGAAGAAGAAAAATAAACAAGTGCAAGGAAAAAGCTTCAATTCTTTACCTGATAGCGTGTGTTAGCTTCAAGGTGCTTGTTTGAGCAAACCTCGAGGGCAAACTGCACAATTACTGGAATAGTAGGTCCCAGGAGCGGGGCAGGTGACTCAACCAGTTCGTCGAATATCTCAAAGGCCAGAATAGCAACATCCTCATCTCCATTTGCCAGACACATTCGTGACACATTCAAGATGGGTGGAATCAGCTCCCGGAACATCAACTGCAAAGAGTAGTTGTTGTGACAGATGCAAGTTCAGAAAAGTAGTCATCTCACACGACAGTGCAAGCAAATGCCTGCAAAGTAAAGAGCAGCTTACCTTGCAAACAAATAAAAAGAACCTGAGTCCAGGTAAACCCTAAACCCTAAAGCCCGCCATTTTTGGGCAGACCCCAATTTAATCTACTAGCAGTTGCTGCTGCAGCATGGCAGGAAGTGATAGAAACACATGCAGAGAGGAGAGAGAAAGCCAAATATATGAAGAATTGTCCACACTCACTACTTCCTGTTCAGTTTGAATGTAGCCCACAAAAGCTCCAACAGCCCTGCCATCACATCCAAGAACAAGTAAGAACTATATCACTTGTCTGCAACCTTCCACTCTCTGTGTGTCAGGAGATGGAAATTGGGAAAAACCATCGATGCTAGAAATTTTCTTGTACAAAAAGAACAGTGTCATATACATACAGAAGGAAGGACTCTACTGAGAGGTTTCCCGAAAGGTGACAATGTGCTGAACAGTAGTTAAATCAATTCTGTGGCTGCTAGCTAGCTAGATTGCATACTTGAGAGCAGCAACCCGCACACGATTACTTCGTTGATCATTCAAACCGCTCACGAAAACCCCTTGCAGAGTTGCAAAGTGAGGACGAAGCAAGTCACCGATTGTCTCTGTCAAAGAGCTGAAAAGAATTAACGCCACCTGATATTTCTCCATTGCAGTACCAAAAAACCCCCAACCTTTTGATTATGAGATGACCTGACTAGGGGTTTTAAGCTCCTCCTGACTGACCCAAAAAATCCTGGAAATCAAAAGAAAAAGACAGCCACCTCTCTGGACACCAATTGCCCCTCTCTTGAAAACACACAATGACTGATATCAAAAGGGTATAGATGGAAAACTGGATTAGCATTTTTTCTGCAATTGGGTTTTCTCTTCTTCTGCTGCAAACTGGATTAGCATTGTTTCTGCAATGGGTTTTCTCTTCAGCTCTGAACTGGGTTAGTATGTTCTTTCCGCAATGTGTTTTCTCCTTGTTCTTCAGTTGTGAACTGGATTAACATTTGTTCGGAAATTTGGTTCCCTTCTTCAGTTGTGAACTCGATTAGCATTTTTTCAGCAATTTGGTTCACTTCTTCTTCAGCTATGAGTTTAGATTCATCATAAGAAGCTGCAATCATCAGTAGTTATGGCTTCCAGTGTTGGCATTGTCTCTGTAGGGATCTATCTCATAGTACTTCTCATCAGGTGCAGAAAAAGCGCACACTCTTCAGACAGTTGTAGCTGTTTTTGTTGTTTCAATCTGATAATTATCTCTGTAGGGAGGAGGGATCTCTGCATTATTCGGTCTCCATTAGATACAAGGTGGCACAGTCAGGGAAGGGTCGTCACAAAACAACAATCAGAAAAAAGCAATGTTCTCAAATCTGACAGACAGAATCAAGAGAAGAAGAAGGCAAAGTGATTGCTGGAATCACATAGGTAGTTGGTTCTTGAAAGAATTCTTGAGGATCCTGAAGAATTTTCTTGGACAACCCAAGAGATGCATTCATTCATCGGTAGAGGAAGAAAGAAAGAACCGGCCTTACTTCGCGGTGCTCTTCTTGCGCACTTTGGCTGCATTGATGCAGAAATGGAAGCAATTCTGGCCACTCCCCTGCTGGAATTGCATGTTTGGCTATTACACTCACTACATCTGCACTAGCCCTTCGCACCGGAGGACTGCAAAAAAGATGGATCACACCCCAAACAAGAAAGGATCATCACACCCATCATCATCAAACATGTGTTCTCTGAGAGACAGAGACACAGAAGAGACATAGAGGCAGCAGAGACACAGGGACACAGACACAGACACAGAGGAATGGAGCAATGGATGGGCGCTGCCAACCCTAACCTTGGCTCCAGTGTGATGCTCTCCAAAAGAGTGGACTTGACGGAGTTTCTTGTTTCTGGGGAGAGCTGCATCCAGTGGCCCGTGATCTTCTTCCGTAGCAAAACGCCGGCCAACTGTCTGACCTCTGGCGACTGCGCACTCCGCACGTAGTGCAGCAACCCCGGCACCAGCTGCGGGTCCTTGGACAGCAGCCGAATCTGCTCCTCCGCTTGCTTCCGCGCTTCATTATCCGGTACCAGAAACTGCCGAAGAAGAAACTCCAAATGATCCATTCCTGCAACAAGAAAGAATTCTCGTTGTTGTTAGACTGTGGTTCTCCTTTTCTCAACCAGAGAGAGAGAGAGAGAGAGAGAGAGTCTCTTCTTTCGTCTATTCTTTTGACTTTTTTCTCGAGACTTCAGGGCGCGGAAGCTCGATCTCAGCTCAAACTTTCCCTAAAATTCATGAACCCAACACAACGTAATTCCCGTCGAGTCTCTCCTCCTCTTCTGCCAATCGCAGGAGACAAAACAAAGGCATGCAATATAGCAAACAAACAAACAGGAACAACGCCAAGAGCGCCAAACCCTAACCCTAATCCAAGCTTCTTCCCGCCCACATCTGAGATCCGAGGTCTGATTCTTTGCTTGGGTGTTTCGCTGTGTGGTTCTCCTTATCCTCTTCCTGCTCCTCTTCCTTGCTTGCTTCTTTCCTTCTTCTGCCGGTTGTATCTGTCTTCTGTCTTCTTTTGTTTGTTTGTTTCTTCTTCTTCAAGGAAAATGCCTGCATTTGCTGTTGTTGCAGAAGAAGAAGAGCATGAGGAGAATGACGCCACGGATCTGCTTCACCAAGTAAGAAGCTTCTTTTCTACTTTTCTCCAGCTCTTTTGTGTTCTTGTTGGTTTCACATCTGTTGCTGCAGCAGCATTTGTGGGTTTTGGAATTTGTAGGTTGCAGAGGAGAGAGACCGACCAGCATTGTCAGTCAGCTGTGTGGCGGGCTCCTCCTCAACAAGAATGTTTCTGTGAAAGGAAACTCCGACTTTTTGACGGTTTGCTATCGCTTACCCCATTTTTTTGCAGTCATGCTTTGTCTTGCATGGAGGAGGAGCAGCTCCGAAGGAAGAAGAAGAAGTTCAACAAGCAAGCTTACCAATGATCCTTGAAGACGAACTACAATGCTGTGGAGTGTGGCGCATGCAAGCCTTCAACATTGTGTGGGGAAGACTAGGGACGCTAGCACAGGTTGGTTTTTAGGTTTAGGTTTAGGATGTTCAGGGATCAATTTTGTTGCATTCTTTCTTGTTGGTAGAGAAGAAGATGGATTCTTCATTATTGCAGCATTGCTGCTGCTAGTTTGTTGCTGCTGTAAGTAGCTCTTTCTTTGGATCCTTTTTGTTGTTGCAAGATTCTAGATTGAGAACCCTAAATCTCAAACCCTCTTGCAGAAAGAAAACACTCATGGTAGTATGCCAAGAGGGTCTGATCAGTGGCAGCTCACCTTTGATTATTTTAAAGAAAAGCCACTGCAGCAGCAAAGACAATGGACTGTGGGAAGAAGACTGTTGTTCCTCGTGTGGGAAGACTGTTGTTCCTCGGGCAAGAAGATGTGTTATAAGAAACACAAGGGATGGTGGGCTGTCTGGTAGTTGTCATGAGCTGCTTGCTAGTCTGGAGTTGATGATCATCAAGCTTCTTCTTGTTGCCACAATGTTGAGCCTGTTGAACTAACTTCTGTTGTCTTGGTGTGCCACTACATTGGAAGAACAGGCAACACTGGAGGAGCAGAATGAGGAGAGTTACAAGGAGATTGTGAGATGGGTCTGCAATCGGCACTTCTGTGATGCTCAACAACAACTGTACAGATCGGCAGGGTTCACTGCCATCCATGCAATCCAGCAGCAGGAGTCTGGAGGCATTTTCAAGAAGGGCCCACACATGGTCGGCTCTTTCAACAAGCAACTGCATACTGGGTTTCTTTTTCTCGGTAAGAATTTGAGAGTCTGTTTTTTGTGTCAACAATGATTGCTTGCACTTGCCTTCCTTGCCTTGGGGGTAGATTTTTCTACATGTTTTCAGTTGTACACACTGACATATCAGCGTTCTGTCTCCAGTAAAGTTCTTTGTTTAGTGCTGCTCAGAAAATGTTCCATGTCTTCATTTACTTGCACATTGGTGCTTTTTCTGCAATGTTGTCAAGCAGAGAGATACATGAGCAAAACTCTTTCTTTCTTTCTTTCTTGGGCACTTTCTTGGGGGTAAGGATTGTTGTATTCTTCATTCTGACTCTCCTTTTTTTGTGGTGGGTTCTTCGACAGGTGGTGTGGATCTGTCTGACCATGAAAACACATTCAAGGGCCTTGCAACCTATCTCAGGGAGCACAAGTGTCATGTGGCCCGCCTTCTGCCGTGTGACTTTCCAGTTAGATGCCACATTGGTGTTCCTCTAAGCAGCTTGTTGAGGCAGTTTGTGCAAGTCAATGTAGAGGTGAGCTGTGACATCTGTGTTATGATGATGCTCTCTCCCTGCAGCAGCAGCTTCTTCATATGGTGTTTTGACCTTCGGTTAAGGGTTTAGGGTTTTCTGTAGTAGACCTTGTTTTCTTGGCTGTTGCTGCTGCCCTTTAAGCATTCAAAGCAGTGTGCTATTGCTATTGACAACAAACACAAATCCTATTGTTGAGTATTGAGAAACCATATGTTGGCTATGTACCAAATGTACACATGACAATGCCATAGGGCACTTTCTTTTTTCATACTGTGACAGACAACAGATATGGAAATTCTGGCTGCTTGGTATGCAGAACCCTCAAATTCTGGGCATCCAGTGGTCATCACTATTGAAAATGTGGAGCGCTGCAATTCAGCAATTCTTGCAGAACTTATTGTTTTGTTGAGGTGTGCCACAAAGCCTTTGCCTTTATAGATATGTATTCTGAAGACTTCATTGTTATGTCTCTAATGTAGTTGACTTCACATATGTAACTTTCTTTGTCTGTCTAATAGTTTCATCCTGTGGTTATTTGCTTTGCAGCGAGTGGTCAGCTGAGATACCAATTGTGCTTGTGATGGGTGTTGCAACGACTGCCGATTTTCTGCAAAGTTGTCTTCCATCACATGCACTTGCACGTCTGAATGCTCAACGTTTTGATCTGAAGACACCACTGGAACGTCTGGAGGCAGTAGTGAAAGCTGTGTTGGTTGAATCTTTTAGTGCATTTGAAATAGGACATGGTGTGGCTCAGTTTATCACTCGCTTCTTCCTGCGGCATGATCTCACCATCTCTTCCTTTATCAGGTCTCTTAAGGTGGGTTTTTTCTCCAAGCTCGTCATTGTCATTGTCATCTGTGTGGGTCATCAATGTTAATCCAGATGTAGTAGAATGGGTTCTGTTTGTAAATGTGACTATAGTGAATCCAACTTGGTTGCCACCCTGATGAGCTCTAAAGAGTGCACAATATTCCCCCAAGACTCCCAAGATTCCTGTTCTAAAAAGTGAAAACTTTATTAATAATTCTTTGTGGTTGTGTCTGCAGGTGGTCTGTATGGAGCATTTCTGCAATGAGCCCCTTAGCTTCTTAAGTGAACAACTTCTAAAGTGCCGTAGCCAGGTAGTCTGTCATTCCCACCAAACACCCCAGACTAGGTATCATTAGACCATCCTCTGCATCTCTTGCTGAGTCTCTGAGGAAGCAAACATAACTGGACAATTGCATAATATTATGCTATGGGTGGTGGTGCTAATCATTATGTGGGTTGTAGCATAACTCATCAAAATTGTGCACAGGTGGAATTGGAAAATCAGTGTGCAACTTTGCCAACTGAGCTCCTGCAGCTTGCAGAAGGCTTGCCATCTGTGAAGAGGTAACAAATCTAATCATTCGTGTTAATGTGTATCCTTAGGATTTAGGGTTTTTGGTTCAAGGGTTTAGGGGAGAGAGCGATGTATCTCTATTTGTGGTCCATCTAGATACATGTTGGACTTCCTCAGAATTGGACAATTGTTGTTGTGCAGGCACTTTAGCAGAAGTGGTGCAGAGGAGGAGGATGGTATTGTCTGTATAAGCAAACATGTGGCTGCCAGGCTCTGGGCTCTTAGAGAGCAGAAGCAACTCTGGAGCATGGCCCTACTGGTGTGTTCCTCCTGATGACCAGAGTTCCTTCTTTGTGACCAACTAGCTTGCAACTGGTATTGTCAGAATCAGGATCAAGAGTCAGTTTCTCTGCTAGACAATTTTACCCAAATGTCTGTCATGTTTGAGTCTTTGAAAATTAGTTCAGGGTTTCCCATTCAGGGTTTAGGGTTTAGAATCAGTGCTGACACATGATTCAGCATTTTTGTCTGAGCATGGTAGTGAAATCCCCGAGGTCACAAGAGTGGCAGCTTGGCTCTTATCTTGCAGATTTATTTGCACCAGATTTTTCTTGTGAACTTAAATACTTGGTCAGACTTGTCTGTGGGCTTGCAGTGTGTGTATGAAGTTGGAAGGCATACAGGGCTCAGGTTTCTAGATCTCTTTTGTGAAGCACTGCACACTACTCTGTCATCATCATCAGAGATAGAAAAAGTGCCAACTGAGAGCTTCTTGAGTAGTAATTTACCACAAAGGATGACATCTTATGGCAGCAGCAGGGGATGGCAAGAGCTCAAGTTAAAGATCAGGTGTGTGTGTGCCCCATCAGTGTGTGTCCCTCCTCCCTTATACTGTCCCTCATACACAAATTCTGGAATCACAGCAGCAACTAGCATGCATGGTTTGTTGTCATTAGGAACAAACTCACTCTCTCAGCAGCAGCAGCACATGACCCTTTTACATCAGCTCTTTGTTCTCAGCTTTGATTTCAGTACTGATGAGAAAGCGTTTGCTGATATTAAATGTACTTTCAACAGGGAGATGTCAGTACCCATTCTCCGAAGTCTTCTTGAGGAATGGAAGAAAATAACAAGCCATGCTACCAAGGTATTTCCATGTGCATCAGTTTAACCAACTATTTCAGCTCTGTTTGTTCTTTGTTTCCTGTTGCACTGTTTCATTGAGAACTAAGCCAGGTTTGAGATTGTGAACCCTAAACCCTATACTTGAAGTATATTGTGCCCTCTCGCCAGATGTAATCTCTTCCAAGTTCCCCTCTTCTTACTTCTCTAATTTGTGGGTGCTTGTCAGCTTCATTCAGAAATATCTGCAGTCTACAACAATATCATCATGGGTGAGGAAAAACTGGAACATCCAACACAGTCTCACATGGCCACCAGCAGAGTTGGGGCGACTCAGGCACTGCCAACAGTAGTTTTGCAAACCCCAGATCAACCAGAAAATGGCAGCCACCTTGGCCAACAAGTGACAAATGGCTCTCTGACAAAGGAGTTCCCAGCTTCCTCCTCACCTGGCAACAAAAGATACAAAAAATCTGGCCAGGGCAGCCATGATATAAGCGATGCAGGTGGAAGCAGCCCAGCTTCAAATCTCAGGAGGCGGCCGTTGCATGAGGAGAGCCCCCAATTCCCTGCAATTGATGTCCCAAAGTCTCCAGAGAGGAGGGCACCACCAGTGGTTTGTAGTGTGCAGGAAACAACTGTGGGATGCACATCAAATGTGCTCCCAAGCTCCCCAGAGAGGACCTTTCAAGTTCCTGGCCTGCAGGAAAGCCCCAGATGTCCTGCTGCAGCTTCCAGATCCATGAAGTCCTTGAAGAAGGCATCATCTCCACCTTCCAAGAGCCCAAGAAAAAGCCCAAGAAGGCAAACCACCACACTTCTGAAGTCCTCCACTGATAAAATATCTTCTTCTTCGCCTTCTGACCTACGAAAACCCAACACAAGACAGACCACCACACCACTTAAGTCCTCCCTTCCTGAGAAGGCATCTCCAGATCTTGGCCTGCAAGGAAGCCCCAGACGCATGTCAATAAGGCTGCTGTCAAAATCCCCTGAAAAGGCATCTGCAGTTCCTGGCATGCAGTTCAGTCCCACACAACACATAAAATCCAAATCCCCAAAGTCTTTGGAGAAGGTGCCTTTAGTTCTTACACCGCAGAAAAGCCCAAGAAAGAAGACCTCAGGAAAACTTCTACAGTCTTCGTGGAAATTCAAATCCCCAATTGCTACATGTTCTCCATCTCAACAAAGGAGTAGTGCAGCACCTGACAAGGTTCCTGCTGCCACCCAGCAAGCTCCTCATCAGGCCGTGGGTCGTTCAGATCTCAGGAAGTAAGTGCCTTCCAGTTGCGAAGGTGTATATATACTCTAGACCCTAAATCCTGATATAGATGCATACATGACAGTGAGGGTCTGACTTATATATATCTTGATTTTTTTTTTGGCAGGATGGCATCACAAAATTCTCTGGGAAACACACGACCTGGAATCATGATGATGGCTCCAAACCAGATGGTTTTGGATCTCCTTGACCATATTGTTGGGTATGCATATACACTCCCACCTCTGGCAACTGTCTGGTTGCCTGTTTTGAGGAGCAGACAAAAGTATCTTGGTTCAATGCCTGTTTTGAGAACACTTAAATGTATTTTGGTTGCATGCTCTTTGCTAGGATCAATCACCAATGCTTCTGTATTTCCTCCCTTGCTTGGGTTTATATACCTTAAACCCTAAACCCATTTCTACCTTCCTTCCATGTTGGCGGGACAAATACTTTATGTCACTATGTGTGTGTACTGTGGATGCAGGCAGTATCTTGTACCATGTCAGGCATTGCCATTACATGAGATCATTTGTTTCAAGGATGTCACTTTGTTGAAACAGGTAAAGCAGTGCTACATGTGCTGGAGAACAACTTCCACATCAGTGAACAAGTCTTTATTTTGTTCTATAGTGCAATTGTTCGAATATAAGTTGTTGTAGCTAATGTATATGTCTGGCAGATTGAGGTGTGTGCAATTCTCGATCTGGACCCACTGTACAATGAGGTTCTCTTTACATTAGGTTGCTTGGATCACAGTTGCACACAGTATGCTGTGTTCACAGAAGCCTAATGGAAAGCCACTGACATAGGGCCTTATTTCTTGATGTAAGAAGAGTCAGGAGAGCTGCAAGTGTGGTGAAAATATGTAATTAATCATGTGATGAACTCTGGGAACACATGTTCTCATGAAAAAAAAGGACAGGCATCACTGTATGATTGATGAGTCACAGTTTGACTCAGCTCTCCTGCAATTGGTCAATGCTTGACTGGTAGAGCTGTGAGATGACTGTGAGCAGAGCTAGTTGAAAAAACCTAATGGAAAGCAGCTGTGATCATAGCAGCCTATTGGAAAGATGTCCTTACTTTGCTGACCCCACACACTGATGATGATACACATACTGGTAACATTTTTGATTGCACAGGCTATTACAGCAGATACACGTCAAAAGGTGGAGTTGGATATGTTGGGGTCCCAACTGAATCTCCAGTGCGAGTGCTGCTCACCAGATGGTGGCCTCTCAGGCTCAATGCATGACACCTGTCTTGTGTAGGCCAGCTTTTCCCCCAACCCCCCACTTGCAACTTTTTCTCTTGATACACTATCATCCTCAATTATGTTTGTGGGAATTTTGATGTATTTCTCTGCTTTTCTCTGTTATTGACTGCATAGAAAAAACAAGCAACTCAACATACAATCTCTCTACCCTTCATGACAAGTTCAAACAAAACTTGTAAAGCACATGTGCAGTATAAGAAGTAATGTAGAATGTAAATTCTTAAGGGGAAGATATGACAGCAGCTACTGATTCAGACTTGTGAATCTGGCAGGTATCACTTATCACAAGAACATGGTGAGCTCATAAACGTGCATGACTGGTACCAGTCATTTACAGCAATCTGCTGCCCACCCAAAGCTTCTTCGGACAAGCCGATGAGCAAAAGGAAAGATAGGAGGAAAGGGAAACGGGGAAGAGTGGAAGCTGAATCCACCACCGTCCTTGTTGATTCTACCACCTTACAGTATCCTCTATGCTGAACTACAGCCCTTTTTCTTCCCTTTGTGTGTCAGAAATGGTAGTAGATTTCCATTTTCTTTGTGTGGAATTTGGGCTATGATGATGATGATGATCTTTAACATGTTGTCTCAGAGCAAGGTTCACAAGGGCAACCATAGAGCTACAGCTGGTTGGCCTGCTCCGCATGCCAAAGAAAGGGTGCCCAGATTTTGCCCAGCGGGTGGTACTGGGTTGAACTTGTCTTCTGCAGAGTTTGAAAACTAACTACAGCTTCTGTGTTCAACACTATGGACTGGTGTACTGGTTTCAGACTTCTGATAGTGACAGTCCGAGCATCAGTGCAAATCTGAAGATGGAAAAACTCAAGGCATGAACAGCAGGCACATTATTCCAGAGTGCAATCAAGCCCTAAGGGTGTTGTCAGATTTATGGAGACTGCCTGCAGGAGTAAAGAGCCATGGAAAAATCATGTAAATCAGCATCATGTGAATGGCATTTCCTTTGTATAATAGTAGGTGGCAGCACGGTTGGCCCTGTGAGATTTCATGAAGACATTCAGAATGGAAGGTGATGGTCTGATACCTCATGTGTGACACTACTCATTCTTATTGCATATGTTTTTTGGTTTGGTGGAAGTCTTACTGTGGAGTCGTCCTCTCTTCAATCTCTAGTTTACTGAAAAAGGATTTTTTCTCATATAGCAGAAAATTATGGGAATTAATCTGTCAGACAATTCGTTGGACAATTCTAACAAATAGAAAAGGGTCCATCCTCTAGACCCTGGAGGACTTGTGTCTTGTACATTGTTACTGTATTGTGTGGATTTCTCAGCTTGCTTGTGGTTCTTATGCAGATGATATGAAGGGAAAATTCATATTAATTGGAAATGACCAAAAGTGGTTGTATGGATTTTATTGCAATCTCTGATGCAGCAAGCTGTCCAAACCCAGGTGCACAAATACTCAGCTTTTCTCATAGTGGGTCATTTGGAGCTTCTTTTTTAATTTTCATGGTAAATTGTGCCTGGGCTCACTCAACCTCTAGACTATACACTCTCCTGACACCGACAATCAAGAAATGGGGCAGACTAGATAGAGCAATTATTTATTCACCTCATGAACAAATGAGTTTTTGCAGTGCACCCAAGCTTAACATAATTCTTTTCTTTTAGAACAAATGCAGAATCATATACAAAGTTGTAACAAAAGAAGCCTAGTTTTGAAAAGACCCACTCCTGAAAGGCTAGACCTCACTTCTTGCTTGCAGGCGTCGTGGCATTTGGCAGGTGTTGGGGGATTTTGTTTTGCTGTGATTACACATCAATCAAACATTTGGGTTTTTTCTTTTCTCAATTTTCTTTAAACTAAACTATTTTTGGTTCTTGCCAGTTCTATTTGCTGGAATGGTTCAAACCCAATAGATAACTATTATGCAAAACTTGGCAGAGGTGGTGGTAGTCACTTGGAAATAAAAATAGGTTTTCATTTTCAATTTTCCTTGTAAGACAGAACAGATTGGTGTTATGAAAATGGTGTGATCAAAAATTAGGGCTAATGACACTTGATGTTTCAGGCAGGTTTTTTCATTTGTTCAGGCAATTGGTTCATGGGACTTTGATGATACCATGGAACAGGCCCAGTACCAGGAGAAGCCTCAAGAAAGGGTTTAGGGTTTAGGGTTTAGGTTTAGGGTTAGGGTCTCAACATGGGCTGCAACATGATTTGTTTGATCTCAACCACATGGGTCTCACCATCTCAACATGGGAAATACATAATGCTGCTTCTTTTTTCTTTCCATCCAGCAACAATCGAAGCAGAAAAAGGTTAAAAGTACCAGGATAAAAACGCTTAATGCATTTCCACAATGCTTTGTCCACATGAAGCAAGTATTAAAACAGCTGTGGATGAAGCATTGTGGAGCTTATACATCCTAAGCCCCTCTCTATTGGATTCCCTACAGAGAATTTGCTTCTCTGAGTCCTTCATATGCAATATCTGTGCAAGAGATGGAGGAGAGATCTGCTCACAACCCACTAGTTGATGTTTTGCTATGAAGTAGCACAAATAAACACTTTCACTTTTTTAGGTGTCTATTGGGAAAGGGATGAGTAGTGTGTGGTACTCACCAAAGGATGGCTTCATATAATTAATTTTCCTAAATTCTGAGACATGCTTACCCCCTTGCCCATGCTCTCACTTTGATTGAAAGAAGGTGATCAGCTGGTGACAGCCCAAGGCCTTCTATGCTACATTTGCACTAAAAGATGGTGAGAAAGCAAACTAACCATTTGTTAGTTGTTGTATGCACTCCACCCAAAGCTTCTGAGGGTCAATTACATGCCAAGCAACGTAAGCATGCAGATATATACTGAGATATTCCCTCAACGGCACTCAGGAAAAAATGCCCAATCTCATCAAGAGAAAACAACACTCTGCTTGGTCCATTGATCAGGCAGTGGAATTTGGGCCTGGGCCCCAAAGTCCAAAAAGCTGAGGCTGAACCTAGCAGCTATCTGCCCAAAACCAAGTAACCCCAAAACCACCAACTCACCAAGAATTTTAGGTGAAAACCAAGTTTAGAATGGCTTCCAAGAAGAGCACTAGCCATATGTCGACTCTTCAATTACCAGAGCTTCAATGCTGATTTTGAAGAGTAAAGGACATATTGCTTTAAGAGTAACACAACAATTTTAACTTTCCAGAACTCTCCATTATACTGTTCTGAGTACATTCAGCAGAGGTAGATCTAATACTCCGACATTTGCAGCATGGCTTCCATATATATGTATATGCTTTGACACTCTTACCCACCACACTGCCAAGAAATCCACCAGCAAATAGTCACATTTTTCCAACATTTCACAAGCTTTTTGGAAGTGCTGCCAGACTTTTGACTTCTACCAGCTTTCTGCACCTCCACACAAAACACCTTCTAAAAGGCACAAAACACCTTCCAAGTAATCGATGGTACAGTTTAGAGTACTGACTGCTGCTATGTTATGAAGATGTTCCTGCTGGATGAAGCTCCAAGTTGCGTAGAACTACCCGTGCAAAGACTTTGGCTTGTAGAGGGGCTGTTGCTGCAGCAGCAACAGTACGCAAAACTCTCGCTGCTCCAGCTTTTTGAAGAAGGCTTACATGATGCATTGCATGCCGACCTCCAGGCATTGTAAACTGCAATCTCAGATACAAAGAATCCAGGTTTGTAACAGAGGCTTGCAAGGAAACTTTGAGAGAGACTTATGTGAAATATTCCAACAATGTATCTCTTAAGCAAGACAGAAACGAGCACTTCCAACAGACTACCAGAAGTACCTGCATGAGAGCAAATGCAGCACATGATCTAAGGACTGCAGCTTTGTTGCGGAGCATAGCTACAAACCTTCCCACTTCAGCTCCACTGCATATAGTACAAAACTTTGTGAGTTTTCAACAGAATAATATCCATCCCTGTCTTGCATCGAAACCTGCTATCACTTGTGTGAAGAATCTGTGCATGAGCTCATGGGAAGAGTTGCTTACGCCCCTTCAATACAGATTTCACTGAAGCAGCCTAAGCAACTCTCAATGGCCACCACCATCATTCAGAAGAGTGCATTGTCACCATCATGTCATAAAACAGACTACCAATTCCTTTTCTCTACTCCTTGAGTCAGTTCTTCCAAGCACAGCCTAAGCATACACCAACAAATTACAGCTTCAAATCTCAACCACATCCATGGAATGCATGTTCAACAGTGGCATATCCATCAGAAGGGTCTTGAACCTCATGGGAAAGACATCCTCACCTGCAGCGAAGATGACCTGCCTCTTGAATGTGGGCTGATTCAGCAACTTGAGTGAGGACTGCAGGTGCCAATGAGGTAGCAGGGACCAAGAGAGCTTGATGGTTTGAGAATTCAAGTACAAAAGCATCAATATTTCGAATAGCCAGATGTCTTGCTGCTTCCAAGCCCTCCACTCCCAGTCCAGGACTTTCATTAAACACTGGTCCTGATGCAACCTCATCTGTCCTGCTTGAGTCACCCCAAAACCAGATCAATGCCATATTCAACCAGAAGCATTCCTTTGAACAAAAACAGGCCAAGTTGAGCTTTGCTATGATAGAAGAGGGAAACAACAAGACTGTCACACAGAAGGTGGAGTTGTGAAAGCAGATTGACAACCACAGATGACCGTTCCACATGTAAAGTACTGTGAGGGTGCAAACATGTTCTTGCTGAAATGAAGTGAGTCTCCTAACTGGTTCACAAATTACTAACACCAACTGCAACTTCCTAAGGCAGGATATTGTGATAACAGACTCATCATCCTGGACTCACAAGTTACACAAAAGGAAGGGAAGTAGAGGGGTGACAGAACAGCAATTTTGAACTTTTAAGACATCAGAATTCTAGGTACTGAAGGGGCTGTACATTTGTACCTGCTATCAAACATGTAAGCAAGAGCCAGAGCAGCCATGAAGCGAGCCATTTTAGAGGTTGATGATGAACACAAATGCACCAATGCAGGCACCCCTTCCTCCTCCACTATCCGCAAAGCATTGCCCGGATTGAAGGCCAGGTTCCACAGGGCTCCAGCAGCAGTCTCATGTACATCCTACAACCGTAATGCATCATCAGGGCCCCCTACCACTGTCCTATTGTTTAGATCCCACAAGAAGACAGCTGCATTTATTCCAACATGTCAGCCAGCTACACATACACATCCCACAACAACAAAGTATTACAAACTCTCAATGTTAACAGTTTCAGTCAACCAGAATAAAAATCGCAAGACAGTTTGATAGTAAAGATAATCAGATTCCAACAAAATTAAAAGACCACAACAGCAAGCTGTGGATGAAGAGAGGAGGGAGTGGAAACTGAAAAGAAGCCGAATAGAATAAACATGTGGTGTGAAGAATAGTGAGTGTCTCCTGGATGTTCATTGACCACCAACAGCAACATGTATGCCAGTGACTGACCACCAAAGATCCCCAATAACTTTTTCAGAGTACTGGGTGGAGGTCAATGTCAAACATTAACCAACACACTGAGTCTCTGTTACAAACCCAGAAGTAATGAGATGACTCGCCCATGATGCTTGCTAGCTCACAAATATGAAGAGAATGGAAACTTAAAAAGTAACCAAAAAGAGTAGGGACCATAAAGAAAAAAAGTGAAACAAAGTATACAAAACAAAGACAGACAAAGAGAAAAAGGGGAATTTTCTCAAAGCATTTGGCAGATACAACTTTGATTGGGTCCTTAAAACTCCAAACACAAACATGCATGACTTTAGTACAAGGTTCAAAGAGTAACATTCACTCTTTGGATGCAGATTGAGCTCATGATTTGTTTACTGTGCAAGTATAGAAGTAAAGATAAGCTAAATAGACTACACAATTAGTTCTCATCAACTGCATAACAATTAACAGCAATACAAAAGACTGACAATGTGTGAGGAGAAAATAATCTATCAGAAAATTCAGTAGAAAAGTTGTACTTGAAGCTTCAACTACTTTGAAGCTATGAATGGACTACATTAACTCCTTGCTCCTAAATTGAACATACAATATGTTAACAGCTCACTTTCAAAACAAGGAAAATTTTCTTGTTAAATTTTTTCTTCTGGTTCTAACAATGGAAGACTGCAAAAAAGATGGGGAATGTACAGACACAAGATCTACCTATTCAGGTTTTTCTGAGCAATTTTGCACAATCTTCATCCAAAAGAATGCACCAGCTCTACCATCACAGATGAACTGAAGGTGCTCTCAGCAAAAAGAACTGAAAATGTGTACGATTCCATCAATTGATGACATGTTCTTCTACTGACTCACCTCAAACTCAGACCTGGACAATGCTATTAAAGGGGCAACACCACCTCCACGACCAATTGCAATGCTGGACAAGCCAACCAAATATCAGACAGGTGATTCTTCAAGTGAGTCATAAAAACATCATCAGAATAAATTAGAGCTCACAACTGCTGTCCTTACAGAGCAGATTGTCACTTCCTTACTATACCTTCTGCAGGTAAAAGAGGAATCTAGCTGCAAATATCTACAACGAGCAGATATTCTTTGTGAGAACAAATGTAATGGTGAGTACCTATTCACTTCAGATACAGAGAGACCCCAGAGAGCACCAGCAGCCCTTTCTTGCAAACCTTGTGATCCAGTGCTGCAGTTTTGAGCCAATGCTACCTGCATAATCAAAAAATAAATTAATTAACAAGACCAATCAATCAGAATGAATGAAACACTATTCTGGGAGCTACCCAACTCCATCCAAAGCTTTGCAGGTGGGTGCCAAGGAACATGAACAATAACTCATACAAATTGCGTCAACTTTTACTGGTAAATTGTCATGCTCAGCGGTCCATAAACCTCTTGGGAAGACAATGCAAGCATTAGCTGCTGTCTACAGGGAGACCCACGTGTATGAACTCACCAATGCCTCAACCCCACCTACAGCTGCAATAGCCTCACGATTTCTGTCATCAAAGGAGAGATTCCACAAGGCTCCAGCTGCCTCTTGTCTGTAGAATTCAAACAAAACCTAAAACATTTTCATTGCCCAATGCATGTTACTCTGGATATCCACATGCAAAACCAGTGACTCAAACTTTGAGGATCCTGGGATGTCTCACATACAGCCCCCTTCCCACCTTCAGGTGTTCTTCCATGAGCATAGCCTAAAGAGCAATGAGATCATTCAGAAGAAAATGAGCAAATAGATAATAGAGAGCAAACACAAGGGGATCCAAGCTTACCTGACCCCTTCATGATTTGAGCAAGTGAGGTGCACTAGGGCTTCAAGTGCACCAGGTTCCTTGCCTACAGCAGCATTGTTGCCATTGCTGTCACCATGTGCTGCAAGGTTAGCCAATGCGCGTGCAGCCTGTTACATAAAAGGTCACTAAGAATACTCAGTGACACTCTAACTGGACTTTCCTAGAGAGTAAACAGCAAGAGAAATACTTTGAAAATTAGCACTCTTCTCCTCCCAGGAAGCCAATGCAATAGAATCACAGTCCTATGGAATCAACCAATAGACATAGGTCCAGAGTGCAGGAATCTGCCCCAGCATTCACTATGGCAGGATAGTTTTCTAATAACTGCATAACAGATGAGACAGGAATTCTACCAATGATGAAAAGCTGTGTGCAAACCCTGAAACCCTGTGTATCCAAAAGCTCTCATACATTGATTAGAGTACCTGCTCTTGTACGCCCTCATGATTGCAAAAGCGAGCAAGTGTGACAAGAGCATGGACACCACCTGCAGAGGCAACCTCCATGCTGCATTTGTCATCTGCTGCCAAGTTTGCTAGAGCACCAGCTGCCCTTTCCTGCTACCCAAGTAAACAGCAAGGGACACGCATCAGCCATTGGACCACAAGATACCAGATATTCACAGGGATATATAACATACCAGAGATAAAACTATGAACAGCCATGTCTCACCACCTCTCAGGAAAAATGCTTTGGAGTGCAAAAAAAATACCCTCAACAGAGGCTGTGGCTGAGGCAAACCAAGATGGACTGAGATAGAGCAGAACAGTCACAGAGAGATGACTCATGAGGTTACTGATCACTTGCTCTGACCAGCAACAGCATCCTTTAACCTCAAGCAAACAGAGAAGTTGTTTTAGCTTGCAAAACCATTCTAAAAGTTTGTGCAGGGCCACCAAAATAGCAGAACTAGATATAACTCTCATAAGAATTGTGAAATCTCATACTCATGATCACGAAAGCCAGAACAAGCTTTAAACTTTTCCTTTGAAGTCAAAGAAAGATACGGACTGTAGAAGAGGAAACAAGAAATGCATAGAAGTGTAAACCCTAAACCCAATAAAACTAGCAATACAGACTTTTGTGACAGTTGCTCACTTGTTCAGAGACCATCAACAGTAACATGTATGATAGCAACTTATCCATCACAACTTACCCACTGACTTCATCAGCTCCCTAAAGTGGGTATAGGCCAGTGTAACTAATAGCCTGGGTACTGAGTTTTTGTTGCAAGTCTGGAAGCAACAGGAGCCAGAAGCCAAAACCAGGGTGCAGTGAGACAAACTGAAACTTAGTAGGGTGCTCAGGTCATATTGATGGATTGAAACTCATGTCCAACAAACAACCCATGAAAAAGTTGTACAAAATAGTGATAGAGAGAATGCAAGAACCATGAACCACACAGTTAACAATCTTGGGAAACAGGACTACAGGGCTCACCAGCACTCCTTCATTACGGGATGGCCATTTGAAAGCTAGATCCACCAGAGCCTCAATGGCACCTGCTCCAGCTATGGCACCCTAACAACATTGCAGTATACATGAAGAATCGTAAGCAACATCAGCTGACAACTTTATGGAAGACCATCAAAAACAAAAGAGAAACAAGAAAATTGGTTGAAGTTCAGAGTGGCATATAAATAAGCAAGAACTGCTGACAATAATCAAGAACACACCTTATGGTCTTCCCCAACAGACAAATTCCAAAGACCCCCTGCTGCCTCTTCAGCAACCCAGCGATTAGGAGATCTTGCTAGGGAGGCCAAAATGCTGATTCCCCCCTCTGTTGCCACAGTCTTTGCAACTTCTGCATTTACTGATAAGTTTGCTATAGCCTGCAAAAATACCCAAAATTTGCTACCTTAAGATGTCCCAATGACTTCAAATCCAGTTCTCTCTGTAATGCAACCACTGGGTGCAGAGATTCCTGACATCTTCAACATCATATTAGAAATTGACCTACTGCAGCATGTGAATGCATAGATATAGTCTGCTATGAGTCCTAAAACAAGATAAAGATTCTGCCAACTTGTTCAACAGTCTTAAGAGAGTGGATGACTCCAGCTTTTTACTGATGCCGATAATAGCCCTGTGCCCTCCAAGAATATCGTGAGGTCCTGACAAGAACAGCAGACTGTCACAAATGGTCTCTCAAGTGTAAGGCCTTAAGTCATACCTTGGCAGCTTCAGACTGTACACCTTCCCGGAAAGATTTAGCAAGACGCAGGAGGTGTGCAATACCACCTGCATGCATGACTGCTTCTGCCCTAGCTGAATCAACACTTTCGATCTCATTATCAAGCAGTATGAATGTGGCCAGAGCAGTTGCTGCACGCTCTTGCACATCCTCCTGCTGGCTTTGCACCAGCCTGAGCATCAGTGCTGTACCTTGTTTGAGCCAGAAGCTCTTGAGACCAGAGTTACTGTCTGCCATCTTATGTAGAGCATGTGAGAGCATCCACTCTGTCCACTCTGTGAGCTCAAGATTGCAGCCCTTACAGATTGAAGAATCTGTGAGTTTCCTGCATGTTGGACTCCTCGCATCAATGGAAATCAAGGAGGCAAGTCCCTTTTGAATGTCTGTACATTGCGTGAGCAGGACACTGGAGTTGAGCAATGGTGCTGCAGCCTCATTTCCATGTTCCAGGTTAGCACAATTGAGAGCACAGAACACTTTGAGTTTGGGTGCTACCATGAGTCGTGCTGCTGCGCTAGCAGTAATGTCAGTTCGTGAGACATCAAGACCAGTGAGATGAGGCAACTTAATCCAAACATCTGCTGCTGAGCTCCAAGAAATGAATCTAGAGCCTGCAACAGAGAGAAACCTCAGGCTAGTTGCAGCAGCCAAAGCCATGTCATCCACAGATGTGCAATCGAAGAATGCTAAATCCATAAGATCTGGACAATTCTTTGCCAGGGCTCCAATTGTTGGGCTGTCTACATCCCTAATGCCAGAGATCCGCAGGCGCTTGAGCTTTGGACAGCAAGTAGCTACTACTTTAATTGCATCATTGGTGATCCTTTCACAGTCGTCACCAATCTGCAGCTGTAAGCTTTCAAGAGCTTCATGTCGGGCAACCATCATGCAGAGAGATGCATCAGAAAGATCCCGGCAATGGTCTCCACTGAGATCTCGCAAGCCCCTTGCCTGTAGACCAACAATAGCATTGGCTGCACTGCCACCCTGGAACCTGAGCCGTTGAAGCTTTGCACATCTGCTGGAAAGAGAAGAAGTCATATCCGAGTCCAAGGCATGTGCACGGATGTCCAGAGAGGTCCATAGTGAAGGCGATGCAGCAAGTATGCGCCAGCCCTTGCAAACCGAGGCCAGGCTTGCTCTATCCCTATTATTCAAGAGTGTGAATACTTTGAGCAGCGTATCATCAGGCAATCGAGTCCAGTCTGCCTCCTCATAATAAGTAGAGTAATAATTGCCGCGTCTAGTGGTGCCGGAGCTTGATTCTACACCAAAGGAGGAGGAGCAGTCCCTTGAGGAAACAGCGACTGTTGTCAGACGCTTACACTGTCCGAAAATCTTTTTTTCTTCATCAAAATCCACTTCCTCTTCCACAACTTTCCTCCGCCGTTTATGACACATATCATCAACCGCTCCTACCATCTCCCTCATCGTGGAGCAAGAAGGCGTATCATCCGAGGCATCAACGAATCGGCTCGCTCAGTACGCAGTTCCTTCACGACTTCCCGATATTCTAACTAGAAAGGGGAAAAAAAACAGGTAAATTCCAACACAGTCGTCGTATGATTCCCCCGTTTTCAGCGTTTCGTGATCCAAAAATATGTCAAGAGCTCCATCAAATCTATGTCCCGGATCTCCTCCGTCTCCGCCAACGAAAACCCTCGATACGCTTACAACAAGCGGCAGAAAGATAGATAGATAGATAGATAGATAGATAGAAAGATGAATAGATAGATAGGGTATGCGACTGACTGTTGACGACCTAGAACAGAAAACCGAAAGGAGAAACAAAAACCTGGTCGAGCCACGAAACAACACAGCGCACAAAGTGTCGACGTCTCCACAGCAGCAACAACGAGAAGGAGAGCAGGGTGTGTGACTGCTGAGATTTTACGCAAAACTTCCGGCTGTCAGACTTTCTTCCACCGAGCGATGCTAACGCAATTGGTGTCCAACAGCACTATTACTGTAGCGATGGACATGGTGTGCAGTCTTGTCCACCATCGCCATGGCCGCGTTTGTTCTCTCCCTCTCTCTCTCTCTCGCGTTCGCTGTTAGGCTCTTCTTCAGTCCTCCTTGTTTGGGAACTCAGAGGGAACTCGGGAACAAGATGTTCCCAATGAATAAACAAAGGTGCATTGGGAACAATGGGGGAAACATCTGCTCTAATGAGAAAGAGTTCTTCTCTGGTTCTTTTCTTTCTTTGGGAACTTTGATTGGGAACTCAGGGAAACAGCTACTCTAATGAGAAACATTTGTTCTCTAGTCCCTATTGTTTGGGAACTTTGATTGGGAACTTGGGGGAAAGGAGCAGGTATAGGGAGGGAAGCCCTTGGGGGGGAGGGGTGTGTAGGGAGCCCTACAAATATAAGGGCCCTCAATGGGGGACCATTTACCGTTCATAAAATTGTGTTGAAACAGTTTTTAATAGGAAAATCCAGCTGTCAAAGGGCCTTACTGGTGTGGTACCGACAAATAGGTGGCCCTTATGAGCACCAATCCCTGCCCCCACCCCTTCCCCGCCCCCACCCCACCCGACCCGACCCGGCGGGCAGTGCTCAAAACTAATTGAGCAAAATTCTGCCGACCAATTGCCCTAAACAACTAAGGCAAAATTTTGGCTAATGACTGTTTAAGTGGCAAAATCTTCATTAAATTGTGGGAAATTTTTTTGAAAAAAATTTGCAAAAAAAGGGGGGGAAAAAAATGTGTTTTTCAATGGAAATTTTGGTTTTCAAGCAAAATTTAGCATTTTTTGCCAAAACAATGAGTTGAAAAAAAAAAAAAAAAAAAAAAAAAAAAAAAAAAAAAAAAAAAAAAAAAAAAAAAAAAAAAAAATATAAAAA
>Ga0116227_10002797_pt1 | contig 39385 bp, 33 predicted proteins | sample S1TSphgellanicum_FD_89693 | JGI IMG/M metagenome (GOLD analysis project Ga0116227, IMG submission 89693) | Host-associated microbial communities from peat moss isolated from Minnesota, USA - S1T2_Fb - Sphagnum magellanicum MG | ecosystem: Host-associated > Plants > Peat moss > Unclassified...
CCTGGATTTTCCACCAGTTGGTTTTGATGTTGGGCCTCAGGATTCGGGCAAGCTTCTCAACAAAGGGGACCAAAAGCAGGATACTTCTGGCTTCCACAGCAGAGTCTATGCCCACATGCCATGTCTGCCCACATGCCATGTCTGCCCACATGCCATGTCTGCCACCATGCAGGCCTGTTTGAAGACACTCCTTTGCAAGGCAGCCTATCCTCTACACAAGCATCCACCCCAAAGTGCAAACTGTAAAACTTTTTGTCAGCCACACATAGAATTTAGGGTGGGCCACAAGTTGAATGAATCTTTTATCTATTGAGATTGCAGCAAAGAAAAGCTCGACAACAACTCTTTGAAAGGTAACCACACAAAAAATTGAGGGATGCAGTCATGAACCTTATGAGTGCCACCACTCGCAAAGTGCCAGACCCAGCACCATCATCATGAATACCCATGACAAAATGCCATGACTCCTGACTGACTTACATCAACTCCAAACAATAGTGAGTGCAAACAAGTAGGAAAAAAATGCAACCCAATATTATAGATTATGTGTGTCCTGAGCTTAAAAAAGCTCCCCTGGTTGAAATGAGAAAGCTTTCAAGCAATCATTTTGAAGATCCCAAAGGCAGTTTCAGGGCCTTCCTCAATAGCTTCTTCTATAGACAGGTGAGAATTGTACAGGATGAAAGGCATAGGTTAAAACTTGAGACTAGTTGCACATCATTTACAAGATGGAAAACCCTCTCCACCAGAAATAGGCAAACAAAGAGGAGGTGGGAGGGGAACAGAGTGGCAAAGGTTTAAAGAAACAGGAACCCAAACTTATTTTGTCCATTCCAGCAAAACAGAAACTAAAAGCCACAACAAGAATGAGTTTGCATCCATACAATGACATGTTCTTTGTGATGCAAACTCAAAAAAAAAGTAATTGACTCTCAAATAGCTGAAAGGAGAGATGTACAGTCAGAAGAAGTCTGAAGTCCACTGTTTGCTTTTTTAAGCAGGGTCCCAAGCTTGGAATGCATATTCTTCACATGGTGGCCTTCATCCACTGCAGCTCATTGCATCCACAAATACTGTGTGTCAAATGTCACATTGCTAACTGCATAATCAGACCACATCATGCATCTGGAAGGTAGTGCATCTATTCCAGTGCACACAAACATGTGGCTTACAGAGCTAGAATGACTACAGATGGGTGTGAAGCTTATGCAAGCACAGTTGGAAATATATGTGAGAAACACTTTCTCTGAAATGTCTTGTAATACCCAAGATTTTTCTGGATTTGCACAGCATATTTCTTCTTGACCTCTTCTACAGGCTACATCGCAGCTGTCATTTCCTTCACAAAACTACAATGGGTGTTGGAAAAAGACCAGCCCTGCTTAGTGGACTCAAAGCTACACCTAACCCTGCACTTTATGCAAAAGACAAAGTATCCTTGTGATTCACAAAACAACTTGACATGAGTCAAAAACTAACCTATGATGCAGGACCACTCAAATTTCTGCAGACGGGAATTGCCACGCATTGACAAGTCATAAGATGTAACCAAGACATCAAACAATGGGGCTTCATCCCATCTGCTGTGTAAAACTAATATTCCCTAATCAATATTCCCGTGCAGTCTGGTCACCTTCATATACCACAGCATTGAGGTCTGCACCCCACTGCTGTAACTCCTGCAATATATGAAATCAATGCCAATTCGTCATCCATATAGTGAACACACATAAACAAGAATAAAATGCTGAGCAGAGACTAGTTCCACATCTTCATTATCAATTTTCTGTTGACTAAAAACATGCACTTCACATAGTGTCAGGTCCTCGACAATGAATAGTGCAGGAATTTGAGTCTGGGTAGAGAAATAGAAGACTAACACAGACACACAGAGAGTATGCTATAAACCTACCTGTTCCCAGCCAGGAAGGGTGCTCTTGGGTGCAATGACCAAAAAACCGGCTTGCTGCTGAGCTTCTCATGCCCAAGGCACATCATGAAATTTATGGCTTGAATGGTCTTGCCCAAATCCATCTCATCTGCCACACCCATAAGTCTAATCCTTTAGGGCTCTCGGATATGTGAAGCAAAGAAGTCCATCATAGAACATTATTGCACTACTCTCAAATCGCAATTGTGCCACTATCACACAACTTACCTGCAATAGAGGGTGCATCCTGCCATCACAATTCATACAACTCACCAGCAAGAATGACTTGCTTGGTTAACAATAAATTCAATAATATTTAACGTGTCTATTTCCAAATATGAATGAAATCATCTAAAGCCAGATGGTATCATTTTGATCAGAGTCATTATTCGGCTGAGGTCAGAGTCATTTCTTCATATTGCAACACTTAATTGAAGTCATATGGGTGCCTTGTAAACATATCTCCATTCCTATGTTGATTATAAATTATGGCTTACGTAAATTAGACCCTAAGGTTTTATCCCTCTAGACGACATTTGCTGATTATGAGTGTTGCACACCCTGATCATCCTCTTTGATGAAAATTTTCATTAGGTCTTTTATTGAACGAGATGAAGCTCAGTTTGTGCATTGAGGTGTGGAGAACAAACAATAAAATTTCTTTATTTCTATTTAAGTTTCCATGTCGTTCTTTTTTCTGTTACTTGCTCGCATAAAATCAATACTTCAAACCAAAAAAACCTTCAATCATTGAACAAAACACCTACATATTCTTCGATTGAACACTATTGTGTGCATTGCATTGTAGCCTCAAACACATTGAATTAACTGAAAGTGCATATGTTTTCAATGATTTTGGATTAGCACTGCATATAATAAATTTGAATCTGGTGACTTCAGTCAATCTTTTCTTCAATTTTTTCATGACATCCAAATCTATTTATATTTAGATTCACTTATTCCTTCTTAAACAATATCCAAGGACTTCTCTCCTACACCCAAGGGAATAATTCTTTTTAAATGTTTTAAAATTCTCGACTATATTATTATTTATCTTAAATGTAATTTTTTTGATTGGCTTGTTGCTCTTTTTGAAATTTCCATTCAATTTTTTCCTCATATTGGTTCCTTTGTTCAAAAATAGAAATCATAGAGACAATGTGCTTGAATCAAAACGAGAGGATTTGAGAATTGAACATAATTGAACTTTGAGAATTGGATTAAGATGTGTAGTACACCACATCAAAATCAGGAAATACTACTTGAATTCTTCTTCTAAAGCTAAAATCTAGCACAACCAAATGGAAAAACAACATCCAGAATCAACTTCAATTTGTTTAGGGGTAGTTTGGGTCATTTTATCTTCCTCATCTTCACTCAATTCCCAATTGCTTGAGTTATCATTGTCCTCCTCTCTTGTTTGAGTTATCATCGTCCTCCTCTCTTTTGTGTAAATAGTGAACATAAGGAAGTTCTTGCAATAATCTAATGATGTGAAAGAATATGTGTTTATAGATTTATCCACTTCTACACACAATGCTCAAAGAAAGTACTTTATTGTTTCCAAATTTTGAGGTTGCTTGACATACAATGATTCATACCGATGCATATTTTTACAACCCTTGTACTTCAAATTTTATCCTTCCTCCAAGAATAATCCATTGTTAATGTCGTATCTAGTTGAAGGTGAGCAAAAACATCACAAACAATTATGAATCGTCCAATAAATGGAAAGTGCCACATGCAATAACTAAAACTAATAGGAAGCTAGCTAAAACTTGCATTATTGCACTATCAAATCATTGTCATTCTAGATTAAAATTCTTGGATCTCAATGCTTGGCAAATTCAAATATGGAAAGATTCAATACATCATATGTGTCTCTTTGAACTCTTGGATGTCCCTCTTTATCATGACAACCATCTCATACTTGTTTTCTTCACTAGAAGATGTTGCATCCTCTACTTCCTTGTTGCTTAAAACAATTAAGAGTACACCATTTGTCAAGATTTTTTCCTTGTGCGTTGTTTTACATTTCCAACCTTTTTTTTCTTTGGAAGGAAAAAGATTAAAATTGTTTACAAATTGTTCCGTCAAATTTTTGATTGCATTCAAATGCCTACATCTTGACATAGTTATCATGTTTTCATCACTATTTCTAGCATGCTTATTCATCTCACTTTTATGAGGGCTTTTTGGTGAAGTAAAGAACTTTTCATTGTTTGTTTTTTTGAACATCTTTTTTGACATCGTTTTTTTTCTAAGATATCAAGGTTGACAATTCCTTGCTTTTTTCTTTCCATCTGCTCTAACTTCCCGACAAGAGTTTGCCCCTTGAAAAAAAAAAATTCAACTTTTCAAATAAAATAAATTATCTCAATTTGACGTTTATGCACTAAACCTTGCACTAATGGGTTTTTAGGCCATTTTTATCAATAGTCCATTTTCATTTATACTAGTTGGTTTCTTCAACCCACACACATGAATATTTAACAAGACACATTGTCACACTAGATGTTGGAAGAAAATATTTTGCCATGGTGGACAGTGTTAAAGAATATTTTACCATGTGTCGTTTTGTCAAATATCTACCACTATGGTGGATTTTGTCAAAAAATATTTTGATGACCTAGAATGAATATTAGTTGTAATATTTCTTCCTATTCATGTTCACCTATTCATGCTCACGCTCACATGTTCACCAAATAACATTCCTAATTCTTTGTTGTTTATTTGTTCATCATTTATTACAACCAAACTTTAAGCTCTTTGCTGAAACTTGTTGGTTGTATTATTGTATCTTACTCTTGTATCTTTACTTTTCCCTTGCAATAACACTCATAGGAGTTGAATCTTTGCTTGGAAAATCAAATTGGTTATTTGTTTTGATATTGTTCAAAACTTTCCAGCCAAGCATTTTCTTATTGTACCATTTCACATTATTATAAATCATGGATATAACACAAGACCACGTGATTTTCATCATGGGATGTATGGCATTGTTCCAAATTGTGGATCAAATATTCAATTCACATGTCGAAGCTCTCTTTTTGGATTTGAATTCTATTGCCATGGATCCTTTCATTGCCCTTCAAAATGTAGAATTTTTGTTGTTTATAACTACAATCAACAAAATTTTTACATCTTGTTCTTTAGATGTTTTATTGCAGGAATTAGGGTAATGGGTGAAACTAAGAAGCACAACTTGGTTTTCCAAGTTCCTACTCACCAAATACGAAAATGACCAATGGGTGGAGAACTTTAGGATGTTGAAGTCCACACTTTTTCAAATTGTTGACAAATTGAAGCCAACATTGTTGAAAAAACACACAAAATACAAAAAAACCATCCTTGTTGAGATTTGTGTGTCACATTTTATTTACAAGCTTTCACATGGTTGCAATTTCCTAATTTGTCGCAAATTATTCAAAATTGGGAAATTTACCATATCCTTGGTCCTACATGAGTTTGTTGTTGTAATGAATATTGTTTTTAGGAAGTTGATTTCATGGCCAGTGGAGATAAACATGTGCACTATCATGAATGATTTCAAACTATGGTGTGGTCTACGTAGTGTACAAGGTGTAATTGATGGCACCCATCTTTTTATTTCTAAACCTTCTATGCATTTCTCGAAAAATTACTACTATTTTAAATCTTGGGAATACTCCATTGTAGCACATGAAGTGGTCGAATGCAAGAAAAGGTTTATTGACATTTACATTGGTAGGTAAGGATGTGTTAATGACTGACATGTATTGTGTAGGTCTATGTTGTACAAACAAGCTCAATTACATGGATTGTTTGACATCACTAAGGGATCATGCAAAAACTAAATTCTTCCATATCTCTTTGGTTCAACAAGGGATATCCCTTATTGGCTGGATCATGATGCCATTTAAAAAGGATGGACACCATAACATTTTGGAACTGCCCTACAATAGAAAACACAAAAAGGATAATCCATGGTTGATAATGCTTTCAACATTTTGAAGAAAAATTTAAGGGAATTAATACATAAGTTAAATCTGAGTGTTATTTTTTTACTTAATGTTTTTACCTATTGTTGTTTGTTGCATAATTTGTTGAGGAGTAAGGATGAAGCAAGTATTGAACATTTATTACACATCATTGAACTAGAAGCAAGTACCTTACATGAAGATTAACCCATCAACATTCCCCAAGATGAAATAATAAATCAACAATTAGATGGAAAAGAAAGATCTAGAGAAATTTTGAAACAACAATTGACTCGTTACCTTGTTAAACAAAAGAGCTTCACATGAATGTATTTAGTTTTCAAACCTAATTTCATCTTATTTTTGCAATTGTCTTGAATAAATAAAAAATCTGGAAATTATTCAATGTCATTTTGTTTTTTTGTTTTTGTTAAATCAAAAAAATCTAGAAATGAATCAATGTCCTTACATTTCCAATTTTGTTAAGTCAAAAAATATGGAAATGAATCAATGTTTTCTTGAAGTTTTGATTTTACCAAATCAAAAATTCTGGAAATGAATCGATGTCATCTTACATTTTTTATTTTGTCAAACCAAAAAAATCTAGAAATGAATCAATGTCCTTTTGCATTTTTTATTCTAGCTATTTACAATAGTCATTTGCTTCTAATCATTTATTTTTAACACCCATCATCTTCAATTTCAATCATCCTTTGAAATAGATGGTTATTGGATTCTAAGGAGTGAATGTTTTTATAACAAATTAAGGAGCCTTTACTTGGGTAGTGATGCCTTTTGGAATGAATAATGGACCTTTTACTTATTAGAAGGTTGTGAGTAGAGCCTTCAAAAATTATTTGAACAAATTCATGAAGATTTTTTTAGATGATTTCACTATCTACTATGATATGGACACTGATCTAAATAAACTCAATTGTGCTTCTAGAAGTGCAAAGAATTTGGGATTAGTTTAAACTTAGATAAGTGTATTTTTATGGTATTTCCAAGGATGATATTAGGGCTTATAGTCTTAAACAAAGGCGAACTACTAGATCCTAAGAAAATTCAAACCATAATTCAAATGCATCTACCCACAAATCCACAACATATTTAGGTATTCAACGAAATGGCTCAATTCTATTGATGTTTCATCAAGAATTTTGCATTCATAATGGCCCCAATTATTAACTCATGAGGAAGACATAATAGTTTATGTGGACTTTAAAATGTTAAGCAACTTGAGAGTTGATTAAGTAGAAATATATAGAAGTACATATCCTTATATTTCCAAATTGGGATGTAGAGTTTCACATTCATACATATGCATCATTGTTAATTGTACAAATGTAATGTTAGCATATAATTTGATAGGAAACCATGATCAGCCTATTGTTTACACTTCTAGTTTATTAAACAATGTAGATCGATTCCAAATGAAATGTGCCAGGATGAATTATGAGTTTAAAACATTGTCTGAATCCTTTTTTGTAAGCTCGTGCAATATGAGTTTCCAAGCATTCTAATGTGTGGAATTGTCAATCACCTTTTTCCATGTTGAATTGATATGACGATATGATTTGATTTTTGCATTTTTGTGTTATTGTAGTCCATTACCTCATTCTTATTCCATTTGATCTTCAACAACTTCGGGAAAATGTGTTCATGAATGATGAAAATTAGGGAGAGAAAGGAGGAACTCCATGTGAAAATACATTGTGCAATTAAATTTTAAAAAAAAAAACCATTATGAAAACATGATTTGCAAAGCAATATAAGAGGAGAAAAAATCAATGAAAATTTTGTACAACATAATTCAAAATTGTGCAATAACAAATTAAAATTTTATTTATCTCAGGCCTTTTGAATATGGAGCTGATTGCATATTTGAAAGCCAACCTAACAAATCCAAACAAAACAACATTCAAAATTTTGCTACTATTCATGAATAAAACTGCTTTGTAAGAAGGTTGAATCTGTTCATTCAAAAATAGAATTTGATGTAGTGTTAAAATGGTTCACACACAAATTTAGAAGCTCTTGTTATTGAAAGTGTAATGTAAAATCCAAAACTATGCAATAATTAATCACAACTATTTCTTTCTCCCTTAAAAAATGGAGTCTACACACATATTTTGAAGGAGAATTCAAAGATGAAAACAAAACAACATTTAGAATTTTAAAAACTATTCACAAATAGAATTGGCTAGTAAGAAAAGGAATTTGGTTGCTCAAAAGTGCACCACAATATAGTATGAGTCCACACTACACTACCATAATGCACCAGTGAGGATGGTTCATTCATGTGATAATTAATGTTCACACTGGAATGCCTTATTGCATCAATGAAAATAGCTCACTCATGTAGGAATTATATTCGAAAATGGAATGGTATGGACACATCATTGCACCGTTAGTCAAATGTAGTATGTGTAGAGCATTACACTGGAAACCAAATGCAATATGTATAGAACATTACACTTGAGGCTAAATGCATTAGGTGCATTGCATTGCACCTCGAACTAGATGCAGAAAGAGAATGAGGAGCACGAAGAGGTTAACCTACAAGATGGCAATCACAAGATTAAACTTGGTATTGAGAAACTTAACAAGGTTGGGCCAAAACAATGTAGTTATTCACATTGAATGATGTTTACATTAGGAAGCTCTATTGCTCAATATTGCCTTCTTAGTGATTTCACATAAAGGTAAATTGTACAAAACTATCATTTGTATTTTTTTGGTTGATGATTCTACATACCATAATTGGTCCTTGGTTGTGGAGGAGGTGAAATGGTTTTAAATATTTTTACAGCAAGTGCAGGATTCACACTTACATCTATCAATCCTACATAGGTACATAAATTTATGCATAATATACATGGTTTGGATTCTACCAAACCATCAATAGTTCATAACATCGTAGTTTATAAGTGTGAATTCATGGGATTGAAGCATGATTGTAACTTGCACCATTTTTCAACAAAGGTGGAGATTATTACATTAAATTACTTTGGATTTATTTTGTTATGACTAATATATAGATATATGTTGTGTTTTGAACATAATTTTGTTTGCTAACTATGCATATATGCATGAGTAGTTAAAAAAATGTGTTTTTTTTTTGCTTATTTGATTAAACAATATAATTTTCAAATATCATGTAAATATTGATAACTAATTATACAACTTTTGTTGTAGGATTATGTAGGCCATGTAAAAGATGGATGTGACGTTCATCTTCTCCTTTCCAGATGATGTTTTAGCCCAACACATTCTTTTGAAAATTTTATATGATGTACCACTCAAATATTGCAACACATGGCCTCCTTCATCTTGGATTGAAATTCAAAAGGAGATTGACAAGTGGTTTCACCTTGACATTTTCGAGAGTCGCAAACATTAAACATAGCTTGGAAGGATTTGATTGGTCATACAACAAAATGGATTGCATTAAGTCATGCAAATGTAATAACCCACACAAAAATAAGGTCGGACACTAGAGTTAAACATTCCATTGTATTCAAACAATTTGAAAGCTTTGACAATAGTGACACACTTACGAAGGTTATCTACAATTTTAATGCAAAATGCTTCCTTGTGTTATTTGTTGGTTTTAAAAAACAATCATAGCATTAATAACTTGGGGGAATAGGTTTTTTATAGGGTTTTTGTGAAGATGAAGGACAAAATAAAGGGAAGGTGATTGTAATTCAAGAAGATTTTGAAGTTTAAGGATTGTGTTTGAAGAACATAACAATTTCATTAATTTTAGCCAACCTATGTGTGATGCAAATGTTTTTTCAAAATTTCATAACAATTGAATAATAATTATTTTGGTTATAGTTTTTTTCATCATATGTAAAGGGTTACAAGTTTTGATTTTTTCAAAAACTTAAATTCAAAAGTTACAATTTTTTGGATTATTCAATTGCAAGTGCATAAAATATTCATTTAAATTTTTTTAAAGTTAATTGATAGTTGAAATAAACTTATTCACTTTCAAATTATACATATTACAATTATTATAATGATTCAAAATTTTCAAGCAAACTTAACCTTAAACACCATATTGATTAATCGATTTCAAACTCAATTTTTAATCATTTGGATGACACCAAATTTCATCACCTTAAACATTATTTCCTGTCTAGTGTATCTAATGTGTAGAAACATCCCAAAAAACGTATAAAAACATAGAAAAGAACTTCAAAATCAGATATTTTATATTAAATTTTTTTCTTATTGATATTTATTTCACTCACAACATTACAACCATTAATTGTTTATTACTTAAGTATTACTTGGCATATTTTTGAACCATTTAGAATGGTTAGTGATTTAAAATTCATCAAGTCAGTTCCCAAATCAATATTCGTTAAAATGAATCTTTTGATTCTTAAACATGGTGAAAATGAAATATTCACACAACTGACAACGAAAATGTTTATATGAATTTAAATTGTTTTGAATCTATGTGATTTATGAAAAAATCAAGGACATTGACATTGGGATGTATTTTGAATCATCTGTATTAAAACATCCACAATTATTATAAACCCAATTTGATGAAATATGTTTTGTTGAAATCCATGTGAAATGTTTTTTACTCTTCAATCCTTGGTTTTAAAATACTTGGATGTGTTTTGTGTGTGTAGTTAGTTAAAATATAATAATGAGATGTTTAAAACATAAAAAATTAAACCTCGAAACTTAAGGTGTAAATAGAATAAAAAGACCCATTCCAACACATATTTAAAAAAATTCATTAAAGTATTGGTTATTTAAGTTTTGTTGAAATTTTTGGTTTAACTTTTACCACAATATTTTGAAAATATTATGAGAATATTTGAAAAAAAATTAAATAAATAATGAATATGGATTGCTTATAAATTTTTTTAATACAATGTAACCAATAATTTTCATTATTTAATTTTTAAAAATAGTTTAAAAAAGATTTTCAAATGATATTTTTATGTACACTCTCACACTACAATATAATGGAACTTTTTTTGAACCCACAACTCATTTTTGTAAATCATAATTTTAACCATATTTCACATAATAATCCACTCTTAAAAATTTGGTCCATATTTAAAATTGATTCCTATTATTCAATTTGAAGCACTTAATAATGAAAATGAAAATATTAATTCAAATGATTCTTTAAAAAATTATGGATTCAATTACCACACTTTGTAAATGAGTATAAATTAAATTTCTCTAAGTGATAACAACTATTAAATACAAAAAAAAAAAACTTGTGTGGAAAAAAAAAAAAAAAAAAAAAATAAAAAAAAAAAAAAAAAAAATTGTTTGGAAAAAAAAAAAGAAGAATAATATATGAATAGAAAGAATAATAAATATTTCAAACTTTATTTTCACACTTGTCATCCTTATTAATTCAAAACTCAATCAAATTTGAAATGATTTTTTCAACTTAAATAAAAAATATTATTAATCTTTTTTGTTTCAAAATATGTTTAATAATCAAGGAAAATAACCTACCAAGAGATTACATGTAATTTAATTATTTTAATTAAAAATATATTTTTAATTAAAAAAACCTTCATTAATTGTTGTATTCCAATTTTTTTTATTACATTAGATTTAGGGCATTTCATTTTGAACATGATTTCATTGTCATTTCACATGCATATTTACTTTCACCAAATTAATCAATTAAAGTTTTCACAACTATTCCATTAAATTCCCATCCTTTGAAATATATAACATAAGTTTTTTGCTTTAATTATTTTCTTCTGATTTTGTGATGTGAGTCATTTTTTTGTTTTTTTGTTCATGCAAGGTGGGAACACAATGAAAGGGAAAAACCACTTGTGTCACAAACACATTGGAAAACCCATATTTGATCATATGGTTTTTCCCCCCCCTTTTTTTTTTCAAAATTTTAAAATTTTCTCAAATTCTAACCCTTAATATACTTTGCAAAAATAGGGTAATGTCCACATTTGTTAAAAGTATCCATTTTTTATATCTATAAATTAAAATTTTGAAAATCTAATCATAATGGGTATTAGAAAATAATTAGGAATATCCATTATAAGTTACAAAAACGAATTTCCATTAATATGCAAAAAAAAAAAAAAAAAAAAAATATTTTAAAAACAAAAAAAAAAAATAAAAAAAAAAAAAAAAAAAAAAAAAAAAAAATTTAAAAAAAAAAAAAAAAAAAAAAAAAAAAAAAAAACTTTTTGAATGCCTAATGACATAATGTAATGAAAAATAATTTAAAAAAGGGGTATCGTTATCAGAATACAACCATTATAGTTGCAAAAGATGGCCAACTAGGGCCTTTAATATTCATCTATGTTGTTTTTTTGTTTCCCTAATTTTTTGTTTCTTTGACCCTAGGTTAATGGGTAGCATAAATAAAGTACTAAAAAAGATGCAAGTATTTTTGAGTGAAGAAAGTATCTGCAATTTTTGCGCCAACAACATTTGGCCATCCAATTATCTTTTTGTTTAAGATGACATTCGTTGGATCATTGAACCAAAATTTGGAAGATGGAGGGTGGGAATGAAGTCAAGGGAGTAAAGGCTAGTTGGTGTTCAATGTGTCCATGGGGTCCAAACATGGTAAATTAGACTAAAAAATACGTCCACCTAAAATTCTATTAAAAAATAATATGATAGTTTTCCACATAAAAATAAGAAAATAGATTGAAAAGTTTATAATGTTTCATTTTAAAAACATATATGCTTCCATTGGGTTTATAGTACATTGAGTATAAAATTTGAAGAACTTTAGTATAATAAAAGTAGGTAACAAGTATGTTTAAAATTGATTGGCCAATATTCTTTTCAAACATACTTTACCCTACAAGCTAGATATATTTTGATTAGAATGTGAAAAATGTGAAAAGTCACAAATACATTTAAAAACCCCATTATTTAAAAAAAAATTTAAATGTAATATTTCATCTACTTACAACATACTTAAAGGCTATAAAGTATATTGTGAGCTTGTTAGAATTTTCATGAATCTACTTAAACTTACTTTAAACATGTAATCTTTATTTAAAGTTTTAACAAAGTTGAAGAAAATGTTCATATTAATCATTAAATTAAATAATATTTTTAAGTTTAATTTATCCAAGCCTACTTGATGGCTACTTTTCATTATGCTGCAAGGAACATACACAATTTATTTTACCATGCTTGAACCCCATGTTGTTGGTGTTTCGCAAGGAGAATAGTTGCATTTTAGAAGTTGATGGAAAAGAAAGAACTCAATTTAGAATATGTGAGTGACAAGGAGCCTAATAATGAATGTTACATGTGGGTATTTCATTTGCTATGTTTGCCAAGTTTTGCAAAGAACTATTAAATAAGGCTAGTATTAAACCTACATGGATTGAATGAAAGGTATAATGTCAAAAATATTTTTCTATTCGTGTAGGGTGGAATTTAAGGTCACTTCTAACTAGTTTTCAGTTTTAGGTGTTTCAAATAAGGAAAGGCAACTCATCGATGAAGAGGGAATCAATGATGGTGATATTGTTATTCATTTTAGAACTCATGAACAACCACAAGTAGATTGGTGGTAGTGGAGTTGAAGCAAGTTTTGTTCCAAGTTATAACATGATCCTTATGAGGTGGTTTGAAATAATCCAATTTGTTTCCAAACCTAGGGAAAAAGTGAGCATACATTTTCACCTATGATTCGTGCATTAAAAGAATTTTTTACAATTCTAGACTCAAAAACTTAAAAATCTTAGGTCAACACTCATTTTGTTCATAATTTTGAGTTTCATTAGTCCTTATGCAAACTCTACTACAAACATCGACTACAAAAATGATATAGCTTATAGTTATGCCTTTTGAAGTGGTGTGTTAACTTCCTAAGTCTTGTGATCAACTACTTTGGCGAGTCACAAAATTCTAAAAAATTCATCCATAAAACCCTTCAATTTAACACTAAAGGGTTATTATTATGTTAAATCAAATGATGGGTGACAAGGAGAGTTGACAATTATGGTAAATTATGGGGAGGAAAGGGACATGTAACTAATTCATGATGACCTAGAATGAGATTTCTGCAATTTAACGAGCGCTCAAAAGTGGCATAATATGCGCTCAAAAGTGGCATAATATTCCCTCAAAAGTGGTATAATATGCCCTCAAAATCCTTCAGGGAACTAAGAAGAAGAAGAAGAAAAATCGCCGTCAGTGGCCACCAAAGGCTCTTTCTTTCTTCTTCTCCAACGGAACGTGTGTGTTTTTTTGCGATATTGCAGCAGCTTCAGCAGCACGACATGGAGGTGTTCCTGCAACAGCTCTTACTGGACCCCAATTCGCCCATCTCCGATCGCTGGCGGGCTCTCTTCACTCTCCGCAACTTGAAGGGCGATGGACCTCGTCAAGCTCTCATCAAAGGTCGGTCGGTCGGTCGGTCGGTCGACCAGTCTGTGTGTGTGTCCGGTTTAGTATTTTTATTCTGTGTTGTAGACCGCCCAGTTTTTCTTTTCTTAGGGTTTCTCGCACCTTGGTTTGTTTTCATGGCCGGTTGATGGAAAGATTTTCACTTGAGGTTTTGGTATGTGGTGTTGTTGCATCTTGTTTGTCTTTGTTTGGTTTTTTAGGGTTTACTTTTTGGTGGAGGTGGAGTGAGAGCTGAATTTGATGGTGTGCCTTGTTGTTCGGGGTTTTGTAGCAATGAGCGATGCATCTAACCTGCTGGCGCATGAGGCAGCATTCGCTTTAGGGCAGATGCAGGATGTGGCTGCCATTCCAGCACTCTGCACAGTACTCCAGGATACTTCTTCCTTCCATCCAATTGTGCGCCATGAGGTAAGTAAGTATGTTCCCCCTGCCAAATTTTTTCTTGGCCGATGATTGCATCTTCTCGTCCCCCTTTTTTTGTGAAGGTTTTGTTCTGCTGCATGTCAACTCTTTTTTTGTATATGTGTTTCAGGGGAAGCAAGATGAGTTTTGTATACTTTCATATATGATCTTTCCCATGCATTTGTGTATGCACTATCTTTGCAGGTTCCATGCTTTTGATAGACAAAATTGAACAGTGTGTAGGTCTGTGAAGAATGTGACAGAAAGCAGAAGATGCTCTCTAGTTATCAGCACAATACAATTCAAGGAAGAGGGAAGATGGCAGGATATTGTCTGGTAACAGTGGCGTGGAACACTTGCAGGCAGCAGAGGCCTTAGGAGCAATAGGAGCAGCAGAGTGCACACCACTTCTACAGGAGAGCCTTGTATCAGATCCAGCACCTGAAGTACAACAGACATGCGAACTTGCACTTCACCGCATCCAACAAGGCCAGGCCCTTGACAACACACAACAATCACCCTTCCTCTCAGTTGACCCTGCAGTGGCTGCTTTGTCTTCCTTGTCTGTTGCTGATTTGAGGTAAAAACTTTTAGCATGACATTCTAGCAGTCTTATTGACATAGCAGAGGGAAACCTTTGGGTGTTTTGTGTGAATAACTCGTTACCCATTGCAATAGATGCCTCTGCTCCTGGTTTCTGCAACAAAGCTCATGGGGTGAAAGGTTGGATGGCATGCAATGGGCTGGCAAAGGAAGGTGCTGCTGAATGAGAATGTGCCAATGTATGAGCGGTATGCTGCCTTATTTGGTCTTCGCAACCATGGTGATTCTGAGGCTGTGAATGCCATAGTTGCTGCTTTACAAGCCAAAAGTGCTCTTCTCCGACATGAGGTTTGCAGTGCATGTCTCTCCTTTATTTTTGCTGTCAGAACTTTGACAATTCTTTTTGCTGTAATAAGTACTTATATTCGTGTTGAAGTTCATTGCCTGCATTTCCATTGCAACCTATCCATCCATGCACCATGCAGTCCCTCCCTCTCTGTGCTCTTAGGTTTAGATGCTTGCCTGTTCAGGGAAGAAGCTGAAGTGTAATGATGCTTACCCTCACAAGTTTATTGCAGCTTGAAACAGGATACTATCAACTTTTTAAAATAGCTAGATGTCTTTTAAGTTGAAGTTCATGGGGAGTCATGGCAGCTAGTCAATTCTATTCATGATGATGGTGATGATCTGTACTTTGTGAGCAACACTCATAAGTCTATGAATCCAGTCATTCTCACCATGTTAGTTTCGGTTCTGCTGGAAGTAATGCAGATGCTACCTTCAAAGCTTTGTTTTGGATTTTTCTCTGCAATCCGATTGATATATTCTTGCAACAAGGGTTCTGTATAGCAAGCACTACACATGACTAGTGACATTATTATTGTCAACAGGTTGCTTATGTGCTGGGCCAGCTTCAAGACAAAGCGTCCACTAAGGCTCTAGTAAGTACACTTAAGGACACAAGAGAACATCCTATGGTGCGCCATGAAGCTGCTGAGGCCCTTGGCTCTATCGCTGGTATTGCCTTTTCTTGCCTTCATGTTGTGGTTGATTATGGGCTTGTGCAACTCTCGATCTGTCGTCCTATTTTCGCTTAATACAGATTGCTTCAGTGGCAGACTGGGCTGGGATCTATCTTTCAAAGCCATGAGAGACAAGTTGTTAGAAGTTATTCATTGTCTTTAGGCTTCAAAATAATGAGGGTGGTGTTTGTGGAATGTTTAGATGGAGATATGAATTGGACATCTATGTGAAAAATGGTGGGGCAAATGTGGTGTTTGCAGATGAGGAGAGTGTGGAGTTGCTGAAAGAATTTCAAAAGGACTCAGAGCCCATTGTGTCACAAAGTTGTGATGTAGCCCTCTGCATGGTTGATTTGGAGCGCAGTGGCAAACCTTTTGAGGTCTGTTTTTTGTTCTCCCTCATAGTAGGACATTAGGACAATTTAATTGCATTTCTTTGAGTATGGTTCTTGGTAGGGCTGAAAGGAAAAGAAGTTTTTGCATCCATCAAAGCTTGAAGGACCTGATGTGTTCCTTGTCATGCAGTTGTTCCATGACTTTGAGAAACCACTTGTGAGATAGCAAATGTGTCAAAGGAAATGGCAATGCAAAGAGAGACCAGGTGGATCAGGAGGGGATGCAAATTTCCTTCAGCTCTAAATTGCACAGTTTGATGAGCCTGTCCTGGGTGGTTTGCAATAGATCAGTTCGAGCATGGTTAGGTGCAAGGCTGTTAAAGCTGGAGGAATCTGGCATTACATGTGCATTCCCTCTGCTTATTCAATGCTGTAACAGATAACAAGGATTGATTAGTGCTAGTCACAAATGAGGTTGCAGAAAAATCTGTTGCTTTTGAGATCATATTGCTTTTCACCTGCAAACATTGTGGCTTCATAGAGGAAATCATTTGAGTGGCTACTGTTTCCTTTCCAATCTTGTGCTAGAGTTCTATTTTTGAAATTACATACTTCTGCAGCAGGATGCAGGGATTGAACAAAGACCCTAAAGCTTGCCAGTTGCAGACTGTATACTAAGAACAAGTTCAAATTTGACCACTAAAAAACAATGATCTCGGTTGGAGATGATATCTGCAGAGGGGAATGAGGGGTGTAAAGTTCTTCAAGCACAAGTTGGAAGCCTAGTTTTCTTCTGTCTATTCTTTTCTGATTACTTGCGCCTTGGTGTAAGGGTGAAAAACTGAGTCTGCAAATTTGGTGGTTGCTCGGCTTGTTTTTGAATCCTCGATTGGAGCAATTCACCTAGTGCTGGTGGTGCATCTGTGACTATGTCTCCTATTGGTTTGTCTTGGCAGTCACTTTGAAACTCACATATTTGAATGCATTTTTTCAGATTTCTTGCCAGAAGTTTTGTCCTTTTTAATTGGGCAGGCAGAACAAGAGAGGGAGGGAGATGGAAATAGTTGTGGGAGCTGCTTGCTCCTCTGCCTCACCACTTGTGGACCTCCTCACACTTGAAGCGGATGTGACTGACTTCACCTGGTAAATTGCATTCAGATCATCATGGATCTTGTCATAGAACTGAAGCAATGTGCCAGGTTTTATTACCCACCTCTTTGGATCCAGGATGAGTTCAAATAGTAGTGCTTGTGGACAGTGTAGAGAGTTAGCTGCAAGATTACCCGTCGCAGAACTCTGATGAGTGGAGGCCGGATTATTGAGGGCATCATTCAGAAGTGATGATTGCTACAAGGACAAGTGAGGAGTTTGGTCTTCCAAAGACCACATCATAGCAAATGTTGTGGGCACAGATGGGTAGGACTGTGTTAGTAACCATCAGGATTTGGCATGTGCATGCTACAGATGGATAAGATAAGGGGCGCTGGTGACTACACTTTCTTGCCACACATTTGACAGTAGAAGACATGTGCACATCACAGAGCAAAGAAAGTGGACATATTTAGTATATGGAAAACGTCTTCTGTACACATCATATGCGCTAGATTACCACTGGACAATTACATGACATCCTTTCAGCTGGTTATGATCCATGCTCATACATTGGTGTGACAAACCTGTGACCTGTTTATATTTCCATCTAATGCACCTCTGCAACTTTCTTTCCACCAATTTAGACTTGATTCCTCCTGTACTCATCTTAAATGCTCCTCTCATTACACTTGATCCTTTTGCAAACTGCATACCTCAAAAACACTTGCCCTTAAAAGAAATTATGCTAATGAACCCAACCAATCCAAGAGAAGCGGATGACAAGTTCTGAACAAATCCACAAGTACAATCTCATGGTTCCTCCACACATAAATCTTCAGACAATTTGAGACAGGATGAAATTCAGAATGAGAACTGAACAAGAATAACAGTGGAAGAGGAGATAGACAAAACAAAGGAACTTTCATAGGATGATCTTTATGAGGACTAATGCTTCATCCATACATATGCACTTCTAGGACTCCACAAACATACACACATGGACTATGTGGTCAAAAGGGTGCTTGAAGTCCCACAGAGAATTCAGTGAAGGTGTTACATGCATTCCACAACTAGCAGCCATTCCAGAAACCATCACGTTGAGAGCAACATGAAAGAGGCTAGTCATTGAAGTTGGGAAATATGTTACAGTAAGCAGTTCCAGATTTCAATGGAAGGTACTGAGGCACATCTGCAGTAGTTTGTGAACCCTAAACCCTAAACCCTAATACCTGAGGGGTTCAACTCCTAGACACAAGTCACAATTTATATGATGTGCAGAGTATATCCCTGACAGCAAAGGGAGAAATGGTGTGATTTGATGCTACTATCGACCAGACTAATTTACTTTGTTTACACTGTGACAAAGAAGATAGCGAAGCAAGAAACTGATGAACCTTGCTGAGTCAATCTTTTCACCAGATTTAGGCAGAAAGTGCTTGTTCAAGGATGCTGTTGTCCTCCACTAAAGCTGCTGTTCTTGCAAATTCTCTCTCATCCTGCCTTTTGGCTGCCTCAGTTTGACGCCGTCTGACTTCAAGAAATATAAGTAAAGCAGTAACATCTGCTGGATTTACGCCTCCCACCCTTGAGGCTTGTCCAATGTTTTGAGGCCGTATCTGCATCAACCCAACACACACCCAATGAGAAGCTTCTATAATATGTGTTTCATCAGGGCAGAGGGAAAACTATGAGGATTACCTGATTCGAAATATGTGATCACACAACAAGCAGTTGGTTATTGTAGCATTTACAAAATGATAAATAATGAAATTAGACTGTAAAGAACACTGCTCCAACCAACACCCTTTTCACTTCATTCAAAGGTGAAAACGGCAAAATGGGGTTGCATAGCACATTGAGGGCATTCAATTTCTAAGCAGAGAAGGTGACATTCTTTGTGGAGTTCAAAACATGCAATGTTCTCAGTGAATAAATCTCTGTGAAAACCAGAAGGTAGTCTGGAGTTGTAAGGGGATTACTTACTTTTGAAAGCTTTTCACGGGCTTCCATTGATAATGTACGAATTTGATGATAGTCAATGTCTTCTGGAATCACCCTGTGCTGCTTATGCACCATCTGTGCACCCAAATTTCCCAAGTTGAAGTCACAGTGAGTCCCCAGCAATAAGGCTAGCTTTCAACTTTCAAAATCTTTAACAATAGAACAGCATAGTGCAAAGGAAGAACACCTCACACACTTACAACCATCAACTGAACTGATATACCAGCAGGCATATGGTGTGTGAGAAATCCCCTATACAGCAAGGAAAAATGTCATTTCAGAAAGGTCTTGACTAGTTCCATAAATATGATCTTGAAAAAATGGCAAATCAAAAGCTGAGTGACCTGTTCAAGCTGGTTTTGCTGCCGCATAATAAAGCCTTCATACTTGATATCAATCTCCACACATTCCTTCTCCATGTCTGTAAGCTCTGGGTTGCCATAGCCATGTCCGTCCAGTACTGAATAGTGGACATGGGGGCGCTTCAACAATGTTTGCAAGGGAACCACTTCCCGGATGGCCTGCCCTGACACCTCTGCCACCTCCTCTGCAATTTTATCTGACACTGCAACCACAAATATTAACTCCAGGCATTGTAGTTGCCTATATATTTCACCCATAACTGTAGGAACTGTAGGACGGAAAGAAGCAACATCTCTAAGTAAAGAGAAAGAATCCTTTGCAATGAGGACATTAACTCAATAGGAGCACAACATCTCTTCTAAGCAGAGCATCTATTTTCTATGCCCGATTGTAAAGCCCATGTTCCTTGCCTCTTGACATTATATGAAGAATTCACCAGAAAATCAAGAAAATCCAGAGGCCAAGACAGAAAATCCTACTAGAAATTCGAGTTGTCTGCAATCTCTGTTTTTCTGCAGCAATTCGTGCTTGCTTCTGCTCAAACAATGTCCACATGCGATCATCAATAAGCCCCAATTCACGCCCAAGAGGAGTCAGGCGACTGTCTGCATTGTCAGCCCGTAACAGGAGCCGATGTTCTGACCGACTGAATAACAAGGCCAGGTTACAAGATGTCAGAATCCACTACACCAACACAATGGCACTTAGAGGAATTAATCACAAAAACTGTCTTGGAGACGAGAAAAGATCACTATGTTCACTGCAGAAGTGTTGTAACCTATGACTCATCAACAACACATTTTTAAAATGAGATTTCCCCTGAATACTTGGTGTACCCTTGTGGCTGGTAAACCAGATGGATGTTATGCCTTGTGAGGAAATGAGAACCTTGTCAACATTCGGTATGGCTCACGGAGATCCTTAGTTACTAGGTCATCAATCAGTGTGCCAATGAAGCTGCTTTCTCGCTCTAGGGATAAGAGTTGCTTGCCAGATGTAAGCAGCGCAGCATTGATGCCTGCTACCACTCCCTGCCATGTACAATACTTTGCCTTGAGAAGGAAATCTAGACCATGAAAATGAACTTGATAAAACTGTTGTTATTTCCAACATCCCTCTGAAAATCCATGACAATGGCGACAGTGAGTGGAAGTGACCTGAGCAGCTGCTTCTTCATAGCCTGTGGTGCCATTGATCTGGCCACTGAAAAACAGGCCCTCAACCTTCTTGGTCATCAAGGTGCGATGACATTGGTGGGCAGGCAGGTAGTCATACTCTACAGCATATGCAGGTCTTAACATTGAACAACTCTCCAATCCAGGCAGTGTTCTTAAAAGTGAAAGTTGTAGTCTCTCGGGTAAGCCTGTTGAAAATCCCTGTTTCACACCAAGAAGATTCAATACACAAGAAGTCAAGTATCCTGTATCATCTCTGAGGTGCAGCTGGACTTCAGAATAAAGAAACCAAATCAGAGACATTAAATCAAAAACACACATTAGATACAGAAGGCATTCCCAGCAGACTTCCCATGTATCATTGGCAGCCATTTCACCAGGCAACATGATCATCGTGATTGCATTCCAGCAAATCATACCAAACAAATATGACCAGTCAGATTTTTTTTCTCAATTTTTTTGATGTAGCCACAGTGGCAACCATCCACAAGAGGAAAGACCCAAAATTTGGCTACAGGTCAGAGAGGACAGTAGACAGTTTCTAGAATTCTGCTATGTTTTGGCATCTATGAACCCAGTGTCCAAATATGGCAACTTTCATGTTTTTCTCCTCAGAATGTGGCAAACTACATGACATCTTAAAGGAATTTTGTGATGATAAAAAAGAGAAGTGTCATGTAGATGCAAAATTTTGTACAAAAAAAATTGGCTGTGACCAATCAATTAGAAATAAAGAAATGACAGTTGTAGACAACAAACTGACCTGAACATAGAGTTCTGGAACAGTTCGACCTTCAGGCTCCAGAAAAATCTGATGAGATTCCTTGTCCTTAAACCGCACTATCTGCTCATCAAAAGAACAACAAACACATTTCATCTGGACAGAGAAAATGTAAATTACAACAATACCCACAAACATCACAGCATCAAGAAAGGCAATAGCTTTCTAAAGTGGGGCCACACATACTTGAAATCAAACTTGTATTTCCTATAGCAATGAAAAGCAGCTTGCTAAAGCAGTGCCTAATAAGCACATTGAAGTGTAAGGACAACCATCATCATTACCTTGTCTTCAATTGATGGGCAATACCGTGGCCCCTTTGCTTCCACCCATCCACCATATGTGGGTGTTTCATGCAAATTGTCCATAATCATCCGATGTGTGGCTGCTGTAGTCCTTGTTAGGTAGCAGCACATTTGTTCTCTCTCTATGTGCACTGCTGGGTCCACACTGAACCATCTAACCTGCAGTGACAAGGCACAGGGCAGATATGTTGTGAGTGTGAGATCACACAGCCATAGCAAAGCAGGTCACAACACACAAGAAGCCAGTTTTACATGCAGTCTGTCCTCCTGCAGACTCAATCTCTGCTTCAATTGCACTCAAGAAAAGTCATGTGCCAATTGAAGTGAGGCCAGGTGTATGCTTGGAATAGAACTCCTGCTTTCTGGAAACCATTGGAACATTGAAATCACTTTTCTGCTTGCTTTTTAAAAATATGGCCTCAAAGCTTCTGTCACCATGAGAAACTCCTCAAACCAGAGATTAGCACTTGTGACCCTTCTATGTGCCTTTGACCAAAACCCTACAAAATTGGACTTGCAACTTCTTAGTGTGCACAGAGTAATAAGAGCTACGGTTCCAGAACTGGCAATTCATCGCCAATGTATGACATACCACAGATGCAATCACAAGGATATGGCAGGAAAATTCAACGAGTGATGTCAAGACCATACCTCATCATCCCCAGGTTGTCGCTCCAGCTTGCTAAAATCTACAGAGCGGATATCAACTCGAGCTGGAGTTCCAGTCTTGAGGCGATCAGTTTCAAATCCTAAGCCTTGGAGATTCTCAGTGAGGCCAACAGATGCTGACTCACCAGCTCTGCCTGCAGCCATGGAAGCTTTGCCGACCCAAATCTTGCCATTCATGAATGTTCCAGTCGTGACAACAACAGAGGGTGCAAAGAAATCAACTCCAAAGAATGTTCGCACCCCAATCACATTGTCGTTACTACCTATCAACACCTCTGTAACCATTGCCTCACGTATATGCAGATTCTCTGTACTGTTACAAAAGCCACACAACAATAAGAAGGTAGATTTGTGCTGTATAGACAAAAGCAAAAAATACTGTCAGGAACTCCATTGCCTGTTTTGTCACCAAACTTTCAGCAAAATTGAGCACTACAGGTGGTGATTTTTAAGAAATGATGCACCTCTCTACTATCTTCTTCATCTCTGCTGCATACTCCCTCTTGTCTGTCTGAGCCCGCAGTGCCCATACCGCAGGGCCCTTTGACCGATTCAAAACCCTCTTTTGCAAGTAACATCTGTAGAGAGAGCACACACATGGTGAAAGCCATGTGTGAAGAAGAAGAAGAATCTGAGAGAAATGGATGTTTGACAAAACTCCATAAATGTATATGCTGTTGTGCAACCAACATAAAAGATGGAAAATCATGTTCCAGCTAAGCAGAAGAACAGCTGCTGAGAAACTGGAATACTGAAGAGCTTTGCAAAATACTGACCTGTCCGCCATCCTGCCAATTTCACCACCAAGAGCATCTACCTCGTGCACCAACTGTGACTTTGCAGGACCTCCTACAGCAGGATTACATGGCTGTTGATCAGGACAACAATATCAAGAATGAGTCATTCATCTCTGAACAACTCTGCAGAGTTAGGGTTAGGGTTAGACAACAAACAGTATAGAGCAAAGTGGAAAGACTTCCCCCTTGCACATTACCGGCTGACAATACAGAAGTGTACAAAATCTGTAAAAACTCTAGCTTTATGTTTGTTCCAAAGCTGCGCCGGGGAACAAACCTGCCAAGCAATGCGGTCGAGATTTAGTGTCAGTAACAGGGTACGAGCTCCCATGCGAGCTGCCGCAAGCGCTGCTTCACATCCTGCATGTCCTCCCCCCACCACAACCACGTCGTATCTCTCCTCCTCCTCCGTGGAGGAAAAGTGAGAGACTCCATTTCCAGCTAAAGCAGCAGAAGCCGAAGAAGAAGAAGAAGCTCTGCAACATATCCTAGTTCCAACACTCGTAATTGTGTTGCCTGATCTACTGCACAATTGCACCTTCCTAAACAGTTTGTTCCAAGAGAACGCATGACTACTGAACGGCGTAAGCGAGTGCTGCAAAACAGAAGAAGAAATCCTAGAACTATTTTTCCCACTACACTTATGAAATTGGGCAACTACAGACGGAAATCGCAGCAACCACGAAGCCGACGGAAATCTAGCGAGAATAGGCTGGTGCATGGAGAGAGGAGGAGGAGGAGGAGGAGGGCAAGTGCAGCAAGGGTTTGATGAGAGTGCGAGAGCCGGAAGAGGTGATTTTAGCGAGGAAAGCGATGTCACACTCACTCTGGCCATTGCCAAACGAGCTTGCTAACTCGGTCACAGTCTTGATGTCATCATCTTCCCTGGTGTGAAAGCTGAACTCGAGCAAGATAACCGTTTTTTCTTTCTTGCCCTCTAAAGCTTGCTTGGAGGAACGAGCGCCAAACCCTAACCCTAAAATACATACCTAACTAGCTAGCTAGAGCCTTACTCTAACCCACAAGTGCTAGACTTGACCCTGGCTAAAAAAATTTAAATGTGAAAAAATGTATTTAAAATATATATTAAGAAAAAAATGAAATAGTTCAAAATTTCAAGAAAAGAAATATAATTATATAATATATTTTAACAATGTTTAAGTTTCACACCTCACAAATCTAGCGTGTTTTTTTTTTTTTTAAATTTTTTAAAAGGAAATGACTTATGTAGCCAAAGTGACTATCACCCATAGGAAGATGTAAAAAAAGTGGCAATCATTTCTAGTGGCAATCATCCCTAGAAGGATTTAATTAAATTCGGCTATAAATGAAATATGAAGTATAAACATTTAATCATTCTTCTAAAGCTTTCAATACACAATCCAAAACCAAACATAAAAAAGGTAACATGTGAATGTTGGATTTTCATCTCTTCTTCTTAGGAGCAAGCCAAAGCTCGAGGATGAATCATAAAGTTTGTAACAACTTGTGTGATCCTAAAGTTGAGTAAAGAGCTTGTTGTAACTCTATGTTTCACTCATTTATGTTTTCAATAAATTTTGTGTGTTTACAAGTAAAATTATTAAAAAAAGGTTGAATTGTTAATCATTGTCAACACGTTGCAATACATGCCTTCTTGTTAGATTTAATTAATTAAAAAATTGAATAAAAAAAAATTCATGAGAATTTTGATGAATTGTGTATACAAATTTGTAATTCCCAAAGATGAATATTCTAAAAGTTTCAAATTGAAGCAATGAAAATGTGGAAACTGGTTCATATTACCTAATGTAAGCTCTAGTAGCGCACATTTCATAAGAGGGAAAAAAAAGAAAAAAGAATTAAAAAGCATATTAGACAAAGTCTAGTCCAAATTTGAAATTACAACCTTTCTCTTGAATGGTAATATCAATACATCTTATACAAGAACTACCATACATATGATAAAAAGGTTTGATGTTTATTTAATTTTGGAAAGGCCCAATCAAAAAAAAGAAAAACCTTGAACTAACTTCATATAATTTTTCGATAATTGAACTTAGCATCTATTCAATGAAAGTTAATGTCCAAAACCATTAGGATATCCCAATCTTCACAAACTATTGGGAGATATAGTATAATTATGAAATATTGTTGAAATTTTGCAATATTTAGATTGGGGCTATTGGAAAACATTTTTTGAAAAAGTTGATTATTTTGATAAATATTGTCAATTATGAGTCATAGATAGAATATAATGATTAAAAAATTAATGGACAAGCAAAATATATAATAGAGTAAAGTCGAAATATTTTGAAAACCTCATGTGCCAAATTTTAAAAACTTTAATTCAACACCTAAATGCCATTGTAGCTGAGAAATTAATATTATTTTTTTTCTCTTGCCCATCAAATCTGACCATCCCATATGATAATCGATAAATTAATTAAATAAATAAAATCATTTAAAAGTTTAAAATAATTTTTATGAAAATTTTAAATCTCTAGTTTAAGCTCAACATTGGTTATGTAATTTTGAGAACCATTAAATGAATGGAGTACTAATCAAACTATTTATATATTTCATCCTAGATAAATAATGGTTTTTAAAAATATTTTGTGGAACCAAGTCTAGGCCTATATATGAAAATATTAGTAATAAGTCAAGTGGGGCATATTAAACATCATAAAATATGTTAAAACAACCCCAAGAAAGGTCCACAACATGAAATTGTGATGTAACAATAGGACAACATAAGAGTCTTAAGGGTGTTAAGACTTAACATGTTTAGGAAAAAAACCTTAGCACAATTTGCTTTAAAGCCTACTTGCTTTAATTCAAACAATAATTAAAATTATTTCTAAATATTGCTAAAATGAGAAGATAGTTTGAAAACCCAATGATACTAGTAGCAAGAAAGATGTTAAGTGCAAATTCAACATGTGAGAAATCAAGATTTCAATTAAGATCACTTACAATATTTAAAACATCTTTCATTCAACCCAATATTCCAACACTAACAAAAGAATCATATCAAGTTACCAAACTTGAAAACAAAACAAAATTCTAACGATTTCCTCCACTATGCTCACGATATTATTAAGAATCTCTTCTTGGAAAAAATTGTAATTGATTTCAAGTTCAAATACAAATTCAAGCCTACATTCTAAAATTTGGCAATCATTTCAAAACTATAATTATCATGAGGGTTCTGCATGGAAAAAAGAGTTATGAAAGATGAGCAAATTCACTAAAGTTTGAATATGGCCTTTCATGAGCCATTTTCATCAAAAACAATAAAAAATCAATAGCCACAACATAGCAACACAACATAAACACGAATGCAAGATAACCACAAAGTAAAATAACTACCCTCTTGCAATGATCAATGTACAACTAAACAACAAATACACACACAAGAAGATGTATAGTTTGCAAGATGAGCTTAGAGATTCATATGCAACCAACCCTAGATTTGAGAAGGATTTGATAAGTATACATGCTAGTTTGCAAGATTAAAAAATGCATGTAATTTTTTTTAAAGACTTATATATATATTTTGGAAATAAACATGTTTGAACATCCCAAGCATACAAAGTGGGTTTGAATTGAAGTTGGGTGGTTCTCACTTTTTGGAACTTGAAACTAAAGGTGAGGTGGATGTATATTCTCCCTACAATTTGGTGGCCCTAATTTAACACTAGGAAATGTCAACCATGTAATTGAAATTGACTTTGCATGTTGAAAGTGAACACAAATCTTGTTCACTTAGTGGCTAAAATAATTCATATGATTTTTGTCTTTTGAAATCATATGTTTTGATGCCTAATACTTTTTAGAAAGTGAAGATTCAAATGGTAAAATTGATAAAAATTATCATTTTTTGATGGTGTAATTCATTGGTAAGGACCTGGTTTATTGTTATGTAAATGAAGGGTTTAATTCCTTATACTTGTAACCTATGTGCATGCTTAGGGGGTTAAAGTATATAGGCAAGACTAAAGTAACTAAGTTAAGTAGGTTAGTTTAGGTAGGCTAGGCTAAACTAAATTGAACTATTGCTTACCTACCTTTTTATGACTTACATAATCCAAGCAAGTTCCCATCAACTTTTTTACACCTATCCAAATTGGGTCCTTTTTAACTATATTCTCCAATCAAATAAACCTATTTTTTGTAGTAGTGTCTTGAGTTTCTTTGAAAATTCTTGTTTTTCTCCCTATTGATATGGCATTTTTTCTCCAATTTTAATATGTTGTCCAATGTTCATAATTTCCATAGAGTTTACTTTTTGAAGGCTAATCCCATCCTTTGGAGTGAGAAGGTTTTCTTGAAGGTGCTGGATATGATTTTTTAAAGTATCTTAGTTGTTAAAAATTTCAAATTTATCCTCTTGAAAGTTACAAAAATTTGTAGAGATTGTTGGTGTTCTAATTTTCACAATTATTATATACATGGATAAATAATAACTTTTGTGGTCATTTATAACTAGTGTTATTTTTCTATAACTTTTAGCTAGATTATTTGTCTATTATTGCAAAATTTAAAAGCCTTATGTATTGACATTTCTTCTCCACCAAAATATGTAAATGATTTTGTCACTTGATGTGGATTCCAATATTCCAAATTTTGCAAATTTCAAGTCTTCACTTATGTCCCTAAAGGTAAATTTTCATTTCCATTAAGGTTGAAAATGATGGTGCACTATAGGCTTGTATTTATAAAACTTATCAATTGTCATGTGTTTAATGCTTCTAAAATTTGCATACAATGAATAGTGGATATCCAAACTTATCAACAATGTAATATTTCTTGGTCTTTAATGTTCTTTAATAAGAATATTTCTTTTCATACCATTTATTCCATCTATGTGGACCACCATTAGATGTTCATTTATTGTTTGATTAGGTTTTTGTAACAAAACATATTTCCACCAAGATGTAAAGCTAATGTGCAAGAACCCAACAACATGGACTATGTGGAATTTTTTAGGTGATATCGAAGGTGATGTGTGTGTGACACATTGGTTCAATTTTCTTCAAGTTATGAGTGTTTGAAAACAAGCCACCATTATTCAATGACCATTATTTGTCTTCAATCAACGGGGGGTATGACCAAGCTTGGGTGGGCATGCCAAATTTTATTTAGTTTTGGTCCTTGGTCAATTATTTCACATAATCCAATTCTTGTTGTGGTGATTACTTGTATGTTTTCAGTATATGGATTTCATGAAGATGGTTTGAAGGTGTAGTTATTGTTGTTCCTTTGCATGGTTCCTTCTTCATTGTTGTTTAAATACCCAACTTCCAAGGTGATTCATTACTAATACAAAAATTCAAAACATGGAATTTGGGGAAATGCACACAAAGAAAATTGTTGAGTTTACAAGCAATGAAAAAGGCTGCCCATGTCCCTTGTTTTCTTTTGTCCAATTTTCCCCCCAAAAAAATGGTTACAAAGTTTATTTGTGCATAATGGATACCTTGTGAATTTTTTTATATAATTGCTTTTTTTTAAAAATTGTGTTATTTTTTCTCAAGTTTGTAATAGAAAAAACCTTGAGCCTTGTAAATGAATTATCATTTAATAAGCATTGGAAATGGTGTAGGTTTAAACTTTGAACCCATTTTTGTCTTGGATTTTGCATAGTTGCATTAATTGTTTTAGGTTTTTTGATTGGTTGTTTTTTTCAAAATTGGTTTGCAATATACTAATCTTTAAGCCTTGGGAAGGAAGAAACACCATCATCCCATAAATATTGGATAATTGGAAATGATGTGTGTGGTGATTGTATTCCTTTGCATTTTCTTGTGATAAAGGACATTTGAAGCTTAGAATTTGTATTTATCCAATGTTGAAAATTTGATTGTTTTGAGGAACATGAAGATTAACATGCGGATTTTTGTTGCTTCAATATTCAAATTGGACATTTGAGTATATGGTATGGCTAGCTTGGTATTTTTGCTACAAGATTTGAAGAAAAATTGTTTTGGAGTATGGAGGCTTCTTAATGAAAGGTTTTTTGAAAATATGTAAATCTTTTTAGTTGGAAGGTGGTGTGAGAATGATTACTTGTACTAATGAAAGTTATTGTTGGTTTGTTATTTTTGTGCATGCATGAAATTTTTACAATAGAGGGTTTTCCAAATTGACAAAATATGAACCTAAGTTTCTTTTAATTTTTATGTTAAATGTTAGAATTAAAATGTGGTGGCATGGTGTCCCATGTGTCATATTTGGAATCAAATGTTGCACCTACATTTTATATAATTTAGTTTGTTGTCACAAATATTTTTGAGGAATAAAAATATGTGTTTTTTTTTGTTACTACAATTATCAAATTACAAAAAGATCAAGCTAGTGACACCTAACCCATGTTGGATGAAAGCTTCCCAAAAGCAATTAACTCAAGTGTAATATTGAAAGCAAATAACTCACATGCAATATTCAAGCTTTGTGGTGAAAGCTTGTGCAAACCCATTTCAAATAGATTTTCAGGTTTTTTTTTGGGTTACAAACCATTTTAAGATTTTTTTATGAAGCATATTTTACTAATTAATTGAAAGTACTATTCATTTTTGTGACTAAAAATGATTTAATATTATGATGATGACATGGCATGTCATTTGGCAACAAGGTGTTGTGACTATAATCAACATCATGATTCACAAATAAAACAAACAAGTCTAGTAATAAAACATAATACATATAACTATTATATGAATGTTGCAACTCTAGATTTTTAATTATCAAAAATAAACTAACAAATGACATCACAAAAAAAATTACAAAACCCAAAAATGTGATGTTTTGTTTAATAGAATTAAAACAAGTGGCAACATAAACTAGTCCCCATTACACAATTAATAGTGGATGTTTGCATCTCCAAATGAAAACTATCAAATAGAAATTTGATACATGGGTGCAATAAAACATAATAATACAATTATTAAATGAATGTTGCAACTATAGGTCCCTAGTTATCAAGTAATGAACTAACACATGGCATCATAAGAAAAGTTACAAAACTCAAAGATGCATTATAATAATCATGACAAGTGATAACAATTAGTCCCCATTATGCGGTTACTAGTGAATGTTGGGATCTCGAAGTGAAGAAATATCAAATATAATTTTGGTGCATGGATGCAACATTATAACACTATACAAATGACAATTTGATGAATGTTGTAATCATAAATCATCAATTATTTAATGGTAAACTCATATCACAAATGGAATCATAACCTAGGTAGCCCATTGGTAGACCTTTAAGCAGGTCCGTACATAACATAAGTAGCCTAGTCAACCCCTAGGTAGGCCCCTTTAACTAAACCCCTATGTAGCCTAAATAACCCTTAGGTAAGTGTTTAGATAACATGGGTAACTTAGGGGTAGGTTGAGTAAGTCACTTAAGTAAGTCAAATTTTTTATTTATTAAAATGTGGTTACATTTCATTTTATGTTACATAAAAAAAAGTTGGTATGACGGTAAGGACTATGCCTCTCAATGTGAAGGTGAGAGGTTCAAATATGTACTCTTGCATTTTATTTACTTTTATCTAGGCTAAGTAGTTTATGTGGTTAATCTTGATTAAAATGTGTAAGTTATGCCATTTAGGCTCCTACCTAGCCCATGTTTTTAGCCTAGGTGACCTAAGCTAGGTAGGAGGTTAGTTGGCTTAACTAGCCTAGGTTTTCACATGTAATCATATATGCCATGTTTTGGCATAGTAAATTTGCCCAAACATTTACATATTTATCAACCCCTAAATCCAATAAAAAGTTCACTAGTGAATTTTACACCCAATTCACTATTGGTCATGTGTGACTAATAGTTGAACATGTGAGAACAATTTTTGACACATGTTACGTTTACATGACAACATCTTTTATAACACCCAATCAAACAAATGATTAAGTTGACATGGCATCCACATCACTTTACATGTCACACCATGAAAATTTATGACTTGGAATTTCAATATTATCACAAAAAAAAGAAAAGGCTCATTGATAATACAAATGGTCTTTGTAATTAAATGTCATGTCATTGTCCTTTGCAATTAGGTGAGTGAAATGACATGGGTTTAACAATTCATAAGTCATTAGTCACATATCATGTCCTTTGCAATTAAAGCCCACTTTAGATGGGGTTTGAGGTCTAAATTTTTGGGAACCAATTTAGATTCATTTGAAGCAAATTGAATCCTTGAATTAGACCTTGCGTTGGACCTTAGCCTGCATCTTGGTTCTTCAAATCATGAGTTTTCCTTTTTTAAATTCTTTTATATTGGTTCAAACCAATGATTTTTCCTCCAAAATGGCGCCATGTAAATTTAAGTTTGATTTATCACTTTTTGGTCTTGGATCCTCATCTTAAAGGTCATGGGTTTAATTTATGGTTCTCATCCAATAAGATCGTTCTATTTCATTGGACCTTGGATCTTGAACCCTCATCTAAAATGACCTTAATACTTAATTGCAAATGAAAGTCACAAAACCCAAAATATGTTGTAGTGTAACCAATCCACATGTATGCATCTAGTACCTACCAAGTGAATTACCTACTTAACTACATAACAACCACTTATAGTACCTACCTACTTACTTCAATATATTGCACTTTAGGAAGAGGATTAAGGTCACTAGTATTGAGAGCTAGTTTCTAGCACATTTGTGTGGCCAGGTAGGGGTCCCGCACCAAGCACCAAGCTATCTTAGTATTAAAGAAGTTGATTTGTTTAACATTCTATTTGTTACATTCATAGCTCCCAAACCACAGCACCTTAATGCTGTTGAACAGCTCTTGATGAGTAAGGGTGCAGCAAGGTGTCAAAGGTATTGAATATTGAACAATTTTGTCATTGAAAATTCAATATGATTTAAACTAAAAAAATCGTAGGGATACACACTCTTTGAAAGCTTTCAATGAGTAAGATGGAGGTGGTTTCAAAACGTTTAGACCAAGATGTAAGATGTTGAAATTTGAGTACTTCTTGTCGTTGAAATTCAATTAAAAAATTTAAGTTTTGAATTGATAATGGAAATTGAATTCCAGGCTTAGGCTACAGAAGGGTACCATTTTCGCTTTTCAAAATTCATTTAATATATTACAATATGTGCTCAACAGCACAAGCCGCATATTAACATATAAAATCACTTTCTTTTTCGCAAAAGATTGCAGAGAACAAGAGATTAAAAAAAACAGCACAATAGGTCCCATAAAGCATGGTCTGATTTCAGTCCCAGTTCCAGTTCCAGCAAGACTGTGGAGCTCAGTATTCAGTTCTAGTTCCAGCAAGATTGTGGACCTTAGTTCTGGTCACCCCGAGAACCATGCTCTAGTTTCAATTCTGGTTCCAGCAGGATTCTGAACCTTGGGTGCAGTTACCCAGAAGCCCGTAGAAAACCAGCCAGCAGAATTCTGGACCTGAGATCCAGCTACATCAAGTCCAGCTACCCAGAAACCAGAATCTTGCATCTGGGTCCAGTTACCACCAGAAACCCGGCAGGGAACCAGCCAGCAAGATTTGGGACCTTGGGTGCTCCACTTACTCAGAAATGGGACTGCGAACAGGCCAGCAGGATTGCAATCCTTGGGTCTGGTTACCCAGAAACTGCACAAGACACAACACAGTACTTGAACTGCCTGCTGTCAGTACGCTTACTAGATCAGCACCCAACACTATTGGAACTAACAAAGCTACACACAAGAAAACATGTACACAAATCAACATGCAAGGATTTCGGACCTTGGGTCCAGCCGCTCAGAAACTGTAGTAAGTGAACTGGCCAACACTGGTAGAAACATTACACCATTTCTCACACCACTCTCTTTATCAACACTCAAGGATGCAAGATCACAAACATCACACCATTTATCGCTCCGTCCATTTCCTCTATTGTTCTCATCACACCATTGAACTATGAGATTGCCCAAAAAAAATTCCAAGATACATGGAAGGACAGTTCTGAAGAAAGGGCAAACACCCAACTGCTGTAAGAGAGTTTTATACAGGTAAAGAGTTTTCTGAGTGGTGTCCAACAAATGAATTTCACAATGTACAATGGGAGAAAAGTGATAACAGTTCCTTTTGGTATGTGATCAATAGGTCAAACAAAATGTGCTTGATCTACTATTAGTTCTAATCTATGCACAGAGTAGTAGTGACTGACTCTCTTCTAATCTTTCCTTTACAACCCCAAATAATTATGCATGCTGTTTTCAGGCCAACAAAGCATACAATCATTTAGTGTTGTTATCTTGGCTGCTGCATGTCCAAAGAACTGGACACCCAAACATCAGTATCCTTTTTGCTTATCTATGAATTACCCTAAGATGCTGAATTTTGTTTCTCCTTCTCTTCATCATTGATTCCTCTTTTCATGTGTATTCCATTCCTAATGCGAATGAAATAAGGTACTGGAGCTTATATGTTGTTCTTGCCTGTTGTTTGAATCCTGAAAGCTGGTGACTGAAGCTCTGTTTCTGACACATCCTGTTGTAGAATCTGGTTTGTTCTAATGGTCATGACATGTAGACTTGGACACTAGCATTCTTGAGAGAGCGGCAAAGAGGGCATGCGTCAAGGCGTGCTTCACACTCCTTGCACAAGCACAGGTGCCGACAAGGTAACAAGAGAATTGAAACATCATTGCAACGGCACACCCTGCATGTACGTTGCTCACGAAGTTCTCGATTTTCTTTGAATGTACGTGCATGTGCATCATCATCTCCATGATGAGAGGAGGCTGCATCATCGGCCTCACTATCACCACAGCCCTCTTTACTCTGCTCCAGGCTTAATGCAACTGCTTGCTGTGCCTGTTGAAGATTTGACTTTAAAGCTGTCATCATGGCCTCATTCGCCCTGGCCTTAGTCTGCCAGTTATGCACCTTTATGCTCAGCTGTTTCACATGCTCTGCAAGTTCTAGGTTTTGTCGCTTCATGTTCTCCATTTCCAAGTCCTTGTCTCGAAAATGTCGTGATATGCCTTCCTCAATTGCAGCCAGCAGTGCTCTTGAATGCCGCTGCCTCTTCTCTTCCAGAAGTTGGCAAACTTGCTCCCCCTGGAATATGTGTGTTCAAGAATCATCAGCATCCAAGAACCATGTTTCCCAAAAAAACACTCAAACACCTCTTTCAACATCCAGGTGGGGGGATGGACATCAAGCTCTCTCAACCAACTGAATTCAAAAAAAATGGTAGGTAAAAAAAAGCAAGCACTACCTGGGCTTTGAAAAGCAGTTCGATCTCTTCACTCTCCTGCTGAATTTGTGTGCTCAGATCTTCACTGACAATAGACAAAAGGGGTGAAGAAATATTTCCTCTTCCACTTGTAGAAGCTGATGAAGTTGAGTTCAGTTGGTCATCCTCAAATGTGAGGTGTAACCCTGTTGAGACTCCTCCTGTTGATGGAGGAGGTATCACCATAGGACCTCCTGTCACATGGCTCTGGTAGTCTGCAACATTCAGCACTTGCTGATGTTGGTTCTGCTGCAACTGTGACTGGCTAGACTGGTTGAATAGCTGATGTTGTTGCTGTGGCTGCTGCTGTCTCTGATTGATCAGCACATCTCCTTCCCTAGCTCTTTTCCTTGAACCCAGTAGAGTACATGCAAGCTCATTGTCACGTTCATTGTTGTTGCAGTTGAAAAGAGTTGCATTCATTGCTGGCTGATGTACAAGACTGGGTCCTCCTACTACTGCACAAAAATCCCAACCAAAGGCTTGTGTTAACTTCCAAATTTACAACCCACAGACCAAAAGAAAGACAGACAGACAGACAGACAAACTGCTATGGACAAAGCCTGAAAAGGGTTGTGCACTGATCTCTTTGCCTTCAATCCCCCTTCTAAATTGAACTCCATGAGTGGTTTCCAACAGAAACCATGAAGCTTGTGCTTTCAGTCCCCAAGAGTTTCAAACTCAACAGACTTGAATCTGCATCCAACTCATGACGACCATGACCATGGACTGATCTTTTCCTGGAGCTAGAGGAAACATGAGAAAATGAGAAGAATTGTACAGGAAGCTGATGACCATGAACTGATCTTTTCCCCAGAGTTCTAGGAACCATGAGAAAACGAGAAGACTTCTACAAGAAGTTGATGACCATGGACTGATGTTTTCTGGAGCTATAGGAACCAGGAGAAAACGAGAAGAATTCTACAAGAAGCTCTGCAGAGAAGAAGTCACTTGCCCAGAAGTCTATGGTCATGGGTTGGATGCAGCCGCAACCCATTCAAGATGGCGGTAATTGTTGTGGGGATGAGGTGAGAGAGGGAGAAAAAAGGGGCTCACGTTGATTGAATGTGCGCAAAGGATTGGATCCTCCAGCAGCTGCAGCAGGATTAGGGTATGGTTGATGAATCTGAAACTCATCAAGAGGAGAGGAGCTTTGGTTGTTGAAGTTCAAAGGCGACAAGAAACTCAGGTTGTCACCACCAAACACTGGCCTGGCCCTGCACTCAGGAAGAAGACCCAACATAAAACCCCATTACAAAACTTTCCATTCCCGCTCTCCCTCACCCAAACCCAAGAGCACTGGTCACAACTCTTCAGGGACCTCCAAAGAAAGCACAGGGTCTCTTGGAACACTGCAATTCTCAGCTGAATTTTCTCTCTCTCTCTCTCTCTCTCTCGGTTTTGCACTTGTAATCCACATTGTTCAATCAAATTGCCAATTCCGACCAGCCAAAAGAGGAAGCACATGGCTAAGAAGAAACCCAAACAGAGAGACGGAGAGGGCAACCTGTTGCGGTAACTCGGGAGGAGGGCATTGGAAGGATATTGGGCTTGTACTGCCATTGATACTGCTGCTGTTGCTGCTGTGCTCAGCCAGTCTAGCTGCAAGCGTGCAAGACTGTAGTAGAGCACCAAGAGCACCAGAAGCCGATAATATTCGCGGAACTGTAATCTTCCGAGACGAAAGCAAGGCAAGAAGATTGTTGGGAAATAGGCGGCCTTTTTCTCACAAGCCTTTCAAACTGGTACCACCATAAGCATTATCGTCCCACACGGAAAACACTCAAAGAAGAAGAAGAAGAAGAAGAATAAGAAGACACCCAATGGACAAACAAAGCAACCAGAGCAAACCCAAAAAAAAAATCACAAAAACAAGACCACCACCACCACCACCATTACCATCATCATCAGCACGAGCAGGCCAAGAAAAATCCAGAACAACAACGTCAACAACAAGAGCAAATTGGAGTAATAAGAGAGAATCAGTACAACAACAAGTGCTATTATCATCTCTCGACGATGAAGACGGCGGCTACAAAAACAAAACAACAAAACCATGGCAAGATGTGGATGGATGATCATCATGAATGAATGAATGATCATGGATGGATGGATGGATGGATGGATGAATATCATTCATTCCTGAATGATGTTTCCTTCTCTGGGCTCCTACATAATTCCTTTCTTTTTCCTTGTTAAGAGCAACCCCAAAACCAGGCCTCTTCCTACCTACCTACCTACCTACCTACCCTACCCTACCAGTGTGGGGGTGGGCAGGTATTTTGATCTTTTTTTCAAAATTGCCCACTGGTTCACCTGATTTTGACCTATACAAAGGATTTTTCATGGGAAAAAAAGAACCCTCCACCCAATTCACCAGATTTCCAAGGAAAAAAATAAAATCCAAATCTTGCGATTTGGATGATGATAAGTTACAGGAGGTACCTAGTCAAGAATATAAGAAGGATTTTTTGGTTTTGTTTCTACCTTCATATCTAGTGCCGCAACCAAATCATCTAGCTAAATCATCCTATTATGGATGGATGATGGTCACCACTTGAGCAGAGCTATATACATCACAAAATTGAATTAAAAATAAAAATTTAAAAATCCCTGCTTAAGAGGAGAAAATAATTAGTGAATTTATTATGTCTCCACTAAGTCCAGTCCTGTTCATTATAACTAATGAATTCATTCAAAATTTAGTGAAATCACTTGACATACAAAGATAATTTAATTTTTGTTGTTGCAGTGAATTCATTCTCATGAATAACTAGAGTGGATAATATTTGTCAAGGTGGTTAATAATATATCAACTTTCTTCGTCTTCTTCTTCTTCTTCTGCTTGTTTGCAAATATCCCAAAATTGCAGTTACTTTGCTTGTATGAATGAGCAGTCAGTATAATATAAGTAGTAAGCATGCATCCCCCCCCAGTGATCAGGAGAAGAAGAACAAGTAAGGACTTATTAGTGTGATCATAAGTTTTCAACCAAAAAAGCCTGTTGTTGTTGCTCTTGGGCTGCTGGATAGATATCCCCTTAGTGCTGCAGGAAGTTGGCCAGATATGGAGAGAGAAAGAGAGATGATCAGACAATAACTTAGATAGTACTACTTTGCCTGCCCTGCCTGCCTGCCTGCCTGCCTGCTTGCCTGCAATTCTGCAGCCTGCTTGCTTGCTTGCTACCTGCAACAACAGCTACTAGCTAGAAGGCACATATAGGAATATATAAAAACTTGCAGCACAAGGGGGCCAGAGTGAAGCACCCAGCACCCACCTGTGTGCACCATGAAGGATGGATGGCAAGTGGTTGGGAAACACAATTTTCTGTTGGGTTCCAGTTCCCTAGCTAAACCATGGAGGTTAGCTTAGTTGCTTCTTTTTTTCTCTAAGTTTACCTAACCTGGTAGTAGGTTGTTATTAGTAGGTAGATAGTAAAAGCAAGCCCTTGCCTATGTATGAACCAGTATTGGGCAGTTTTTTTCCCCTTTTTAAGGGAGTTGTTGCTCCTGGTTTTGTTGTGGGTTGGGTTTTGAGCTCAGTTTTTTCAATTTCAAAACCCTTTGATTTCAGTTCTAGCCAAAAAAAATTCAAATTCAAGAACCTAACATGCGTCATTGAAAAAAGCCAGTTCAATTCCATGTACCCACTACGCTGCACTCCCCAATTCTAGAAATTGTATAATTACAAAGTTTTACAACAAATTAAAACATGAATCTATATAGGTACCAAGTTCAATAACTAATTAAAAATTAATATTTAATAATAATAAGTTTCAGCTTACTTATCAACTTTTTTTCTAAAGAAAAACAACTTTCTTACATTAAAATTTTTGACTCTATATATTCAAGAATGTTTTTTCACGAGTCCAATTTCGATTTCGTATCTAGCAAAAGACTAATTCCACACAGTTTGAATCTTGCATTGGTTTCAACAAAAAGAGTGTCAACTTGGGTTCAAGGCACAAGGCACTTGAACTTGAACCCCAGATTTTAACCTTACAAATCAGATACCCTCACAACATTGGCATAAACAACCAGCTCACTTAGTCGGCACCTATTTTCCTACCTATCTACCTATATGTATCTTAGTCTGTACTTTGTGCTCTGCGGTGTTGTGTGTTATAAGTTGAGCAGTAATATTAGGGTTTAGGGTGTGTTCAAATTGGTGTAATTGATGTCGGATCTCTTACACTTTTGCTTATTACACACATTCATTTTCTGCCCGACTTCACATGATCACTATGATGTTTTCACCAGCTGATCGGAAACCACCACCAGTAGTAGTAGTAGTAGTATGAGGAGGTAGTGCGGGTGCACTCCCCCCCCCCCCCCCCCCCCCCCCCCCCCCCCCCCCCCCCCCCCCACCCCAACACAC